>Ga0335081_10022240_pt1 | contig 10259 bp, 13 predicted proteins | sample Lox_Sample_35_FD_206713 | JGI IMG/M metagenome (GOLD analysis project Ga0335081, IMG submission 206713) | Soil microbial communities from Loxahatchee National Wildlife Refuge, Florida, United States - Lox_Sample_3.5 | ecosystem: Environmental > Terrestrial > Soil > Wetlands | place: USA...
TGCGTCGGGTTGCCGGCGTGGTCGTCGGCCAGCGCGCCGAGCGCCGCCTCGGCCGGCGCGGCGTCATCGAGCCGGATCAGGCTGTCGAAGGCGATGGTCCCGTCGGTCAGGGTACCGGTCTTGTCCAGGCACACCACGTCCACCCGGGCCAGCCCCTCCACCGCGGGAAGCTGCTGCACCAGGACCCGGCGCCGGGCCAGCGTGACCGCAGCCGCGCCGAACGCGACGCTGGTCAGCAGCACCAGCCCCTGCGGCACCATGCCGACCAGCGCGGCGACAGTCGAGGTGGCGCCCTCGCGCACGTTCTCGCTGGTGTGCAGCTGGCTGACGACCAGCAGCACCGCCACCGGCGGGATCGCCCAGGTGACGTAGCGCAGGATCTGGTTGATGCCCGCCACCAGCTCCGAGCGCACCAGCGTGAACCGCCGCGCCTGCGCTGCCAGCTTCCTGGCATACGCCTCGGCGCCCACCCCGGTCGCCTGGTAGCCTCCCGACCCGGCCACCACGAAGCTGCCCGACAGCAGCCGGTCGCCGGCCCGCTTGTCCACCGGCTCGGACTCCCCGGTCAGCAGCGACTCATCGGCCTGCAAGCTCGCGCTGTCGCGCACCACCCCGTCCGCCACCAGCTGGTCACCGGCCCGCAGGTCGACCAGATCATCAGCCACCAGCTCCTCCACGGCGACCTCGCGCGGCGCGCCATCACGGATCACCCGGACCCTCGGCGCGCTGAGCACCGCGAGCCGGTCCAGCGTCCGCTTGGCCCGCAACTCCTGCCCGATGCCGATCAGCGCATTGCTGACCAGCACGATGCCGAACAGGGCATCCTGCGGCTCGCCCCAGATCAAGACCACGGCCAGCAGCACACCCAGGATCAGGTTGAACCTGGTGAAGATGTTCGCCCGCAGGATCTCAGCGACCGAGCGGCTGGTCCGCTCCCCGCCCGCGTTCGTCAGCCCCCGCGAGCGCCGCTCGGCCACCTGGGCGCCACTCAACCCGGCCGGCGGCGTCCACGCGACCGGCGCGGCCGGCGCCGCTGGTGAAGAGCCGACCGCATCAGCCATGCTGATCACTCCATCACGGAGACAGGTAAGGAGGCACATCCACCTGGTGGACGGGGTTGTGCTCCGGCCCAACGGGCTGGCGGCCGACGAGGCGCTGCTGACCAGTGAGGACAAGCCGGCGGCCGGAGCGCCGGGCGGGCAGGTGCTGTCCGGCGGTTCCGTGATGGCGGGCATCGGCCGGGGCCGGACGGCCGCGATGGGCGGGGAGGTGATCCCCTGGCAGTTGCTTCAGCAGCACCGCGAAACCAGCTTCGAAACGCATGTCGCCTGGATTACCAGCAGCCGGGCCACCGTGCTACCTCCTGCCTGCAGCGAGCCGGACGGGTATGACGACCAACGCGGCCCCGATCAGGCCGGCTGTGATGCCGGCGGCCAGCAGTTCGTCCGCCAGCGCGGGCAGCACCGGCGAGGAGACTCCCGCGTTGACGCGGGCGGTGACCCGGGCCGAGCCGTCCGGATTCATCACGACCACCATCCAGTCACCGCTTCGCACCTTCCAGCGCAATGTCTGCGTTCCTGTGCCCTGCGTCCGGGCCGCCCAGTCGAGCGCGGCGGCCGGCGGCGCCGGAACCACGGTCCCGGGATGCTGGGTGACGTCGTGGTCGCCGAGAGCGGTCACGCTCGTATAACCGACCCCCGCGAGATACCGCGAGACATCGCCGGCCTGCCCGATGCCCGCGAAGACAGGCTGGCCGGCACTGGTGGCGGTCACCCGGATCCGTACCTCCCCCGCGAACCGCCCGAGCCAGCCCCATAGCCCGTACACCTTCACCGGATCGCTGACCACGGCATAGCCGCCGGTGGAGTAGGTGGCGGTGCCCGTGCTCAGGTAGCCGCCCTGCTGTTCCTGATCCGCCCACGTCAGGACCCCGGCGCCGCCGAGCAGGACGAGACAGACAACGATCAGAGCCGCACCCGCGACCAGCGTCATGACTCGACCTGTCGTCCAGCCCGCCCGTTCGGCCGCCGGAGCAGGTGGGCCGGGCGGGCCAGGCACGGTCGGCCGTCCCGGCTCACTGAGACCAGAGCCGGTTCCCCGCGGCAGGCCAGCAGCCATGGACGTCCCTTTCTCGATCCTGACGCTAGACAGCCGTCTGCCTGGCGGGAAGGTACCTAAGTCACCCTCGGCAGGACCTTCGGTCCCGCTACGGCTCTCCGCTCAGGGTCTTCATCTATACGGGGACTCGGCACGGCAGTGCCCGTCACGCATCCGGCCGCAAGTAGCCGGACCCGGCTGGGAGGTGACGACTGGGTCGAGTCGCGCATCCAGTCGCGAGAGCTCAAGTCGGGCGCACGCTGAGCGGCACGTCGCGGGCCCGCGGCGTCTGCCTTCTACCCGGCGTGGAAGCCCCACGCCCGGGCGATTGACGACCGTGTCATGAAGGTCATGATCGCGGCCAGCGGGTCATGCGCGCCCGCCAGCTGGTTGAACCGTTTCGCCTACTCGGGCATGGACGGAACTCCAGCTCCCAGGCTTCCGGCGGGATTCCCGCGGGGTTGAGCATGCCGAGCAGCAGCTTCCCGGCTTGGCCGAGGGCGGGCGGCCCGACGTCATCGATCGCGTACCCGCAGGCGGCGAGGGCGGCTGCCGCTTTCCGGACGGCGTCCTGCACCTGCGGGGCGGTGCCTATCTCGCCGGTGATCCTGGTCATGCCAGGCCTCACGCCGGCTCGACGGGATGCCGGATGATCGTCCGCAGCTTCTCCGGCGCGCTGCGGCGCGGGTCGCCGAGGTAGATCTCGTGGTGGCGGCCACGGGGGCGGTAGCCTGCTTCCGCGATGGCCTCGTGCAATGCGGCGATCGACGGCGCTTCGGCGGCGTACGGCCCGATGTGCAGCAGCTGAGCGCACCGGCCCTCCGCCCACCGGATGTAGGCCAGGCGGGCCAGGCCGGGCAGGTCCTTCTTGCTGGCCGCTTCCGCCGTGGCGGCGGCGATCAGCTCCGCGTCGATCGGATCCGGCTGCATGAGCAGCGCCTGCCAGCGCCAGCTGCCGCGATCGCTGGCGGCCATGGTGACCTCGCCCCGCGCCACCGCGGCGACGATGTCCTGCTGGGCAGGGTCGTCCACCCACCACAGCCCTTCCAGCGGCATGACCCGCGGCGCCTGGCCGGTGAGCTTCTTCAGCCGGAAGTGCGCGCCGTAGCTCACGCTGTACAGCGCCTGCACCGCCTCGGTGAACTCGGCGCCGCCGGGCTCACCGGTCCCGGTCACCGCCGCGAACCCGAACTCGGGGACATCCACGATGTCCACTGCACCCTTGCGTACCTTGAGCAGCGACTCGTAGCTGGTCGTGATGGCGGTCATCTCATCATGGTTGCCACCGCCCGGCCGACGCGGAAAGGAGCCGAAGGTCCTAACCAGCGGGCACCAGGAATCCCGGGAACGGCCGACGGGCCCGGTTCCGGTTCCCGCCCTGCAAGGCGCGGGGTGGCGCACAGCGCGGCCACCGGCAGTTCCGATCCGCGCCAGCGACCGATCGATATCGGCACTTGGCCCGGCCTCCGGCTGCGGCGGGTGTCTCAGACGCGACCCGACCTCCTTTCTCCTGGTGCTGTCGTTTCGGCGTTCAAGCGATTATGCCCTAGTGGTGACGGCGATCAAGCCGCTGCCGCCAGTACGGATCGTGCGGGTGTCCGGGTCGTAGGTGAGGACGGCACCTGAAGCTCGCAGCTGGTCGATCAGGTCCGCGCTCTGGGTGGGCGTGGTGATCTGTACCATCCCGCCGTCATCCGCTGTGCCGCCGCCGGCCACGAGGATGGCGAGGGCGGCGCCGTTCGGCTGAGAGCCTTCATATCTTCCCGGGCAGGTCAATGACCCCGGGAAGACACAGGGAGACCATCGCCCCGCCACCTGACCTGTTGGTGGCGGTTGCGGTCCCGCCGTGGGCGGTGGCGATGGCCCGGACGATGGCCAGCCCCAGGCCGGCGCCCCCGTCGTCTCGGGACCGGCCGGTATCCGGCCGGCGGAAGCGCTCGAACGCGTGCGGCAGGAAACCGGGCGGGAAGCCCGGGCCGTCGTCGCGGACCTGGATCCCGAGATCGGAGCCGTCCGCGGTGGCGGACAGCACGATCGCCGAGCCGTGTGGCGCGAACCGCAGCGCGTTGTCCAGCAGGTTGTCGACCGCCTGCCGGATCCGGTCGCCGTCGACAACGGCCAGCATCTCGTCCGGGGCCTCGGCGCGGCAGCTGACCCCGGCCGCGGCCAGCCGGGAGGCGGCGATCCCGGCGCTGCGCGCCAGCAGCTTCCCGATATCGGTGGTCTCCAGCCGCAGGCTGAGCCGCTCCTCGTCGCTCCTGGCCAGCAGCAGCAGGTCGTCGGTGAGCCGGGACAGCCGTTCGGCTTCCGCGGCGGCGCTGCGCACCGCGGCGGCCAGTTCGTCCCGGCTGCGGCCGGGACGTGCCGCCAGCTCCAGCTCGCCGCGGAGCACCGCCAGCGGGGTACGCAGCTCGTGGCTGGCGTCGGCCACGAAGGCCCGCTGCCGGGCCAGCGCGCCCTGCAGCCGGCCGAGCAGCTCGTTCATCGTGCCAGCCAGCGCGGCGATCTCATCCCGGGTCCCCGGCACCTCCACGGCTGACCCTTCATCCCGGCCGGGCACCGCGGCCACCTGCCGCCGCAGCCGCTCCACCGGGGACAGCGCCGCCCGCGCCAGCCAGTAGGCGCCCACCGCCGCGACGGCGACGAAGACGACGCCGCCGATCGCGAGCTCCCGCACGACCTGGCTCAGGGTCGCCTCGTAGGCGTCCTGCGACTCACCACCCGTCGCGGACAGCCCACTAGCGAACAGCCAGCCGCCGAGCGCATACAGCGCCGCGGCTATCACCGCGAACGCCACCGCCAGGCGGAGACGGATCGGCATCGGACTACCCGGCCCCCGGTTGGCGCAGCCGGTAACCCATGCCCCTGACCGTCTCCAGGTCATGTCGGCCGAACGGGGCATCGATCTTGCGGCGCAGGTAGTTCACGTACTGGTCCACGACGTTGGACCCGCCATCGTAGGCCCAATCCCAGACGGCCTCGATAATCTGTGAGCGGGTCAGCACCCGGCCCGGATGCCGGAGGAAGAACTCCAGCAGGCTGTACTCCTTCGGCGACAAATGCAGCTCCGTTCCGGCCCGCCAGGCCCTCTTGGCCGCCGGGTCCAGCCGGAGATCACCCTCGGCCAGGACCGGCGGCCGGACCCGGCCATCCCTTCGGGCCAGAGCCCGCAGCCGCGCGGCCAGCTCCAGCAGGCTGAACGGCTTGACCAGGTAGTCGTCCGCCCCGGCGTCCAGCCCGCGTACCCGGTCCGTGACGCCATCCCTGGCCGTCAGCATCAGCACCGGGGCCCAGGCCCCGGACTCCCGCAACCGCCGGCAGAGCTCGAATCCGTCCATGCCCGGCAGCATCACGTCGAGGACGATCGCCGCGTACTGGTTCTCGGTGGCCAGCCACAGGCCCTGCGGCCCGTCCCCGGCGACATCGACCGCATGGCCTTCCTCCCTCAGCGCGCGCTGGAGCACCCCGGCCATCCGGACCTCGTCCTCCACCACAAGCACCCGCATGCCGCCACGCTATGCCGCGCGACCTGGAGGAAAACTGAAGACTTCCGCTGAGCGTGCGCAGAGGGACAACCGCTGGCGCAAGGCAGTTGCGCGGGCCAGATTGCCGCCGGACGCGTCTGCCGCCGACGCCGTGCCATGCTCAGCCAGGCGGCCGATCAGGACCGGCTCTCTAGTGGATGGCGGTGCCGAACAGGTGCCCGACGCCGTAGGTGAAGGTCAGACCGGACGCTCCGCCCGGGACCACCCGCACGACGGCGCGGCGGACATCGCTGCCGCCCAGCCGGGCGCTGAGGGCACCGGTCAAGGCCAGAGCGACCAGGACCGCCGCGAAAGTCACCGGGACCCGCAGGGCGGCCGAAGGCAGCAAAATGGCCAGCATCGGCAGCAGGGCGCCGGAGGTACGATCAGCTTGGTGCCCCTGACGGCCGAAGTCACGACTGGATGCCTGTCTCCCGCACCTGTCTGATCCAGGCAAAGTTACCCGGCCCGGCCCGCGTGGGTCATGCGCTGCTGCGGGCACTGACCTTGGTCCGGTCCTTAGGGCCCGCCGACCGGGTACGTCCGGCTCTGCCGACCGCGGGCGGAGCGTGTTCGGGTGGGGTCCATGTCCGGCAGGGGTACCTGGCTGCCAGTGTTGTCGGTGGGCGCAGCCCTGGCGTTCATGGCGGCCTGCGTGGCCGGCCAGGCGGGTGCCAGCGGCGCCGCCAGCGCGCCATTGCCCGCGGCGCGGGCCGCTGGTCCGGCGCTGCGGCAGGTCATGACCCAGGCACGGTCCTTCGGCGGGACCCCTGCGGTCGGAGCACTGGTCACGGTCACCGCCGCGGGCGGCCTCGGCAAGCACTTCTGCTCGGCCAGCGTCGTCGACAGCCCGGCGGGGAACCTGGTCATCACCGCCGCGCATTGCCTGGCCGGCCGTCAGGCCGGCCAGTTCGTGTTCGTGCCCGGCTATGACAACGGCCGGGCGCCCTACGGTGCCTGGCCCGTACGGCGCGTGATCACCGATCAGGACTGGGCCTGGTCTGACCCGGACGACGATGTCGCGTTCGTGGATCTGACCCGGGCGGTGCAGGATGTCACCGGCGCCGAGCGCCTCGGTACCGGACAGCCACCCGGCCAGCTGGTGACGGTCATCGGCTACCCCGACAACCAGGACAGCGCGATCTTCTGCCAGAACTACGCCCGTTCGTTCAGCGCCACCCAGCTGGTGTTCCGCTGCGGCGGCTACACCGGGGCAGCCCGCTGCTCGCTCACGTCGACGCGGCCACCGGCCTGGGCGCGGTGATCGGGGTCATCGGCGGCTACCAGCAGGGCGGGGCGACCAAGGCGATCTCCTACGCGGCCGTGCTCGGCCCGCGTATTGCCGCGCTCTACCAGGCGGCCACCGCCGGCTCGTAGGCTTCCGCAGACTGGCTCACAGGCCGGGAGCGGCCTCGGCCTGCTACCCCGGCGAGGCGGGCGGCCCTGGTCACAACACCGCCGAAGCCGAGTCGGCCGCTGATGCCGCAGACATGCACTCCAGCGATAAGCATGCGGTCCTGCAACTTCCGGTCATCGGCAACGCCGGACGTTTCCTAGCCTCGATGATTCGTGCCGGGGCCGGCCCCGGTGATCGCAGGGATGGTCTGGCCTGGCGCGATGCCCGGCAGGAAGTTGGTCACCTCGAAGTCAGGTCGTTGGTCCGTAGCGGCCGGCCCGGTCCCGCGTATCAAAGAAGTCAGGAGCCCCTGGCATGCTGGCGGCGCGGCTGCCGGGGAATTCCACCTACGACAACCCCCGGGCTGGGCGGCCCGGGGGTTGCCTCATCTCAGTTCTCCCTTACTCGCCAAGGCGTCCGAGACGCGGCTAGCCTCGCGAGCGGTTCGGCTAGGGCCGTAACCGCCGCCCCGCACCCCGCGGCTTCAGCGGACCGGCGGTGGTCAATGTGATTGCCGCCAGCACCTCGGCAGCCGGCCGGGCAGGCCGCGGAGCGGGAACAGGGCCCCGGACACGAACAGCACCGGGAAAGCAGCCGTTGCATGACGGCCGAGAAGCCCTCCATCAGCTGGGCGTGCTGGCGTGCCTGGCGAAGAGCCGACTGACAGCACACTTTATGTCGCCCGAGGGGTCCGCACCTAACGTGACGGCCGTGCGTAACGTGCCCTGGTGGGGCCTGTTGTCGTCGGGCGCGGCCCCGGTGCCGATGGTCGGCGGCTTGACCGTAGCCACCAGCCTGCAGCCGCGGTCCGTCGATCCGATGGCCGAGACGGTCAGCGCGCTCGCCGCTGTGGACGCGGCCGAGCGGTGGGTGATCACGGTGACTTTCCTGGCGGTGGGTGTCTGCTAAATCGCCACCGGGCTCGCCCTGCGGCCAGCGGGTGCCGCCGGGAGGCTGATCCTGGTGGCAGGGGCCGGAGTCGGCATGCTGGTCGCGGCATTCCCACAGCCGGCCGATGGTGGCTCGCTGCTGCACGCGATCTGGGCGTCGGCCGGCTTCGGCGCGCTTACGGTCTGATCGGCCGCGGCGTGGCGGCGGGCCCCGGGGGTGCCGTGGGCGCTGAGGCCGGCGGTGTGTGCCATCGCCGCCGCGATGCTTGTACTCCTCATGGCGTGGTTTGCCGCGGAAGTGGTCGCCGGAGGCGGGCACGCCGGACTGGCCGAACGGGTCCTCGGCGTGGCCCAGGCGGTATGGCCGCTGACGGTCGTCCTGTCTTGCCGTCACCTGGCCAGAGCAACGTCGGCCCAGCCGCCTGCGCCGCCTGTACCCGCAGCGGCGTGAACGGAGGTTCTGGTTACGCGCCCGCGGCGGCGACGCCGAGGGCGATGACTGCCGTCTCGCTGGGAAGCAGCGGGAAGGTCGCGCCCGGGGCCGGGAGGACGACCACGAAGGTCCCGGCTCAGCGGGAGCCGGTGGGCCCTGCGGGTGCTGACCAAGGGCCCTGGGGGGTGCGGTCATGTCCTGCCCGGCTGGAAGGGAAGCCGAAGAGGCTGTCATGTGCGTGTCGGTGGTTACCGACGGCCGCGCCCGAGCCTCGCGGCTTCGGCCCTCAGGCGCCGGTACGGATTCTCGCAACTCGGCGCGTGTGAGCGTGAAGCACTAGCTGCCGGAGGCGGGACATGGCGAAGATCGCCGGTGAGATCATCATCAGCCGGCCTGCGGAGGCGGTGTTCGGCTTCACCCTGACCAGCGGAATGAGCCGCGATACAACCCGCGGATGATCCGTGCGGATAAGGTCAGCGACGGCCCGGTCGAGCTTTGGATCAGGGCCGCGTCCTCGAGAACGTCGGCCAGGCCAGGGCCATCGAGGCGTACTGGTTCCCGTAGAATGCCCGCTCGTATTCCCCGATCATGATCGCGTCCAACCCCGGTCCGGGTCGGCCAGCTGAGCGACCAGGGCGGCGGCCTGCGGCCGCCGCGCCCACGGCAGCGTGCGGCTGTGCCCGGAGTCGAAGAACCCGGCCACGATCGTTCCGTGCCCGGCCACCAGCACCCCGGCCTGCTCCCGCTGCCGCGCCCGTGAGATCACCGGGTCCTGCCAGTCCTCGGTCGAGACCCGCCCGTAAAACGCGAACCGCAGCCCGCCGCCTCCCGGCACGCCCGCCCGGCGCCGCCCGGTACGCTCGGCCCACAGCGCCAGCACATCCCCGCCCGCCCCCTTGCCAGGCCTGGGCTGCGCGGCCGGGCAGCCGGGCAGCCGGGCAGTCGATGCGGTTCCTGTTCTGCCTGGTTACAGGCAGGTCAGCGGAAGCGAAGCGCCGACCGCGTGATCCGGGCGAGCTTGGGGACGGTGGGGGCGGCTTCGAACCAGGGCAGGGCCTGGAGCGCCGGCAAGATGCCTGGCTGCGTAGCGAACCACACCGGCGTGGGCCTGATCCGGAATGGCGCGCTGATGACGGTTTTCTCCGGGTCGGGCAGCATCAGGGTGTTCCCGACGACGCCACGGCCGGACTGGGTGTCGGTGTCGGGCTGGCCGGGGTAGCCGCCCCACGTCGCCGACGTGGTAAGAAACGAGATCGCATGCCATATGTTGACCCCGACTGTACCGTACTTCAGCCGGGTAACCGCCCGGGCGAGTGCCCGCGCCACGCCCGGGTCGCGGCGGGTGCGGGGGTCGACCAGCACGGCGGCCGACAGCGTCCCCCACAGAGTGTCGTTAGCGAACCGCACCGCCTGGTCAAGGAACTGGACGGGGTCTGCCGCGGGCAGCGCGGTCTCGGCCATGAGGCTGCAGAACGCCTCGGTGGTGAAGCAGATGTCCTCACGGCTGGCCGGGTCCACGCCGGGCAACAGCGTCCATGGCAGTGAACCTTCTGGCCCGCGCCCGCCGAGCAGCCGCGCGCCCGGGTGGGCGGCCACGAACGCGGCGTGCCGGTCGGCGGCGCCAGGGTAATAGGCGTGGCGCATCGGCATCTGGTCGAGCACCCGGGCCAGTTCATCGAGCAGGGCCTGCCGTTGCGGCCACTGCGCGGATGTAATCAGCGCCCGGGGAGTCAGGCAGTTGAACCCCGCGTTGTGCACCAGCATGGTTGCGATGTGGCGCGCCTGGTACCGGATTTCGTCGCGCCGCCACCGGCCCGGCACCACAATGACCGGGGAGATGTTGCCGAGCTCGCCGGTGACCGGCTTGCCGAGCAGGGGTGTGCCCGCGGCCTTGCGGCGTATCCCGTCCGGGCCCGGCC
>Ga0335081_10022241_pt1 | contig 10259 bp, 10 predicted proteins | sample Lox_Sample_35_FD_206713 | JGI IMG/M metagenome (GOLD analysis project Ga0335081, IMG submission 206713) | Soil microbial communities from Loxahatchee National Wildlife Refuge, Florida, United States - Lox_Sample_3.5 | ecosystem: Environmental > Terrestrial > Soil > Wetlands | place: USA...
GTGGTGATTCAACGGATCGCCGAACGCGGCCGCAAGCCCGCGCCGGGGTTCGGGCCGGTGACGGAGCCAGTGAAATGAAGCCCCCTGCTGCATTGTGGCTGGCCGGGCTGGTGCTGGCGGCGGGCTGCACCATGGGCCCGAATTACCGGCGGCCGGCGGTACCGGTTCCGCCGCAATTTCCCGGGGCGGCCGCGGAGGCATCCGCGTCGTCACTGGCTGAGAAAAAATGGGTTGACCTGTTCGAGGATGAGAAGCTTCATCAGCTCGTCGCGACAGCCCTCGAACAGAATTTCGATTTGGGCATCGCCTCCGAGCGCGTAGAGGAGGCCCGCGCGCGCTTCCGGATTACGGCCGCGGGCGAGTATCCGTCACTGAGCGCGCAGAGCGAGTTCGCCGGAAACCGGCCGACACGCATCGGCGCGAATCCAATCGTTCCCGCCACGCTTTCTCTCGATTCGAGCTATACGCAAGCCGGCGGCGCGCTGGCGTGGGAGTTGGATTTATGGGGCCGTCTGCGCCGAATGACGGAATCGTCCCGCGCACAATACCTGGCGACCGAAGAGGGACGGCGCGGCGTGATCGTGTCACTCATCGCCGAAGTCACCGGCGCGTATCTCACCTTACGCGAGAGAGACCTCGAACTCGAGATCGCGCGTGCGACGCGCGATGTCGCGGAGCAGAACCTAAAACTGATCGGCGTACGCCACGACCACGGGGCGGCTACGGGTCTCGATCTCCATCAGGCCGAGCAGTTCGTCTATACCACGAGCGGGCAGATCGCCAGTTCGCAGCGGGAGATCGGACAGAGCGAAGATGCACTTAACCTGCTGCTCGGTCAGATGCCGGGCGAGATCGCGCGCGGGCGAGCGGTGGATGATTTCGGATTGCCGCCGGAGGTTCCGGCAGGTCTGCCTTCGGCTTTGCTCGAACGGCGGCCCGACATCCGCCAGGCCGAACAGTTGTTGATTTCAGCCAACGCTCAGATCGGTGTGGCTCGCGCGAGTTTCTTCCCGCAGATCTCGCTGACCGGCTTTCTCGGCGGTCAGAGCCGTTCGTTGTTCAATCTGTTTACCGGCCCGGCCCGCTTCTGGAACATCGCTCCCGCGACCACCGTGCCGATCTTCGAAGCCGGCCAACTCCGCGCCGGCCTGCGCCTGACCGAAGCGCAAAAACGCGAAATGCTGATCAATTACCGGAAGGCGATTTATACAGCGTTCCGCGAGGTGTCGGACGCACTGGTCCGGTACGACCGCACGCGCGAACAACGCAAGCAGCAGGACCAGTTGATTCGCGCGTCGGCGGAAACCGTCCGGCTGGCGATGCTGCGCTATCAGGGCGGGTTGGACAGCTACCTGCAGGTCTTGGATGCCGAGCGGAACCTGTTCCAGGGGCGGCTGGTTCTGGCCCAACTGCGATTGCAGGAGCTGCTTTCGTTCGTAGAGATTTATCGAGCGCTCGGCGGCGGGTGGCAGTGACGCGGGCGCCCTCATGTCGGGCATACCAGGCGTGTTAGACAAGGTGCTGGACTGCAAGAGTGAGAATTGCATCGAGATGCCGGAGCTCCGGCGAGCCGTCTTTTGTAGCGTGACATCGGCAGTATTGCCGCAGATCTCTCAGTCAAATACCTTACCTGCTACTGGCCGTACTAGCACAATTCGTTGAGCTTCTCGCAATTGCGTCGAGAGGACAACAACATTACAATTGAGTTGCATTGCAGAATCCTTCACAAGTGCGGGAGGGTGAGAGGATCTCGCCGCCCGAGGAACAGGTGCGCAGGCGCATCGAGCGGCTGGCGTTTCAGGGAAACCGCGCCTCGAAGCCCCCGAACCCGGAGGCGGTCCATGATCTTCGAGTCGCCATTCGGAGGGCGGATCAGGCGCTGGTCACGTTTAAAGATTACCTTCCTCGGAAAGTGGCAAAGCGGATTCGGAAGCAGCTCAAGGTAGTCCTTTCCTCGGCAGGCACGTTGCGCGATCTGGATATCGCTATCGACATTCTGTCGAAGAACGGTCAGCCGGGCGCTGCCGAAGTCCGCCGCGCCATCCGCGTGCGGCGCAAGGCCGCCGAGAGGTCGCTGCTTACCAGGTTGAAACGCTTGTCCCTGCGCACACGGGTGTCGCGGTGGTGTGATGATCTGAGGCTCGACGCGCAACGAGCGGATTTCGCGGCGGACCTTCGTACCTTGGCGACGAGCACGCTGCCCCGGCTCGCGCAGCGGTTTTTCGACGCAGGCCAAGCGGCGTCGGGGCAGCATTCCGGTGAGAAGCTTCACGAATTTCGAATCCGCGCGAAAAAGTTCCGTTACACGCTGGAACTGTTTCTCCCGCTCTATGGGCCGAAGGCCGAGGAGTGGACGCGCGAGATCAAATCGGTTCAGACGATCCTCGGGGCTATGAACGACTACCGCAGTGTGCTCGCCATGGCCGCCGACTTCGGCTGTGGCAGGAAGTTGAAGGCCTCATTGAAACGTTCGGAGCGCCGAAAGATCCGGCAATTCCGAAAAGCTTGGACGGACCATTTTTCTCATACGGCGGCGCAAGAATGGATGCGCATGCTGCGCGCGCCTCGAAGCGAACACCGCGTTGCACGCAAGCCGATCGCCACTGCCACAGAGTCCGCGCAGCATGCGGTAGCGGCGGGCGCCTGACGTAAGAAGAAATTCAACGTTTTGTTATCGTATTGAAACCGGTCCACCGTAAAGCTGAAGCCAGTGGCTTCTGCGATTCGGAGACGAAAGCCTCACTGGCGATCCGCTCTCACGAGCATCATGTGTTTGATGTGTCCGGCAGTGGGAGCGTCTTCCCAACCATCTGACGCAGAGCAACTCATTCAAGCCGGCCACTGGAAACGCGCACGGGCCCTGGTTGAAACGGGGCATGCCGGAGATGAGGCCCTCTCGAGTTACCTGCTCTCGCAGATCCACTACGCATTCGGCGATCACACCACGCCCCTGGCGCTGGCCGAAAAGGCTGTGGCCTTGAATGGACGAGTTGCGAAGTATCATCGCCAGCTCGCCGAGGTTCTCGGCGTGCAGGCTATACATGCGAATCCTTTCCAGCAGGTGTTGCTGGCGCGCCGGTTTCGAAAGGAGATCGACACGGCTCTGGAGCTCGATGCCCTGGACGTGCAGTCTCGGCGTGACCTGATCGAGTTCTATCTGGCCGCCCCGGGAATTGTTGGCGGCGACCAGAGGAAAGCCGAAGCGACTGCCGCGAAGATCGGCGAGATCGATGCCGCCGAAGGATTTTTGGCAAAGGCGCGGATTGCGGCGTTCCACAAACAATCGGCCGAAACATTGGCTATGCTGCGCGACGCCACGGAGGCGCAGCCGCCCACGTATCGCGCCTGGATCGAACTGGCGCAATTTCATCTCGACGCGGAGCATTTCGACGCCGAAGCGGCGGAGGCTGCCGCGCGCGGGGCACTGAAGCTGGATCGCAACCGTGTCGACGCTTACATTGTCTTGGCCAGGACCTATGCCCATAGCGTCGAGTGGCGCGCGCTCGACGATCTTTTGACAGACGCGTCGCACCAAAATCCGGATGACCTGGCTCCGTATTACTACGCCGGCGACGAATTGCTCCGTCTCGGGCGCGATTCCGCCCGGGCGGAACGAAACTTCCGCACTTATCTCGGACAGGAGCCGGAAGGAAACCAACCTTCAGGCCCGCAAGCTCATTGGAAACTGGGTCTGGCTTTGGAAGTGCAGGGGCGTCAGATGGAAGCAGTCGCCGAGTGGAAGGAGGCGCTGCGGCTGGACCCGGAATCGCCAGCGGCCCATGATCTGAAGCGCGTGCGCGCGTTGAGGGCCGGAAATCACACGATTTCAGCCCACGTCCAACTATAGAAGGGAGGCGAACGACGACCCATTGCGCAGAAAAATTGCTCTGATTTACATCGATTCCGGAGGAGGGCATCGGGCGGCGGCGACCGCCTTGCGCGAGGTGATTCGGCAGCAGCAGCGTCCCTGGGAGCTTGAAATGCTGTGCATTCAGGAACTGCTGGACTCCATCGACTTCATCCGCAAGTCCACCGGCATTCCTTTTCAGGACGTCTACAACATCATGCTGCGGCGCGGCTGGACGGCCGGATCGGCGCAACTGATTCCGTTGATGCACCTGCTGATCCGGCTCAGTCATGGCTCGCAGGTGAAGGTGCTGGAGCGCTGCTGGGCGCAATCGCGCTACGACCTGGTGGTCTCGCTCATTCCGCATTACAATCGCGCCCTCAAACAGGCGCTCGATCATGTCTGGCCGGGGACGCCGTTCGTCACCCTGCTCACCGACATCGCGGATTACCCGCCGCATTTCTGGATCGAACGGCAGGATCAGTACGTGATTTGCGGCTCTGAACGCGCAGCCGCTCAGGCCCGCGAGATTGGACTTTCCCAGGATCGCGTGCTGCGCACCACAGGCATGATTCTTAATCCGAGATTTTACGAGACCACGCTTCACGCCGATCGGGGAACGGAGCGGACGCGCCTCGGCCTCCGGCCTGATCTTCCAACCGGTCTGGTGCTTTTCGGCGGCGAAGGCTCGACCGAAATGGTGCGCATCGCCAAAGCACTGAATCACGAGGAGAACCGGCTGCAGTTAATCCTGCTCTGCGGAAAAAATGCCGGCGTGGCCGCCGAACTGCGCGAGATGGATTGCCGCATCCCGATGTTGGTCGAGGGTTTCACGCGCGATGTTCCGTTCTACATGGAGCTCTCGGACTTTTTCATCGGTAAGCCCGGCCCCGGAAGTATCAGCGAAGCGCTCGCCAAGCGGCTTCCAGTGATTGTCCAGCGCAACGTGTGGACCATGGTTCACGAACGCTATAACGCCGATTGGGTCGAGCAAGAGGGAGTCGGGCTGGTGGTTCGCAGCTTCTCTTCCGAGATTGGCCGCGCGGTACGGACGCTACTGGCGCCTGAAAATTATGCGCGGTTCCGGCAACGCGCCGCAGCCATGCGAAATCTCGCCGTGTACGAAATTCCTGACCTGCTGGAAAAGATTCTCTCCGGCACTACCCGATCGCAGCTGGATCCAAAATGCGGTTCTGACGGGCAATTTCACCGAGATACCGCGCGCTGGGCTTGATCGAGCGCTTCTGCGTCGCCCGGTCCACCGCGACCAGACCGAACTTGGGCCGGTAGCCCATGATCCATTCAAAGTTGTCCAGCAGCGACCAGTGGATGTAACCGCGCACATCAATGCCATCGCGCAGACAATTGAGCAGGCCGGCCAAGGCGCCGCGGATGTACTCGATCCGCCGCGTGTCATCTTCCGTGCTCACTCCATTTTCGGTCACATAGATCGGTACCGACACACGCGCGCTGGCATAACGGAGACAGGCCTCGAGAGCATCCGGCCAGAACTCGTAACCCATCTGCGTAAGCTCGACGCCGGGCTCCGGCCCCAGGTCCGACCTCTTTCCTACGCGGCATCGCGTGTAACTTTGAACGCCGAGGAAATCGCTGCGGCCGGCGGCCATCAGCCACGGCTCGTACACCTCGGCGCGCTTGCGATCGCGCTTGCTGTCGAGCCCGACCGCCTGTTCGTCCTGCAGCGCGAGACTTACTCCGACCGGGTATTGGCCCGGCCCCGATTTCATGACATCGACCGCGCGGTGGTGAGCCGCAATCATGCGGTCCTGTAGTTTTCGAGCATCTCCCAGAAAGAAGCAGCCGAAGCGGCCGGTCCCGACGGCTCGCGACGCCAATTTCACCATGCGCCGAACCCTGCCGAACGGAATCTCGGAGACGGGAAGCCAGCGAAGCAGCATCGGCAGGTTGGGCTCGTTGAAAGTTGTGGCGAAAGCCATGAGGTCGCCGAGATGCCGCGCGACACGGTCGGAGTAGCGGACGAATAAGTCCACCGCCGCGGCGTTTTCCCAACCACCGAGCGCCGCGAACCAGCGCGGCGAGCTGAAATGATACAAGGTCACCATCGGAGCGACCCCATTCTCATGACAGGCCGCCAGCATCCGCCGGTAATGATCGAGCGCCGATGCCGAGAAATGGCCGCGTTCCGGCTCGATGCGCGCCCACTCGGCGGAGAAACGGTATGTATTCAGCCCGAGGTCCGCCAGCAGCTTGATATCGTCCGAAAAACGGTGGTAGTGGTCGCAGGCATCCAGAGACGGCTCGGCGAAAAGCGTGGACTCGAGATGCTCCAGCAGCCAAAGGTCGCTATTGACGTTATTCCCTTCCACCTGGTGCGCGGCGGTTGCGGCGCCCCACAAAAATTCTTCCGGGAAAACGGTCATCAGCCAGAACTCTCCAACCCATTGAACCATCCCTGCGGGCAGCGGCGCAGCGTGACTACCAGCAGAAAATAGAGGAACACTCCGAGTGGCACGCAAATACAAAACCATCCGACAACCGCATCGCGTGCGACTCCGAGCAGGCTCCACCCGACCTGTCCGCCCAATATACACGCCCCGAGCCGGCCGAACGGGATCAGCAGAGCAAACTGAATTGGCGTCACCAACTGGTTTACCAACTGGAGCGCCGGCAGGTTCACTCGCAGCACTACCGCTGCCAACCCGCAGAGGACCGTGGGGCCTCCGTACACGGGAAAGACGCCCAGCACCAGACCGACCGCAAGGATTAACGCAACAGTTTCCGGTGACAGCCCAGCCACCGAAGCCCAGAACCGTCCGGCAGCCGCCTTCACGGGAGGATCTCTCCCCGCTGCGCCAGAATCAATCGCAACGCCGGCCGCAGGCTGGTCGCAGAAAACTGCAAGACACCGGCGGCCGCCGTCAGCATCCAGGGGACTCTCTCCTGCCACACCTCGGAAACCGGCCGGGCGATGCCGTCACTGCCGCGATAAAAAACGCGATCGATCCACCGTTCGCGTCCCGGATACTCCGGATAATGCCGCAAAATATCCCGGGTGGCCTCAAGGACACGCAAAGCCATCGGCTCGCGATAGTGAGACATAAACAAAATGGAGCTGTGGCCGTCGCGAATTTGCGAGACGAACTCGGAAAAGGTCGCCGCACCCGTGAGGTTGATACAGGCTGCCGGTTCGCACGCGTGCCGGTCTCCGCCTGAAATCAGCGGCCGCTCGTGCAGGCGGGCTAGCTCGATGACGGCGGCATTCTCTTTCCAGGACCGGGTTCCGTTGAGTTCCAGCCCGTGAATCCACTCGAGACACTCACGAAGAACGCGCTCCAGGGCGCGGCGGTGATCGGCTTCCTCCACTCCCTCTTCCAGCCAGAACGGATGATTGAGAACAATGAGGAGGCCGGGAACGCTTGCCATTTCGCTCAACAGGTGGGGAAGATGTTCTTCGCGGGGCGCCGCGGTATACGCTGACATAGCGGCCATCCATGGGCGAGCCGAAGCGGGCGGCAGGTTGTGGACGCCCAAGTGCAGGATCGACCGCTCGTAGGGCACCGTCCACTCGACGGAGACGGGAAGCTGGCGCGAATCCGCCGTCACCTGGAGTGACATCGGCGCCTCAATGTTGTCGTGGTCTGTTAATGAAATTAGCGGGCGCAGCCCCATTGCGGCAATCTGCGCTTCTTCTACTCGCAACGCGGAAATCGGACTGAGCGGCGGCGTCCAATACGCGCGAGCGAAGTCCACGGGCCTGGGCCCGCGCTCATATCCGCTGACAACCTGGGACACCCCCGGCACCTGCCGCAAGTACCGGGGCAGAAATGACAGGCACTCTTCGGAATGCATCGTGTGCCCGTGGAGACAGACTCCGGTGGAGTAGTGGCCTGCCGGCTTGGGATCCTGCCAGGCAAAGTTGACAATCGTGTGACTCATTGCGATCCCCCCGCATTTTCAGCTTGTTCCGGAAATGGTTACAATTCCTTGGCGGATTCGTAATCATTTGACGAAACATTTATCGGCGAAAATGTATCGATCGATGCTTGGGCAGCATCAAGTGCTCTTTTTCACCGGTGCGCGGGGATTTGACCGGATTTTCATCCGGAAAATACAATTTCGTGGGATCCTGCGGACGCAACCCTATGGAGATTCACGACCTGACCCTGAAGGACAAAGCCGAGTTTCGCTGCCCGTGTGCCCTTTGCGTCGAGGCACGCAAGCGGCCGGCCGCTGCCATCCCGCTCGACGCCCGCCTGCTGAGCCCGAAGACGCCTACTCTGCGCCTGGTTCCGCGCCTGCGGAGCGCATTCAGCGCCGGCGCTTGAAGATCATGTCCTTGGGCCGGACGCGCCGCTCACGACAGTGCGCGAGATACAGGTACCCATAGCTACGCGAGATGTAATCGGAAGGCGAGAAGCCGAGCAGGCGCGCCGTGCGGTCGATCCAGCGCGGACTTCCTTCGAGTTCCAGGAAATTTCCGATCGGCGTCTCATCGAGAAGCACTTTGCCATCGCCGGAATGCGCGCGGTACTCGGTCCGGAATTTCTCGTAGCGAAAAACAGGGTGGTAGCCGATATGAGCGAGGATGGCTTCCACGGCGCCGCTGTCGTGAAGTTGGGTTTCGATTTCCCAGCGCGTCTTGTAGCGGCTCGGCTCGGAAGGCCCCTTGAATGTCAGCAGGCCGTGATGATCGACCCGCCGCACCCGCAGAAGCTTCCCGTGCTTGCGGAGCGTGCGCTTTAGATTATCGAACAGGATGTTCGATTCGAACACCCGCCGCTTTTCCACGTGGAAGCCGATTTCCCGTAGTTTCTTGCGGATCTCCGCCAGTTCATCCGACAGGCGGAGCTTGATTTCGGTTTCAACCTTCAATCGGACACGCTAAGTCATCCAGCAATCGAATGTCAAGCTAAAAACGTCGGGGTGGGACGGGCGGGCGCGCTTGGGGGTTTGGGGTGAGACGCGCGCCCGACGTAAGGTGACTGTCCTCGATTGTAGCGGCAGGGTGTCACAGACCCGTGTCACTCTCCTGAATTTCCTGTTACGCTCCGGCACTTACTCATGCCGGAGTGCGGTTGCAGGGTCGATTCGTGTGGCGCGGTGGGCGGGAATCCAGCACGCGATGGTGGCGGTTAGCATTACCAGCCCGAGCGCCATCCAGAACAGTGCGGGGCTGGCGAACTCCAACCCAACCAGCCTGTGGCGCAGAGCGCCGACCACGGGCGGCACAGCCAGCAACCCGATGCCGATACCCGCGGCCGCCAGGCTCATGCCTTGCCGGAACACCAGCACGAGCACCCGCACCGAACCCGCGCCCAGCGCCATGCGAACGCCGATCTCCTGGGTCCGCCGCCCTGTCACATACGACAGGACGCCGTATACTCCCGCGGCCGCAAGCAGCAGCGCCAGGCATCCGGTGACGGCAAGCAGCATCATGATGAAGCGGCGGTCCGAAACGGAATCGCCGATCAGAGTGGCCATCGTGGCGCTCAGAAATACCGGTTGCCGCGGATCAACCGCCGCCACCGCGCGGCGGACCGCCTGTGCGATCTCGCCCGAAGGCCGATCCGTCCGCACCACCAGAAACTGCGCGGCCGGAAGCGAGCCGCCCGACGTGTAGACTTCCAGTCCTGGCGATCGGTCGAGTGTCGAATGATAAATGGTGCTCACAACCCCGACCAACTGTTTCCAGTTCGACGGCCGGCCTGCCTGGCAATTCACACAGATGCGCTTGCCGAGCGCGGACTGGCCCGGCCACAGCCGCTCAGCCGCAAGGTCATTCACGATCGCAACGTCTCGCGACTCGTCTTCTTCTCCTTCGCGAAACCAGCGGCCGGCCAGCAGGCGAACTCCCAAGGTTTCGAGATATCCGGTGCTCACGCGATTCACTTCGGCGACCACTTGCCGGCTACGCTCCACAGCATCGGCCTCGCGCGCCGTGATGAATCCCCCGTAATTCTCGCCGGAGAACGGAAGCGCATCCACGCTGCCCGCGGATTCGATACCCGGCAGATGGCGGAGAGAGTCGAGAATCCGGCGAAAGAGCAGGCCGTGAGCGGCCGGGTCGTGAACGTAGCGATCATCGGCGGCGATGATGATGGAGGCCAGCACGTGATTGGCGTCAAATCCAGGATCGGTGCGCAGCAGCCGGACAAAGCTGCCGGTGAGCATGCCGCCGACAATCACCAGCGTGACGGCGATGGCCACCTCTCCGACAACCAGAGCCGAGCGCAACCGGCTTCGCGCTCCGCCGGTTATCCCGCGCGTGCCCGATTCTCGCAGCGCATCGGCGATCGGGGAGCGAGCCACACGGTATGCCGGCGCCAATCCGAACAGGATGCCGTTGAGAATCGAAAGCGCGAGCGTGAAGACGAGGACCGCTGCATCCGGCCGCGCGGCCGCCAGCCTCGGAATACTCATGGGAGCGATC
>Ga0335081_10022244_pt1 | contig 10258 bp, 7 predicted proteins | sample Lox_Sample_35_FD_206713 | JGI IMG/M metagenome (GOLD analysis project Ga0335081, IMG submission 206713) | Soil microbial communities from Loxahatchee National Wildlife Refuge, Florida, United States - Lox_Sample_3.5 | ecosystem: Environmental > Terrestrial > Soil > Wetlands | place: USA: Florida...
TGGGGCGCAAGCCGGCTGACCTTGTGATACACGGAGGTCAATGGGTGTGCGTGCAATCCGGCGAAATCATTCCGCATACGGATGTTGCCATCGTCAACGGACATATCGCGTTTGTTGGACCGGATGCCGGCCACGCCATCGGCAAGGACACGCAAGTCATCGAAGCGCGCGGCCGCTATCTCGTCCCGGGTCTGCTCGACGCGCACATGCACGTTGAATCGGGCATGGTCACGGTCACGGAGTTCGTGCGCGCCGTCGCGCCGCATGGAACGACCGGCATGTTCGTGGACCCGCACGAAATGGCAAACATCTTCGGACTCAAAGGTGTCAAGTTGATGGTGGATGAAGCCGCGAAACAGCCTATTCATGTCTGGGTGCAGATGCCTTCCTGCGTTCCGTCGGCGCCGGGGTTTGAAACACCGGGCGCATCCATTGGCCCGGAAGATGTTGCTGAAGCGATGACGTGGCCCGGCATCATTGGTCTCGGTGAGATGATGAACTTTGTCAGCGTCTCGAATGGCGACGACAAAATGATTTCCGAAATGGCCGCCACGCAAGGCGCGCATAAAACCATCGGCGGTCATTATCCCTCGCCTGATCTCGGCCTTCCATTTCATGGATATGTCGCGGGCGGCGCGGAAGACGACCACGAAGGTACCCGCCTGGAAGATGCAGTGGCGCGTGTTCGTCAGGGAATGAAGGCCATGCTTCGTTATGGCTCGGCCTGGCATGATGTCGAATCACAATTAGGTGCGATCACTAATCTGCATCTGGACTCAAGACGGTTCATTCTCTGCACGGATGATTCCCACGCTCAGACACTGTCACAAGACGGCCATATGGACCGCGTCCTGCGTCACGCCATCGGCCACGGATTGGAACCGATCACTGCCATTCAAATGTGTACGATCAATGCCGCTGAACATTTCGGCCTGACGCGTGAGATGGGCATGATTGCTCCCGGACGCTGGGCGGATGTGGTCCTCGTCAAAGATTTGAACGACTTCAAAGCGGATCTGGTGATTGCAAAGGGTAAGGTGATTGCCGAGCATGGCAAATGGTCAGTGGAACTACCCGGATTCGCCTATCCGGCCTGGGTTAAGAATTCAGTGCATATTAAGAAAAAACTGGAAGCGAAGGACTTTGTCCTGCGCGCACCTAAGGGACACGGCGATAATGTCAAAGCTAATGTGATAGGTGTCATTGAAAACCAGGCGCCGACCCGCCATCTGATGATGACTCTTCCGGTAACTGATGACGAAGTCCACGCCTCGCAGATCACTCGCTATTCATCGGCGGACGTTGCCAAGATTGCCTTGGTGCAGCGTCATACTGGCATGAGCGGGATCACGGTGGGACTCGTCGGTGGTTTTGGCTTCACCGAGAAATGTGCGATCGCTTCTACGGTTGCACACGACAGCCATCATATGATCGTGGTCGGCACAGACGACAAGGATATGGCAATTGCCGCGAATAAGCTTGCTGAAGTAGGCGGCGGTCAGGTTGTTGTAAAAGATGGCAGCGTGATTGGGTTGGTTGAATTAGGCATTGCAGGTTTGATGTCCTCGGAGCGAGCCGATGTGGTCGCGAAGAAAGCGGAGACAGTATTAGCAGGTTTTAGGGCATGTGGCTGTAAGCTCAACAATCCCAATATGCAGTTATCCCTGCTGGCGTTGGTCGTCATCCCCGAATTGCGCATCTCCGATAAAGGTCTCGTGGATGTAACGAAATTCGATTTTGTACCTGTGCTGGAAAAAATATAGAAGCAACCTAAATCGTTGCAAAGAGGTAGTCATGTCGCATTTTCCATTTCAAAGATTGCAAGGCGATCTCGCCGCGTTGATTTCAAAAACCAATGCAGGTGATCGTCTTCCATCCGAACCCGATCTTGCAAAACAACTCGGAGTTTCGCGCGCTACATTGCGCGAAGCCATGCGGACATTTGAAACGCAGGGATTGATTCGCCGCCGACAAGGCGCGGGGACATTCGTCGTGGGACGGGTGTCGGTCATCGATGCCGGATTGGAATTGCTCGAAAGCCTGGATACGATGGCTGATCGGCTGGGTTTGGAGGTATCGGTGAGTGATCTACATATCGAAAGTGTCTCTGCTGATAAAGAACATGCCGCGTCACTGAATGTGCCGCCTACAACGAAATTAACGCGCGTCCGGCGCGTGATGCGTGCGGATGGTCGTCCTGTGGCGTATTTGGTGGATTGTCTTCCCGAAGATGTGCTCAAAGCTTCGCAGTTGCCTATTTCATTCAAAGGATCGGTGCTGGACTTTTTGGTTGATCGCGGCGAACATCTGACAGTCTCGCGTGCGGCAATCTCAGCGATCGATGCTACTGCCGAAGTGGCGAAACCGCTCGAAATTCAGCGCGGGGATGTGCTCTTGCAATTTACCTCCCAGTTATACAATGTCTCCGGGAAGGTAATCGATTATTCGTCGAGTTATTTCATCCCGGGATATTTTCACTTTCACGTGAATCGCCGCGTCGGTGCGTGAGATTTCAAGAATATGTTATTCGAGAAAGTCCAACAAGTCGAACAGGTCTTTGAAACCTTTTGAACTTGATGACTGAGTAAGACGCTAAAGAAGGAAACACTGAAGCATCAGACGTTCTTAGCGTAAAAAAATCAACTAACAGTATTGGAGGTTCGTATGCGTAGTTTTGCAGGTCGTGATATTTTGTCGTTGAAGGATTTCGAGCGCAATGAGTTTTTCCACGTGCTCGACGTCGCATTGAAGATGGAACCCATCGCGCGGTCCAGAAAGAACGTGGATTTGCTCAAGGAGAAGACTCTGGTAACAGCTTTCTACCAGCCATCCACACGCACGCGTCTTGCCCATGAAGGCGCGATGCATCGTCTCGGCGGACACGTGACCGGTTTCTCCGACGCGAAGATGACTCGCGCAGGAGATTTCTATCAGGAGTCGATCAAGGATACCGTGAAGATGCTGGAGTACTATGGCGACGTGATCGTGATGCGCCATTTCCAGCAGGGTGCGCCGCATGAAGCTGCCAAATGGGCCAGCATTCCGATTATCAACGGCGGCGATGGTTGGGGTGAGCATCCGACTCAAATCCTGACTGATCTTTACACGGTCTGGCGCGAGAAGGGTCGCATTGATGGATTGAAGTGGCTGGCGGTCGGTGATATGCGCATGAGAACCATGCACTCTCTGGCTTATGCACTGACTCAATTTGATTGCCCAATCACTTTTGTTGCTCCGCCTGAAATGAGTCTAACCGACGAGTTCAAGAAGGAATTGAAAGATTACAGCTTGAACTATAAGGAAGCGGATCATGTGGAAAAAGCGATTGCCGATGCGGATGTGATTTTGGTCGAGCCGGTGGTGCAACCCGATTACACCAAGAGCCGCGATGAGCGATCCGGCAAGGACGTCGGGATGACTCCTGCCAATTATAAGATCACTCGTGAGCTGTTGGAGAAGAAAGCCAAATCGGATGCGATCCTCCTACACTCCCTGCCGCGCATGGATGAAATTCCGCCCGATGTGGATATTACGCATTGGTCACGTTACTGGCAGGAAGCGTTCAATGGCGTCGTCATGCGCATGGCGCTGCTGGCGCTTGTGCTGGGTGCCATGGAATAAATTTTTCCTCATTCCATTTATCCCTCTCTAATTTCGGAAAGGGATAAATGGATGACTGGAATATCAAAAAACTCTTTAACTATTAACTAAAGGACAAGGAGACGAATTTATGCAAACAAATTTACATGGTCGAGATTTGATTGGCGATCTGGACTTCAGCAAGGAGGAAGTCGAGACAGTCATGGAGGTGGCGTTCGACTTAAAGCGTAAGCGCGCACTCAATGAACTACATCCGTATCTGCGTGACAAGGTGCTAGCGATGTTGTTCTTCTTTTCCAGCACCCGCACGCGTGGCTCGTTTGAAGCGGGCATTGACCAGCTTGGCGGACACGCGGCTTTCATCGAAAGCAAATCCACCCAGATCGCACACGGCGATACGCCGGTCGAAATCGGCGAGATTTTTGGTCGCTACTTTGACGCCATCGCCATTCGTCATGTGGACTGGAAGATTGGCAATAAATATATCAACGATGTTGCCAAGTATTCGCGCTCGCCGGTTTTCAACATGCAGTGCGAAATCTATCATCCCTTCCAGTGTCTCGCCGATTTGATGACTATAATGGAAAAGAAGGGTCGTGACCTGCGCAAGAAAAAGATGGTTGTCTCGTGGGCTTATGCGGCCTCCTACCAGAAACCGATCTCAGTCCCGCAATCGTTGATTCTGCAAATGCCACGCTTCGGCCTGGACGTTGTGCTGGCTCATCCACCGGAATTCAAGCTTATGCCGGACATCGTGGATGCCGCGCAGGAACAAGCCAAAAAATTTCACACCGGTTTTGAAATCATTTCCGACCCGAACGGTATGGAAAAAGCCTTCAAGGACGCGGATGTAGTTTATGCCAAGTCCTGGGGTGCTATGATGACCACAGAAAACGCGGACGAAGGTGCGAAGATTATCGACAAGTACAAGCACTGGATTACCGACGAAAAGAAAATGAAGCTGGCAAAAGACGATGCCATCTACATGCATCCGCTGCCTGCAGATCGTGATGTTGAAGTGGCCAGCGCCGTGATGGATGGTCCGCACTCGGTCGTCTTCGATCAGGCCGAGAATCGTCTGCACGCGCAAAAAGCCGTCATGGCTTTGACCATGGCATAAAGGAGATAGTTATGGCAAATAAAAAAGTTGCTGTCATTGCAATTGGTGGAAATTCGCTGATCAAAGATCCCAAGCATCAAAGTGTTGAGGATCAATATGAAGCTGCCAAGGAATCCGCGCTTCACATCGTGGATATGATCGAGGCTGGTTACGAAGTTGTGATCGGACATGGTAATGGCCCACAGGTTGGTTTCATTTTGCGCCGCTCCGAGATTGCTGCCAAAGCGGAAGGCATGCACGAAATTCCATTGGATGTGTGCGGTGCAGATAGCCAGGGCGCGATTGGCTATGCTTTGCAACAAAACATCCAGAACGAGTTGAAGCGTCGCGCTATCAAAAAATCGGTTGCTACCGTTGTGACCCAGACCTTGGTGGATCGTGAAGATCCCGCTTTCAAGAATCCTTCCAAACCCATTGGCGGTTTCATGGATGAAGCTGAAGCAAAACGCCGCGAAAAAGAAATGGGCTGGACCGTGGTCGAGGATGCCGGACGCGGCTGGCGCCGCGTGGTGGCGTCGCCGCTTCCGAAAGAGATCGTCGAGATCGATGCGATCAAAGCGCTGATCAGCGCGGGCGTGATTGTTATCTCGACCGGCGGCGGCGGTATTCCGGTCATCCGTAACGCGAAAGGCGATCTGGAAGGCGTAGCGGCGGTGATCGATAAGGATTTTGGCTCGAGCTTATTAGCCAATAATGTTGGAGCGGAAGTGTTTCTCATTTCCACAGCGGTCGAGAAAGCTGCGTTGAATTTTGGCAAGCCCGATCAGAAGTGGCTCGATAAGATTACGCTGACCGAAGCGAAGAAATATCTCACTGAAGGCACGCACTTTGCCAAAGGTTCAATGGCGCCCAAAGTCCAGGCGATCATTCGTTTCCTTGAAGCCGGAGGCAAGCAGGCCATCATCACCAATCCTGAAAACATCGGCCGCGCCCTGAAAGGCGAAACCGGCACATGGATTATTCCAGGTTAGCTGGTTCTGATTGAAATGTGGAATTGGTCTGACATGTCACTTTTTATGTCCGGCCAATTCCTGATCTTCATCCAACAAAATGTGCTTGACAAGCCCATCGCAAATCGGTAACATACATCGTTCTTATGCTTCCATCTCCTCGCGTCCTTTTGACCATAGACTACGAACCGTGGTTCGCGCTGGTTCGCCGTTACGATAAGCTGGCAGATTCAATCGAGCGGCGAAATCTTGACGGCGGATTCACTTTACAGGCCCTTGACCCCATCCTTGAAAAACTTGGTGATTCGAAAATCAGCTTTTATCTAGTCGGTGAAATCGCGGACTGGCATCCCGAGATCCCGCAAAGAATGATCCGGGCGGGACATGAGCTGGGACTCCATTGTCAAATCCATCGCTCGCTGGTCAGCATGGATGAACTGGCATTTGATATTCATGCAAGCGCATCATGGGTTAAAGATTATGGCGTGCGAGGCTACCGGGCTCCGATGGTCGGGATGAGCGAGTCCGCTTATTCGTTGTTGGAAGAATCTGGATTTGTTTACAGTTCCTCCATCTATGCCCCGGCAGGAACGGTTTTGCAAAAGGGAGGCGTATGGGAGATTCCTGTAAGTACACTGAACTGGGGACACAGCCAGCATACCTTTACTGCTCCACGCCAATTTACGTGGAATTTGCTTTTAGGCGGTGAATATCCTTACGGCTCGAGTTTTAGCATTGGTCTGATCGGTAAAACGATTTTGCGTATTTTGGACGAGGAACTAAAAAAAGGATTCAGTCCGGTGCTGTTTATGCATCCTTATGAAATCGTGCGTCCACCGCATTGGGCTTCCCGCATCTGGCGGGACGTTGTGTCTCATCCGTTATTGTGGCCTTTTACTTGGAACAAATCTGAATTCCTCACCACGCTTCTTCGCAATTTTCCTGTGTCGCCGATTGGAACGTATCTTGATGAAATACGGGCGATGCGCGGAGCAGAATGAGCGAGATACTTGTCCGAGAGTTGGCACGGGATGAGACGGCAGTTTGGCCAGAAGCCCTTCGATTATCTGCCACGTTCACTGCGCTCGATTCTTGGTCCAACCTTGTGAAGCAAACCTATGGATATGAAATCCATCGTTTTGAAGCCATGCAAAATGATGATGTGGTGGGAATTCTGGTGCTCACGCATGTCAATCATCCGATTCTAGGAAATTACCTTACAACTGCTCCCTTTGGAAGTTATGGCGGTTTTGCTTACTCGTCTATAGTGTCTCGCGACGCGCTATTGCAGAAGGCGAATGGCCTTGCGGAGGAGTTAGGCATCGAGTATGTGGTTCTCCGTTTTGTGGATGATGGCAGTAGGCCGCCGGTACCCTGGAAACAACATCCTATTTACTGCACCTATTTGCTGGACTTGCCTAACTATGCCGAAGAGTTGTGGGAAAGTTTCAGTTCACAGTATCGAAATCACATCCGTAAATCGCTCAAGAAAGGCTTCAGCATAAAGTTCGGACATCTTGAGTTGCTCAACGAGGTCTATGAGGGATTGGCGCGCAGTATGCATGAGCTGGGCTCGCCTTATCATAGCAAGGCGTATTTGTATCGAATGGCCGAGTCGTTGGGGGATGCACTTGAGTTTGCTGTCGTCCATGGGCCGCTGGGAGAATTGGCAGGCGCAGGCGTTTTTATTTTTCAGGGGAAGGTGGTGACCAATCTTCATGCGAATATTCTCCGCAAGTTTCGTCCAGATTATGCAGGAGATTTTTTGTATTGGTCAGTGATCACGCATTACGGCGAACGAGGCTTTTCTACATTGGATATGGGCCGCAGTTTGATTGGTTCTGGTAATGAGGTTTTCAAAATGAAATGGAGGCCTCGTAAAGAAATGCTGGCGTACTGGTATGCTTTGCGCGAGGGCACAAACATCCCCGAGTTAAATCAAAAGAATCCAAAATTCCAAATTGCGATATGGCTTTGGAAGTTATTGCCCGATATTATTACTCGTCGCATGGGACCGTTCTTTATTAAAGGCCTCGCTTGAGTTTTGTGTCGATGGAATATATGATTCGACCTTTATGCAGTCTCGATGATCCTTTGTTGGAACGTGTAGCTTTATTACATCAATCTGTAATGCATCTCTTGTTGAATGACCTCGGCTTTCCAATGATCCTGCGTTATTATCAAATTGCCAGGAGCGATCCTTTGGTCATTGGCTTTTGCGCCCTCTCATACACGCATGAGATTCTGGGATGGGTGGTCGGCTCTCCGGATCCTTACCATCTCAATGCCCGCCTGCAAAAGCCTCTATCCTGGTTTCTCAAGCAGATAATTCGCCTTGCCGTCACGCGTCCCGCGGTGTTTGCACAGGTCTTGCTGTCTGTTTTTTATCCACCCGAAAAGAATCTTGCTGCCCATACCATTGAATTGACGTATATAGGCGTTGCTCCCAATGTGCAAAACAAAGGAATAGGGCAGGCTCTCCTGAATGCTTTTACGGAAGCGAGTCGTTCATCGCGATATGGCTATATTGAACTCACGACTGAGATGGATAATCTGCATGCCCTGGCTTTCTATGAGAAGTCCGGATTTACCGTTAAAAGGACTTTTCGGGAAGGCCGCTTTGAACGTTACCGCATGGAACGAAAGTTGTTGCCATCATGAAAAGAATTTTAAGGAAACTCGAGTCTCTATCTTTTTCTGAACGCAGCATTCCTCTTTTGCTATCGTTTGTCGCGGTATTGACATACGGTTTGTTTTTCTGGCAACGTGGATTTTATTGGGATGAAGAGCCGTGGACTTGGGTCTATTATCGCCTCGGTCCGGCATTTTTGACGAAGACCTTTTCTACCAGCCGTCCGTTTTGGGGAATGATCTACCAGTTCACGTTGCCGGTTATCGGTCCGGTTCCGTGGCGCTGGCAGGCGTTAGTTGTAATCATGCGCTGGCTGACCGCATTGTTGGTCTGGGTTGTGTTGCGGCAAGTCTGGCCGAAGAATCCTCACCCGGCATTATGGACCAGTCTGTTATTTCTGGTATATCCCGCGTTAGGGCAGAACTTTGTCGCTTTGATGTACACTCATTTTTATATCGTCCTAAATTGTTTTCTTCTTTCGCTATATCTTTCTATACTTGCAATTCGCACCCCTTCTCGACGAATACCGTTAACCATTGCTGCAGTTATTTTGGCTCTCGTTAATTTGCTCACAATGGAATATTTTTATTTTCTCGAATTTTTCCGGATTGTTTTATTCTGGTTTGTTTTGGATGAACATTGGAAGGAAAAACTGCGACGTGTTGCTCTACATTACATTCCCTATATATTGGCGTTTCTCGGTGTCTCAATTTGGCGTGCCTTCTATTTTAAGAACCAGAATGCCAGTTATGGTTACGCAGCTCTGTCTCTGATTCACCAGGCACCACTCGCTGGCGTTTGGTCATTACTTCAAAATATCTTTTATTCCTTCTGGGAAACCGTGCTTCATGCCTGGTTCTTTCCTTTTCAAACCGTGGATGTTTCTTCGCTCGGACCCCGCACTACGGCTTTTGCTTTCGGGCTTGCAATTCTCTCCATGCTATTAATAGGTCTTTTTCTTTATTGTTTTTCCCGCTTCGATCAGTTTGAATCTAATTGGGTCCGCCAAGCTTTTGTCTTGGGCGCGTTCGCGTGGCTGTTCGCGGGTGGCTCATTCTGGCTGGTAGGGATTCAGCCTCAACTGCATTTCTCCGAAGATCGTTTCACCATGCCTTTTATGCTCGGCTCCAGTCTGCTGATCGTAGCCCTGGTTGGCTTGCTGAATGTCAGGCCGAAGATTCAATTTGCCATCTTGGCGCTGTTGATCGGATTTTCTGTTGGCAAGCAATTTCAAACGAATACAGATTATCGCCGTGATTGGACGACCCAACGCGATTTCTTCTGGCAGCTTTCCTGGCGTATCCCCTCTCTTGCGACCGATTCTGTGATCCTCACGAATGATTTGCCTGTCACTTATTCAAGCGACAATTCTCTTTCCGGGCCATTGAATTGGATGTACAGTCCCGTTGGCCAGATGGATCACATTTTGTTCTTCGCGTCGATTCGGACCGGAGCTGCTTATCCCGCCCTCGAGCCGAATCTCCCCATCCATATCAATTACCTCCCCAAAATTTTCGATGGGAGTACTTCTCGGGTCGTTGCCATCAAATTTGATCCACCTTCCTGTTTGCGTGTGCTTGATCCGGAAATTGATTCAGAAAACAAATTATTGCCGCAACTTATGAGGCAGGTTGCCGCTTTGAATAATTATTCAATGATCGATGCGAACGGTCCGGTGATGCCGCCTCCACCATACTTTGATCCGGAGATTTCTCGCGGTTGGTGTTACTATTTTGAGCAAGCTGATCTTGCACGGCAATTAGGAGATTGGTCTCGTATTGTACAGTTAGGTGATATTGCATTTCATTTGAACGATTATCCCAACGATCCCGTTGAGCGATTTGTTTTTATTGAGGGTTATGCCCAGGAAGGCGAATGGGATCAGGTAAAAGATTTATCATTGACATCCTTTAAGGTTTCACCGAGTTACGTTGGACCCTTGCTATGCAAGCTGTT
>Ga0335081_10022245_pt1 | contig 10258 bp, 8 predicted proteins | sample Lox_Sample_35_FD_206713 | JGI IMG/M metagenome (GOLD analysis project Ga0335081, IMG submission 206713) | Soil microbial communities from Loxahatchee National Wildlife Refuge, Florida, United States - Lox_Sample_3.5 | ecosystem: Environmental > Terrestrial > Soil > Wetlands | place: USA: Florida...
TCTGTACTGCAGCGGCCAATGAAGCAGGACATCCGTGACAAGCGTGATCCCGACCGTTGTGATGAGGCAAGCCCACACGCCATAGCGGTTCGCCTTGCGCCACATAATGCCAATCCAAAATGCGATCCCGAAGAACGCCGTGAACTGCCAGACATACACGATCCCTTGCACCACACTGCTCAGGGTGAGCGCCAGAACAACGCCTCCGACAACAACGATGAAGGATGTGAAGCGAGCAACCTTCAATTCGGCGGCATCCGTCGAGTCTCGCTTGATGTACTTCCTGTAGAAATTCCTGGTAAAGAGTGCCGACCCGCCCACCATGTAATTGTGGCTGACGGCTAATACCATTGCCGCCATCGCAGCGATCATCAGGCCGATGAGACCGTGCGGAAGAAGATTCGTCACTGCAACTCCGAATGCCTCCTCTCGATGAGCGCTCGGGAGTCCGGGATACAGAGCCGCCACAAACACCCCGATGTAGGCCCAACCCAGGGTCGCGAACCGCTTCACGATATTTCCATACGTAAAGCCGGAACGACAATTGACTTCAGACTTGCCCGCCCCATTCACGGCCATGTGGTGGGGCAAGACCACAACGCCGACCAAACCGTTCAGTACAACCATTATGATGAAGAAGAGGGTTACTTCGTGCGGGGCAACAAAGCTGAACATGAATTCAGGGAGTTTTGCTTTGATCGCGGCGAGACCTCCTCCTGCTGAAAGTGCAAACGGGACGATGAGGAATGAAAGAATCACGATGAACGATCCCTGGATGAGATTCACAAACAGAGCCGAAACCAATCCACCAAGGATACTGTACGTGAGGAAGAACACGGTGAGACAGATGACCACAGCTTCTTCGGAAATCTGTCCTCCTGTGATGGCATGGATTGCCGTACCGGTCCCCTTTAGGATCAGCCCAATATCAAGAGAAAAATACATCAGTCCCATTGCAGAGTATGCAGCACCGAGTTTCGAGCCGAACCGTTCTTCAAAGAAATCGCCGATCGTGATGTACCGAAGTCGCCGGTACACCGGAGCAAGCAGCCAATAAAAGGGAGTTGCGAAGAGGTACACCCATTGGTACCAGATTCCCGCGAGGCCGATGCTGTAGGTGGCCCCTGAGACTGCGATCGCTTGATCAGTATGCGTGCCAGCTCCCAGTGCGTTCATAATCATCATGAGTTTGCTGCCGCGGCGATTCCCCATGAAGTAGTCCCCCGACGTCGCTACCTTCCTCTTTGTCCAAAGACCCAAAGCGATAATTGCTGCGATATAAGCCGCAACGACGATAAGGTCAGGAAATGATAAGCCGAACACGGAATTTACGTTCGTTAGTCTAGACGATCGAAAACGGAGCTGGGGCGCAGTGTGCGCATTTTGAGAGGCATGAGAATGGGGTAATCAAGTTCGGAATGACACAGGATGAGCCTAACCTCGATGGTGGGCCGCTCGTTCATTCCTGTGTGCGGTTTCCCGTAGATCTGAAGAATCGCCAGGCACCAATACCAAAGACCAGGGCAATAAGTGGGAATGCAACGGCTCCAATGTACGCGCCCTTTCCCCCATCGCGAATGGCTGTCAACCAATGGGTTACATACAGTAACCGAGCCGTGTAGAATATAAAAAAGCAAGATACGAGCGACATGAATGCTCCTAGAATTCGGTATGCTACCACGCGCGATTTTGTCATGCGTCAGGCCTTCGTTTCTTCCAGTGTTCGTCGCAGAATCCACACCATTCAGCGGCGGGTCATGCGTGCTTCAACTGAAAAACAAGATTCCGGCGGAATCATTTATCGGACAATGGGCTTCGAGATGGAAAGCTTGAATCCATCTGGGTCGTACACTCTGATCGCACGGCTTCCCCACGGCATATCGGTCGGCTCCAAGTCGAGTGAATATCCGTGGGACTTGATCCTATTCGCGATCTCATCTACGCTTTGGTCCGTGGTGATACTCAACGAAAACCCCTGGCCTTTGATCCTGTCCCACCCTTTGGCTCCATCATCTTGATTGATGGAAAGCCGCACATCGCCTGCTTTGAGTGCCACGCCTCGGAGCTTTCCATCCCGCTCGATTCTTCGATCGATCGCGAATCCAAGAACCTCCGTGTACCAAGTGATGCTCTTCTGAAGGTCTTTGACGGTTAGCGACGCGGCCAGCCTTTGTGCCTGAAATGAACCGGATTTCGTATCCATACTTTCTCCTATGTTGAAATCGTCGTCAATCTACGCACCAGTATTCTGAATCGCAAGCACGAGTTGTGGAAACTCCTCGTTGTTAGTGACTCAATTTGGAAGAACCCCGGCGGTCACGGACCATTCAGTGACCGAAATGCGTTGTCGGTGTCACGGTATGAACCTTGACACCCCTAAAACTGAGTCACTACCTCCTCGTTGACATTGTCTCTTCACCCTACTATCTTTTGTGGGTTGTGGCGCGCTATCCGCGACCTTCTCAGGGTCAAAATACAACTGTTCGTGGCCAGGGGTCATAAGTCGGTGGCTAACTTTATTCTCTCCCTCGTAGCCTTTTCTGTTTTTTACTATCCCTTACGTCTGCTGAAAGACAATTGGGTAAGGCTTTCGTTGCCACACTGGTGGGTGTATGTGGCAGGAGTTCTTTCTTGGGCAACCCTTCTCAGCTTGCTAGGTCCACCCATCGCCATAGGATACGTGTTCGCGAATATCGTGAGAAGCACAAGTATGGGTGCTGTGTACGAGGCCGGTGGTGTAATATTCTTTGCCGGCATCATCGCAAACGTGGTGGTGACCCATCGCGAACTGCTGGATTGGGACCACGTTTATCCATTTATTCGTACTTCGCTTGTATTTGCCAATTATTATGCGAACGAAGAAGATTTGTTCTTGCAACTGGAAAAGAAGAAGATTCGGGACATCTACAAGGAAACCTCGGGGCAGGAACTTATCGAGCGTGAAAAGATAAAAAAGGAATTGCCCCACCTTGATCCAGAGACGGCACTCAAAGAGTTGGAAGAATTCCGCTCCCAACCGTTCCAATCTGCTCAACTGAACGACGACATCGCCCTGTTGAAGAATGGCGAGACAGTGGACATAACGGATACATTCAAAATCAATACCTTTAGAAAACAGCGAGGCGGTCTCTCTGAGCATTGTTCAGAGATGCGTATTCACCCCGCGGAGAAGTGTCTCTCGTTCAATGTCCGGTTCACACAGCTTACGATCGATGCGACCCTGAGTCCTGAGCTTCTATTCCGAGTGAACCAGGAACTTCATGAATTGCTTCAGATGCTAGTCATTGAAATATGGTTGAAGCCTTTCCTGGCGTTCTTCGACAAGATTTCTGTAAAGTGTTATCGCACTGTATCGGACAGTTTTGGGCTTCCGCAGTGGGTTGCTTTCATGAAGGTGGAAATCGCACTTCAAGATCTTCGCACGCGAGAAGGGAAAGACTTCAGGATGACCGATCTGCATACAATTGCTGCGATTACCATGCTCGAGCAATCAGAGAGCAGATCAGCCGAAGAACATTGACGCGCAATGTTTTCTCGCCTGTCCCAAGGAACAACCTTCAAGTTACGTCGTTGTCCTGCAGTATTCTCTGGATCTACGGCTGACATCGCAGAACATCAGTCGGGAAGTGGATTTGCAGAGGAAGCGACCAACATTTCGAACAGAAGCATCAGGTCACAAACACATGAGATGATTCCTGGAATCTTCCATCAAAAAAAAGGCGAATCCGACACGAACCTGTCGAATCCGCCTTATATGAGCGTCGTGCTTCGGCTCGTCAGCTGCCAACAGACCGAATCGAAATACCCAACCGGAAACCTGTCCGGTCTGGCTTATTGGTGGACATAGATCTTGTCAACCCAAATGTCGCTGCCGGCGTTTCCGGTAACGCCATCGGAAACGGCCTCAAGACCAAGGATCACGCTCGAGCGTCCGGCGACTGCAGCGAGCGATATGGTCTGCAATTGCCAGGCTGTTGACGGAGTTGTTGTAAGTGTTGTGATCGTATTCCAGGTTGTGCCGTTGTCTGTGGAATAACGAACTCGCAGTACGTCCGTCCCGTTACTGTTGACATAATAGAAAGTAAGCGATGGACTCGTCGAACTACTGAGATTCGTTACGGGTGACTCAAGTCTCGTCGTTGCACCCGCCGTGGAATCGGAGGGGAAGAATGCTGCCGCATTACCATCAACCGAAGTTCCCGTCGACGGAATTCCACCTCTCCCGCTTGCCGTAAGCGGGTTGGTTTTCTGGCTCCAGTTCGCTGTCCCGCTCACAAGAGTTCTCGCCCATCCCGCAGGGATTTGCCCTGCGCCAGTCCAGGCTGATTCGAAGCTGTCAAAGAAGTACATCGGGAAAGAAAACGAGTTACTCTTCGTGTCGACCCCGTTTCCATTGAGATCTGTCACCGTGTTTTGAACGGTGAGGCTGGGAATCGAAGCTCCGTTCGGAAGAAGTGCACCAAGCGGGCTCACAGTCAACTGAACGTTCCAGGTCGCGGTATTGAACCCGAGATAGTCTGCCTTTGTTACAGTCAGTGCCCCGATCGTGTTTGCGAATGAATATTTCGTAGACGGGGAATTTTCCGCGGAGGACACAAACAACGGTTCGCTGAATGGAACGGTAATATAGTAGACCTTGTTGTTCTGGGCATCGGCAGATGTAGAATCAATCACAATGCTACCCCACGACACGGTAGGTTTCACTTCATCAGCGACAGTGACAGGAGTGCTCGCAGCACCCTCTGCAAGATCTTTGCTTACACCGGTCACCTGGTAGCTGACAGATTGTTCCGCGAACGGATCTGGAAGGGCCCCGGAATACAGGGCGCCCGAGTTATCTGAATACTGGGTATTCAAAACATTTTGCGCGAGTAACTCAAATGAACCTGCACCAATTCTCTTGTAAACATTGTAACTCCGTACTGTAGGATCATAATTCCATTCCAACCCGACAGTTCCACCACTATAATCGAGAGGATCAAACGCTCCCGGAATCATCCTTCGAACCAATTGTGGGGCGGTGGGCACCGTCGATCCACCACCAGTAGTGAAACTGAGCACCTCAAAATCGCCCACGATTTTCGAATTATTCACCACCGCCTGATTGGCCGCATCCATCAATTTTCCCGAATTGAACGCAGTGGTTGCATCAACGCTGTACTTTGCTGATCCCACAAGTCCTTGAGGGGCCAGAGTGAGGATGGAAAACGTTGGATCCCACGATGCGGAGAACCCAATTGCGCCGGCCGATTTTTTCAAACCATCAAAACTGAAATGGATGTCGTCCAATATCGTGCCGTGGCCGATACCAAGATCGGTGCGGGTATAGGCTGTCTGTTGTATCGGTTCGGAAAATGTGTAGACAATCTGCAGATTCGTTGGAGAGACATCTGATCCATTTTGCGGTGTGAGGGATATGACAAATGGAGGCGTATCGTCCGCTGGTGCCAGCATCAACCGTTCGGCTGTGACCTGTGGCCGCAGGGAATCGACGGCAACATTACACGGCAAGGTGATCGGGCCCAGGGCCCCCTGGAGAGTTCCGTCGGATGACTTTGCCACGATCGATACCACGATCCCCTTATCGACATTATAGAAAGTGTATTGACCGCTCGCAGAAGTTGACGTGGAGGTCAACGCTACTCCTGGGTTCACCGTCTGGTCGAATAATATGACCTGTGCATTGGGAACTGGGCGCAAATCCTGATCGACAATACTTCCTTTGATTTCGATGTTGAGTTTTGTAATGACAAAGTTGACGCTTCCTACCAGTCCCAACAGACCCGTCGAGTCGACAACTGAAGTGAAGGTAATCGTTACGGTGTTGTAATAGAAATCACGATACCGTTGCGTGGAATCCTGCTGGTGGTCGTTATAACTCACAAGCGAAGCCGTCAGATTGTACGTCCCCGATGCCACAACGTTGCCATCGACGGTCTGATATTTGCCGACGGGGACATTTGCCAGGGAGAAGCTGCCGGACGTGTCACTCGTGACTGAAACAACAGCTCCATCCGCTCCAACCGAGAGAACGGCCCCCTTGATCGGGATCGACGTACAACCGTCCACAATCTTCCCCGTAATCGTCGCTTTTTGTTCTGGTGCAGTCTTTGGCGCGGTCACCGGTACTGATGATTCGGACACACATCCGTGCAATGCCAAGCCCACGATGAGCAACGATAGCGTGACAAACCCGTACGATCTTTTCATAGTAACTCCCATGTTTAGTTATTAGCGAAAGATAATCCTCATTCCATGCTTGAATGGATCCTCGGATCAGAGATCAATCGAAACGCCTGCACTCAAAACCACAGAGCTCATCTTGATCGTTGTCTGAGGGTTATCCACCTTTATGTTTGGTACAAACAGGTATCTTGCTCCCAGTTCGAGATACGAGTGTTGCGCGATCGACGCCCACCACTGAGCTGTAGCGTTTAGAAGCAGTGACTTTTTCAAAATGGCAATGCTTGCATCGCCGTAGTCACGCTCAAAATTTGTCACGAGCCATCCCACTCCCCCGCCTACGTCAACGCCATAATAGCCTGGTCTTCGAGGCTGCAAATGATAATAGTACTGAGCACCGATGGTGTACACCCGTTCTATGCTTTTCACATTTTGGAGTTTGGTTTGAGCAAGACTCATCTCGCCTTCAATCCCAACGTCATTGCGCTCACCGATAGAGTAGCGAAGATCCGCTCCCGCCACGTAAAAAATGTTGAACCTTGGGCCGCGAGCCAGGCCTGCGGTGTCCTCAAGAGCGTCAAAGACATCGCTGACATTGTTTGTCCGGGGAGCGTAATAGGAAAAGCTCACACCCAGGGAGAATGAATCCAGGAATGGACGGTTTGTTGTCCGTTGCAGGGTTTGAGGTTCCTGGCCCAACGAAATGAGGGGGAAAGGAAACGTCAGGAACAAAAGCCAAATAACTTTCGATTTCATATCACCTCTTCCTGTATGAATTTTCAGCAACATTCGTCCGACTCGCAATAGATATGAATTCACGACTCACGAACAAAATCCGCGCAACGTCGCTGTCTGAAGACTTGAGTGTTTTGGTATGCCGCCACCATAACAGAGTTCCTGGGTCTACTTTATCAAAATGCCTTCGATTTGATTTTGCGACTTCTTCCGCACATGGCCTGTGCGCTGCGTCAAGCACACACATCAGGCTATCCATCAGTGTTACCCATCTGGGGCAGTATTCTTCGTTCAGATGGAAACTGCAAGTGTTTTTGAAATCGGCGCCGCAGGTGAACAATAAGTCAGCTTCCTTCGCTCATCCATCGGTCGGCATCTGCTCTATATAGAGAGAGTTTGGCTTCGTTCATGAACACTGGACAAAGACTCTATGAGTCACCCAACGGTTGCAGGCGTCGAGCACAAGAATTGGCGTAATGCGACTGCGTTGACACTTTTGTTGTGAGCCTGTGATGGAATGAGATGTCGCTTCGGGACTTGCCTGGCCCCCTTCTTGATCGGAGGCAGCGGCTGGTGAGGCAACAGATTTGCCCTTGCGGAGGCAACAAGAGCCTTCGGTTGTCGAGTAGATCTTTCCTCTCTCCTGCTAACGCGGTCAGATCGCAAGAATTACTTAGTTGTTGACTGATAGACGAAATCGGATTGGGATTTCCATCCAGTATGCCACAGGCTTGCCTTGGGCGAATGCCGGCATAAATGTCCACTGCATTAATGCGTGGAGGGCTGATGTGTTGAATATCGGATCCGTGCTCTTGATGATGAGCGCTTTCGTGACCATCCCCGAGCTGATCACTAATACATTCAAGACAACTTGGCCGGTCTTATTCTGGCGGACCGCGATCTCCGGGTATTTCGGCGTGATAAGGTTCAATGTCTGAAGTTCCACGGCAACAGACGGATTATTTGCAGGACTCGCGGGCTCCGTTAGATGCTGAGTCGTGTCAATTGTATACGTATCGCCAAACATCACTGGGAACGATTTGTCGTCGTCTGTTGGAATAACTATTCTACCTGCTCGTGGGGAAGAGGAGCATCCCAAGACGAAGACGGCGACTGTCACAACATATTGTCTCATTCGTTTCATTCCTCGACACTTCCACATTAATGATTGCCATTTACCATCAATGAACGCAAATCCCAAAACACAAATCTGGAGTTTAAGCTCATGCTCAAGATTCTGTGATGGCATGCCTGATGACAGATAAGAAAAGCCCATACTATTTCAATCCCAATCTTATCATGCATGAAGAAAGGGCAGAAAGGTCTGATCCAATCTATTCGAGCGGTAGACGAACTCATGAATTCAGAGAATGCGTTATTGCTCACTTTTTTCTCATTCTCAGTTGTGAGAATCAAAGTTTAGAGAGTTGGACAGACGCAGCTTGATTTTGTAGTATGCCGTGTCTATATTCAAATAACCTCTTTTCAGGATTTGATCCCTCTTTTTGTTATTGCGCTTCAAGAGCTGAATTACTCTCCAATCCCATCTTGCTGGGAACATTGCATGCCTGTTGCTTCCACTGATCGAACCACGGTCAGGCAGTAAACCAGTTGTTAAACCACATTAGGGAGCAATGCCATGCGTGCAAATCGTGCAGCGCTGCTTTGTTGTTTTGCAGTATTTATTGTTTCCTGCAAGAAGAACACTGTTGTCGACCCTCCCGCTGAAAACACAACACCATTTACTGGAATCACAGAGACTGATTCCACTGGAACAATGCTTTCTGTTGATCCGGATGACTGGAAACCAATTTCCGCTGTAGGTATGGAATTCCCCGAAAACGTGGGAGCCTACCCAAATCCTTGCCACAACTACTTTTCACTCGAATGGTTTATTCGATCAAAAGACTCTGTTTTGATCACTGTAAATGATTCACCAGAACATAGTGTAACAACGATTCTTGCCCAGAGGTTGGATTCGGGTGAATATGTCATCAGTAAATCTCTTGCGAGCTACCGACCGGCCATCTATAGACTATATTTCAAAATCGTCAGGCCCGATTCAACGTACACGACTTATGGTGATATCCAACTGAAATAAACACATCGCTTCATGAGTTTGACATTTCTCCGGTCCACGATTGGTCAGATATGAGAACGCCACATTGACATTCATCTTTCGCTGGGTTAACTTCTAGCAATCATATATGAGAGTCCTGGGGTAGGGCTCGTGATGAATGGTGTTTCGATGGAAGCCTCCGGATTCGAAAGATGATGGAGGCTTTTATGTTTGTATGAGCGAACCGGATGGGCAAAGAACACGTTCGAGCTTTGCGTGAGTGTTTCGTTCAGTGTAATCACTTCAAAAGGAAGTCGCATGAAAAGGATATTCTTGTTTCTTAGCTCGATTCTCTTCTTCGTGAGTTCCAGCCTCTATTCACAATGGATTTATCAAGGGCCCAATCCTGGTCCAAATCCATTCAACGGATTGCAGTTTGTGAATAGTTCGACTGGTTGGATTGTTGGCATCCATGGACTGATCCGAAAGACGAGTGACGGAGGGAACCACTGGATTGATCAATCCTCGGGGGTTTCGAATGAATTGATGTCCCTTTCATTTGTGGACACCTCAAGAGGCTGGATCTGCGGACGTGGCGGGGTGATCCTCAATACCAATGATGGGGGCGTGTCCTGGCATCAACAGCAATCCGGCATACAACAACTTGGTCGGGTAGCTCAGTTCATTGATTCTCTCCGTGGATGGGTCGTGACAGACAGTGCGTTTGTTCTTTCGACGACGAATGGAGGGTTGAGCTGGCAAGTGAATGATACACATACCAATGCAAACTTTACCTCTTCTTGCTTCACTTCGTCGCAGAACGGCTGGGCCTCGGGAAGTCATGGCATCCTTTTCAAAACCACGGACGGTGGAACCACGTGGATAAAGAATGTTCTTGATTCAACACTTATTCTCTACGGAATAGATTTCGGAGACATCAACCACGGATGCATCGTGGGTTGTGATCCCAACTACAGCTACGGCGCGGTCTTCGTGACTTCTAACGGGGGATCTACGTGGAACGCCATTTCTTCATATTTTCCACCACTGTTTGCCGTCCACCTTTTTGCGAATAACACTGGTTGGGCGACCGGAAGATCGGGCACGGTCCTGAAAACTTCCGATGGGGGCAAGACGTGGAGCAATGCGGGAACACCGGTTCCTTATTGGTTGAGTGTAATGTCGTTCATAGATACGACAACTGGCTGGACAACGGATCCAAGTGGTCATCTTGAAAAAACCGTCGATGGTGGCAAGAACTGGGTGGCCCAATCGCCCAAT
>Ga0335081_10022246_pt1 | contig 10258 bp, 11 predicted proteins | sample Lox_Sample_35_FD_206713 | JGI IMG/M metagenome (GOLD analysis project Ga0335081, IMG submission 206713) | Soil microbial communities from Loxahatchee National Wildlife Refuge, Florida, United States - Lox_Sample_3.5 | ecosystem: Environmental > Terrestrial > Soil > Wetlands | place: USA...
TATCGTCCTTCTTGGACAGTGCCGGCGCATATAGAACGTCGGCGCCCGCTTCCTGATACGCCTGCAATCGGGCGATCGTGTCCTTCAGATCCGGCCGGCCGTGCAGGTAGTTCTCCGCGCGCGCCGTCAGGGTGAATGGAAAAGTAAGCGCGCGCGCCGCCGCGGTCGCCGCCCGCACCCGCTCGGCGGCATGTTCCAATTCGTAAATGGGATGTTCCGGGCGCCCGGTGGCATCTTCGATAGAGCCGCCGACCACTCCCACCGCAGCCGCGAGCCGGACGGTCTCGGCAACCGTTGCGGGATCGTCGCCAAATCCATTCTCGAGATCCGCGCTGACCGGCAGATCGGTCGCGGCTGCAATCGCCGAGGCGTACTCTAGAGTCTCGCGGCGATCCAGCGTGTTGTCGCGCCGGCCTGCCGAGAAGGCGTAACCCATGCTGGTGGTGGCCAGGGCCTCAAAGCCTAGGTGCGCGAGCAGACGCGCCGTACCCACGTCCCACGGATTGGGAATGATGAATGCGCCGTCGCGCTCGTGCAGGGCGCGGAAGATGCGCCCCTTTTCAGCTTGTGTCATGGTGGGCAAGCCGCGCCTCGCCTTACTTATCGCTTGTAACAGTGTAATCAGCCGGCACCTGGAAAAGCGAAGGGTCGGGCTCGCCACGGCGAATATTGGTCAACTGTTCCACGAAGTTGCCTGTCATGGGGTCCGTGTGCTTCGACATCACAGTGATTTGCAGCTCGGGTGAGAACCATCGCTCGGTCACCATCTGCAGGGGCCGGTCGTTGCCGATCTGGCCTTGCGGAATGTCGACTGTGGTGCGTGTGCCTTGGGCTTCGACGCCTTCCATCTCCTGAGTGCCGAGCGATTCGTTCTTGGGTTGCGGGTGGGCGCTCATCACCCTGCCGTCGAAAAAGACTTGACCGCCGGGTGCGGCAGCTAGGGCGAACCCGCCGCCGCCCACAGGCTTAGCCGCGCGGGTCTCCACCTGCATCTTCTTATATGCCATGTCGGCGCCCTTCAGCGGCAGCTTGCGCGCGGTCTGCTGTTGCGTGTCCAGGATGTAAGTGGCGCCGGCAACCGGGTCCGAGATCCACGCCTGGTCGCCACTCTCGCGGCGGATGCGGCCTTCGCTGTCCCGGTAGATCGTGTAAGTCTCCTTGCGGTCGATGTGTGTTCCGTCGCTCAAAGTCTGGGTGAACTCCGTCGTACCGTCCGCGGAATATGGAGCGCCCTTGACCGGCTGCCCCATCACCCCGAAGCCGGGGATGCCGCCCATGATGTGTACGGTACGGCCGTTAATTTGAACTGCATTATTCAAATCCCCCGGGAATGTGCCGGAATCCTGGGGAACGGGCACTGGGCCATCGCTGATCCGGACGGCTCCGCTTTCGGTGTTCTGCGCCAATGCGCTGCCGCAGACTATCGCGGCAGTAACAATGCTGATGCTCAGATATCTCACGTTGGTTTCTCCTATGTTCCTTATTCCACGAATCGAATTGCGCGCGCCCGCCCGTCTTCACCGATCACCAGGTCGGCGGGCACTTCTCGCACGCCGGTGCTCAGCGACGGGTCGGAGACCGGCAGCATCACTCTGACTACCATGCCCATCTGGAGCGGATCCGCACCCGCCAGCGGCACAAACCCGTCCAGGCTGGGCTGCTTGCGGTGACGCACCCGCGCCAACATCGGCTTGGGCGGCAGCTCCGGCCGCGGCGTGGCGGGTGTCACGGTTCTGGCGAAGGGCACGGATTTCGCGGGGGGCGCCGGCGCTCGCGGCGTGCGGTTGAGGATCAACACCAGCGCGAGGGACGCCGCCAGCGCCGCGGCTGCCAACCCCGCCACCCAACGGCTGCGCGGGGCCGTGGCCTGGACGGCTGCTATGTCCTCCGGCGCCAGGGCATCCAGCAGCACGTTTACTTCGTCCAGCGCCGCCCGCATGCGTTCGAGCCGGCCGCGGCACTCCGCGCAAACTTCCAAATGGTCGGCCGCCTCGGGCAGTTCACGATCCAGGTACGCGCGGAGCGCACCCTCATCCAGGCACTTCGTCATGATTCGCCCCCATACATCGAGCGATAACGCTTCTCAAAATCGGTCGTGGCGCGCGCCAGGAGCTTCCCGACCGACACTGGTTTGATGGCCAGCGCATCGGCCAACTCTCCGTACGACAACCCGGCGTGGCGCAGCAACAACAGCCGGGCTGCTTGGGGCTTGAGCGCCGCCAGCACGGCCCGCACGCGCATTCGGCGTTCGGCGCGCAGCATCTCGGTCAATGGATCGCCCGAGCCGGAGCTGCGCGCGGTCTCGGCTTCCGCCGCCTGCTCGCGGGACCGGCGGCGGGACTCCATGCGCAAAGCATCCAGTCCCAGGTTCACCGCCGTGCGATACAGCCAGCCTTTCGGGTTGCTTCCCGGCCGGAAGAGAGCGGGCCGCGACGAAAGCCGGCAAAGCGCCTCCGAGGCGAGTTCTTCAGCCCGGCCGCGGTCGCCCGTGATGCGCGCCAGCAGACTGACCAGGCGCGGGTACTGCACCCGGAACACGTCCTCAAGGCTCGCGGTGCCGCCGGCGGGTAAGCCTAACGGAATCTCTTCGCTGGCATTCACACTAATACAAACGACGGCCGGCACCGGAAAATGACAGCCACGGCCCCTCCTGGCATAATATCTCTGATGCCAACCGATCCGAAGCGGGAACTTCTGCGCCACACGGTCGCCACGCTGGCCTATCGCGGCGGCAAAGCCGTGCGCGGCGCGGGCGGCGAATTCGCGGGCTACCGCGCCGCCGAAACCACGCGCACACCGGGCCAGATCCTGGCCCATATCGGCGACCTGCTCGACTGGGCGCTGGCCATCGCCAAGGGCAAGGAGGAGTGGCACAACTCGCAGCCATTGCCATGGGAGCAGGAGGTGGCGCGCCTCTTCGCCGCGCTCGAACGGTTCGACGCCTATCTCGCCTCGGACGCTCCGCTGGCGGATTCCGCCGAGAGTCTCTTCCAGGGACCCATCGCCGACGCTTTGACGCACGTGGGCCAGATCGCCATGTTGCGTCGCATGGCGGGCGCGCCGGTGCGCGGGGAGAACTACCACCGCGCGGAAATCGCGGCCGGGCGGGTAGGGGCGGACCAGGCGGCGCCGCGGCGGGAATTCGACTAAGGGTGCTTCACGAATTCCGCTCGCTCGTGCCGGCCAAGCCCGGCAGCCCGCCCATGGAAGGCGCGGTTTTGACCGCCCGCACGACGGCCTGGGCCACGGCGTTGGCCGCCGCCACGCCCAACGCATCCACGCTGGCCTGGGCGCTGCCGAGTGAAAGCGCAAAGACCACGTCGCCATCGAACGCCGTGTTGACCGGATAGATAGTGCGGGCGAGCCCCAGCCCGGCGAGTTGCGCGAGCTTGGCGGCTTCGACTTTGGAGAGCCGGGCGTTGGTGGCGACCACTACCAGAGTCGTGTTGCGCGGCTCGAACGGAGTGCGCAGCCCGCCGTCAGCCTGGATGACGGCCTCGGTGTCCGCCAATTCGAGGCTGCCTGGATCGCGGAGAGCGCCGGCGATGAGCTTGCCGGTAGATGGATCGCGCACATCGCCGAATGCATTCACCACCGCCAGCGCCGCCACTATGACGCCGCCGCCGCAGGCCACCTGGCCCGAGCCCACTCCCGACTTCATGGCCTGGCGCATCCCGAAGATCTTGCCCACGGTGGCTCCCGTCCCGGCGCCCACAGCGCCTTCCGCGACCGGATCGGCGGTGGCGGCATCGGCCGCCTGCTCTCCCATTTCGCGGGTGGGCCGCACATCCGCCCGGCCGATGCCCAGGTCGAACAGAACGGCGCAAGGCACGATGGGCACCACGGCAGGCCCGGTTTGGAATCCCGCACCGCGACGCTCCAGGTAGCTCCGTACGCCACAAGCCGCTTCCAGTCCGAAAGCGCTGCCACCCGCCAGAACGATTCCGTGGACCTGCCCGGCGATGTGGCCGGCGCGCAGCGTATCGACAGATGAAGTCTCGCTGGCCGAGCCGCGAATGTCGACGCCGCCTACCGCGCCGGCCTCACAGAGGATGACGGTGCAGCCAGTGAGCGCGTCCGGATCCGAGGCGTGACCTACGCGAATGCCCGGAATGGCGGTAAGACCACGCGTAAGCGCCCTCCGGGCGCGTTCCCCATCACCCACAACCCATAACCTGCCACCCGCCATGGTAGCATCGAATTTCAGGAGCCTCCGGTTGCTCGATTTCCTCAAGGGACCGTTCATCGCCATCCAGGACTTCTTCGTACTGACCGGGCGCGCTTTGGCGAACGTGGTGGCGCGGCCGCATTACGGCGACGACATCGTGATGCAGATGGACCTGATCGGGGTGGGCAGCCTGCCCATCGTGATCCTCACCGGTTTCTTCGCGGGCGCCGTGATGGCCCTGCAGATGTCCCGCGCGCTGGCCACCTACGGCCAGGTGGAACAGACCGGTACGCTGGTTTCCATCTCGCTCGTGCGCGAACTGGGTCCGGCATTTACCGCGTTAATGATGGCCGGCCGGAATTCGTCGGGGATCGCCAGCGAACTCGGCTCCATGAAAGTGACCGAGCAGATCGATGCCATGCGCGCGCTAGGCACCGATCCGATTCAAAAGCTGGTAACGCCGCGCATGTTGGCTACGGCCATCATGCTGCCGCTGCTCACCATATTGGCGGACTTCATCGGCATGTTCGGCGGCTGGATCATCGCTCGATTCTTCCTGGGTTTGCCCAGCCAGCAGTATTGGTCCACCGTCTGGCGGGCGCTCGAGTGGAACGACGTCACGCAGGGCCTGCTGAAACCGTTTGTGTTCTCGTTTGTGATTTCGCTGGTGGGCTGTTACTACGGTTTGCGCACCACCGGCGGGACGCAAGGCGTCGGCCGCGCCACCACGCAGTCGATGGTGACGGCCTCCGTGTTGATCCTGGTGGTGGATTTCTTCCTCGGGAAGATCTTCGTCAGCCAGGGTGTCTCGTGATGCCGGCCGATACCTCTCAACCAGTGTTACGGTTCGAACGCGTGAGCGTCTCATTCGATGGCGTGACCGCTCTGGACGATGTGTCATTCCAGGCGGTGGAAGGCGAATCGCGGGTGATCATGGGCGCCACCGGCAGCGGCAAGACGGTCCTGCTGAAGACGGCTCTGGGCTTGCAGAGGCTGGATTCCGGCGCGGTGTACGTCTTCGGCCAGGAAATCAGCCGCATGCCGGAGCAAGAGCTGTTTCCGATCCGCAGCAGGATCGGAATGTTGTTCCAGGAAAGCGCCCTGTTCGATTCCTTGAACATCGAGGAGAACGTCAGCTATCCGCTGCTCAATCAGGTCTGCATTCATTGTCCGCCGGGGGAAGTCCGGCCGCGGGTGGAAGAGGCGCTGCAATTCGTGGAACTGGAAGGCACGCTGGAGAAATTCCCCAGCGAGTTGTCAGGCGGCATGCGCCGCCGGGCGGCCATCGCGCGGGCGGTGGTCACGCAGCCGCCTTTGCTGCTTTACGATTCGCCTACGGCGGGGTTGGATCCGATCACGGCGGAGACCATTATGGCGCTGGTGGTGAAAGAGCGCGACATGAACAGGTCAACTACGCTGATTGTGACGTATCGCTATCAGGACGGCAACCTGGTGGCGAATTTCCGTTACAATCCGGACAATGGCCGTTTGGAGCCGGCCGGAAAGGACGGCGGCGCGTCGCGGACCATCTTCATGGTGCTGCGGGAGGGTCGCCTGATCTTCGAAGGGACGCAGGCGGAGCTGGAAGCGTCCCGGGATCCGTACGTGAGCAAGTTTGTGAAGCGACGGGGATAGGACATGCCGGAGCGCCGCAAAATCCGCTGGTCAGAGTTGAAGGTTGGCGTGGTGGCGTTTGTCGCCATGATCGTGCTGGCGGTGCTGATCTTTCTGCTCACGGGCAGCAAATCGATTTTCGAGGTGAACGAAACCGTCCGCACTTACATGGCGGATGCGGGGGGCATGACGCCGTCGACGCCGGTGCGGCTCAATGGCATTCTGGTGGGGGCGGTGCAGGACATCCGGCTCTCGGGATCGAAGGACCCCAAACGCGCCGTGGAGTTTGAGCTGTCGATTCGTAGCCGGTTCATGAAGGATATTCCGGAAGACTCGACGGCCGCCATCACCGCGGCCAACCTGCTGGGCAACAAGTTCATCGACATCACCAAGGGGCACAGCCCCATACCCGTGAAGCCTGGCGGCGAGTTGCGCAGCCTGCAGACGCAGGACATCCCGGAGCTGATGGCGCAGAGCGCGAACCTGATTTCGACGCTGCAGGACATCGCCAAGCGCACCGACTCCATGCTGGCGGATATCGACGCCGGCAAGGGCAACCTGGGCAAACTGCTGCGGGACGACGAACTGTACAAGCGGCTGAACGGGATCGCGCAGGAAGGGCAGCAACTGCTGGCGGACATCCGCAACGGCAAGGGCACGCTGAGCAAGCTAATCTACGATGACAGCCTGTACCAGGAAGCGCGCGCGCCTATCCAGCGCATCGACGCCATGCTGGCCGATTTGCAGCACGGGCAAGGCACGGCGGGCAAATTCCTGAAAGACCCGCAGGTTTATGATGAAGCGCAGCAGACGCTGGCGGAGATGCGGCGTCTGACCAAGGATCTCAACGCCGGCAAAGGCACGGCGGGCAAGCTGCTGAAAGACGATCTGCTCTACAAGCAGTTCACGGAGTTGACCGCGGAGCTGAATACCACGATCGATCGCATCAACTCGGGAAAGGGCACCGTGGGGCAGTTGATGGTGAATCCGCAGTTGTACGACACCTTGAACAGCGCCACACAAGAGTTTCAGGCGCTGGCCAAGGCCATCCGCGCCAATCCGAAGAAATTCCTGCGGCTCAAGCTGGCACTCTTTTGATCTCCCACAAGCGATTGGTAGTGAACGCCGACGATTTCGGATTCACGCCGGACGTAAACCGGGGCATTGTGGCGGCGCACCGCGCAGGCATTTTGACGGCGTCGACATTGATGGCCAATGGCGAAGCGTTTGACGATGCCGCGCGGCTGGCGCGGCAAACGCCGTCGCTGGATGTCGGCTGCCACCTCGTGCTGATCGGCGGCTGGGCGGTGGCGCCGCCTCATGCGCGGCTGCCCGAATCGGCGCCGGCCCTGTTGCGCGCGCTGGCCGGGCGGCGCATCGCGGTCTACGAGGAACTGGCGGCGCAAGTGCGCAAGATACTGGCCGCCGGGATCCATCCCACGCACCTGGACACGCACAAGCACACGCACCTGGCGCCGCCGGTGCTGGAGGCGGTGGCGCGGGTTGCGGCGGAGTTCGATATCCGTTGGGTGCGGAAGCCATTCGACATCCCCCTGACGGCGGCGGGTGGCGGCGCGACCGCACTGAAGCGCGCCACCAGCGGCAGCTTGCGCCTGCTGCGCGGCCGCTTCGAGCGTGTGCTCGCGCGGCACGGCTGCCGGACCACGGACCATTTCGCGGGATTTCAGATGACCGGGCGCTTCCGCACGCGCGAGCTGGTGCGGCTGATTGGCGCGCTACCGGACGGCATCACAGAGCTGATGTGCCATCCAGGGTACCTGGGCGGCGATCTGCGCCGCGCGCACACGCGTCTGAAAGAGAGCCGCGAGCACGAACTGGAAGCGCTGCTGGCCGCCGAGACGCGCGCGGCACTCACGGCGGCCGGCGTGGAGTTGGTGAACTACCGGATGCTGGCGTGATACTGAAGGGAGAGAGGGAAGCCATCCATGAGCTACCGGAATCTGTGTGTCGAGAACGAGGGGCCGGCGACGGTGGTCACGTTGAACCGGCCGCAGCGGCGCAACGCGCTGTCGCTCGAGCTGATGCTGGAACTGATCGATTGCCTGGACACCATCGGGCGCGACCGCGGCGTACGCGCGGTGATCCTGGCAGCGGCGGGCAAGGTCTTCTGTTCGGGGCACGATCTTTCCGAAATGGTGGGGCGCGATATCAACGAATACCGGCGGCTGTTCGACGTGTGCAGCGACCTGATGATGAAGATGCAGGCGATTCCGCAGCCGGTGATCGCGGAGGTGCAAGGCATCGCCACGGCGGCTGGCTGCCAGTTGGTGGCCACCTGCGACCTGGCGGTGGCCGCGGAGGAGGCGGCCTTCGCCACGCCCGGCGTGCGCATCGGATTGTTCTGCACCACTCCCATGGTGGCTCTGAGCCGCGCGGTGGGCCGCAAACGCGCGCTCGAAATGCTGCTGACGGGTGAAATGGTCAGCGCGGCCACCGCGGCGGAGTGGGGCCTCATCAACAAAGCGGTGCCCGCGGCCGAGCTGCGCGCGGAGACGCGGAAGCTGGCGGCACGCATCGCGGAGGCCAGCGCGTTGACGGTGTCGATCGGGAAGCAGGCTTATTACACGCAGATCGATCTGGACCAGCCTAAAGCGTACGCCTACGCCAACGAGGTGATGTCGATGAACTCGCTGGCGGCGGACGCGCAGGAAGGCATGGCGGCGTTTCTGGAGAAGCGGACGGCGTGCTGGGCGGGGCGGTGAGGATCAGGGGGCGCGGTTCAAGCTGTAGATCACGGTCAGATCGGTGCGGCCGATTTCGTGATATTGCGCGAGCCATGCGCGCAGATCCGGATACGCGCTAATCGCCAGGCGCGGATTGATGGGACCCAGGCCATCCATAACGAACGTGGGGTGCGTGCGTGCCAACTCGGCACGGTGCGCGCGCGTAGATTCGGTCTCGACCGGCTGCGATTGCGTCAGGTGGCGGTCGGCGGGCACGCCGGTGAGCGGCTGCGAATCGAGAAAGCGGCTGGCGGCCGGCAGGTGCGTGTAGACGTACAATTCCGGACGGAAGCCCCAAACGAAGAGGGTGTCGCCCGGTTTGCTGTGCTGTCGCACGAACTGGGCCGCCTGGCGGCTGTCCTGATCCATCGCGACATCCGCCCAGTGAATGGGCCGGTCCCCGACAAGGCCGCGGGCCAGCAGGGCGTAACGGGGGCCGAAGCGGACCAGCGGGATGAGCAACAGCGCGGCCAGGACTGTCGCGCGCCGGCGGCCGAGGAGCGCGAATCCGCGAGCGCCCGCCAGCACAGCGAGTGGCAGAAGCTGGAAGTAGTAGCGCGGGAAGAAGCGCCATCCGAGAGCCACGGCGGCGAAGGAAAGGCCGGCCCAGGCGGCCCAGCGGAAGCGATCGGCCTTCGTGTCGCGCCACCAGAACCACAGCGCGGCAAGCACGATGGCTGCATGGAATCCCAGCCAATCGGCGGTGCGCAGCAGGCCGTTGGCGAAGGGTCTGGCGACGAAGGTCTTGCCGGCATAGATGCGGCCCCAAATCCAGACCTCCTGGATAGACGCGCCGAGGGCGCCCTGGCTCCACAACCACGCGGCGGCCAGCGCGTTGGGAACGGCGAAGCCGGCGGCCAGCAGCGGCACCCCCCCCAGATTCCAGACGGCGCAGGCGGCCAGCACGAAGATGCCTTTGGGGTTGACCAGGAATGCGCCGCCGGCCAGCACTCCGCTCCAGAAGGGGCGTTTGCGCCAGGCCAGCCAGACGGCGGCCAGATGCGGCGCCAGCATCAACAGGTCGGCGGCCAGGGGGGTCACCGCGGATGGAATGTAAAAGACCAGCGAGAAGGCCAGTAATCCCGCGGCCCAGAAGGCTTCGCGCCGGCCCCACCAGTCGCGTGCAAAGCGCCAGGCGATCCAGCAGGCGAGCAACGCGTAAAGGGCGCCGGCCAGACGCAAGGGAAGGCCGTCCCGCGCGCCCCACAGCAGATACGTGGCGGCCAGCAGCGGCGGCTTATCGAACCAGATGCCGCGGTAGAGGACCTCGCCGCCGAGCATCTGCCGCGCCGCCGCCAGGGGCAGGGAGTCGCCTTCCCACAGGATGCCGACATGGCACATCCGCGCCGACACCAGCAGCGCGGCGAGCACGGGAAAAAACAGCCGGGTCTTGGTCAAACCGTTGCAGCCGATCGCGCCAGCATGCGTTCCAGCACGCGCCGGAACTCGGCGCCGTAGTCCGGGTCGGCCAGCGCGAATTCCACGAAACTTTCAAAGTAACTGGGGAAATTGCCAATGTCGTAGCGCTTCTCCCGGGCCGGCAGCTTGACGGCTACCACCCGGCGGCCTTCCTCGCACATCAACTGGATGGCGTCGGTAAGTTGGATCTCGCCCCGCTGGTCGGGCTTGACCCGGCGTATCATGTCGAAAATCACCGGCGAAAAAATATAGCGCCCGGCAATTGCCAGAGTGCTGGGGGCGCTTTCCGGAGCGGGCTTTTCCACCAGGTTCA
>Ga0335081_10022248_pt1 | contig 10257 bp, 5 predicted proteins | sample Lox_Sample_35_FD_206713 | JGI IMG/M metagenome (GOLD analysis project Ga0335081, IMG submission 206713) | Soil microbial communities from Loxahatchee National Wildlife Refuge, Florida, United States - Lox_Sample_3.5 | ecosystem: Environmental > Terrestrial > Soil > Wetlands | place: USA: Florida...
GCTCTGGAAGAACAGCCGGTCACGCGCCATGGCGAAGTAGACGCGGGGCGCGGTCAGCACCGACTGGCTCAAAAATCCCAAGGTGGAAATCGTGATGCCTAGCGCGATCCAACGGGCTCCCGTGTCGCCCATCACCGCATGCATGACCGCGGTCGCCGGCACTCGCGTCTCAGCCAGGCCCTGGGGACCGAGTGTTCGCACGCAGACGAAGTTCACTCCTACATACAGCACGATGACGCCGGCAACGCCCATCACCAGCGCGCGCGACAGGTTCTTGGCCGGCTCCTCGATCTCTTCCGCGATGAAGTTCGAGGTCTGCCAGCCACCGAAGGCAAATAGCACCGGAACCATCGCCGCTCCCACGGCAGTCAGCAGATCCAGCGAAGGTTCGCGATCGAGCGCCGGATGCAGCAAAGGGTGCGGCGATCGCACCAGAAATATTCCGGCGCCGATCAGGCCGGCGATAGCGGCAATCTTCAGCAGCATCAGCACACTTTGCACGCGGCTACCCAACTTCACGCCCAGACAATTGACGATCGTCAATGCGGTGATGGTGAAGATGACAATCGCGCTCTCCGCAACATGCCAGCCCGTCAGTTCCAGCAGATAGCGCGCAAAGGTAACAGTGACGGCTGCCATGCCTCCGGTCTGGATGACCAGTAGCAGCACCCATCCATAGAGGAAGCCGACTGCGGGATGAAAGGCTTCGCGCAGATAAGCGTATTGCCCGCCGACTGCGGGCCGTCGCGCCGCCAGTTCCGCATAAACGAAGGCGCCCAGAATCGCGACCACGCCACCGGCCATCCACACGCCAAGAATCAGTAGTGGCGTGTGTACCTGCTGCGCGACAACATAAGGATTAATGAAGATGCCCGCGCCGATGATGCCTCCCATCACAATCATGGTGGCATCGAAGAGGCCGACCTGCCGAAGCAGTTGTGGCGAAGATTTCTGCCGGCGCGAGTTGGCGGAGGAGAACGTCAATGCACGGGAGCGGAACAACCAAGTCTCGACTGTAGCACGCCGCGACTCAGCTCGAGTTGGTGCGGCCAGAGCCTGCCGCCCGCATCAGGCGATCGCGAACCGCCTCCCACTCGCGGGCGTTGCCGGGAGCGTCCACGGCAATCCAGTCATACCCGCGAGCGTCGAGCTCATGCAAAACCCGATACAGTGCGGCGGCGTATTCCGCTGTCGTGCCGGGCATGCGCACAGTCTCGTGCACCTCTCTTGCGGGAGGATGATGCAGTTGTAGATACGCACCGGCGCCTTCTGCCGGGACATCGCCATCCCTGACCAGCAGCAGCTTCGTCCTCGGGCTGTAATGGCGAGGATGCATGCCCGGCGCGGGATGAGCTTCGCCGCTCGCTTCAGTCTGCTGCGCGACGGTGCCGATCGCTTCCTCAATCTGCCGGCGAGAAATTCCGCCCGGCCGGAGCAGCACCGGTCGCTCTCCCGCCAGCGACAGCACGGTCGACTCGATTCCCACCGCACACGGGCCGCCGTCCAGAATGTAGTCCACACGGTCGCCCAAGGCCTGGCGAACGTGTTCCGCGGTTGTGGGCGAGAGCTGCGTGAAACGGTTCGCACTCGGAGCTGCGATGGGGATCTGTGCGGCCTCGATCAGCGCCAGCGCAACCGGATGCGCCGGCATGCGCACTCCAACGGTGTCGAGTCTCGCGGTGACCAGCTCCGGCACCGCGGGCTGTTTCTTCAACACCAGCGTCAGCGGTCCCGGCCAAAATCGCTGCGCCAGAAACTGAGCCCGCGATGGCCACTCGGCGGCAACCGTACGGACCATCTCCATGCTGCTCACGTGTACGATGATGGGGCTGCTGCTGGGACGGCCCTTGGCCTGGAAGATGCGTGCCACGGCGGCGGCATCCAGCGCATTCGCGCCCAAACCGTACACCGTTTCCGTGGGAAACGCGACCAGCTTACCCGCCCGCAACAACCATGCGGCATGTTGAATCTCGGCTTGCGACGGGAGCTGTGCGGTCGGCATGTCGATTTACGGCGTCCTTCCGAGCGAGGGATCGGCGGAGGTTGCGGTATCAAGGTCAACGTACACCCCTGAACGCGGCGAAATCTGCGGCGGGTAGCAGTTGCCATCGCGCGCGTAGGTCTGGGGGCAGGCTGCGGTCATCTCGGGACGTCGCGGCGACTGCGCAAATTGCCAGGCGTCGGCAAAATCCACTCCGCTGTCGGCAGGCCGTAGAGGCGTCTGCGAAACCACGCAGCCCGGCGAGGGCCCGCACTGGTCGTTGCTCACGAAAAAGTGGATCTTGCGTCCGCCGGCATGTTCGCGAATGTCGTTGGCCGTCACCACGGAAACGCTGCTGGACTCGCGAAAGGCAATTCCTGAGCAGTAAATGCCGGCACGATATCCTGCGCTCGCCACGCCATCGACCCAGGCATGGATGTAGGCGCGCTGCTCGGGCAGCATGCGCCCTCCCTGCTCCTGGTCGAGATAGACAATAGCGCCCGGTGGAAACCCCTCGCGCTTCGCCGATTGCACCGCCGCCGTTGCGTCGGAAGCTCCCACTCGGGCCGCGTTGCCCGAGGCTTTCAGCTGCGCGTATTCGCGGCCGTTGAACAACAGCAGAAATCCGTAACCCATGCCTTGCAGAACCCGCCGCTTGCCCTGCCAGCTGTTGCCGTCGCCTCCCGGAGGAGTGTTCAGCCAATATCCGGTGAAGGCGAAGGTCCGATGCAGCGTGCTCATGTTGGCATCGCCGGGATAATCGTTGCGGTCCATGCCGAGGTAGGCACGCTGCGCCTGCGCGCCGACAACAAACAAGAGCAGCACAGCAACAGCACCGCAGCGCGTGAGATGCAATCGCACCCTACCAATATCGCACGTTCATCGTCCTGCCCGCGCCAGTCCGGTCGACTGGCCGCGACGGCTGCGGGCTGAATGCTAATCTAGAACTTCCCATGATCCTGGACGCGCTGCACAAGGTCGCCAATCATCGTTTTCCGCTGACGCGCCAGGAGGCGCGCGAGGTGATGGCGCAAATTCTTCGCGGCGAGGCCAGCGACGCCCAGATCGGCGCTCTGCTCGTTGCTCTGCACATGAAGGGCGAGACGGTAGAGGAGATTGTGGGCTTCGCCGAGGCCATCCGCGAAGAAGCGACCCCGCTGAAGACCGAGGACGGCGAGGCGCTGGACCTCAGCGGCACCGAGCGTGACGCGCTGGTCGACACCTGCGGAACCGGCGGCGACACCAGCGGCACCTTCAACATCTCGACCGCCACCGCCCTGACCATCGCCGGCGCCGGGGTCAGGGTTGCCAAGCATGGCAATCGGAGCATCAGCTCCAGGTGCGGCTCTGCCGACGTGATGGAGGCGCTCGGCGTCAACATCCATCTTCCTCCCGCGCGCGTGGTCGCGTGCCTGCAAGAGACCGGCATCGCCTTTCTGTTTGCTCCCGCGATGCATACCGCGATGAAGTACGTACAACCGGTGCGGCGCGAACTGCGGCTGCGGACCGTATTCAATCTGCTTGGGCCGCTGACCAACCCGGCCCGCGCTTCGGCTCAGGTGGTGGGCGTCTATTCTGCTGACCTGGTGGAGAAGGTGGCTGAGGCGTTGCGCGAATTGGGTGTGCACCGAGCGCTGGTGGTCCATGGCCGCGATGGCCTGGATGAGATCACCATCACCGGAGCCAGCAAAATCGCCGAGGTGCGGGATGCGCAGCTGCGTGTTTTCGAGGTGACGCCCGAGGAGTTCGGTCTGAGGCGCACGTCGCTGGAGGGTCTCGCCGGCGGCGATGCCCGGCAGAACGCGGAGATCATTCGTGCGGTCCTCGATGGTGAGCGTTCCTGCCGACGCGACGTAGTGCTGCTGAATGCCGCGGCTGCCCTGGTGGCCGCCGGACTCGCGGATCACATCGCCGAAGCCGTGCCGCTCGCCGCCTACGCCATCGACAGCGGACACGCCCGCCAGCGACTGCAATTGCTGGTGGAGTTTTCGCGCCGCGCCTAGCTGGGGAGTTTGCCGCCGTTATAGGGCTCAAGTACACTCGAGACAGCCGGTCTGCGGTACATCATCTTCCGGCCGCACAGTGCGGGCGGTTAGCTCAGCTGGTTAGAGCGCCTGCCTTACAAGCAGGAGGTCGCAGGTTCGAATCCTGCACTGCCCACCATCTTTTGGCGCCGAGAGCGTCGCTGGCAGCCGGATATTTCACTTGACGATGGGAACTGCGTTGTCCTAAGCTTTTGCCCACGTACGCTTCGCCACACTGAATAGAGCGTCTCCCGCTATCTGCTGAATTTGCTGTGTTTAGGCTTCGTTGGGAGGCGGCCAGCTTTGGCTTGCCGATGGCCGGAAGCGCTGCAACCGGACGGGCGCCAACTAGAGATTAGGTCAAACCAACGGCCAGCACCCTGGAGCCCGCTGGAGAGCTATACGGTTTTGCGATCGCTTGGTACTCTCGCCCCAGGCTCAATTCCGAGGGCACTCCCTTAATCATTAGCACGCGGAAGCACGCGGAGAAACACCTGAATGAAGAAGTTGGATTTTCCCAAGTTTGCTCTTGCCGCTATCACTCTTCTTCTATGTCTCTCATCGGCCAGAAGCTTCGGGCAGAATCGGGACGACAATAATCCGCCCTCGGAATCCTCCAGCGGCATCGGTGGCGTGGTCGCTCCCAACATCACCAACCAGGGCCAGCCCGACCAGCAGTCCCAGACCCTGGGAGGCGCGCCTGGCAACGTCTCCGGAAATCAGACAATGGGCAGGGCCGAAGACAGCAATCTTGCGCTACGGAATTTCTTGCAGAACCGTCCCGAGGTCATGGACCAGTTACGGCTGCTGCTGGTCCAGCGCATGCGTGATGAAGGCACGCTGCTGGACGACCAGACCGTTACCAATCAGGATGTTTACGACCGCCTGCAAACCGATCCCGACTTCCGCAATGATGCCATCCACTCTCTGGTGGACCTGGGCTACATTTCCGAAGACGACGCGAAAAATCTGCTGGCGCCTACGGAACCCGGCGCTGGAGTAACCGGGCAGATGCAGATGGAGGCACGCGAGACTCCCGAAGGAACGCAGGGAGCTCTCACCCGCGGGGGCGCTACCACCACCACCACCGCCCAGGGAACAACCACCGGCACTCGTCCGAATGAGCGCTTGAACCGGCCTTCCACCGTGCCTCCCAGCGAGCAGCGTTACGACGACTCCGCCCTCAATCCCAAGACCCGGGTCAAGAAAAATCCTTACCCCGGTCTGCCGTCGGCGCAGGCTTTGTATACGCAATTTCCTGATCAGCCGAAATCGCTGAAGCGCTTCGGCTCCGACCTGTTCCGCCCCGACGTCGTGGGCATGCGCAACTTCCCCATGGATCTGCCCGCGGGCCCGGATTATGTGCTGGGACCGGGCGACACCATCACCATCAACATCTGGGGCGGAGTGACGCAGCGCATCACGCGGCCGGTGGATCGTGAAGGACGGTTGTCGCTGCCGGATGGCGCGCCCGTAGCCGTTTCCGGCCTGACCCTGGCCGAAGCTCAGAAGGTCGTGCAGGCCGCGCTTCAGCCGCAGTATCACGATGCTCACGTCGATCTCGCCGTCGCGCGTCTGCACAGCGTTCGCGTCTACGTCGTGGGCGATGTGCAGCGGCCAGGAGCGTATGACATCAGTTCGTTGTCAACTCCGCTCAACGCCCTCTACGCTGCCGGTGGACCGACCGCGACCGGCTCCTTGCGCGTGGTCAAGCATTATCGCGGCGAGCAGTTGATCAGCGAAATGGACCTCTATGATCTCCTGCTCAACGGCGTCCGCAAAGCCATCGAGCACCTCGAACCGGGCGACACGATTCTGGTTCCTCCGGTCGGACCGCTGGTGGCAGTGTCGGGAATGGTGCGTCGCCCGGCTGTCTACGAACTGAAGGGCGAAACCCAGCTCTCCGAGGTCGTGCAGATGGCTGGCGGCGTTTCTGTCGCAGCTGCTCTGGGCGAGATCAAGGTAGAGCGCATCGAAGCGCACGAGAAGCGTGTTGTGCTGGACGCGAAGCTTTCCGCCGGCGCTGACCAGAAGGAGCAGCGCGCCATGATCGGCCCCTTCGCCGTGCAGGATGGCGATCGCGTCTCGATCGCGCCCATCCTTCCCTACAGCGACAAAACCGTCTATCTGCAAGGGCATGTCTACCGGCCGGGCAGTTATGCCTTCAAGGACGGGATGACGATCACCGACCTGATCCACTCCTACCAGGAAGTCCTGCCGGAGCCGTCCAATCATGCGGAAATTATTCGCATGCAGCCGCCCGACTTCCGGCCGCAGACCATTGAGGTTGACCTGGCCAGCGCTCTCGCCGGCGATGAGACCGTTTCCCTGCAGCAGTTCGATACCGTCTGGGTCTTCGGACGATATGAAATCGATCCCCCCAAAGTCCGCATCTACGGCGACGTTCTGCGTCCCGGTGAGTATCCGATGAGCGGCGGTATGACCGCAGCCGGTTTGGTCAAGATGGCCGGCGGCTTCAGGAGAAGCGCTTACCTCCAGGCCGCGGACTTGGCCAGCTACAAGGTGGAGAACGGCGAGCAGGTCGTCACCAATCAGCAGACCATCAAGATTGGCGCTGCGGTCTCGGGCGATACGGGCGCCGATGCTCCCCTCAAGCCGGGCGATGTCCTGACCATCTTGCAGATACCTGGCTGGAGCGACATCGGACGGTCAGCAACGGTTAAAGGCGAGGTGAATTTCCCCGGCAGCTACGGAATCAACGAGGGCGAACGGCTGAGTTCGCTGCTGAAGCGCGCCGGCGGATTCCGTCCTACGGCATATCCTGCGGGAGCCGTCCTGGAGCGCGTGGAAGTCCGCCAGTTGGAAGAGAAAGGCCGGCAGGAGTTGATTCGGCGCATTGAAGACTCCACGTCAGCTGTGCATTTTTCGCCGAGCAGTACCGGCACCGATCAGGCTGCCATCCTGCAAGCCATCCAGCAGCAACAGACCCAGACCCTCACCCGCCTGCGCTCTCAGCCGGCCGTGGGACGCATGGTGATCACCATCTCCAGCAATATCGCTGAGTGGGAGAACACGCCGGCCGATGTTTTCCTTCGCGCCGGCGACGTTGTCACCATTCCGCGCAAGCCCAACTTCATCCTGGCCTACGGACAGGTCTACAACCCCACGGCCATTACCTATGTGCCGGGAAAAACTGCGGACTGGTATTTGCAGCAGGCCGGCGGTCCCACCGAGATGGCGCTGAAAAAAGCCATCTACGTCATCCGGGCTAACGGCTCCGTCGTTTCGTCTCAAGGCAGCGGCTGGTTCAAGGGCGGCGTCCTGAACACCAAGCTGCTGCCGGGCGATGTTCTGGTGGTTCCGGAGAAGGCGCTGGGCGGCTCCACCGCCTGGAAGACCACCCTAGAAACGGTGCAGTTGATCGCGTCGTTAGCCATCGCGGCCGGAGTCGCTGTCCACTTCTAAATGGCCCCAAGGTTTTCATCAGGCTGGATGACCGCTGTCGTCTGCGGGAGCTTGCTCGTCGGCTGCGCCACCGCGCAATCTTCGGTGCCGGACCCTGCTGTCCCAGGTCGGCTCTCCAAGCCCATCATTGACGACGACACCGCTCCTTCGATTAAGGTGAGCTCGCTGCCGAAGAACATCCTTCAGGACCAGCAGGCCTTTTTCACCACCCCATTTCGCATGGGATCGGGCGACCTGTTTTTCATCGTGCCCGCGACCTTCGCCACCTCCATTCTGGTGGGAAGCGATACAGCCCTGGAGAAACATCTTCCCTCGGGAAAAAGCACCATCAGCATGGCGGCAACCGCTTCCAACGCGGGAATGGCTGCGCTGCTGGGGACCAGCGCCGGATTGTTTCTGTGGGGCCAGAAAACCAAAGACGAGCACAAGCGCGAGACTGGTTTCCTGGCCGGCGAAGCCGCGATCGATGGCTACCTCGATGCCACCGCGTTCAAATACATCGCAGGACGAGAGCGGCCTGATACCGGCAACGACCGCGGAAGCTTCTTCTCCGGCGGCGACTCCTTTCCCTCCGACACCTCCGCGGTCAGCTGGGCTGCCGCCAGCGTTATCGCCCGCGAGTATCCGGGGACCCTGACCAAGCTGTTTGCCTATGGCACCGCTGCCGGGGTGAGCGCCGCTCGCGTGGTCGGGCAAAAACACTGGGTCTCGGACGCGGTGGTTGGCAGCGCCCTGGGCTGGTACATGGGACGCCAGGTCTACCGCGCGCGCGGCGCACATGACATCGACGCTTCCAACTGGGGGACCTTTGTGAAGTCCCCGGAAGACAAGACCCCCGATCCCGAATACATGGGAACAACCTACCTGCCGCTCGACAGCTGGGTCTACGCCGCGTTGGATCGACTTCAGGCACTCGGATATCTGCCCACGTACGTCGAGGCCATCCGCTCCCTCACCCGGATGGAATGTGCCAGGCTTACCTTGGAGGCGCAGGAGAATGTCGGCTATCCGGAAGCCAGGAACGAGTCCGCCCGCGTGGTTGCAGCCTTGCGGGAGGAATTCGCGGTGGAACTGGCCAATTTGGAAGGTGCGCCCAACATCGGCGCCCAACTGGAATCAGCCTATGTGCGCGGCACCGAGATTATTGGCACGCCTGTACGCGATAGCTTTCATTTCGCGCAGACGATCTACGATGACTACGGACGTCCCTATGGTCAGGGCTTTAATGCCATTGCTGGAGCGTCCGTACGAGCCGAAGCAGGCCCCCTCGCTTTCTATATGCGCGGCGAGTATCAGCACTCGGCGGCGATAGCTCCCTATAGTCCCTCGACCGCGCAGGCTGTCGCCAATGTCGATCAGCTTCCGCTCAACTCCGTACCCACATTCAATAGCACAAATCAGTTCAACATGATTGAGGCATACTTTGCGCTCAACATGCATAACTGGCAGATGGCCTTCGGTCAGCAGGCCCTATCCTGGAGTCCCGCCGCCGATGGCTCGCTGATGCTTTCCAACAATGCTCAGGCGATGCCCATGCTGCGCTTCGGCCGAATCAAGCCGTTGCAGCTTCCCGGACCGCTTGCCTGGCTGGGCATGATACGCAACGAATCGTTTGTCGGACGCGTCGGCGGCTACTACTATCTACGCGGTCCGTTTCCGCAGTTTCCTCTAGTTGGCGACGGATACCAGCTGGTTAACCCGCAACCCTACATGTGGGGAGACAAGCTTGCTTTAAAAATGACGCCGAATTTTGAAATCGGCGTAACCATCACGGTCATGTGGGCCGGCGAAGGCAGGCCGGCGACCCTGGCCACCTGGCTGCACACCTGGTCCAGCCACGGCAACGCGCAACCGGTGGATCCTGGAAAGCGCTTCAACGGGATCAACTTTACTTATCGCATTCCCGGCTTGCGGAATTGGCTGGTTCTCTATGCCGATGGTATGGCGAACGACGAGCCTAATCCCATCGCCTATCCAAAACAATCGGCATGGAACCCCGGAATCTATCTGCCCCAGCTTCCCAAACTGCCTAACCTGGATCTGCGCGTCGAGGGTATCTACACAAATATTCCAAATTATCCTGGCGTTGGTCCTTATTATTTTAACGAACACTATGCGGATGGTTATCGAACCTACGGGGAGATCTTAGGTAGTTGGATCGGTCGCCAGGGTGACGGAATTCTGGCGTGGAGCACGTATTGGTTCTCGCCGCAGAAAAAAATCCAGCTCGGCTACCGCCGGCAATATAACGATCCCATCTTTCTGGGCGGAGGCGGACTGACCGATGTGTCGGCGACGGTGGACTGGCTGGTAAAGCCTGAAATTCAGGTGGCGCCGATGGTGCAGTACGAGCACTACAACTTCCCGGTTCTGAATCCGGCTCCGCAGACTAATGTGGCGCTCGGCTTGCAAGTCACCTTCTGGCCGACCCACAAGCCGTCCCGTCGACAACAAAGCGCCTTGCAGGACAACAGTCCCTAGAGTGAGAGCCGCTTGACAGAATGTCTAGGTGAAACTGCCTATGGCGTCCGGACTCATCACCCTCGCATGAATACTTGTTGTGTCGTTTGCGTTAGGACGATACAATCGAGCGCGTTCAACAACAGCTTTTGTATCTCTGCTGGCGATTATCGGCAGAACAAGGAGATTTTGGCGTTGACTTCCAAGACTTCCGGTTTAGGCCTTTTTCTTGCCAGGGCCGCTAATCTGTGCCTGGCGCAGACAGCGGCGTCCCTGCTACTGGTGATGGTTCTCGCCGGCATCCTTGCCCTCCAACCGCGCGCCACTGCCCAGGTCAGCGACAACCACCCCCCCAGCGCTCCACTG
>Ga0335081_10022250_pt1 | contig 10257 bp, 4 predicted proteins | sample Lox_Sample_35_FD_206713 | JGI IMG/M metagenome (GOLD analysis project Ga0335081, IMG submission 206713) | Soil microbial communities from Loxahatchee National Wildlife Refuge, Florida, United States - Lox_Sample_3.5 | ecosystem: Environmental > Terrestrial > Soil > Wetlands | place: USA: Florida...
TTGGTCGAGGCTTATCGCTCGAGCCTCAAGGCTGTTGTCGTTGTGGATGGCTCCAGCACAGACCATGTCACCACGAAAGCGCTCGCTTCACGGCGACTCGAGGCCTCCATCACCGGCCCCGGTGGCCACAGTTGGTCGGACTTCGGAATGCCCAATCCCATCAACGCCATGATTCGCGGGGCCGTTCGCTTCATCAATACCAAAACTCCGGCGAACCCTCGCACGACCTTTAATATCGGCCAGATTGAGGGCGGTACATCCGTGAATTCGATTCCCCACGCCGTCAGCATCAAAGTGGATATTCGTTCGGAAAGCGAAGAGGAGTTGACGCGGCTGGAGTCCGCCTTGCGTGAATGCATCGCCGCAGGCGTGCGCGATGAAATGGACTCTTCGCGCGATCGTTCACGCGGACCTCTTGAGTGGAAGGTCGAGCTATTGGGACGCCGCCCGGGAGGTGAGCTCTCGCCCGATTCTCCGCTTCTCGCTGCTCTTCATGCTGCCGACGAATACGTTGGTAATCAGTCTCGCGTCGAGCGCTCTTCGACCGACGCGAACATCCCGCTATCCCAGGGCATCGACGCCATTTCCATCGGCGCGGGCGGTGGCGGTGGCGGTGCACATTCGCTTCAGGAGTGGTACGACCCTGCAGGCCGTGAAGCGGGCTTGAAGCGCGCGCTGCTCACGGTTCTTGGAATTTCAGGAGTCGCGGAGGAAAAGCTCCAATGAATCTTCAAGGAAAACGATTGCGAACTGGGCTGTCGTTGCTCGCGCTAGTCATCGCTCTGGGGATGGCGTGCTATCAAACAAATCTCGGCGCCCAGGGCAAACCCAAGCAAACCACTTATTACACCCATGGGCGCATTTACACGAACGATCCCGCAGAGCCCTGGGCCGAAGCTCTCGCCGTGACGGACGGAAAAATCAGTTGCATCGGGAAGCTCGCGCACGTCCTGCTAGATTGCGGCGGCAGCCAGGAAGGCGCGGTCACTGTTGACCTTCACGGTCAGTTCGTGATGCCTGGTTTCAATGATGCACACGTTCACTTGGGCGCTGCCGCCGCTGACGCCATGTCTGTGCAATTGAACGGCGTCACCTCCATCGAGGAACTGCAAAAGCGAGTTGCTGATGCCGTCGCGAATCACAAGGAAGGGGAATGGATCACGGGCGCAGGCTGGGATCATACACTTTGGCCAGAGAAGCGATTCCCTAATCGTCAGCAACTTGATGCTCTGGCGCCCAAAAACCCGGTCATCCTCACGCACATTTCCGGGCACGTTGCCGTCGCCAATTCTCTTGCGCTCAAGAAAGCAGAAATCGACAAAAACACGCCGAACCCGCCGGGTGGGGAAATCGAGCACGACGCATTAGGCGAGCCGACGGGAATGTTGAAAGAAGACTCGGCCATGTGGCTGGTCAGAGCGCATGTTCCCGACCCTACACCGGAGCAGCGCCGTCATGCCATCGAGTTGGTCCTTGAAAATGTCGCCAAGAACGGGGTTACGTCCGTTCAAGACAATTCTTCCTGGGAAGATTTTCAGGCGTACCAGCAATTGAAAAGCGACGGCAAGCTGACCGTCCGAATCACTGAGTGGCTGCCCTTCAACGATTCGCTCGATGAGCTGCAAAATAAGCGCGCTCAGGGCGGCACAAAAGATCCATGGCTGAAAACTGGCGCGCTGAAAGCCATCACCGATGGAGCCCTCGGCTCGCGTACCGCCGCGATGCTTGAACCGTACAAGGATGATCCGTCGACCACAGGAATTTACACCTACGATCCGGACAAGCTGCAAGCTATGGCCATCGAGCGCGACAGGGCGGGCTTTCAACTCGCGTTTCACGCCATTGGCGACCGCGCCAATCGCATTGCCCTCGACGTCTTTGAAGCTGTCGCCAAGGCGAATAAGCCGCGCGACCGCCGTGATCGCATCGAACACGCGCAGGTCGTGGCGCCGATGGACTTCCAGCGTTTCAAAGATCTCAACGTGATTGCTTCGATGCAACCTTCTCATGAAACAACAGATATGCGTTGGGCGGAGGATCGAATCGGCAGCGAACGCATCAGGGGTGCCTATGCCTGGGCGACCATGTTGCACAACAGCGTGCACCTGGCGTTTGGAACGGATTATCCAGTTGAGGTTATCAGCCCTTTCCGCGGTTTGTATGCGTGCGTGACGCGCGAGCGCCCAGAAGGCGGCCCGCGAAACGGCTGGGAGCCTCAGGAAAAAATCTCGCTGGAAGATTGCATTCGCGGCTACACGAGCGGTTCCGCCTACGCCGAATTCGAGGAAGGGAAGAAGGGTGAGTTGAAACAGGGCGAATACGCGGACTTCATTGTTCTCTCAAACGATCTCACCAAAGTTCCACCTTCGGAATACACGAAAACGCGCGTGATGCAGACCATCGTGGGAGGCAGAAGCGTTTTTTAGTCCGTCATTGTTCATTTGCGTAGGACGCTGTGCGCGATTCGATGTCCGGTGAGTCTTTGAGATTGGCCGCTAATTTCCTTATCACTCGTAATGCATCCTTGGGCAAATAGTTACAAGAGTTCCAGTACGCCGTCATTTGCACAGTTGCCGACATCCCTGGTTCCTCGCCTTTCGGCATGTAAATTTTGTATTAGCTCCACATTAAATTTTTGTTGACAACGCCTCGCCGTGGGAATATACAACGCCCAGAAAGAATTGCAGTTTTGCGTGGTTGCCCTGTTCTGAAAAAATGATTGCCGCAGTATTCGTGTGCGCGCACCACTAAGGAAAGCTGTGGGAAGCCTCCACGGTTCGCGCTCGGGCGAGTCACATGTCTCTATGAAACCCCATAGAAAAGTATGGTGTTACATAGAAGCGTGCAACACCCGATTTAGCGTCAAGTGATGTAATTTATAGAATCTTTAGAAGTTGCTTTGTTTCGGGAAGTTGGCAGACTATTTGCTCTCTGTCGCGCCAATGTTTTGAGAGTCCGTTTCTTAGCTTGTCTGATGTGTGTTTGGGGAACACATTTTGAAAAGTTGGTCGGTGAGTTCAATCAATTCTTCAGTTCCAAGTTCAGGGGGGCCATACCGGCCCATCTAGGAGGTAGTTGCATGTCAAGTAAGCGAGTGGGGTTACTTGCTGTTGTTCTGGCTTGTGTGTTTGCTTTACTTCCCGTTGCGATGTACGCCCAGACGGCAAACACCGGCACAGTCGCGGGAACCGTAACCGATCCGTCCGGTGCGGCTGTGGTGGGAGCCGCGGTGACTCTTACCGAGACTTCTACTGGAGTTGCAAGGAATACGACGACCAACGACGTAGGTCGCTACATATTCGCTAACGTTGAGCCGGGCAAGTACAACATCATGATTAACATGAAAGGCTTCCGCCAGGCGAAGTTCGTCGATCAGGTCGTCAACGTTAGCACAGTGGTCACTCTCAACGTTGCTTTGGAACTCGGTTCTACCACGGAAGTCGTGGAAGTCACAGCGAATGGCGCTGAATTGCAGACATTAAATGCCACCGTTGGCCAGACTGTCGCGGGCGATCTGTTGCAATCTCTTCCCTCCATTGGCCGCGACTCTTCGACATTCGTGACTCTGCAGCCCGGCGTTTCGCCGGACGGCAGCGTGGCTGGCGCGGTAGTTGACCAGAGCACCTTTCTGCTCGATGGCGGCCAGAATACGAATGACATGGACGGCAGCATGCAGGTTTACACGCCGACCTTCGCGGGCGATCCCACGGGCGGCGTGGTTCTGAACCAAATCGGCGGCAGTCCCACGGGGGTCATGCCGACTCCGCTGGACAGCGTGGAAGAATTCAAAGTCAATACCGCTAACCAGACGGCGGACTTCAATAGCTCCGCGGGCGCGCAGGTGCAAATCGTCACCAGGCGCGGCACGAACACCTGGCACGGCACGGCGTACGAATATTATTTTGACAACGGCCTGAATGCCAACACTTGGGACAACAACCTTGGCAGTTTTACTGGCACTACCTGGAATGGCCCGTTCCCCAAGCCGTCCTATCACTACAACCGCTTTGGCGCTTCTGGCGGCGGCCCCATCATTTCCAAACCGATCTGGGGTGGCAAGACCTATTTCTTTGCCAACTACGAGGGATTCCGCTGGAAAAACTCGCAAACGGTCGAGGTGGCGGTTCCCAGCGCCGATATGCGCAATGGCATCCTGACGCTCCCTGTGTGCATCTCGCCCTGCGGCACACAAGGCGGCCCTCCTCCCGTCCCCACGGTCTTCAATCTTAATACCGGAACGAACTGCGGCTCGGGCGCGAGCTCGGCCTGCGATCCGCGGGGCCTAGGGATTAACCCGCTCGTGCAACAGATGTGGAACAAGTACGAGCCGGTGGGGAACGACCCGGGCTGCACTCAGATTGGCACTGGCACGACTTGCGATGGTGTGAACGAAATCGGATATAAGTCCAACGTGGCCATCCCGTATACCTCCAACTTCGGCGTTGCTCGTCTGGACCACGATTTCGGTGCCAAGTGGCACTTCAACAGCAGCTACCGCTACTACAAGCTGGTCCGCTCGACCACCAGCCAAATAGACTACGGCGGGTTCTTCTCCGGCGACACTCTGGGCACACCGACCTCGCAGTCAGTGCGTCCGCAGGTGCCCTGGTACTTCGTCGCCGGCTTGACTACTAACATCACCTCCAACACGACCAATGACTTTCATTTCAGCTACTTGCGTAACTACTGGTCCTGGTCCAATCCAGGCGGCATCCCACAGTTTTCTCAGCTAGGAACGGATGTGGGAGGCGCGGCCTTGGAGCCTTTTGGCGAATCCGCCACGAAGTCTCTAATTCCATACAACGTGAATACCCAAAGCGTGCGCACCCGCTTCTGGGATGGCCACGACAGTTTCTTCCGCGATGACATGACCATGCTGAAGGGCAATCACCTGTTTACCTGGGGCGGTGCTTATCAGCGCAACTGGGACTGGCATCAGCGCTCCGATAACGGAGGCGGGATCAACTACCAAGCTACATATCAATTAGGCGATTCCGCTGGCGGCGGATTGGTCGACTTCTCTTCCACTCTTCCCGCTGGCGTCGATTCCAAGACGTGGGGGCGTGATTCTGCCGCGATTCTTGGCATCGTGACGGATTCCCAGATCGCTTACACACGGTCTGGAGCGAACTTGTCTCTCAATGCTCCGCTAACCCATGCTTTCGACCAGAGCACCATCCCCTATTACAACGTTTATTTCAGCGATTCCTGGCATATGAAGCCGTCCTTTACCCTGACCTACGGTTTGGGATGGACCCTCGAAATGCCTCCCACGGAAGCCCTGGGCAAGCAGATCGAACTCGTGGATTCCAGCGGCCAGCAGCTTGACACTATGTCTTACATCAAGCAACGCGAGTCGGCTGCCTTGCAAGGACAGGTCTACAACCCTGAAATCGGCTTCGCCCTTGTGGGCAACACCGGTAACGGACAAAAATATCCGTACCTGCCCTTCTACGGCTCCTTCAGCCCGCGCATCGCCGCAGCCTGGAACCCCAACTACACGGACGGGGCCCTCGGCAAGCTGTTTGGCGGCAACAAGAGCGTCATTCGCGGCGGTTACAGCCGCGTCTACGGCCGGTTGAACGGGGTGGACCTCGTCCTGGTTCCCCTCCTTGGCACGGGACTGATCCAGGCCGTGCAGTGCCGCGAGAACGTCATGGCCGGAGCAATCGCCCCTGTGTCCGCCGGTCCCCAGTGCGGCCCGACCAAGAGCGCCACCGTTGCCAATGCCTTCCGTGTGGGAACCGATGGCAACAATGCCCCCACTCCTTCGGCAGCTGCAACGCTTCCGCAGCCGACGTTCCCCGGCTACAACGCCGTGGCTTCCGGTGCAGGCGAAGCACTGGATCCTCATTTCCGCCCGAATGTGGTGGACTCTTTCGACTTCACCATCCAGCGCCAGCTCTCCAACAAGATTTTGTTGGAGGTGGGCTACATCGGCCGGCGCATTACACACGAATACCAGCCCATCAACATCAACGCTGTGCCGTACATGATGACGATCGGAGGCCAGCGGTTCGACAAGGCCTACGCGGCCGTCGAGACGGCTCTCGGGTGCGCCACGTCCTTTGCTGCCTGCGGTGCTAACGTTCCGGCATCAAAGATTTGCACGGCAAACTGCGGAACTCCTACGCCAACGCTTTCACCTAACCCCGCCTACACTGCCTATTTCAATTCGCTCCCAACGCAGGCGTTCTTCGAGACGGCTATGAAGCCCGCATCTTGTACCGGTTCTTACGCTGGTGTTGCGTTGACAAGCTGCACCGCCGCCATGGCTTTTAATGAGTTGGGGAACCTCGAGACCCAGAGTGTCTGGAGTTTGTGGTCTGATCTAGACAGCGGGCAGTTCAATTTCGGTCGCAGCATGCTGAATACTGCTATTCCCGGACAGGCGTTGGGCGGCAGCGGCCAGATGACCTCCGGCGTTGGCGTCAACGCTAGCGTCGGCCATGGCAATTACAATGGTGCTTTCGTCTCCCTGAAAGCGACCAATTGGCACCACATCACGCTTCAGGAAAACTTCACCTGGAGTAAGGCGCTGGGTACCGGGGCTCTGGTCCAGGCCACCAGCGAATACACCGTCAACGATCCGTACAACCTCAACAACGGGTACGGGTTGCAGGCCTTCGACCGCAAGTTCGTATTCAACACCTACGCGATGATCGAAGACCCCTGGTACAAGAGCCAGCACGGTATCGTCGGGCACCTTGCGGGTGGCTGGTCCTTGTCGCCGGTTCTCGCCATCGGCAGCGGACAGCCCCTCGGCTGCGCTGACAATCAGGGCGCTCAATCGGGCGGACAGGCGTTCGGTGCAGGTGATAGTGGCAGCTTCTTCGACACAGAAAACTGCATCCTGACCAAGGCGTACGGGGGAGGCTCCGCTTCGCTCCATTCGGCTGGTGCTGGCCAGTTCAACATCTTTGCCAATCCGGACGCCGTGCTCGGCACCCTGCGTCCCCCGATTCTGGGCCTCGACAACAACAGTGGTGGCGTAGGGGTGTTCCGCGGCCTGCCCTACTGGAATATGGACATTCGCTTGGTGAAGGACCTCCGAATCACCGAGAGAATCGGGCTCCAGTTCCAATACGTGGTCACCAACCTGTTTAACCACGTCGTGTTTGCGGATCCAGCACAGGGTGATGCGCAAACCCTCCTTGGCGTTGATCCGACCGTTGGACCCGGGTCGAGCTTTGGCGTTGTGAACAGCCAGATTAACTTCCCGCGCCAGCAGCAGTTCGGTCTGCGCGTCACGTTCTAACTTCTTCCGGCGAGTTAAATCGCCGCTTTGAAACGGGGAAGGCAAAATCGCCTTCCCCGTTTTTGTTTTCGAGCGAGGATCCTTGGCCATCCAGTGGCCTTCCTACTAATTCGCTTGCACCGGTTAGTTTGCGCTGCTCGCAATCAAGTTGCTTCGTTGCTCCCGCAAATCTGTGGAAAGATTTCGCTACAATATGACGCAACTTTGTGAGGAACCACATCGCGGAGAATTTGGGATTGTCACTCTCTCTTCGCACGCGCGCGGATCTTTCTCTGGCGTTTTGCTCCCTTCTTTGGGGAGCCACCTTCGTTGTGGTCAAGAACGCCCTGGACCATGCCTCCGTGTTCCTCTTCCTGGCCGTGCGCTTCAGCGTGGCCGCGGCGTTGATGTTGCTTTGGAGCTTCCGCGCACTCCGCCAGTTCGAACGCGAAGACCTATTCGCCGGCATTCGCCTCGGCTTCTTCATGTTTATGGGTTACGCCTTTCAGACGGCGGGCCTGCAATACACTACGCCGTCGAAGTCAGGCTTCGTCACCGGCTCCAGCGTGGTGCTCGTGCCATTGCTGCTCGCACTGTTCTGGGGCAAGCGCCTGACCTGGGCTGCCTACGCGGGAGCTTTCGTTGCAGTTCTCGGTCTCTATTACCTGACGATTCCGGCGCAAGGCATCGCTTACCTCAATCGCGGCGACTTGCTCACATTTGTCGCAGCCGGGCTGTATGCGGTCCACATCATCTTGGTCGGCGAGTACACGCAGCAACATTCCGCTAAGGCGCTGAGCCTGGTTCAAGTGGCGGCGTGTGGTGGAATGGCTTGGCTCACAACAGGCGCCGCGGCGGCGATTCGCTGGCAGCCCGCGCGGTTCGAGAGGCGCTGGGAGTTATACGTGGGCACGGTGATCTGCGCTGTGTTCGCCACCGCCGTCGCCTTCAGCATTCAGCTTTGGGCGCAGCAATACACGACTTCGAGCCACGCGGCGATTCTTTTCACCCTCGAGCCGGTCTTTGCGGTGATTACTTCTTATCTTCTGATTGGCGAGCGCCTGGGCCAGCGTGCGATTCTCGGCGCGGTTTTCGTCCTAGTAGGAATTCTAGTCGCCGAACTGCTCGGTCCTCCCGCCGCGCCCGAATCTCCCGAGCCGACGTTTTCCGGCCGGATTTATTTCGAACCCTGGTGGCGTCTGTAACTGCGAGTGTGGGAACACGATATATCGTGCCCGCGAGGAACGGAGCGAGAGCTTATTGGCCGTTGGAGTAGTACTTCACGTCGACCGGATCGAACATGGTCGCCGCTGCGACATGCGCTTTTTCGTAAGCGTCGATGGCCGCGGCGTGCTGCAGGGTCGTGCCGATATCGTCGAGGCCTTTCAGCAGCACCTCCTTGCGCGCGGGCGCAATTTCAAATCGCAACATCAACCCTTGTTTGTCGGCGATGGTCTGATTCGGCAGATTCACCGTCAGCGAATAGCCTTCTTCTTTTTCGGTGCGCTGGAAAAGCTCCTCGACCTGGTCTTCCGGCAGGGTCGCGGGCAGAATGCCGTTCTTGAAGCAATTGTTATAAAAAATGTCTGCGTAGCTTGGCGCGATGATGACGCGGAAGCCGTAGTCCTTCACGCCCCAGGGTGCATGTTCGCGGCTCGAACCGCAGCCGAAATTGGCACGCGCCAGCAACACCGATGCACCTTTGTAGCGCGGAAAGTTCAGCACAAATTCGGGATTCGGCTTTTCCCCTGGTAGGTAGCGCCAGTCGTAAAAGAGGATTCGGCCAAAGCCTTCGCGCGTCAGCGCCTTCAAGAACTGCTTCGGCACCATCTGGTCGGTGTCCACGTTGACCCGGTCCAGCGGCGCGACCAAGCCTGTGTGTGTTGTAAATGCTTGCATGCTGTCTATTCTCCAAGAAGAAAAGCAGATTCCTCGCTTCGCTCGGAATGACACGTGCTGCTTAGATCGGGCGAAGTGGGACGCAGTGTGCTGCGCCTCTATAAAGATCATTCCAGCGATTCGACCGCAAACTGGCGCACATCGACGAAATGTCCCGCAATCGCCGCGGCCGCGGCCATCACCGGGCTTACCAAGTGCGTGCGGCTGTCCTTGCCTTGGCGCCCCTCAAAATTGCGGTTTGACGTGCTGGCGCTGCGCTCGTGCGGTGGTAGAACATCGGCGTTCATGCCGATGCACATGCTGCAGCCCGCGTCGCGCCACTCGAATCCAGCGGCGGTAAAAATCTTGTCCAGCCCTTCTTTTTCGGCTTGCGACTTGATACCGCGCGAGCCGGGAACGATCAACGCCTGCTTGATGTTCTTCGCCACATGCTTGCCGGCAATAAGATGGGCCGCCGCGCGCAGGTCGTCTAACCGCGAATTTGTGCAGGAACCGATGAACACTCGGTCCACAGGGATATCGACAATCGGCGTCCCTGCCTTCAAGCCCATGTACTTCAGCGCGCTTTCGGTGGCCTTCTGATCGTTGGGATCTTTGAAGTCGTGCGGATCGGGCACACGCGAGGTCACGCTCGTGACCATTCCTGGATTCGTGCCCCAGGTCACCTGCGGTGCGATTTGTTCCGCCTGCAGCTCCACGGTCATGTCAAATTTCGCGCCGTCGTCGCTGCGCAATTGCTTCCAGCGCTCGACCGCCTCCTGAAACGCTTTTCCGCGCGGCACAAACGGCCGTCCTTCGAGATACGCAAACGTGGTTTCATCCGGCGCGACCATTCCGGCGCGCGCGCCGCCCTCAATCGTCATGTTGCAGACGGTCATGCGCCCGTCCATAGACAGCGACCGAATCGCTTCGCCACCGTATTCCGCGACGTGTCCGGTGCCGCCGCCGATGCCGATCTTTCCGATGATGGCCAGAATGATGTCTTTTGCAGTGATGCCCTTAGGGCGCTTGCCGTGCACCAGAATGTGCAGCGTCTTCGAGCGCCCTTGCACCAGGCACTGCGTCGCCAAAACGTGCTCGACTTCGCTCGTGCCGATGCCGAATGCCAGCGTGCCAAACGC
>Ga0335081_10022251_pt1 | contig 10257 bp, 13 predicted proteins | sample Lox_Sample_35_FD_206713 | JGI IMG/M metagenome (GOLD analysis project Ga0335081, IMG submission 206713) | Soil microbial communities from Loxahatchee National Wildlife Refuge, Florida, United States - Lox_Sample_3.5 | ecosystem: Environmental > Terrestrial > Soil > Wetlands | place: USA...
CCTTTGATCCATGACGCCGAGAAGGCATGGCCTCGCCCGGTTCAACGCCAAAAGGTACTTCCGAGCGGACGAAAGACAGGGACGTTTGCCTACGTGCCAAAAATTAGTCATAACTGCCTCGTTCTCAGGGCGAGGTGGAAGTCCTCACCGGCGGTAAGCGGCCGACGCTGCAAGCCCGCGAGCGCCTTCAAGTGGAAGGGTCAGCAGATCAGGTGCAACTCCTGAGCCGACGGTCAAAGTCCGGACGGAAGAGAACGAACGTGCGGTCCTGTACGCGGGCCGTGCACGTGCGTGATCGCCTTGGGTGACGTGTCGACACCGAAGGGAGATCACATGGCACACACCCGCTTTGCGTTCGTTAAGGCGAACTGGCATTCGGAAATCGTCACAAAAGCGTTGGCCGGCTTTCTCGAGTTGGTGCCAAAAGAAGATGTGGACGTTTTCGAGGTGCCAGGCGCCTTTGAATTACCCTTGATCTCGCGAGACTTGGCAAGTTCAGGCAAGTATGCCGCTATAATTGCGGCTGCCTTTGTCGTTGATGGCGGTATCTACAGGCATGAGTTTGTGGCCCAGGCCGTTGTCAATGGCCTCATGCGCGCAGGATTGGATAGCGGAATTCCTGTCCTGTCAGTCTCGTTGACGCCACACCATTTTCAAGAGACCGAGCATCATCGCGGTATCTTCACGACTCACTTCCTTGAGAAAGGTCGCGAAGCTGCTCGATCCGCTCTGAAAATTGTGGAAACACGACAGCGCATTGCCTCACCGCACCCGACGCTCTGACGTGAAATGTCACGGCGGCTTCGGTGACGCCAAAACACAATCGGCGCCGTAACGGCGCCGATCGTTCCCCCGATGCTGGCGAAAAAATCTTGCGCGCTATGAGCTCTGATCGAGCACGGTGACCGCGCGGCGGTTCTGCGACCAGCAGGAAATGTCGTCGCACACCGCGACCGGCCGCTCCTTGCCGTAGGAGATGGTGCGCATGCGGCTCGCCGCCACGCCGCGCGAGACCAGATATTCGCGCACGGTCTGGGCGCGGCGCGCGCCGAGCGCGATATTGTATTCGCGGGTGCCGCGCTCGTCGGCGTGGCCCTCGATGGTGAAGGAGTAGCGGTTGTAGTTGTTGAGCCACTGCGCCTGCTTGTCGAGCGTGGCGCGGGCCTGCTCCGACAGCTCCGAGGAATCGGTGTCGAAGAACACGCGGTCGCCGACATTGACGACGAAATCCTGCTGGCTGCCGGGCGCGGCCGAAGCCCCGCTCTGATCGACCTGCTGCTTGGCGCAGCCGGCGATCATCAGGCCGGCGGCGATAACGGCTGCGAATTTGGCGCCGCGGACGATGCTCACGACGTTCATTCGGGTGCCTCCATTGCTTCCGTCTTAAACTCTGCCCCCTTCCCCGCGTCGCGCAGGGACCGCTTGCCAATGGGTCTAGCAGCGCCTTCGTTAAACGAACGTTCCGTCAACCTTGATGCGGCGTTGCAAAAAAGCCTCGAACAAGCGGAACTTCCTGAAAGCTCTGGCAATGGTTAATGGGGCCTCAATGCGGCGACCCTGTGGTCGCGCGCTCTGCCGTCACGACAACAGCGGCGACCACGCCGGATCGGACGCGAAGCTCGGCGTCGGCACCCGCTGCTGGTTGCGCCCGGTGATGTCGATGGTGAACAGCGACGGCCCGGGGCTGCCGACATTGTCGCTGAAATACATGATGACCCGGCCGTTCGGCGCAAAGGTCGGCCCCTCGTTGTGGAAGCCCTCGGTGAGGATGCGCTCGCCGGAGCCGTCCGGCTTCATCACGCCGATGGCGAACTTGCCCTCGGCCTGCTTGGTGAAGGCGATGTAGTCGCCGCGCGGCGACCATACCGGGGTCGAGTAGATGCCGTCGCCGAAGCTGATGCGCTGCGCGGTGCCGCCGGCCGCCGGCATGACGTAGATCTGCGGATGGCCGCCGCGATCGGACTCGAAGCAGATCTGCTGGCCGTCCGGCGCGTAGGACGGCGCGGTGTCGATCGCCGGCGTATTGGTCAGCCGCGTCGTCGACTTCGAGCGCAGATCCATGATGAACAGGTTGGCGTTGGAGCCCTCCTGCAGGCTCATGATCACCCGCTGGCCGTCGGGCGAGAACCGCGGCGCGAAGCTCATGCCGGGGAAATTGCCGACGATCTCGCGCTGCCCGGTCTCGATGTTGAGCAGGTAAACCCGCGGATCGCCCTGGCCGTAGGCCATGTAGGTGATCTCCTGGGTCGACGGCGAGAACCGCGGCGTCAGCACCAGCTCGTCGCCGCGGGTGAGGTAGCGCACATTGGCGCCGTCCTGATCCATGATGGCGAGCCGCTTGATGCGGCGCTCCTTCGGCCCGGTCTCGTCGACGAACACGATGCGGGTGTCGAAATAGCCCTTCTCGCCGGTGAGCCGCTCATAGATGGCGTCGGAGATGATGTGGGCGATGCGGCGCCAGTTGTCGGGCGTGGTGAAATATTGCTGGCCGGCGAGCTGCTGGCCGGCGAGCACGTCCCACAGCCGGAACTCCGCTTTCAGCCGGCCGTCGCTCTGCCGGGTGATGCGCCCGGTCACCAGCGCCTGCGCGTTGATGGTGCGCCAATTGGGGAAGTTCGGCACGGTGTCGACGCTGGCGAGCTGCTCGAGGAACGCGGCCGGGTCGATCGGCAGGAACAGCCCCGAGCCTTTCAGGTTGGCGGTGATGATCTGCGTCACCCCGGCCGCGGTGGTGCTGTCGGCATCGGAACCGGCGAAGAAGCCCGGAATGGCGATCGGCAGCGGCTGGAAGTTGCCTTCGGTGATGTCGAGCCGAACCACGGCGCGGGCGCGGCGCGCCGACAGCGCCAAACCGGTCACCGCGCCGAGCGCCAACGCCCCACGGCGGGTCACGGACAAATCGGGTATTCGCCACTGCACCATCACGTCGAACGCGTTCAGCCGCCGAGCAGCTCTCTGGGATTGAAGTCGAGTTGGAGGTCCTTCCATTGCTCGTAGTGCTCGGGCCGGAGCATGGTGAACGGCTGACAGCTGAGCACCGCGCGCATCGCGCTTTCGGCGAGCGGCGGTCCGAGCGGCGAGGGCGTTGCTTCCACGAGCACCGGCTGCTGGGCGAGCGCGCCGTTCGGCTTCAACAGGATGCGCAGCGAAACGATGACCTTGCTGGTCGCATCGATGCCGGGCGGCGGGCTCCAGCAGCTCGAGATGCGGGCCCGCAACGCATTGATTTCGTCCTGCGACAAGTGCGCGTCGGTGCCGCCGGCGGCGCCGAGCGCGACCTGATTGTTGAGCGCATCGGCCGACGCGACCTGGCGCCGCGGATCGCGATGGTCGAGCAGCTCGGCAACCTTGGTGGCGTCGAATTTCGGCGTGTTCTTTGCCGGCGTGTCCGGGGCCGGCTTGGTGTCGGTCTTCGGCGGCTGCTTGGCGGCGTCCTTCTTCAGCAGTTCGGCGATCTTGTCGGGCTTGTAGTCGGGCGTCTTGGCCTTGGCCGGCTTCTCGGCCGGCTTCGGCTCGGGCTTGGTCTCTTTGGCTGCCGTCTCGGTCTTGATCTCGGGCTTGTCGGCGACTTTGTCGGCCGTCTGATCGGCCGGCTTCGGCGTGTCGATCTTGTCGGCGAGCGGCTTCGGATTGTCGACCTTCGGCTCGGGCGCGTCCTTGACGCCTTGGGTGAGCTTGTTGAAGTCCGACACCGAAATGGTGTTGACGCTCACGGTCGCGAGCGCGGGCGCCTCCATCGGCGTCGCGAGCGCGATGAGGCACAGGCCGAGCACGACCAGGTGCGCAATCGCCGATATGGTCAGGCTTCCCCGCATCGCCGTGGCCTTCAAGTCCCCTGCTCGAAATCGGTCACCAGCTCGACCTTGCTGTAGCCGGCGCCGTTCAAGCGTCCCAACAATCGCATCACCGTGCCGTAGTTCAGCGCGCGGTCGGCGCGGAAGTAGATCGGCGCATTGGCGCCGCCGCGGCTTGCGGTCACCGCCTGCAGCTTCTGCACCAGGTCGTCCGCCGTGATCTTTGCGTCCTGCAGATAGATCTGGCCCTGGGCGTCGACGGCCACAGTGAGAGGATCCGTGTTCTGGCTGAGCGACTTGGCCTGGCTCTGCGGCAGGTTGATCGGCACGCCGACCGTGAGCAGCGGCGCCGAAACCATGAACACGATCAGCAGCACTAGCATGACGTCGACGAACGGCGTCACGTTGATCTCGGCCATGACTGCGCGGCGACGGCGGCCGCTTCGGCCGCTCGAGGCCGCTTCCATCACGCTTGCCGCCATAGTCCCCTCACCCGCCCCCGAAAGCCTAGCCGCGTTCGTCGATCTGGCGCGACAAGATCGCGGTAAACTCGTCGGCGAACCCCTCCAGCCGCTGAGCCTGCCGGTTCACCTCGCTGGTGAACTTGTTATAGAAAATTGTCGCCGGAATTGCGGCAACGAGACCGATGGCTGTGGCAAACAGCGCCTCGGCAATGCCGGGGGCGACCACCGCCAGCGAGGTGTTCTGCGACGCCGCAATCGATTGAAAACTCGTCATAATTCCGGCCACGGTGCCGAACAACCCGATGAAGGGCCCGGCCGAGCCGACCGTCGCCAGGACCAGAAGCCTGCTTTCCATGTGCTCGATTTCGCGGGCAATGGCGACGTCCATGACCTTTTCGATGCGCATCTGCAGGCCGGCAAAGGAGCGGGCGTGGCCCTCGAAACTCCGTTTCCATTCGCGCATCGCCGCGACGAACAGCACCCCGGTCGAGTGCTCGGGCTTGGCCGAGAGCGTCCGGTACAGTTCCTCGAGCGACTGGCCCGACCAGAAGGCCTGCTCGAAATGGTCGCCCGCCTTGCGAATCCGCTTGAATAACAAGGTCTTATTGATGGCGATCGCCCACACCCAGACGGACGCGATGAGGAGGCCGACCATCACCGATTCGACGATCCAGTGGGCGTGCCAGAACAGATGGAACAGCGACAGGTTCGACGAGGTCAGCGGGGCAACCGACTGCGCGATGTCGGCAGGATTCATGGGGCGTCCTTTCAGCGCTCCGGCCGGGGCGACGGCCGAACCGAAACCAAATCCGACCATGGCCGGCATAACGCGCGTGCCGGGGCCAAACGGCGGACAGGCAGCCGCGTCAGGCGCGCCGACCAAGAGCCGAAATTTCGCTTTGCACCGGACCCGCCACCGGCCAGACCGGATTCATCGCGAAACTTGGCCAAACTAGGGCACAAACGCCGTCCTTACCGGCCTAACCAAGCCCGACTGTGCTTAATGGGAGGTTAAGGGCGCGCGTGCCGAACGTTCGCGAGGAGCTTGCCAGGGCTCAGGCCCGGCGGCGGCGCGGCGCCGTCGTCAGCGGCAGCCGCTCGAACAGCATCGGACCCTCGGGCTGGGCGCCCTCCATCGAGAGCAGGCGTAGCTTGGTCGCGACCCCGCCGGGCGCCGAAAAGCCGCCGGTCTTGCCGCCCGCTGCCAGCACCCGATGGCACGGCACCACGAGCGGGCACGGATTTTCCGACAGCGCTTGCGCCACGTCGCGGGCGAGCCCGCGGTCGCCGAGCCGCTCCGCGACTTCGCCGTAAGACAACGTCGCGCCCGGCCGGATGCTGCGCGCCACCGCGTAGACCCGCCGGTTGAATTCAGGCGCTACGTTGAGATCGAGCGTCACATCGTCGAGGTGGCGTCGCTCGCCATTGAGCAGCGCGACGATGCCGTCGATGGCATGTTGCGCCGGCGCGGACGGCGCGGCTTCACGCGCCACCGCAAAGCGCCGCTGCAGGCGTTGCCGCGTCGCGCTTTCGCTGCGCTCGGGAAGCTGCACGCCGACGACGCCGCCCGCGTTCCAAACAATGCCGCAGCGGCCGATCGCGGTGTCGAACAATGTAAAGCCAAGCTCGCTCATGATGCAGAGACTATAATGTGCGCCGCGCGTGCAACCCACCCGATTTGCGAAAAGAAAATCGGCCGCCCGCCGCAGCGGACGGCCGATCTGTTGCCTCAGAAAATGTGGCTGCGTCAGCTTTGCGGCTGCGGGCCGCCGGCACCGGCGCCACCGCCGTCTTGAGGCTGCGCGCGGTTGCGCCGCTCGGCCATGAAGGCATCGAACTCGGTCTTGTCCTTGGCGAAGCGCAGCCGGTCGAGAAAATCGCGGAACTCGCGCTGCTCTTCCTCGAGCCGCCGCAGCGTCTCGGCGCGGTAGTCGTCGAAGGCGCGGTTGCCGCTCGACGGCGGATTATTTTTGCTCCACCAGCCGCCGCAGCCGGCCGCGTCCATCTTGGCTCGGGCGCGATCCATCTTCTCCTGCATGCGGTCCATTTTGCTCTGCCAACGGCTCATGCCGTAGTGATAGCCGCAACCCATGCGTCCGCTCCCGATGATGAAGGCGAGCATCGCCAGGCCCAGCGGCCACCACCAGACGAAGCCGAGGATCATCAGCAGGATCCAGGCCGGTTTGCCGAATTCGTCGAGTTTGGCTGCGATGGGCATGGGACATCTCCCGTGTGAATGTAAATAACATTTACATTCCGATCCTGGGCCTGTCAAGGGATGGCGGGCCGGACCTGTGGACGGACGATTGTGCAGCAGGGATGTAGGGATCAGGCCGGGCGGCCGGTAGCGGCGGTCGGCAGGCCGAGCCCGCGCAGGTAAACCAGCACATTCGCCTCCAGCAGCTCTTCGGCCGACATCGGCAAGGTGCGGCGCGCCGCATCGCCGCGGCCGAACAACGAGGCGATACCGTGCGACATCGCCCAGATGTGCAAGGCCACCATCAACGCCGGCGGCCGGCCTTGCGGCGGCATTTGCGCGCAGAGTTTATCCGCGGCGTTGCGCAGCACCGCGAAGGCGCGGTCGCCGGCTTCGCGCAATTCCGCCGTGGAGTCCGGCGCAATGCCGGCTTCGAACATCGCCGAATAGTAGGCCGGCTCGCTGCGGGCGAAGGCGAGATAGGTCTTGCCCATGCGGTCGAGCGCGGCGAACGCGTCGGGCCGCCCGTCGTCCCAGGCTCGCGCCAGCGCCAGCTCGAATTGCTCGAAACCGCGCAGCGCGATATTGGCGAGCAAATCGTCGCGGTCGCGGAAGTGGCGGTACGGCGCCGCCGGGCTGACACCGGCCCAGCGCGCCGCATCCGCAAAGGTGAAGCCCGCGGGCCCCTTCTGCGCGATCAGCTCCAGCGCGGCGCGAATGAGCGCCTCGCGCAGATTGCCGTGGTGATAGCCGCGCTGTTGGCCTTCCGGGCCTTGCTTCGACCAGCTCATGTAAATGAGCTTTACATTATCCCGCCGAGTCGGTCGAGTTCCCAAGCTTGACGTGGTCGCCCAGCATGGCGATGCGCAGCGGCTTTGGGATCGGCCGCGCCCGGCCGGCGGCAATGAAGGCGACGCGGACATGGGCCTCCACCAGCAGCTCCGCGCCGCGCATGATCCGCTGCCGCAGCGTGATCGAGGCGCCTTTGACTTCCTCCGGCTCGGTGACGACGTCGAGCACGTCGTCCATGCGCGCCGGTTTGAGATATTCGATCTTCATCGAGCGCACGACGAAGGCGTAGCCCGGCGCTTCCTTCGCGGTCTCCTCGAACAGCGCGCGATGGTCGGCGCCGAGGAGCCGCAGATGATTGGTCCGCCCGCGCTCCATGAAACGCAGATAGTTGGCGTGATAGACGATGCCGGTGAAGTCGGTGTCCTCGTAATAGACGCGCACGGTGAGCCAATGGCGGCCGTCGCGCATCTCGCCGTCGAGGGGCACGGCATCGGTCATGGCGCTATCGCCACGGCACCCGCCCGGCCATCGCCTGCTCCCAGTGCAGGCCGTCGAATTCCTTGATGTCGAGCGATTTCAGATCGACGCCGTCGAGGCAGCGCACATTGACGTCGATCTTGTCGGGATCGGAGCGCGGCACGTAGAACGGATGGATGCCGCAGGTCGAACAGAACGTGTGCTTGGCTATACGGGTATTGAACTGATAGGTCGTCAATGCATCTTTGCCGCTGAGAATCTCGAACCGTTCGGGCGCCACGACCAAGTGCAGAAAGCCCTTTTTGGCACAGATCGAGCAATTGCAATAAGTCACGCGCGATAAATCCGCAGTGACGCGGAAGCGCACCCGGCCGCAATGGCAACCGCCGACGTAGGTTCTAGCCATACCTATTCACCTTCGTCCGAATTGAACAACCCGAACTGCGCCGGATCGCGCTGCGGCTCCGGGATGCCGAGGTGGCGGAAGCCGTGGCCGGTGACGAGGCGGCCCCGCGGCGTGCGCTGCAGGAAGCCGCACTGAATGAGATAGGGCTCGATGATGTCCTCGATGGCGTCGCGCGGCTCCGACAGCGCCGCGGCCAGCGTCTCGACCCCGACCGGGCCGCCGCCGTAATTGAGCACGATGGTGGAGAGGTAACGCCGGTCCATGGCGTCCAGTCCGGCGCTGTCGACTTCGAGCGCGGCCAGCGCCTTGTCGGCCACCGCGCGGTCGATGGCGGTCGCGCCGGCGACGGAAGCAAAATCGCGCACGCGGCGCAGCAGCCGCCCGGCGATGCGCGGCGTGCCGCGGGCGCGGCGCGCGATCTCGTTGGCGCCGTCGGCGGTGACGCCGATGCCGAGCACCTTGGCGCCGCGATTGACGATCAGCTCGAGCTCGGCCTCGGAATAGAAATTCAGCCGCACCGGAATGCCGAAGCGGTCGCGCAGCGGGTTGGTGAGGAGGCCGGCGCGGGTGGTGGCGCCGATCAGCGTGAACTTGTTGAGGTCGAGCTTGACCGAGCGTGCCGCCGGACCTTCGCCGATGATCAGATCGAGCTGAAAATCCTCCATCGCCGGATAGAGGATTTCCTCGACGGCCGGATTGAGGCGGTGGATTTCGTCGATGAAAAGCACATCGCGCTCTTCGAGGTTGGTGAGCAGCGCGGCGAGGTCGCCGGCCTTGGCGATCACCGGGCCGGAGGTGGCGCGGAAGTTGACGGAAAGCTCGCGCGCCACGATCTGCGCCAAGGTGGTCTTGCCGAGCCCCGGGGGGCCTACGAACAGCACGTGGTCGAGGGCTTCCTTGCGCGCGCGCGCGGCTTCGATAAACACGGCGAGATTTTTTCGTGCCTGTTCCTGGCCGATGAATTCGGCCAGGCGCTGCGGCCGCAACGAGGCTTCGGCCACGTCCTCGTCGCGCCGTTCCGCCGAAACCAGCTTGCGTCCCGGAGTGAGACTCACCGTTCCGGCCCCCGGCTGTATTTGTTGGGCAAAAGCTCGCCGATCGGCACCGCCTTCGGCGCGCGCCCGCTCGGCACGATCACGCGGGCCTTGCGATCATAGTCGAAGATCAGCTCGCGGCACGCCCCGCACGGCGACACCACCGCGATTTTTTTGCTCTTGTCCTGCGGCGCGGGATGGCGCACCGCGACGATGGTGTCGATGCCGTCGTCGCCGATATCGACCAGAGCGCGGCCGAGCGCGACCGCTTCGGCGCACACCGCCATGCGGCCGAGATAGGCGTCGAGATTGACGCCGGTGAAAATCCGGCCCGAGCGGGTGCGCAGCGCCGCGCCGACCTCCTGCCATTCGTCGCGGTAGCGCTGTTTGATCGCGGCGGTCGCCGCGGCGACCAGCTCCTGGTCGGCCTTGCTCAATTTCGCCGGCCGTTTCACTTGGCGAGTTCCTTCAGGCCCTGGCGGATCAGCGTCTTGGTGTCGGCGCCCTCGCCGGCGCTGCGCGCGGCGGCGGCGACGGCGGCCGCCGCCTGCGGCACCCCGTAGCCGAGATTGACCAGCGCCGACACCGCTTCGGCCACCGGCTGCGGCGCGCGCTTCTCGTCGATGGCGCCGGAGAGCCGCACCAGCGCCGGATCGATCTGCGTATAGGCCGGCGCCTTGTCCTTCAGCTCGGTGACGATGCGCTCGGCGACCTTCGGGCCGACGCCCGGCGTGCGTGCCACCATGGCCTTGTCGCGCATGGCGATGGCGGAAGCGAGGTCGGCGGGTTTGAGCGTGCCAAGCACGGCGAGCGCGATCCTGGCGCCGACGCCTTGCACGGTCTGCAGCAGCCGGAACCATTCGCGCTCGACGTCGGTCGAGAAGCCGAACAGGCGGATTTGATCCTCGCGCACGTACGTCTCGATCGACAGTGTCGCGGGCTCGCCGGCGCGCGGCAGTTCCTGCAGGGTGCGCGCCGAGCAATTGACCAGATAGCCGACGCCGTTGACGTCGAGGATGACGTAGTCCTCGCCGTAGGAGTCGATCACGCCCTTGAGCTTGCCGATCATCGCACCGCGACCTTCAGGATGACG
>Ga0335081_10022252_pt1 | contig 10257 bp, 11 predicted proteins | sample Lox_Sample_35_FD_206713 | JGI IMG/M metagenome (GOLD analysis project Ga0335081, IMG submission 206713) | Soil microbial communities from Loxahatchee National Wildlife Refuge, Florida, United States - Lox_Sample_3.5 | ecosystem: Environmental > Terrestrial > Soil > Wetlands | place: USA...
TTTGCCACCGCGCTGTCGGCGGCTCTGGGCGAAGCCAAGCGCGGGCCAACCAGGACGGTGTTTGAATAAAGGCGCGAGTAGCGAGTTGCGAATAGCGAATAGAACCAATCGCTTGTCCCTATTCGCCATTCGCTATTCACTATTCGCGTTCATCAGAAATCGGGTGGGTTAAAGCCCGTCCACGGCCTAAATGGGAGACAGAATTGATGGAGGCTCCCATGCTGTCGCCCGATCGTATCGTGAACCCGATGCCGCTCGCCGCCGCCGCGGCCGATTATGACGTGGTGCGCAAGGCCATCGGTCACATCCGCGGCCACTGGCGCGAACAGCCCGAAATCGAAACCATTGCGGAAGCGGCCGGCGTTACGCCGACCGAGCTGCACCATCTGTTCCGGCGCTGGGCCGGGCTGACGCCGAAGGCTTTCCTGCAGGCACTCACGCTCGACGGCGCGCGGCAGCTCTTACGCGACTCCGCAAGCGTGCTTGACGCCACCTACGAAGTCGGCCTGTCCGGCCCCGGCCGGCTGCACGATCTGTTCGTCACCCACGAGGCGATGTCGCCCGGCGAATGGAAGGCCGGCGGCGAAGGCCTGACCATCAGCTTCGGCTTTCACCCGTCGCCCTTCGGCAGCGCGCTGGTGATGGCGACCGAGCGCGGGCTGGCCGGCCTCGCCTTCGCGGACCCCGGCGAGGAGCGCGCCGCGCTCGCCGACATGAAGGGCCGCTGGCCGCGCGCCACCTATGTGGAAGACAGCGCCCGCACCGCGGCGATCGCACGCCGCATCTTCGATCCGGCGCAGTGGAGCGCCCAGCAGCCGCTGCGCGTCGTGCTGATCGGCACCGACTGGGAGGTGCGGGTGTGGGAGGCGCTGCTAGAAATTCCGATGGGTCGGCTCATGACCTATTCGGGCATCGCCTCTAAGCTCGCCGCGCCGAAAGCCGCCCGCGCCGTCGGCGCCGCGGTCGGCAAGAACCCGGTGTCGTTCGTGGTGCCGTGCCATCGCGTCGTCGGCAAAGCCGGCGATCTCACTGGCTATCACTGGGGCATCACCCGCAAACGCGCCATGCTGGGCTGGGAGGCCGGCAAGGTGGCGGCAGCGTAGCGGCTGTCCGCCCGACATTGTCAGTTCATCCCGAGCAGCTGATAGACGCGGCGCGAGTACTCGCCGAACGCCGCACCGGTCTTGACGTCGAGCGTGCGCGGCATCGGCAGATCAATCGCAATGTTGTCGGCCATGCGGGCGGGTGCGGCGGTGAGGACGACCACACGGGTACCGAGGAACACCGCCTCGGCGATGCCGTGGGTGACGAACACGATGGTCTTGCCGCTCGCCTTCCAGATGTTCAACAGCTCGAGATTCATTTTCTCGCGCGTGAGCGCATCGAGCGCGCCGAACGGCTCGTCCATCAGAATGAGCTTCGGATCGTGGATCAATGCCCGCGCGATCGCGGCCCGCTGCTGCATGCCGCCGGACAGCTCGTACGGGTATTTGTCCTCGGAACCGCTGAGACCGACCATGTGGAGAAGCTCGCGCGCCCGCTCGCGGCTCTCGCGCAACGGCAAACCGAGAATCTCCGCCGGCAGCAGCACATTCGGCAATACGCGGCGCCATCTCAGCAGCAGCGGCTGCTGGAACACCATGCCGATGTCGCGCGACGGATCGAATGGATGGGCGGACGAGCCGATCCTCACCTCGCCGGAATCGTAATCCTGCAGGGCCGCCAGAATTTTCAGCAGCGTGGTCTTGCCGCATCCCGACGGCCCGACCAGCGCAACGAGTTCGCCGGCCGCGACATCGAAGCTCGCATCCGAGATCGCGAGAAACTCCTGCTTGCCGCGGCGGTAAACCTTGCGCACGCCACGCACACGAATGAACGGCTCGGCGGCGGGCTCGCTCATTGCACGCGCGCGTCCTGGACGATCAGCAGCCGCTCCAGGCCGAGCACGACACCGTAGAGTGCGACGCCGATCAGGGTGATCAGAATCACGGCCATGAACATCGCTGCGGTATCGAGGCTCACCTGCACCTGCAGCATCAGATAACCGAGGCCGCGCGACGAGCCAAGAAATTCGCCGACGATGGCGCCGGCCACCGCCAGGATCGCCCCGACCTTCATGCCAGAAAAGATATACGGCAGCGCGCTGGGCAGCTGGATCTTGGTGAAGATCTGCCACTTCGAGCTGCGCAGCGAGCGCAGCAGATCGAGCAGGTCCGGTTCGACTTCGCGAAAACCCCGCACGGTGTTGAGAAGTATCGGAAAGAAGCTCAGCGAAAACGCAATGATCATGTTGGGGAAGATGCCGTAGGAGAACCACACGATGAACAGCGGTCCGAGCGCGACCTTCGGGATCATGTTGAGGCTGACGAGAAGTGGCATCGCCGCGGCCTCGGCCGTCTCCGACCACGAGAACGCGATGGCGGCGATAACACCGACGACGACAGCGAGAGCATAGCCGCCGAAAATCTCGCTCGCCGTCACCAATGTGTTGGCGGTCCAGGCGTAGTTTACACCGCCGAGCGTCGCGACGGTCGCAACCGGCGACGGCATGATGAAGGAAGGGACATGCCCGTAGGTCACGACCACAAACCAGACCGCGATCAGCGCGACATGAGCGAGAATCGCCAGCGCGTAGCGGCGCACCGCGTTACCGGACATGGCGGGGCTTCCTGCCGCATGCTCGCCCGCGCGTGCCGCGGCGTGCGTTGACAGCCTCCATGGCTCTATCTACCGTCATCAAACAAACCTGTCGGAGGCACCGGTCTTTATCGCGACGAGCGATGGCGCGCTGCTTTGAGACGAGTTTGCGGGAGCCGATCATGAAAATCAAATTCGCACTCGTCATCGGCGCGTTGTTATGCGGCGGCGGCGCCGCGCAGGCCGGCGAACCGATGAGCTTTCTGCTGAACTGGGTGGCCGGCGGCGATCACGCCCCGTACTACTACGCGCAAAAGATGGGTTGGTATAAGGATGCCGGCATCGATCTCACCCTGCTCCAGGGCAGAGGCTCGGTTGCTGCGGCACAATCCGCCGGCGCCGGAATCAATACGCTCGGGCTCGCCGACATGGCCACTGTGCTGGTGGCGATCGGCAAGGGCGCCGATGAAGTCGCGGTGATGAACATCTACGCGAATTATCCGGGCGGATTTTACTGGCTGAAAAGTTCCGGCATCAAATCGGTCAAGGATCTGGCCGGCAAGAAAATTGGGAATCCGCCGGGCGATGCGGCGCGCGCGTTGTGGCCGGCGCTGGCAAAGGCCAATGGCATCGACCCGGCGTCGATCACGTGGGTCAACGTTGCCCCCGGCGCCAAAGTCGCAGCGCTCAAATCAAGGGCGGTGGACGCCGTCACCGATTTCTATAACGGGCACCACATCTATACTTCGGCGCTTGGCGACAACATGGGCTACGTCGCCTGGAAAGACCTCGGCATCAACCCCTATGGCAATTCCATCGTTGTCAACGGCGCGTATCTCAAAGCGCACCGCGACACCGTGGCGGCGTTCGTGAAGGTCACGCAAAAGGCCTTCGCGGCCTGCGTTGCCGACGCCAAGCCGTGTATCGACGCGCTCGCGCAAGCCAACTCGGGGCTCAATGCCGCCAACGAGACGATCAACTGGCAGCTCGCCGAGCAGCTCATGAGCGACACGACTTCACAGTCGGTCGCGCTCGGCTGGTTCGATCCCAAGCGCATGGCCGCCACCTACGACGTGGTGAAGACCTATGTGGGACTGGCAAAGCCGTTCGACGTCACCACCTCTTACACTGACGACTTTCTCGACAAGTCGATCAAGATGAAAGCGGTGCCGTTCGGCGGCTGACTGTTCGCCGCGGGCATTTCAACTTCGGGAACAAAACATGCAGCAGCGGCGGCCTGTGATGCTGGTGATTCTGGACGGCTGGGGCTGGCGCGAAGAGCGCGCCGACAACGCCGTGCTTCAGGCCAAGACGCCGACCTTCGACCGGCTGTGGCAGGCGGGGCCGCACGGCTTTCTGCGCACCTCCGGCAAGGATGTCGGCCTGCCCGACGGGCAGATGGGCAATTCCGAAGTCGGGCACCTCAATATCGGCGCTGGCCGCGTGGTGATGCAGGATCTGCCGCGCATCGACGCGGCGATCGAAAACGGCGAGATCGAACGCGCGCCGGCACTGCTCGACTTGATCAAAAAGCTCAAGGCCAGCGGCGGGACCTGTCACCTCGTTGGCCTGGTGTCGCCCGGCGGCGTGCATTCGCATCAGCGCCACGGCGCGGCGCTGGCGAAAATTCTCGACCGCGCCGGCGTGCCGACGCTGGTGCATGCCATCACCGACGGCCGCGATACGCCGCCGCAGGATGCCGGCAAGGACGTTACGCGATTTATGACGGAATTGCCGTCATCCGTGCGCATCGCGACCGTGTCTGGCCGCTACTTCGCGATGGATCGCGACAAGCGCTGGGACCGTGTCGAAAAAGCCTATAACGCCATGGTCGAGGCCGACGCGCCACGTTTTGCGGACGCGCCGGCCGTGATCGCCGACGCCTATGCGAACAAAAAGTTCGACGAGTTCATCGTGCCGGCCGCGGTCGGCGATTATCACGGCATGAAGGACGGCGACGGCGTGCTGTGCTTCAATTTCCGCTCCGACCGGGTGCGCGAAATCTTATTGGCGATGCTCGATCCGGATTTTTCCGGATTCGCGCGCAAGCGCACCGTGCGCTTCGCCGCGGCTGTCGGCATGGCGCAGTACTCGACCGAGCTCGACAAGCTGATGGGCACGATATTTCCGCCGCAGACGTTCGAGAAAATCCTCGGCGAAGTCGTGGCCGAAGCCGGCCGCAAGCAATTGCGCATGGCGGAGACGGAGAAATACGCGCACGTCACCTATTTCCTCAATGGCGGCCGCGAGGAGCCCTATGAGGGCGAAGACCGCATCATGGTGCCGTCACCCAAGGTCGCGACCTACGATCTGCAGCCCGAAATGTCGGCGCCCGAACTGACCGACAAGGCGGTCGGCGCCATCAATTCCGGCAAGTACGATCTGATCGTGCTCAACTTCGCCAATCCCGACATGGTCGGCCATACCGGCAGCCTGCCCGCAGCGATCAGGGCCGTGGAGACGGTCGATACCGGGCTCGGCCGCATCGTCGACGCCGTGCAAAAATCCGGCGGCGCCCTGCTTGTCACCGCCGATCACGGCAACTGCGAGATGATGCGCGATCCCGCGACCGGCGGCCCGCATACCGCGCACACCACCAATCCGGTGCCGCTGCTGCTCGTCGGCGCCCGCAACCGCGCGCTCAATGCCGAAGGCCGCCTCGCCGACATCGCGCCGACGTTGCTCGAACTGATGGAATTGCCGAAGCCGAAGGAAATGACCGGTACGTCGCTGTTGAAGGCCGATTGAGGTAGCGACGCTCCGCGATCAGAACTGATCGCACGCCGCGATCACGGCGCCGAGTTCGGGGAACCGGAGCATGGCATTGAGCGCCGCCAGCACCATGATGATGAAAAGCAAAATGATCGTCAGACGCTCCTGATCGATCTCCGGCAGCGCGAACCCGCGCTCATCGGCGCTGGTGAACCGGGCGCGAGCGCGGCTGACTTTCGCCATGGATTTGAAACCGCGCTCAGCGGCAGCTTTCGCACTCCGACCAACATCCTTGCGGTCACGAACTAACATCGCTGCCTCCTTGCATAAGTGATCCGCCACATCACGATCGAGTCTGCACCTCGCTGGCGCCCGCATCTGTGCCCTTCGTCACAGCGAATGGCCGCGACGCGCATTGTTCCGGTTGTGTGATTCTCGGCACTGAACCGGACGCATCGTTCCCGTAGGACATCGGCCACACCAGTCCACCCCGGAGGCCCTGTCCATGTCGTCGCTTCATTCCATGTCATCGCTTCATCATGTTGCGAACCGTCGCGCGGGAAACATCTCGACCGTCGTCAGCGCCACCCCGGCAAGCCAATTTCAGAACGGCGCGCTCGCTATTCGCCGCCTGCACTCACAAATGAGCGCGCAACTCGGTGCCGCCTGGCAGCTCATCTGCGTGTGGCGGCAGCGCTGCCGGGATCGCGCCGCACTGCGCTCGTTCAGCACGCGCGAAATTCGGGATTTCTGTCCGAGGGAAACCGAAGCCGAGCAAGAGAGGAACAAGCCGTTCTGGCGCGCATAGGCAGGCCGCCCCGGTGGGTGAACCACACTTTCGTGGAGGACCAGACAATGTCGACACCGTACATTGCTTCACTCTCTGCAGAACATCTCACCCTCATCGTCACGCAAATCACGGTCTTCGCCGGCGCACTGGCGGCGGGCCTCGCCGGTTTCGCATTCTCCGCCATCACCGGGGCGGTTTTGTTTCATTTGTTGTCGCCGATCGAGGCGGTACCGCTGCTGCTCGCATGCAGCATCACCACCCAGGTGTTCAGCATTTCCAAGCTCTGGCACACGATGCAATGGCGGCAGTGCCTGCCCTATCTGCTCGGCGGACTTGCCGGCATCCCGATCGGGGCGGCGTTGCTCAAAGCGTTTAATCCGCACGTGTTCGCCGCCGGATTTGGCGTGTTTATGATCTGCTACAGTCTCTACATGCTGCTGCGGCCGCATGTCGTCTTTCGCGGCGGCGGGCGTCTCGCCGAAATCGCCGCGGGCTTTGCCGGCGGCATCACCGGCGGAGCGACGGCGTTTCCCGGCGCCATCCCGACGATCTGGTGCAGCGTCAAAGGTCTCTCAAAGCTGGAGCAGCGCGGCATCGTCCAGCCGTTCATCCTGCTCATGCAAATCGCAACGCTGGTTTACTTTTCCAAGCTCGGCATTCTCGCCTCGGGGACGCTGACGACCTTTCTGTGGTGCGCGCCGGCCGTGGCGATCGGCACATGGCTCGGGCTGCAGCTTTTTCATCGCATCGACGACAAGCGATTCCGGCAGGTCGTCCTCGTGTTTCTGTTGTTTTCCGGCGTCTCGCTGGTGGCGTAAGGCGTTCGCCGCCTTGCCGCACCAGCTTGATTACTACACGCAATGATTTAATCTGCACCTCGTACAACTCACTGGCTTCGGCGCGCGAGGACCAGATGAAACGGATTGTCGTTCTGATCGACGGCACCTGGAACAAGGAAGCCGTCACGGGAAACACCAACGTTGCCCGGCTCGATTGCAACACGCAGATCGCCAAATTCATCAGATCGCCGCAAGCGGCGGACGGTACCGTCCAACAGGTGTTTTATCATTCCGGCGTCGGCTCCGAAGGAGATCTGCTGCAAAGGCTTCTAGGCGGCGCCATCGGGCTTGGCCTGAAGCAAATCATCAAAGACGCCTACGAGTACGTGGTGGCGAACTACGTGGATGGCGACGAGCTTTACCTTTGGGGATTCTCACGCGGCTCTTATGCGGCCCGTGCGCTGGCGGGATTGATCGGCGCTTCCGGCATTCAACGCCGCATCGACGATCAGCTGTTCGAATTGGCGTGGCAGCATTACCGGGTGCGGCCACAGGCGCGGCAGCATCCGGAGATCGCCGGTGGCGGCGATAAGACGTCGATCGAGCAGTATCGCGCGGCGCGAAACAGCTTCCATCCGACGCGCGCCATCAAATGCGTCGCGGTGTGGGATACGGTGGGTTCCTACGGCATTCCGGCGGGCTTCGGGCTCGCCGCGCTGGCCCGGTATTTCACGCTGGCGACCCTCGGCTTTCACGACACAAGCTTCGGCGACAATGTTGACGTGGGACTGCATGCGCTCGGAATCGACGAGCATCGGCGGCCGTTCGTCCCGACATTCTGGACCATCGCCAAGGGGTGCACGCCGCGGGGCCACGTCGAGCAGACCTGGTTTGCGGGCGCGCATTGCAATGTCGGCGGCGGGTACCCCGACAGCGGCCTGTCGGACACAGCGCTGATCTGGATGATCGCGCGGGTCCAGGCGTTGACCGGGCTGGAATTCGACATGGCAGCCATCAAGGCTAATACGGCGCCGAAGACCGACGGCAGCGTGGTCGATTCCACCAAGGGGTGGTGGCTCGATCATCTCTTGCCGCACTATCGCACTGTCCTGTCGCCCGATGCGATCTGCCACGGTTATCTGTTCAGCAGCGCTGACCCTCAGGAAGAGCATATCAACGAGCGGGTGCACTGGAGCGTGGGCGAGAAGCATCAAAACCCGGCCGCCTACGATCCGCCGAATCTGCCGCCAAAGATTCCGGCCGGTAAGATCGCGGCGATCACCAGCGAAGAGCAGGCCTTGCTCCAGCGGGTCTCGAATAGCGTCGCTGCGTCACCCAACGGAGTTCCCGAGTCAAAATTTGATCGCAATTAAACGCGCGGATCGCCAAACTTGCCGCCAATTCTTATCGATTCGTTAAAGCTAGCTTGTTGCTGCAATTTCGGCGGAGGGGATCATGTTGAAAATCTCCGGCCCGATCGGGGCTGCTCTATTTGCTACGATCACTTTGGCGGCGGCCAACGCCCGCGCAGATAGTTGTGCCGCGGCGCCAACCGGGAGCGCGCCTCAGGGACAGCATTGGTATTATCACATCGATCGCGCGACCCGGCACAAATGCTGGTATCTGCACGCGGCTGTCGCGCTGCGCCATCGCGCCATGATTCGGCACCGTGCGGCTGCGGCGGCGGCGGAGCATGCCGACCCCATGCCCAATTCCGAGACTGCCGCGGCACCGATCGCGACGCCGTCGCCGGCGGCGCTCGCTGCGGCACCGGATGACGCAGCCGATAGCACGCCACCCACGCCGCACGTCACCGTCCTCGCGGTAAAGACCTCCACTCCCTTTGTCGCCACGACATCGCCGCCGCAGACACTGCCGCGCGCCGAGAATCCGCCGGCCGTGGCCGCCTCAAAGCCGGCGGCCGACACGGGAGGAGCCGCGCCGCAAGACAAAGGGAATGCATTCAACACGCGTGTGCAAATTGCGGAAGCCGCAACCGACGCTGCGCGGACCAGAACGGCCGAAGAGTTCATCCTGCTGGCGCTTGCGCTCGGCGTCGCGGCCGCAGTGACCGCGCTCATCAGCAAAATTGTCAACATCTATCGCAAGCCAAGAATTTCAGTCGATCCCGACGGCGCTTGGCTCAGTTTTCGGTCCGGTCGGCAACGGATCGATATGGAAGCCGGTTATGACAATCCGGACGTTCCATTTCTTGATCCTCAAGAACAATACGGGCTGGCCGATCTGCATACGCAAGAATGGCTCGATCGGCCCGTGCCGGAACCAGACCAGCCGTTGATGTCGCCGCCACAAACCGCGGATTTCACGCAACGCTCGCCACGACCGGGCCACACAGATATTGAACCGGCGCTGCGCGCTCTGCGGCAAGCACGGCAAAGCCGGGTGGCCTAGCCGCTTCTGCGCGATCAAGGGAACTGGCCGAGCAGCGCGCCTGCGGAATCGAAGGCCGGATAGACGGCCGTGAGCATCACCGCGATCAAGACCCCAATCGCCGTCAACCAGGAGATGACCTCGAACTCACCGCTGGTCAGCAGCTCCACGCTATCGGTTGCATCCGACGGCTCTTTGGACCCCCGAGGTTTGAGCTTATCTGCTCCGACAGTGTCGCGCATCGGCATCGTCCTGCTTCCTTGTCCGGCGTGGTGCGCTGCAAAATCGAGGCCAATTAAGGCTCGCGCGATCACTGCGAGCGAACATTAAAGCTCTAGAGGCGGCAACCAGCAGCGATACGCACGGCGCGCGCTGCCGCACGAAGCGACTGAGCAACACTTAGCTGCGCATCGCGAAGGCATCATGAATGATCGTGAAGCGCCGCGCGCGCCTGGCCGTGACGCCACGCACATGACCGCTGAAAGTCAAAATCGGCGCGCCGAATCAAAAAAATCGCGACTCGGACGGCAAAGGCATCGGCGACTGCGGCGCCAGCCCGCCGTTGGTAACGTTCAAATCAAGATTTAGCCGTATTGTGAGCGGCACCTTAACCTCGGTGACGTGACTCAAGGAAAACGCCATGCGCGCCCCATGGTGGAATGCGGTTGTTCTGCTCATCGTCGGCCTGCTCGGCATCGGAGCTGTCGTTTCCAGCGGTGCAATCGCCGAGCCCAAACATGAAAAGCCGCCGCCCAAGCGCGCCGTCCAGCGTCCGCGCGTGGCGCCACGTTCGTTTGCCATCCAGCGCCGCGGTCTCCCAAACCAGCAACAAAATGTCGGCAACCGCTTGCGACCGGGGAACTTTATGCGGCCAGGCGTCGGCACAGCGCTCGGGGCACGCGGCACCGGTCCGGGAATTCGCGCATTCGGTCCTGGACGTACCCCGTC
>Ga0335081_10022257_pt1 | contig 10256 bp, 5 predicted proteins | sample Lox_Sample_35_FD_206713 | JGI IMG/M metagenome (GOLD analysis project Ga0335081, IMG submission 206713) | Soil microbial communities from Loxahatchee National Wildlife Refuge, Florida, United States - Lox_Sample_3.5 | ecosystem: Environmental > Terrestrial > Soil > Wetlands | place: USA: Florida...
CCCGCACCGGCTCGCGCCGGCTGCTGATGACCGCGTTCGGCTGGAACGACAGCGGTGGCGGCACCACTGTGCCGCGACTGGCCGCAAAGGAGCTCGCCCGCCGCCGTTGGGACGTGACCGTGTTCCACGCCGCGGTCGCACCGACACCGTCAAGGCGACCGTACGAGGTCCGGGAGTGGGAAGAGGACGGCGTCCGACTGATCGGCGTCCACAACCGCCCGCACGGTCTCTTTGACCTCGGCAACCCCCGCCGGGAGCTGGACGACCCGGCGATCACTGCCGCCTTCGTCAAAGCTCTTGACAGCGTTCGCCCAGATGCTGTGCATTTCCACAACCTCCACAACCTCGGCGCGTCGCTGATCGACCACGCCGCCGCACGTGGGCGGCCCGCCTATTTCACAACGCACAACTACTGGCTGATCTGCCCGCGGGCCTACATGCTCACCGGTGCCGGGGCGATCTGCGCGGGGCCCGGTGACGGCTCCTCATGCGCCGCGTGCGCAGCAAGCGCGGACGCGGAAGGCCATCGTCTCCGGCTCGGGGAGATCAGGGCCCGCGCCGAACGCGGCCTGACCGCGATCCTCGCGGTCTCGCACGCGGTTCGCAGGACGCTCCTCGCGGCCGGCTACCCCGGTGACCTGCTCGACGTGGTCCGCCAGGCGATGCCGCACGAGGCCGCTGTCTGGGACAAGGTTGGACGCGACCGTAAGCCCGGTCGCCTTGCAGAGCGGCTGACTGTGGCGTTTCTCGGCTCGGCCTATCCTCACAAGGGTCCGCAGCTGTTGATCGAGGCCGCGCAGCGCACGCAGGCGCGCTTGAGCGTTCGGATTCTGGGTGAGGTCCCCGATCGATTTGCCGAGCGGCTGCTCGCGCTCGACCGGCGCGGGGTCGCCCGGCTCGAGGGCGCTTTCGCGCCGAGCGAGATCCCCGAATTGCTCGCCGCCGTCGACGCGGTCGTGCTCCCATCGATGTGGTGGGATTGCTCGCCGCTCGTGGCCGCCGAGTGCGCAGCGGCCCGCGTGCCGCTGGTCGTCCCGCGGCTGGGCGGCCTGCCCGAGAACGTCCGCGACGGGGTCGACGGGCTGACCTTTGCGGCGCTCGACGCGACCGACCTTGCGCGCCAGCTCGATCGCCTCGCACTCGAGCCCGGGCTGCTAGGGCGCCTGCAGGAGGCGATCGAGCCGCCGCGGGCATTCAGCGCTTACATCGACGAGCTGGAGGCCTACTACGCGGGTCGGCGGCCGGGGCGCATCGGCGCCGGGGCCGGCGCGGACAGCCTGGCAGTCCGCTGGCAGGGCGATCACGAGCTCGCCACGAGCCTGTCGATCATCAACACGCAGGTCAGCGCGCGGCTCAAAGGACCCGTGCAGCGGACCAGCCGCACGAACGACTGGCCGCCGGATCCTCCCCTTCCCCATGCCGCCGATGTCGAGGTGCGCCATCAGTGGCCGCCGGATCTGGCGCCACCGCCCGCCGGCCGGCTGGCCGCCATCGTCCCGTGGGAGTTCGGCGCGGTGCCGAAGGAGTGGGTGAGCGAGATCGACACGCACGTCGACGAGCTGTGGGTGCCGAGCGAGCACGTGCGGCGCATGTACATCGACGGCGGGCTCGCCAGCGATCGGGTTGTCTGCATCCCCAACGGCGTCGACCTGGACCTGTTCACTCCGAAGGGCGAACCGCTCGCGCTGCCCAATCCTGCCGAGGGTACGCGCTTCCTCTTCGTCGGGGGGCTGATCTGGCGAAAAGGCCCCGATGTGCTCGTGAGCGCTTGGCGGGCGGCATTCGCCGGCCGCGCGGACGTCACGCTCGTGGTCAAGGATTTCGGCGCCGACGGCGTCTACCGCAACGCCGACCGCCGCCCGATCCGGGACTACGCTCGCTCTGGCGAGCTGCCGCGGATCGTGCTGATCGAGCACCAGCTCGCGGCCGCAGAGATGGCCGCCCTGTACAGGGCCTGCGACGTGCTAGTGCACCCCTACCGCGGCGAGGGCTTCGCGATGCCTGTGCTCGAGGCGATGGCCAGCGGGCTGCCCGTGATCACGACCGCCGGCGGCCCGACGGATGAGTTCTGTCCGGCCGGCGCTGGCTGGCGAATCCGCTCGCGACGCGCGACTTTGCCCTCCGATCGGATTGACAGGTTCCAGACCGCCGGCCGGCCGTGGCTGCTCGAGCCTGACGCCGCGCACCTGGTCGAGCTGCTGCGCACGGCTGCGGCGGATCCGATCGAGCGCCGCCGTCGGGGCGCGGAGGGACGCGCCGCCGCGCAGCGATTGTCATGGGATGCCGTTGCGGCGCGCTACGGCGAGCGCCTCGCGCAGCTCGCCAAGCGCCGGCCGCTGCTCGCCGGCGCCAGCCGCCCGCGACCGTTTTCGTTGACCGAGGCCGTCTCGCTGCGAGTCCTCGCGACACCCGCGTGGCGCACCGAGGATCGGCTCGGCGAGCTGCTGGCCGAGTGGTCGGCGGCGACCACCCCTGCTAGCAGCGCTTGCCTGTATCTGCTTGCCGACCCGCAGGTCGACGGGCCTCCCGACGAGCTCGAGTCGCGCGTCCTGGCGGCGGCCGCGGCGGCCGGCGCGGACCTCGACGCCGGCGCGGACGTCAACGTCCTGATGGAGCCCTCGCGACCGGACCGCGACCGGCGCCTGCACGCGGCCGTCGATGCCTACGTGCCGCTGCATCGCGCCTGCGCCGGACATCAACGGATCGCGCGGGAAGCGGGCAGCGCGGTGATCGCCCTCGGCGGCGCCGAGCTGAGCGAGGCAGCGGCGCGCTGCGCGAGACGATAGGCGCGGTCAGGCCGATAAAACGCGATCCGGCCGATAAAACGCGGTCCGGCCGAGAGAGACGATGAACTTGGCGTCGTAAACGGTCCGGCGTTGTCGAGCTTGCCTCCGCTTACTCACGCATGTCCATGTCCAGCGCCGCCAGGTTCTCGGCAGCGGCCGCGTGCTCGGGATGCAGACGTACGAGGGCGCGGAGCAGATCGATCGCCTCCTCGCGGTCGCCGCACAGCGACGTGAGCACCGCCAGGTCGTTCATCGCTTCGGGATCAATCGCGCGGCGCATCTGCTCGCGCAGCAGGAGCCGCCCGTTCTCGGGCTCGTTGTTCTCGAGCGCAGCCAGCGCACGTGCGTGCTTGGTCTCGATCGCGCGCGGCTCGAGGCAGCCGAAGCTGATGTCGGGTCGGGACGGCGGATATTGGCTTGAGAGACGGCGGGACATGGCTATCTCCTGGCGCGTGAAGTCCAGGTTCTCGATCGCAACGTTCTCGCGGTCCCAGCGCGACCCGGCCCGGGTGATCACCGAGAAGCAGTCATTGAGCAGCGTCTCGTGTCCCCAGCCGACCGTCTCCTGGCTGACGCAGCGAAGACCGACCGACCGCGCGAGCCGCTCGACCAACCCGGCGGAGACCGACGTTGCACGCCAGTGGATGTTGTCCGCGTCGTAGCTCCCCGGCTCGTAGGCGCCCATGTTCGAGTGATGCAGGAACGCGACGCCGTCCGCCGCCAGAACCCGCGCCAGCTCGTCGAGGTATCCAGACACGACGTCGTGCTCGGCATGCACGAGCGAGTCGAAGCTGAACACTAGGTCAATCGACCGGTCGGCGATCATGCCCAGCGAGCTTCCATCGTTGACATGAGCGGTGATGTGCTGGTCGTCGGCGAACCGCTCACGGCAGTACGCGATGGCGCTCTCGGCGATGTCGACGATGATCAGCTCGCGGCACAGATCCTTGAGGAAGTGCGTCCAGCGGCCATAGCCCGGGGCTATCTCCAGAACTCGATCCGCCGGCACGTATCCCTGAAGCCGCGGAAACAGCGTCGTCCACCACTGGTGCGAGACCCCGCCCCACGCGGCCGACCACTCGTCGCCGCGCTGTGACCAATCGTAGGTCTGTCCCCACACCGACAGGTTCTGCGATAACGACGGCACGGTCCACGTGATCGACGCTCGCGACGGGTCCTTGAGGCTTCGAGCCTGTTCAGCCCAAGGCGCTCGCCAGGGCGGAGCGCCGCAGCAGCGCGTCGCGGTCGATGTGCAGGCGCAGGTCGCCGACGACGACCTCGTCCTCGCCCAGCAGCGCCACGGTGGCGGCGAGCCGGCCGAGCGCGCCGGCCGCCCGCAGCCTTGGCGCGAGCGCCCGGTGCGCACCGGCGATCCTGTCCAGCGCGGTCTCGACCGAGAGCGCGCCGCTGAGCGGCGCGACGGTCAGCAGCTGCTGCGCGGCGCTTGTGGCGACCGTCAGCAGATCGGCTGGCGCGAGCGCCAGCTCGTGGCGCAGCTGCTCGACGCCGGCCTCCAGCGATCCGAGCAGGCGCGGACGGTCGCCCAGCTGGTCCGGCTCGATCAGCCTGCCGACAGCGGCGCCAGGCGAGTAGATCATTGCGCCCGCGCCGGCAGGCATGCCGAGCGCGCTGCGGCGCAGCGCCCAACCGGCGCCACGTGCGACGTGCGCAGGATCGAGCGTCGTCTCGGCGTCCCCGAGGTCGCGCAGCCAGGCCAGCGACTCGAGCTCATCGCGCGAGCAAACCGCCGGCGCGGAGGTTGGCAATAGGGGCGTTATCGGGCCGTCGGCGTATGCGATGCCGCCCCGGGTCAGCGTCCACGCCAAGTGGCTCAGCCAGCCCGGCGCAGGCCGCGCGTCGTCGTCGAGATGCACCAGCAGGTCTTCGGGCGATGCGGCGGCCCCGGCGTCTGATCCCCCTACACGCTGCGCGCCCGGCGCCGGCGCTGCTCGCACGACTCCGCCCGAGCTTGCCGCGAGTTGCGCGACCACGCCGCGGTCGCCGTCGCTCGCTCCGTCGGAGCGGATCGCGATGTCGCGAGCACCGCACGCGAGCAAGAGCGCGACGCAGTCGCACAGGCGCTCGGCGCGCCCGCGGCTGCGAACGATCACCGTCGCCGGCGGCGGCGCCAGGCGACCGACGTGTGCTGCCCGCGCGATCGCGACCGGACCGTGCCGAAGCGCCCACGCGGCTAACTGCGTCTCGAGCATGCCGTCAATCCGTGCAAACGTGGGCAAGCCGTCGCGCAACCGCTCGCGCGTCGTCGCCAGGCAGTCCAGCGCCAGCGCCTGCGGCTCAGCTTCGTCCTCGAGCGCGCCCGGCCAGACGCTGCCGTCCGCAGCGACCCGCAGGCCGGCGGCGCCCGCGATGACTGGAGAGGCCAGTGCGGCCCCGGCGTCGAGCGCGTGCAGCAGCGGCTGGAGGAAGCCCGGGGCCGGGATCGCCAGCGGCGCGAGCGCGACGACGCGCGAGGCCGCGGTCGCCTCAGCCGCGAGCTGCCATGCCTGACGGCGCCCGAGCCGGGTCGTGGCGCGGATCACGCGAACGTCGCGCAGTCCGCCGAGCAGCAGCTCCATCTCGGATCCCGGCGCGTCGGCCGCGATCACCACGTCAACACGGCCGAGCAACCGCGCCTGCGCCAGCGCGCGCAACTGCGGTGCGACCACCGCCGTGTCGTCGGGCGCGTGGACAAGGATCGCCGCGCGCGGGGTGCCCGTATTGCGACGTCCGGTGGCAGGCGTGCACGCGAGCTCCCGCCAGCGACGCGTAGGCGCCTCCGCGAGCAGTCCGGTGCCAGCCAGGCGGCCGTCGATGATCACGGCCCGAGCCGGGAGGATCGGATCGGCCACCGTCGAGCAGATCTCGATGTCGGCGACCGCCTCGGGGTCCAGCCCGTGTGCCTGCAGCGTCTGCGCGGCCTGCACCAGCGCCTGCTGGGCGACCGCTTGATCGCCCGCGGGGACGGTCAGCACAAGCGAGACCGGATCCTCGCTCTCGAAGGCAGTCGCGTAGGCCCCGATCGCGCGCGCGGCGTTCGGCGCCGCGGCCGCAATCACGAACGGTGTCCGGCCCACGCTTGCCAGCAGCGTTCGCAGGGCCTCGCGGGCGGCGGCGATACCGAGCCGGTTTTCGACGTGCGTGCGTCCCGCCGTCGCGAGCCGCTCCCACAGTGCCCGGTCCTCGTGCAGCCGCGAGACGGCCGCCGCAAACGAGCTCGGATTATCGGCCACGAGCGCGTGCTCGCCGGATCGCAGCTGCATCCCCTCGGCTCCGATCGATGTCGTGACGACCGGCAAGCCGCGACTCAGAGCCTCGCCGATCTTGCCCTTCACGCCGGCGCCGTAGCGAAGCGGCGCGATCGACACGCGCGCCGCATCGAGATACGGCGCGACCTCCGGCACCCAACCGATGACCTGCACGCCGTCGCCTCGCAGCGCGAGCACCGCTGGTGGCGGCATCGTGCCGATGATCATCACGCGTGCGCCGGGCAGCGCGGCGCGCACGATTGGCCACGTGTCGTGCTGAAAGTGCACGATCGCGTCGACGTTCGGGATGTGGGGGAAGCTGCCGACGAACACCAGCCCGCTGCGCCGCTCGAAGCCGGGCGTCGCACCGGCCGGTGTATGTATGGTGGAGACGATGAAGACGGGCACGCCGGGCGCGAGCCCCCTCAGCACCGCGCCATCGTCCTCGCTGACGGCGACGAGCGCGTCGGCCGCTTGGTAGATGGCTTGCTCGCGCGCGCGTGTGCGCTGCGCCGCCGCGATCGCCGCGAGATCGCCGCTCAGCTGCGCCCCCCGCAGTTCGCGGACGTAATGCACGTCGACCGTATCGATCACGACTCTGGTCAAAGGAGAGACGGCCCGGATCAGCGGCAGGTACTGCTCGGCGATCTCGTAGAACGACAGCAGCGCGATGTCGAAGCGGCGGCACGCGAGCAGCTGCCGGAAATCGAGATCGGGGCCTTCGACGGGCGCTCCCAGGTCGCGCAGGCGCGTGCGGTCGATCGGGAACACCTCGACGCCGAGCCCGGCCAGGCGCGCCGCGCATAGCTCCTGCCCGATCCCAGCACGGCCGATGAGCGTCACGCGGTGCCCGTCTGCGACGAGCAGTTCGAGGATCCGAAACAGCCGCAGCGAGCCCGCATCGCGGTCGGGTGGCGGCAGGTCGCCGTTCGCGACGAGGACGCGAAGCGGGGCACAGGCACGCTGCATCGTGACCGGTTGATCGGCTCAGCGGAGACGAGGTTGAGCGCGGCCATTCAAGCGCCGTGGCGCGCAGCCGATTAACGGTGTGATGCCACGCGCATGTCCGGGCCACCTCAGGCGGATGCCGGGTGAACGATCAGCTTGACCGCCTCCGCGCGCCGGACATGTTCGTCTGCCGGCTGCACGATCGTCGTGAGTTCGAAGCGGCGTGGGCAAGCGCGACCGACCGCACCGCCTACGAGGAGTTGCTGCAGCGGGCATACGCCGAGGTCGATCGCTGGTGGCTGCCGGCAGTCTGCCAGGCCTGCGGCGTCGCCGTTGGGCTGCTGGCAGACAAGCAGTACGGGTGGCCGAGACGCGTGAACTTCCGCGAGAGACTGGCCTGCCCCCGCTGCCAGCTGAACACGCGCCAGCGGCTCATGGCCCACCTGGTGCGCCGGGTCGTCGGCGCGGGGGGCGGTTCACCGCGAGTCTATCTATACGAGCAGGTGACGCCGTTCTTCCAGTGGGCGCGAGCGTCGCTGCCTGCAAACGTGATCGGCAGCGAATACCTGGGGCACGGGCTCCCAGGTGGGACCGTGATCAATGGCATTCGACACGAGGATGCGCTCGCGCTGTCCTTCGAGGACGCCAGCCTGGACCTGGTCGTCTCCCAGGACGTGCTCGAGCACGTCCCGGAGATCGAGCCGGCCATCTCTGAGTCCGCCCGCGTCTTGCGCCCAGGCGGCCACTTCTATTTCTCGGTCCCGTTCAACGTGAGCGCCGATGTGACGATCCAGCGGGCGGTCGTGTCCGGCGGCGAGGTCGTGTCGCTGATGGAGCCGCAGTTTCATGGCAATCCGCTCGCCGCCGAAGGCTCGCTGGTGTTCTACGACCACGGCTGGGACTTGCTCGATCGGCTTCGAGCCAGTGGCTTTGCGGACGTTTGCATGCTGGGGGTATGGAGCGCCCTTTACGGCTACCTCGGCGGTGGCCTGCTCACTGTCTTCACCGCCAGACGGGTTTAGTCAAGATGCCCGCTGCACCGTGACCTGACTAGCCGCTTGCCACCGGCACGATCGTTCACGAGCTCACGGCACGCGCTGGTGCCGCGGCTTGGCTAGAGGGTTTCGGGCCCGTCGCGGCGGCTGATCAGCGCCGCCGGATCCAGAACGAGACGCCGAGCTCGTGCCCGGGCTTCGCGATCCCGGGGAACGCCCGCGCCACCGTGTCGCGGTGGCGGACGAGCATCCAGTAGGTTCCCCAGAGAACCTCGTAGGCGTCGTTGAAGGCCAGGAACGCCTGCAGCACATACTGCTCGTTCCACGCTCGTCCCTCCATCAGCCACCGCTTCGGGTAGTCGTACGGGAAGAAGACGTCGTGTATGTGCACGACCACTCCAGCCGCGAGCCGAGGCAGGATCTCCCGGTACTCCCAGGTGGCGTCGCTGCCGGTCTTGACCACGTGCGAGCTGTCGATGAACAGCACATCGCCGGCCTCGAGTTGGGCGAAGACCGCGAGCGGCGTGTCCTGCACCTGCTCGACGCGCAGCTCGATCTCGAGCATCGAGAACAGGAACTCGCGGGGATATGGTTCGATGCATGTGATCTGCATCGCGCCTGCGAGCACCTCCCGGTTTACCCGCGCGCTGAGCAGCGTCGAGAATCCCGAGCCGATCTCGATCAATCGCCGCGGGCGAAGGTAACGCAGGTGCGCCTCGAGAACCCACGCATCCATCGGTCCGTACATGTCGTTGCCTGTGACGTACTCGGTCGGGTCGGCTGAGGTCGCCGGGAACTGCAGCCGTTGCTGTTTGGCGAAGACATCGTCACACAGCGCGATTTGCTGTTGCTCTCGCCAGTCGATGCCCGGTGGGGGCACTGGAATCGCAGGCCACACCTGTGATTTACGCGGCTCACGAGCGAGCTCGGGTGTGTTCGGGATCGGGGAGTAGTGGTGTCCCGGCGGAAAGCCGATCAGGACCCCGTCGTGCGGCGCCTCGGCTCGCCACAACGTCGGATCGGGAATCGCCCACTCTCGCTGCGCCAGCCGGCGCAGGAGGTCGGTCTCGGTGTCACGGAAGGAGGGGATGCCCGCGAACACACCCGAAGGGCGCGATCGTGAGAGCACCGCATGCGTACGCCGCGACAGCGGCAACTCGAGCCTGCGCTCGGGATCTGCGAGGCCGAGGATGTCCGGCAGGTCGTCGCTCGCCACCGCGAGCCGCTCGACGAGCGCGGTGAGTTGCACCGCCAGCCGTTCCTCGTCGCGATCAGGCGCATAGATCGCGAGCGTGGCGTCATCCTCGGGACCGAACAGGGTCGCATACGCCTCCACCAGCGCTGGAACCTCCAGCGTCTCCCGGGCACTCACAACTGTCACAAACGAGCGCAGCTCAGGAAACGAGACCACCGCGGACACTCACTCCATGTACACATCGATAGCGAGCATGCTCATACGTTACGCCGACGCGTTTCGTCGCGTGCCCATCCGTTTCTCCGCTCGGAGCTGCGCGACGACGACGGGCGCTCGCTGCGAACCCCCAAGGACGGTCAGGGCCGCATGCCGGCATACTCCGGACGACCGCGCGTTCTTACTGCAGGCGCTCATCATCCTCCACGAAGCGACCTTCGATCCCCGCTCATAACGGCGAGGCGATCGTGCTCGCGAACACGATCATCGAGCACTGTCGAGAATCGATCGCGAAGCTCGCGTTGTGCACCCATTCGGCTGCACGGTGCCCTCGGACGAACGCAACACCACGACCGCGCCGGTGCTCCGCCAGATACCGTCGAGCGCTACACGCTCCGCCGACTGACCTCCGGAAGCTGGTTGGACAGGGATCGCGGCATACCGGCGCACACCTGGACCGGGACGATTCGATGTCGGTCAGCCGCAGTCCCGGACCCCGGCTCGGGGTCAGAGATCTGCCAGACGCCATAGGTGTGACGCTGCCAAGCCACTCGCGCGCCGTGCTCGAGATCTCCGCGGAGACGAGACGTCCGGGTCGGTCGCGATCACCGCCAGCGGCGCGGCGCTCCCGACTGCTCGAGCACCGACTCGGGCGCGAGCGCGAGCCCGTCCTCTCGTCCTCGGCGGCGTCACCGTCGAGCAGCCAGGTACGCTCCATCGCGAGCCGGAACAGCGCTTCGGAGCGCTCCTCGTCGCTGCCTGGCTCGAGCCCGATGTCGTCCTCGGACTCGCCTGCGCCTCCCGCCACCCCTCGATTAGCCGGTCGGTGGGCGATCGCCGGCTAGCGCGATGAAGGTCTAAGTCGACCTAG
>Ga0335081_10022258_pt1 | contig 10256 bp, 10 predicted proteins | sample Lox_Sample_35_FD_206713 | JGI IMG/M metagenome (GOLD analysis project Ga0335081, IMG submission 206713) | Soil microbial communities from Loxahatchee National Wildlife Refuge, Florida, United States - Lox_Sample_3.5 | ecosystem: Environmental > Terrestrial > Soil > Wetlands | place: USA...
GTGGTGCCGGGCGACACGCTGCGCATGGAAATGAAGGTGATCAAGCGCAAGGCCAGCGTGGCCAAGATGGCGGGCGTGGCCACCGTCGACGGGCAGGTGGTGGCCGAAGCCGAAGTCATGTGCAAGATGGCCGACAAGGAGGAGAAGCAGGCCGCCGAGGCCTAGCGATGCCCATTCACCCCACCGCCATTGTGGATCCGCGGGCGCGCATCGCGGAGAGCGCCGAGATCGGGCCGTACGCCATCGTCGGCGCGGACGTGGAAATCGGGCCGCGCACGCGCCTGATGGCGCATAACTACGTGGAAGGGTCCACCTGGATCGGCGAAGACAACCTCTTCTATCCCTACAGCACCATCGGCGTGGCCTCACAGGACCTGAAATACCAGGGTGAGCGGGCCGAAACCCGCATCGGCCACCGCAACCGCATCCGCGAGTTCGTCACCATTCATCGCGGCACCCAGGGTGGCGGCCTGGTCACCTCCATCGGCAGCGGCAACCTGCTCATGACTTACACGCACGTGGCCCACGATGTGCGCATCGGCGACCACGTGATCCTGGGCAACAGTGTGGGCCTGGCGGGGCACGTGATCATCGAGGACTGGGCCGACCTCAGCCCTTACACCGGGGTGCACCAGTTCTGCCGCATCGGGCGGCACGCCTTCATCGGGCCCTACAGCGTGGTAAAGCAGGACGTGATGCCGTACTCGCTCACCAGCCACAAGCCGGAGTTGGGGGTGTTCGGCGCCAACAGCATCGGCCTCGAGCGGTGCGGCTTCGGGAAGGACGCCATCGAATCGCTGCAAACGGCCTTCCGGCTGCTGACGCGCTCGCAGCTCAACACCACGCAGGCCATCGAGCGCATCCGCGCGGAGGTTCCCGCCTGTCCCGAGGTGGAGGAGCTCATCGCGTTCATCCGCGCCTCCGAGCGCGGCGTGGTGAAGTGATGCGCTACGGCATCATCGCCGGAAGCGGGCGGTTTCCGCTGCTGGCGCTGGAGAGCGCGCGGCGGCTGGGCCACGATGTCACGGTGATCGCCATCCAGGAGGAAGCGTCGCCGGAGGTGGAGTCGCTGGCGCCGCGCTGCCACTGGATTTCGCTCGGGCAGCTCAGCCGGCTGATCGAGATCTGCCAGGAGGAGGGCATCACCGAGGTGGCCATGTGCGGCCAGGTGAAGCACGCGAAGATCTTCTCCTCGATCGTGCCCGACTGGCGCCTGCTGAAGCTGCTGGCCTCGCTGCCCTCGAAGAATACCGACGGGCTGATCGGCGGCGTGGCGCGGATTCTGGAGGCGGAGGGCATCCACCTGCGCGATTCCACGGCGTTGCTGAAGCCTCTGCTGGCGACTCCCGGACCGATGACACGCCGCAAGCCCGACCGGGAGGAGACCACCGACATCGAATACGGCCGCCGCGTGGCGAATGCGCTGGCGGGCTTCGACGTGGGCCAGAGCGTGGCCGTCTGCGAGCGCGCCTGCGTGGCGCTGGAGGCCATGGAGGGCACCGACGCCATGCTGCGCCGCGCCGCCGCCCTGGTGAACGGCCGCCGCCTGTCACTGGTGAAGGTGGCGCGGCACCGCGAGCATTTGTTATTCGATGTGCCGGCGGTGGGCCGCGACACGATTCCGGTGATGCGTGAGACCGGGACCACCGTGCTGGCGGTGGAGGCGGGCCGCACGCTCATGCTGGATCGCGAGGAGATGATCGAAGCGGCCAACGAGGCGGAGATCGCGATTGTGGGCCTCGAGGGTTAGCCCGAGGACTGACGAATGCGTCCCAAGGCGCCGGGTTTTGGCGCCGCGTGCACGCTCCGTCTGTCCCCGGGTTTTCGCCACCTTGGGTACGCTTTCGTTAGCGGCTGGTGGTGCATGCACTGTGTCGGCACGAGCGGGGGGCGACCCCCTGGCGGGAACGTCTCTGGCGGCAGAAAACCGGGCGACTGTGCGCACTCCGGGTGATGGCCGGGCATGCCCGGCCATCACATGGGTCAGCCGGTTTCTGGAGAGTGCCGACACCGCACGAACGAGTGCGTGCGCCACGAATTGTGGTAGGGTAATCTTTTCACCCGGAAAACTGGAGGACTAATGGATGCCCTCGGCCTGATCGAAACCAAGGGTTTGGTGGGCGCTATTGAAGCCGCCGACGCCATGGTGAAGACCGCCAACGTGGTGTTGACCGGCAAGGAGTACGTCGGCGCCGGCCTGGTCTGCGTGACCGTGCGTGGGGATGTCGGCGCGGTCAAGGCCGCCACCGACGCGGGCGCGGCCGCGGCTCGCCGCGTCGGCGAACTGGTCAGTGTGCACGTCATCCCGCGACCGCACGAGGAGGTCGAGAAGGCTCTCCCCACAGGCGGTCTCAAGAAGTAACGGCCGATGCTCCTCGACAAAGACCTGATCTCCATACAAGAGGTCCGCACCAAGGTCGAGAAAGCGTACGCGGCCTGGCAGAAATACCGCACGTATTCCCAGGAGCAGGTGGACGCCATTATCGAGCGGATGGCCGCGGCGGCGCGCGCCAGCGCCAGGAGCCTCGCCGAAATGGCCGTCGAAGAGACGGGCTACGGCAACGCCAAGGACAAGTACGTCAAGAACCTGCTGTGCTGCGACTGGCTGCCGCGGCGCATGCGCGGCATGAAGACGGTCGGCGTGGTGCGCGAACTGCCCGAGGAGAAGATCGTCGAGATCGCCGTGCCGGTAGGAGTGGTGGCCGCCATTCTGCCCACCACCAATCCCACTTCGACGGCCATGTACAAGACCCTGGTTTCGCTCAAGGCGGGCAACGCTATCGTCATCAGCCCGCACCCGCGCGCGCACCGGTGCACCTGCGCTACGGCGGGGATCCTGTACCAGGCGGCGGTGGAGGCGGGCGCGCCCGAGGACATCATCCAGTGCGTGGACAACGCCACGCTGGAAGCCACCAACGCGCTCATGCGGCACGAGCGCACGGGCGTGATCCTTTCCACCGGCGGCGCGGGCATCGTCAGAGCGGCTTATTCGAGCGGCAAGCCGGCGTTCGGCGTGGGGCCGGGCAACGTGCCGGTGCTGGTGGATACGTCGGCGGACCTGGAAGACGCGGTGGCCAAGGTGGTGGCCGGCAAGTCGTTCGACTACGGCACGGTGTGCTCGAGCGAGCAGGCCATCGTGGCCGAAGGGTCGCTGCGCGACCGCATCATGGCGCTCCTCAAGACGCAGCACGCCTACATCGCCAACGGCGCGCAGAAGGAAGCGCTGGGCAAGCTGCTGATCATGCCCAACTGGACGGTGAACCCGCAATGCGTGGGGCAGGCGCCGGCCAAGATCGCCAAGATGGCGGGGTTCGAAGTGCCCGCCGACACCTCCATCATCTGCGTGGAGATGGATGGTGTCGGCAAGCAGCACCAGCTTTCGGCGGAGAAGCTTTCGCCGGTGCTCTCGCTCTATTTCGTCCAGGACTTCAACGCGGCGATGGACACCTGTTTCGCGCTGCTGAAGTTTGGCGGCATGGGTCACACCGCCGTGATCTACGCGAAGAACGACGCGCGCACCCGGGAGTACGCCATGCGGATGCCGGCCATGCGGGTGCTGGTCAATACACCCGCGCCGCAGGGCTCGACGGGCATCACCACCAACGTCTTTCCCTCGATGACCCTGGGATGCGGCGCCGCGGCCGGCAACATCACTTCCGACAACGTGGGGCCCCAGCACCTGGTGAACCTCAAGCGCCTGGCCTACGTGGTTCGCAAGCCGGAGGAGGCCTTCGAAATGCCGCTGGACTACCAGGCGGCGCCGGCCACAGCCGGGACCGCCGGCCCCATCGACCGCAACACGGTGGTGGCCGCGGTGGAGCGCTACCTGTCATCGCGCGGCATGACGGTGGCCGCGCCGGGAGGCCCCACCTGCACCCCGACGTGCGCCACTCCGGTCACGGCATCGGTGGTATCGAACGTGGCAGCAGAGGTGGTGGACCGGTTCCTGGCGCGCCGCGGCGGCCCCTCCGAGTCCAAGGAAGGATTCGGTTGACTGACAACGGAAGCGGCGCCGCCGTCCCAGCCCGAGCCTCCACCCGTTACGGTGGCGTTCGTGTGCGAAGAGGACGTGCGCGCCGCCATCCGCGAGAAGCGCAAGATCTTCATCGGGCCCCGGACGATCGTCACACCGTCGGCCCGCGACCTGGCCGGCCCCTCTGATATTCTGGTGTTGGTTCAGGCCTGAGGCACCAACGTGGATTTGAATCTCAACTCACTCAAGCGCGAAATCCTGGAGCACCTCGAAACGGCGGGATTCGCCGTCTTCCGCAGCAGCCCGGGCGGGCTGGAAGGGCTCCCCATGGTGCTCTGGGACACCGACCACTACCCCGACTACCAGATGTTTCTGGAAGTGGCGCGGCAGGCTGGAATCAAGCTGGTGCTGTTCGCCACCCGGGAATTCGAGACCGCCGACCTGGACGAGCTGAAGGCGCAGGTGGACGACTGCGAGCTTTCGCGCGACGAGCAGCGGGAGTACGAGTCGCGGCTGAGCGACCTGCGCGGTTATGAAGGCGTGACCTGCTCGCTCGAGCTGGCCTTCGACCACCACTCGCGGCTCTATGTGTACGAAGCGCGGCCCGACTGGTACGAGGAGTATCTGGAGATCGAGGACGAAATCGTCTCGCGGATGGCCGACCAGGAAGACGCGGACGACGACGGCTCGCTGGGCGGGTATTTTTCGAAGAATTAGTGCTGTGCCCTCAGCCCGCTGGCTGCTTCCCCATCCCGATCCGCAGCAGGTGGCCGCGCTCGGCCTGACCGCGCCCGCGGCCCGTGTGCTGGTGCACCGCGGCCTCGCCGGTCCCGAGGCCGCGCGCCGCTTCCTCGATCCGGCCTTCGGCGACCTCCACGATCCAATGCTTCTACGCGATATGCCCGAAGCCGTCGCGCGCCTGCGGCAGGCCATCCGCACGGGCGAAAAGATCCTGCTCTACGGCGACTACGACGTCGACGGCACCACCTCCGTCGTGCTGCTGACCAAGGCCATCGAACTCGCCGGCGGCGCAGCCGGCTACCACGTCCCGCACCGCCTCAAGGACGGTTACGGCATGCGCACGGAAGTGGTGGAGGCGGCCGCCGCGGATGGCGTCAAGCTCATCATCAGCGTGGATACGGGAATTCGTGCCGGCGAGGTGGTGCTGCGCGCCCACGAGCTGGGCATCGACGTCATCGTCACCGATCATCATCTGCCCGAAGCCGAGCTGCCGCCGGCGGTGGCGGTGCTCAATCCCAACCGGCCCGACTGCCCGTATCCGGAAAAGAACCTGTGCGGCGCGGGCGTGGCCTTCAAGCTGGTGCAGGCGCTGCTGGCGACGCTCGAGTGGCCCGCGGACCGGCAGCGCCGCATGTGCGAATCTCTCCTGAAAATGGTGGCCATCGCCACCGTGGCCGACGTGGTCCCGCTCACCGGCGAGAATCGCGTCATCGTCCAGCACGGGCTGAAGGGCCTCCGCTCGGTGCGCAACCCGGGCTTGCGCGCGCTGCTGGACGTGGCCGGCTTCTCCGTCACCGTGCCTTCCGCCCGGCAGGTGGCCTTTCAGATCGCGCCGCGGATCAACGCCGCGGGCCGCATGGACACGGCTCGCGCGGTGGTGGAGCTGTTCCTCACCGGCGACCCGGAGCGCGCCCGCGAACTGGCCCGCCAGCTCCACGACCTGAACGCAGAGCGCCAGAAGGTGGAGGCCGAAATCCGCGAGCGCTGCGACCGCATCGCGGTGGACGACGGCCAGGCCGCCCTGGTGTACTTCGCCGAAGACTGGCACCGCGGCGTCGTCGGCATCGTGGCCAGCCGCCTGGTGGAGCGGGTCCACCGCCCGGCCTTCGTGCTGGGAGTGAATCCGGACGACGGCCTGGCGCAGGGCTCCGGCCGCAGCATCCCGGCGTTCCACCTGCTGGAAGCGCTGGAAGCTATGCGCGATCTGTTCCTGCGGTTTGGAGGCCACCAGCACGCCGCCGGAGTCACGCTCGAGGCCGCGCGCGTGGACGAGTTCCGCGAGCGCTTCAACGCCTACGCGGCGGCGCGCCTGAAGCCCGAAGACTTCCTGCCGCGGGTGGAGGTGGACGCCATCGTGGCGCTGCGCGACATCACCGACCGCGCCGTGGAAGACGCGTTCCGCCTGGCGCCTTTCGGACACGGCAATCCCCAGCCGCTGTTCGCCGCCCTGGACGCGGAGGTCGCCGGTCCGCCCGCTGTGTGGAACGAGAAGCATCTGAAGCTCACGGTGCGGCAGAACGGCCGCACGTTGTTGTTGAAGGCCTGGAACTTCGCGGAGCGCGCCGCGGAGCTGGCCGCCGGTGCGCGCGTCGACATCGCCTTCACGTTGGAAGAGGACGCGTACGCCGCTGCGCGCGGCAATCCCGGCTGGGCCGCGGTGCTGCGCGAAGTGCGGCCGGCGGCCGCTTAGGGATCACGCAAGAACAACGAGTGCGTGCGCCACACGTGCCCCAAAGTGTGAAGCTATTTCTGCGCAGGGCCTCAGTGCATCCGGCCGGTGGGGCAGGCGATTCGCCTGCCCAGGCCGCAGGCCAACGGCTTGCCCCCCCGCGCCCGAGAACAGTCGACCGTCTGAAGTCGTGCACCCGGCCCGACCAATCCCATCCTTCGCCCCTTTGCACTTGACGGCCAAGTAGAAGATGGCCGACAATCGATGTAGAGGTTCACTAGGATGTCAAGTGAAGGCGCCGGCCGGATGGCTGTATTGCAGGGGACGCTCGACCTGATCGTCTTGCGCACGCTCGAAAGCATGGGGCCACAGCATGCTTACGCCATCGCGATGCGGCTCCAGCAAGTCTCCGAGGATCTGCTGCACCTCAATCAAGGTACGCTTTACCCCGCGCTGGTGCGGCTGGAGCAGCAGGGCAGAATCAAAGGGACCTGGGGCAAGACGGAGAGCAACCGCGAGGCGAAGTTCTACGCCATCACCAAAGCCGGCGTCAGGGCGCTCGCCGAGGAGACCGAGCGGTGGCGGCGAATGTCCGGGCTGTTGGAAAAGCTGCTGTCGGAAGGAGCCTGACCCATGCGGCGCTTCTTCGCCAGGTTTGCGAACCCGTTCCGCGGCCGGCGGGCGGAAGGCGAGATGGCGCGCGAGATCGCGTCCCACCTGACGCTGATCGAGGAAGACTTCAAGCGCCGGGGATGGTCTCCCCACGAGGCGGCCCTGGACCCCATGGCGGCATTGCGGTATGAGTAGAGGCTCTTCCACCCGCTACTTGAGGATCACTTTGGCCACGCCGACGTTGGTGGCGCTGTCGGCGGCGCGGATCACCACCAGGTGTTCGCCCTGAGGATGCGTGCACTCCGCCGCTCGCGGCAATCCGGGATGGGCGGCGGTGCTGCGCGAGGTGCGGCCGGCGGGTTGACGGTGCCTCTCGCCGGCGATCCGCGCCGTGGCGGCTCTCTTCGGCGGACGCGGATGGGATGGACGGCTCAGCCTGGCAAAGGCGCTCAGGTATGCCGCGCACGCGGGACCAGTCGCTGGAGATGCCGGGTAACCTCGATGGCCACGCATGGCTCCCAGTACAGGCACACCTGGCACGAATAGATCTGGCCGCCGGTCCAACACAACAGCAGTGTGAGCGGAAGGATGAACTGAGCGTCGCTCAAAGACGTAAGGTGCGCATCGACCTCGATCACCGAGAGCGAGTCGCCGGAGGCCCATAGCGACAGGATCCGATGTTCGATGCCGGCTAACTGAGTCGCTAACTGGAGTACCGCCCTGCGGATCGCCGGCTTGCCAAACGAAGGCGGCGCATTTCCCAAGCGGAGGCTGGCGCTGTCCGCAAAGCACGAGAGGATCTCATCCACGTCCAGCATGCCCAACGCGCGCATGAACCCGGCCGTCCGTTCCTCCACTCCGGGCTTGCCGCTGGAAGCCCATTCCACCGGTTTGTCCACACGACCTGTGACACAGCGCATGGTTTCCCTATATCTGCGATTCGCAGGGGCGGTCTGAAAGTTCCTCTCTTTTTGGAAGGGGAGCGGCTTCCGGTTGCGGGCCTCCCGGAAACCGATTGACCTTACAAGACGTCCACTGTTTCACGGGATGCCGCCGGTTACGCCATATTTGGTGACGATGTCACTTCTTGCCGCGTGGGCGCCAGCGTTCGGATCTCCGCTCGGGCCGGTAGATGGCACAGTCCGCATTCCGCAGGTAAGGACCGCGGTGCAGATCGGCGGTCAGTTAGTGGCGATCGAGGTCTCGGGAAGTCTGCGGGCGGCGGAGGCCCGCGACAAAGTGACTGTGAGCCTGAACTTATCCGCGAATCTTTCGGATTTGCAGAGCAAAATCACTCCCATCCTTCGGGCTCAACTCAACCAGGACAACCGCTGCGGCGATCGCGTGTCCCTCGAGGAGGCGCAGCTCGTTCCGCGGCCGCCCGCAAGCCTGTTGATGGCGAAGATTCACTATGAAAAATGGGGCTGCGCCAAGGTGCTCGGTCGAGAGGTCGTCAAGAAACTCGTGGGCGGCAACGGTGTGATTCAGGTCGGGCTTACGCCCAGGATTGATGACTCCGAGTCCGTCCGCCTGGAGGCCGAAGTCACCAGTATTGAAGCCGACGGAGAACTTCGGGAAGTGCTTCGCTCTACGCCTTTCGGTTCGGTGGTCCGGGAGAAAATCCAGAGGTCCATCGCTTCCGCTGTCGAGAAATCGGCCGCCCCCCCAGTCAGCCTCGGCGCCCTTCAGGGTTTTGTGCGTATCCGAACCGCGCAGTTCTCTCAGGACCGTGACCTTCACCTTTTCCTGGATCTGGCCGCTGATGGCCAGGTCTCTGCCGAGCAAGCGCAGTCGCTTCTGCAAGGGCTGAAAGCGGCTGCTTCCGTAAACTAACCTCCCGTAAGAGGCACCCGGCAGGCTGGCTGGCTCTAATTACCTATCCGCAACTGGCTCTTTCGGGCTAATCCTGTAACTCGGATTGAGATCGTAATCGCCTCCCGATTCGAACTCGGTTGTCATTGGTCTGAGGCGCTCCAGATGTCCGAACCGGGACTTGGATAGCGTCAGCTCGTTTGCCGGACAGATTTCGTCCAGGGAGAGGAGCCCGGCGTGAACATTTCTGAGAATTTCATTCGCCGTCCGATCGCCACCAGCCTGTTGATGCTGGCGATCGCTATGTTCGGCATCATTGCGTACCGGGCGCTCCCAGTGAGCGACCTTCCCACGGTGGACTATCCCACCATCACGGTTTCCGCGAGCCTGCCCGGCGCCAATCCCGATACCATGGCGTCCGCCGTCGCCACTCCCCTGGAACGGCAGTTCACCACCATCGCCGGCCTCGATTCCATGATCTCCTCGAGCAGCCAGGGGTCTACCAACATTACCCTGCAGTTCGACCTGAACCGGGACATCGATGGCGCCACCGTGGACGTTGAGACCGCCATAGCGGAAGCCATGCCGCTGCTGCCTCCCGGCATGCCCACTCCCCCGTCCTTCCGCAAGGTGAATCCGGGCGACACGCCGATCATCAGCATTTTTCTGACCTCGCCCACCATGCGGCTGTCCGACGTGGACGAGTACGCCGAGACGACCGTCGCGCAGCGGGTCTCCATGGTCTCCGGAGTGTCGCAGGTCCAGGTGTTCGGAGCGGCCAAATACGCCGTCCGCGTGCAAGTGGATCCCAACAAGCTGGCGACGCGGCAGATCGGCCTCAACGAGATCGATGCGGCTCTGCAGAACTGGAACGTCAACATCCCGACGGGGACGCTTTACGGTCCGCACATAGCCTATACCGTTCAGGCCAGCGGCCAACTCCTGAAGGCGTGGCAGTACCGGCCCATGATTGTGGCCTACCGCAACGGCGCTCCGATACGGCTGAGCGATGTGGCCAACGTCATCGACAGCGTGGAGGACGACAAGCAGATGTCGATGATTTACGGTGGCGAGTGGGGCGCCAAGGGCACCCGGGGGGTGAGCCTGTCCGTGATGCGCCAGCCCGGCAGCAACACCGTCGAGGTCATCGACAACATTCGCAAGCTCCTGCCCGTGTTCCAGGCCGAAATGCCGCCCACTGTGCACCTGGGAATCCGCGGGGACCGCGCCAAGAACATCCGCGAAGCATTCCACGACATTCAGTTCACCATGGCCGCCACGCTCGGCCTGGTGATCCTGGTGATCTTTCTCTTCCTCCGCAATTTTTCGGCCACCATGATTCCCGCCATGGCGCTTCCCTTTTCGGTGGTCGGCACCTTCTCCATCATGTACCTGCTGCATTTCAGCATGAACAACATTTCGATGATGGCGCTGATCCTGTCCATCGGG
>Ga0335081_10022259_pt1 | contig 10256 bp, 8 predicted proteins | sample Lox_Sample_35_FD_206713 | JGI IMG/M metagenome (GOLD analysis project Ga0335081, IMG submission 206713) | Soil microbial communities from Loxahatchee National Wildlife Refuge, Florida, United States - Lox_Sample_3.5 | ecosystem: Environmental > Terrestrial > Soil > Wetlands | place: USA: Florida...
TAATCGGCCACGGCGTTTTCGAGCGAGGTGACCGGCGCCTTGTAACCGGCGGCGCGCAAGCGTGAAATATTCGCCTGCGTGAAATATTGGTATTTGTCGCGAATCACCTCGGGCATTTCGATGAATTGAATGTTCGGCTTGCGGTCCAGCGCCGTGAAAACGGCCTTGGCCAGATCAAACCACGTCCGCGCCGTCCCGCTGCCGATGTTGAACAACCCGTTCGCCTTTGGTGTCGCCGCCAGATGCAGCGTCATGGCCACGGCGTCTTTGACGTACAGGAAATCGCGCTTCTGTTCACCGTCGCGATAATCGGAGCGGTAACTCTTGAACAACCGGATGCTGCCGGTATCACGCACCTGCCCGAAGCTTTTGTGAACGAGTGAACGCATGTCGCCTTTGTGATCCTCATTCGGGCCGAACACGTTGAAATATTTCAACCCGACGACCTTGTTCAGGAAACCGGCGCGCCGGGCGTGCAAATCGAACAGGTGCTTCGAACAGCCATACATGTTCAGCGGGCGCAACTTGTCCAGTTGCGAGTCGTCATCCTCCATGCCCGCGGAGCCGTCGCCATAAGTTGCGGCGGACGACGCATAAACAAAGCGTGTTTTGCGGCCGCGCACAGTTTGTTTGAGCGTCCAGGCCGCCAGGTCTTTGGTAAATTCGTAATTGTTGCGGATGAGAAAGCCCGCGTCGCGCTCGGTCGTGGATGAACAGGCGCCCAGGTGCAACACCAGATCGAACTTCCCCAGCGCCCGGCTTTGCAGACGCGGCAGCAGATCGTCCGCCTCGACATAATCGGCGAAGCGGAGCGGGGTGAGGTTGCGCCACTTTTCGTCCGTGCCGAGCCGGTCGCAGACGACGATGCGTTCGCAGCCGCGGCGGTTCAACGCCCAGACCAGCGCGCTACCGATAAAGCCCGCGCCGCCGGTGACCAGCACCCGCGCATCGGAAAAGTCGTTCGGCTTCATAGTTTACCCACGGAGCGTGATGAGCATGGCGCGGGCCGTTCCGGAATTCAAGTTAATGCTGAATTTGCGTTTGGCGGGGCAGGGCAGTCCGGGCACCGCTTCGGCGTGGAGGCCAATGTGGCTCCGCCTTTGTTCCAGTGAGGCATAAATTCTGCTCATCCCGATGGTAAAAGGTTCAGGTGCCAAACCGGTTCCCAATACAATTATGAAATTTGCACAAGTCCTGGGCCTGGTCGCCGTCGCCAGTTCGGTGACGCTGCTGACACAGCCGGTTTTTTCACAAGCGGCCCCGTCCACGGCTTCGGTGCCGCCGCCGAGTTTGGGCGACGCGCCCAGAGCTCCAAAGGATGTTTCCGGTTTGCCGGGCGGCGGGCCGCGCCCGCAGGAAGTCACCGGCGGATTCAACGTCAATGCGGATTCGCGCGAGCAGGTGCGCGAATTTTACAATGCAGTTTACACCTCGTCGCAAGGCGTTCCGATTAATTCCACGGCGGTGACAGCGTCCTGCATCCCGGGCACCAATTCCATCGCGTTTCAAAATGCGACCTTGCGTCGCATCAATTGGCTCCGGGCCATGGGCGGCGTGCCAGCGGTCATCACCTTTGACGCGGGTGAATCCACCCAGGACCAGGCGGGCGCACTCATTATGTCCGCCAACAACACGCTTGCGCACATTGGTATCCCGCCGTCCTGGAGTTGTTTCACCGTCGCCGGCACCAATGCGGCGGACCACTCGAATCTCGCTCTCGGTTCCGATGGGCCGGACTCCGAAACGGGTTATATCTGGGATTTTGGGTCAAACAACAGCGAGGTCGGTCACCGGCGATGGATTTTATATCCGCAAACCCAAGTGATGGGCACTGGCGATGTGCCGGCCGAAAGCCCTTACAGTGCAGCGAATGCGACCTGGGTATTTGACGCCAATTTCGGTGGGCCGCGCCCGGCCACGTCCAAACCTTATGTTTCCTGGCCGCCGGAAGGTTTCATCCCGTACTCGCTCACTTTTCCGCAGTGGTCGTTCGCGTTGTCGAATGCCGACTTCAGCACGGCCACGGTGACCATGAAAAGCAACGGCGCCCCGGTGTCGGTGGTGATTCAGCCGTACCAGACCGGGTTCGGCGAAAACACCATCGTCTGGGTGCCGATGGGTTTGGATGCGACCAGCCAAAACACAATTTTTCCGTTCAGCGGCACGGACACGCTTTACAGCGTCACCGTTACCAACATCAAGGTTGGCGTTAGCACCGTCGGCTTCAGCTACAACGTGACCTTGTTTGATCCCGGTGTGCCGGGGACGGATTACGTCGCCACTGTGATCAGCGGGACGAGCACTCCGTATCTCAACAGCGGTAATCCCTATACCTGCGTCCCCATCGCCAATCCGAACACTACTGGCTACCAGTGGCTGTTGGCCCAATCTACCAATGGCAATCTGACAGACAACGCCAACAAGGGTCTGACGAATTTTATGATTGCACCGCCGCCGATTTATGCGGTCTACGCCCTCGCGCCGGATGGTTCGGGCAGTTGTTTTCACCTTTGCCATACGAACCCGGTGACCCAAAATTTGCAGTGCAACAGGGTTTTTTTGCCTGCGACCAACGCGACGTTTTCATTTAAAAGTCTGCTGGGCTATGCGACGAGTTACGAGGTCGCGTATGTGCAGGCGTCAGCGGACGGCGGGACGACTTGGCAGAACCTTTTTATGGAAGCTGGCAGTGGCGGATCAGGAGAATCCACGTTCACCGCGCACTCCTATTCCCTGTCCAACTATGCCGGCCAACTAACTCTCTTGCGCTTCAGTTATACTCTGCCGACCAGCGGCAGCTACAATTATTACAACCAGACAAACACCAACGTCGGCTGGTGCCTGGAAAATATTGTCGTGACGAACGTCCAGCAAATCGTCGGCATGGTCACCAATTCCACCGCCTCGACTAATTTCGTTTTCACGCCCACGCAGGCAGGCAATTATCTCCTGGCTGCTGCACCGGTGTTGTTTTCGCAATTCCCGGTGGGTTGGGGACCGTTCAAACTGGTGAACGCCATTACCAATCCCAATCCCACTATCGTTTTGAGTCAGCCCATGCTGACCAACAATCAGGTGTTGCTCAACTTCACCGTCAGCGGCGGTTCGGCCACCACCTTCCACCTGCTGCAAAACGCAAACCTTATGGTGCCGTGGACGACGAATTCTACGGCGGCGTTCACCACCAACGTCCCGGGCAGTTCCTATCGCTTCACGACCACAAACAATTCGTCACTGGAATTTTACAAAGTGCAAACGCCCTGACGACGTGCGTGCGTCAGGCCGCTGTTTTTAATCCGCGAACGACGCGAATCTAGCAGGGCCGGAGGCCCGACAGAAAATAGCCCGGGGTAAGCGAGTCTTCGAGCGCAACCCCGGGTGAAAGATCCCGACATAGTCCAAGCCCCGGCGGGGCGGCAGAAGGCTCAGCCACCAATGCACGGAGGAGCTTTTATTGAACCTTTTGCGCCCCGTCGGCGCTTAAATACTTGATGCCACGGCGCCGGGCTGCGGACAATGACCGCGAACACGCCGTCGGAATGTCCGGTGGAATCGCAAAATCAGAACGATTCGCGCACCGATCAGCAGCTCATCGCCGCCATCAATGCCGGTGATGTCGCCGCCTTCGAAGCGCTGTACTTTCGCTACCGCGATTGGGTGGTCAAGCTGGTATATCGGTTCACCGGCAGCGAAGACCTGGCCCTCGATGTCATGCAGGAGACTTTCCTCTATTTTCTGCGGAAATTTCCGGGTTTCCGTTTGACGGCGAACCTGAAAACATTTCTCTACCCGGCCGTTAGAAATCTTACGATTGCCGCCCGCCGCAAGGCTGGACGCTATCAATCCACCGAAACCGAACAAGTGCAACTTGAACAGGTTCCGGCTGCCGATGAACCTGCCGGCTCGGGAAATGATCTGGCAATTGCGCTCGCCAGCCTGTCCGAACAACACCGCGAAGTGCTGCTGTTGCGATACGTGGACGGTCTTAACCTGGCGGAAATTGCCGAGGCCGCCGATGTCCCGCTGGGCACGGTGAAATCCCGGCTGCATAACGCGCTCGAAATCCTGCGCCAGGATAAACGCACGCGCCAGTTCTTCGAGGAATGAACCTTTGGGCACGCTCATACACTTAACCTTTTGGCCATGAAACCCGGTGACATCAACACACGTCGCGACGGTGAGGAACCGCAAGCGCCGGAGAAACTGGTGGCTGCACTCGAGGAACTGCCGGCGCGGCGTGTGTTCGTGCCGCCGGCCATTGACGCGGCCGTGCTCCTGGCCGCGCATCGGCATCTGACCGGACCTCGACGTCGGGAATTTGGCGCGCTGCTCGCGTGGCTCAAATGGCCGGCCTGGGCGGCCGCCTGTCTGGTGGTCGTTGGTCTGGTATGCTTTTTCAAGAAACCCGGCGGCGTCACCTCAACCGTTGCGCTCATGGACCTCAATCATGACGGGCGGGTGGATATTCTCGATGCCTTTCAACTTACCCGTGAGCTGCAATCAGGGCAAAAACCGCCATCCGGGCTTGACCTGAACAGTGACGGAGTGGTGGATCAACGAGATGTGCATATTATTGCCTCCCAGGCCGTTAAATTGGAGAAAGGCGGCCGGTCGTGAGAATTTTCCTGGTCATACTGATGGCGCTGACCTGCGGCCGGATTGCAGCGCAACCGACCGGCGATGCGGCAGGAGTCCAATTTCGGGCTGTGGATATTTACGTCGATTCAAAGCAGCAGCCGCTTGCCGCGTATCAACTCGAGTTTTCCGTTACCAACGCGGCCAGCGCCGCCAAAATCGTCGGCATCGAAGGCGGTGAAACTCCGGCATATTCCGAACCGCCATTTTATGACCCGCAGGCGATGCAACACGAACGTGTCGTCATCGCTGCCTTCAGCACGAATGCGGTCAGTAATCTGCCGACAGGGAAAACGCGCGTGGCCACGATTCATCTCCAGACTGCGCGTGCGGTGGAGTCGGAATTCGAACTGAAGCTGGAAGCAGCCGCCGATTCAAATGGAAACCGAATTCCGGCCGAACCCAGCGTTGAAGAAAGAAAAACCAAATGAAATTCAAAATTCCTCGAGGTTCAACACTTTTCAAAATCGCCGCGGTGCTTGCATTGGCTGCCGCATTTCTATGGTCCGGGTGTGCACATAAGCCGACCGGAGTGACTAAATTGCCCGGTCAATTTGCGCCTATGGTCGGGAGTATGGGCCCGGGTTCTTCTCCAATGGCGGGGGCCGGCTCCGGTTCACAGTCAATCAATGTGCCTTTGGGCACTGACGAACTCTGGATCATCGCCCGCGGATCGGATTCCGAAGCGCAACCAGCGCAGGATTCTCCTGGTTCGGGTGCGCTGATGGCCGAGATTGACGAGAAAGAGGTTCCGATGCCGCTCAAGCATACTGACGTCCACGCCTCGGTGAGCGGTTACATCGGTTCGGTAGAAGTCGTCCAGCAGTTTCTCAATCCCTATTCTGGCAAGATAGAGGCGGTCTATGTTTTCCCCTTGCCGCACAACGCGGCGGTTAACGAATTCATCATGACCATTGGCCAGCGTAGGATCCGCGGCATCATCCGCGAACGGCAGGAAGCCGAGCAGATTTATCAGGAGGCCAAGCGGCAGGGTTATGTCGCGTCGCTGCTGACTGAAGAACGCCCGAACGTGTTCAAGCAATCGGTCGCGAACATCGAACCGGGCAAGGAAATTGACGTCACCATCAGGTATTTCCAAACACTCGAGTACGCGGATGGTTGGTATGAGTTCGTGTTTCCGATGGTGGTCGGGCCGCGGTTCAATCCGCCGGGCATGACCAATGGCGTCGGCGCCGCTGCGCGCGGGGCCGCGGGTGTCTCCAGCCAGAAGACCGAAGTCCAGTACCTGAAACCGGGCGAACGCAGCGGTCACGACATCTCACTGGAACTCAACGTGGACGCCGGCGTGGCCATCGAAGAATTCCGTTGCGCAACCCACGACGTGACACATGAATCGCCATCGCCGGAACGATTGACGGTTTCCCTCAAACCGGGAGACAGCATTCCAAACCGTGATTTCGTGCTCCGTTACCGGGTCGCGGGCGAGAAAATCAAATCCGACCTGCTCACCTATCAGGATGAGCGCGGAGGTTACTTCACGTTGATGCTTTATCCGCCCCGGGAATTGACCGGCCTCGATCGCCAGCCGTTGGAAATGGTTTTTGTGCTCGATTGTTCCGGCAGCATGAGCGGCCGGCCGATTGAACAGGCCAAGGCGGCGGTGGCGCGAGGCCTGAGCCTGTTGCAGCCCGGCGATTCGTTCCAGATCATCAGTTTTTCCATCACCGCGTCGCAACTCGGTCCGGCGCCCCTCGAAGCCACGCCGGAAAATATTCAGCGTGGAATGGAGTATCTGCGCGGCTTGGAAGGCGAAGGCGGCACGATGATGATCGAAGGCATCAAAGCCGCGCTGGATTTTCCGCACGACCCTCAAAGGCTGCGCTTTGTGTGTTTCCTGACGGACGGCTACATCGGCAACGAAACCGAAATCCTGGGCGAAATCCATAAACGACTGGGAGCGTCGCGCATTTTCAGCTTTGGCATTGGCTCCGCCGTGAACCGTTATCTGATTGATCACATGGCGAAAGAGGGGCGCGGGGCCGTGGCGTACCTCGGTTCGCGTGACGATGCCGCCAGCATCATGGAAGATTTCTTCAAGCGCATCAGTCATCCGGGATTGACGGACATCGCGATTGACTGGGGTGGAATGCAAGTGAGCGAAGTCTTTCCGCGCCAAGTACCGGACTTGTTCGTGGGTCGGCCGGTGATTTTGACCGGACGTTTTCAAGGGGACAACCGTGCGCCGATCCGTGTGTCAGGGAATGCCGGCGGCGAACAACTGCAGTTTTCCATGCCGGTCAGCACGAACGACACGAATGCGACGCACCCGGGTCTTCCGAGCATTTGGGCGCGCATGAAAATTGCCGATCTGGCCGCGCAATCTATTTACGAACCGAGTGCCATGGTGCCGGAGCAGATCAAGCAGGTGGCGCTGGATTACGGATTAATGTCGGAATTTACCGCCTTTGTCGCCGTGGATTCCTCGCGGCAAACTGAAGGAACGGAAGGCACTACCATTCCCGTCGCGGTGCCGGTACCGGAGGGCGTGAAATACGACACCACGGTTCCCGGAAAAAATTGAAAATTGAAGGAGATTGCTTATGAAATCGCCACGCACTCTGACCTTTGTCACACTGTTCATCGCCGGCGTCACGCTTTGCGGTTGCACCCGCACCCGGTCAATTTCTCATTCGGGCTACAACGACTCCAGTTCCATGTCCTACTTTGCACAGCGCCCGGATGGCTCCGACCCCGGTTTTGAATACCGCGGTGAATTGAGCGAATTCGACGTGCTGGGCATCACCCGCGGCGCGGTGACATCCGACACCGAGATCGAGCGCACGCTGACGGCGGCCAACCAGGTTCGCTTGCGCCCGGGCGACTCGATTTTGCTGGTTCAATCCGGCGCGATATTTCCCGACGGGCCGGTGGCAAGTGAACTGGCCAAACATTTTCGCGTCATGCCCTTCTCCGGCCTGCCGCCGGCACCGACCTTTAAGGACGGGAAAATTATGAGTCGAAACGCCGAAGGTTTTTCGAAGTCACTTCGCCTGGCCGCCGCGCGCGGGGGAAATGATATGATTCTCTGCTATTGGGGCATACTTGAATCCGAGAATGCAAAGTTGCCGACGCGGACGATTTCCTGGGTGCCCATCGTGAACTGGATGTTGCCGGATGAACGGGAACACATGCGTATCCGGCTCAAAATGGCGCTGGTGGACGTGCGGACCGGCAACTGGGCCATGTTCAGTCCCACACCGATCGAAGCATCCCGCATCAGCATCTTACCACGCCGGAACGTTGCTGATCAGAAACTGGTCGAAGGTCTCAAACAGCGTGCGTACGCGGCGGGCATCAAGGAATTGCTCCGGCAATATTCGGAAGTAGCGGTGGCTGATTAGATCGAAGAGGAAAAAATCCTCGCCTGGCACAGAGCGTCGCGCTCCAACGTTTCACGTTTCGTCTCTCGTCCCTCGACGTCGCCTTACTGGTTTACATGCACCACGGTTGCGGGCGGGAACCCGTTGAAATACGTCGAGGACGCGTGGCTGTAGGCGCCGATCTGTTCGCTGTAAAGCAAATCACCGAGTTGCAGGTTGTCCGGCAGATTCTCCGCCAGCGACACCACGTCCAGCGCATCGCACGTGGGGCCGAACACGGAGCAAATCTGCGTCGGGCCGCGTTTGAACGATTTCAAATGATATTGGCAGTGGTCGAAGATGACGCCGGAGAAGGTGTGATAGACGCCGTCGTCAATGTAGTAGCAGAGTTTCCCGTCACGCACGGCTTTGCCGATGATTTTTGAGACAGCCGTGCCCGCGGTGGCGCACAGGAAACGGCCCGGCTCGGCCAGAATCTCGAATTTTTTCGGCAACGACGGATCATTTTTGGGAAACAACCGGTCCACTTCGCGGTTGATGACCTTGGCCAGTTCGCGGAACGGCTTGACGCTCGCGTCGTAGGGCGCCGGGAACCCGCCGCCAATGTCGAGCAGGTTCATTTTGGTGTAACCGCGGTCCCTGGCTTCCCGAAAAATATTCGCGGCCAGATTGATGGCGGCGACGTAGTTCTCGAAATTCGTCGTCTGGCTGCCGACGTGAAAGCTGATGCCTTCCACGGTCAATCCAGCCTTGTCCGCCGCGAGGATGAGGTCCACGGCTTCCCCGGGTGCAGCGCCGAACTTGGAGGACAACTCGACCATCGCGCCGGTGTTGGGCACCTTCAGCCGCAACGCGAGGCCGGCCTGCGGCGCGTATTTTTTGATTTTGCGGATTTCCTCGTGATTATCGTAAGTGACCAGCGGCTTGTACGGGTTTAATTCCCGCAATGTCTCGTTGGCTTTGGTGGGATTGGCGTAGATGATTTTGTCCCAAATCCAGGCCTGCCGCTCCTTGTCGGGCATGTCCTTGATGTATTCGTGAACGATGTGGAATTCCGGCATCGAGGCCACGTCGAAGCTCGCCCCGGCGTCAAACAACGTCTTGACGATGGCGGGGTTGGGGTTCGCCTTGACGGCGTAGTAGGCCTGGACGCGCGGCAGATATTTTTTGAACGTGGCATAGTTGCTCCGCAATTCCTCGTGGTCCACGACAAACAGCGGCGTGCCGTGTTCCTCCGCCAGTCGTTTCAGTGTGCGCGGTGATACCATTTCAATCTCCGTCGGTGATCAGGAAATTTTTGAACTGCCACGGATCTTTCCGATCAATTTGCTGATTGTTGTGGCCGTTGAACGCGTTCTCGTAATACTTCAACGGCGTCCAGTCGGAGGGCTTGGAAATCCATTTGCCCAGGTACGGTTTTGAAATTTTCAAAATGAAATCATGCGGCAAGTCGTCGGGCACACAAACGCCCCGGTCCGGATTTTCAATCATCCACATCACGGCGGCGACGGCCGAGATGGCGACCTGCATGGTGGTGGCGTTCTGGTGCGGGACGAGGCGCCGGGATTCCTCGATGCTAAGGTCGCTGCCTATCCACCACGAATTGTAAGCGTGCCCCATCAACAGGGCGCCGAGGATGTCGGAGCCGCTGATGATTTCGTCGTTCAGGATGCGCTGCTTTTCGACCAACCGGTAGTCGTAACCGCGCAGCTCGTTGAGCGATGCGATGGCGACGTCGGCCGGGCAATAGGCGTAATGCACGGTGGGCCGGTAAATCGCCTTGCCGTTTTGCCAGACCGTCAGATGATCGGAAATGGTGAACGCCTCGCCGTGGCGCACGACCATGCCCAGGATGCAATAATCCGGCACCCACGAGCGCACCCAGGTATTGATGCCCATGCGGGCCAGGCAAATCTGATTGCGCGGACCGTCGGCGTGCTCGTACGCCAACGGCGGCAGTTCCTTTTCGTGCGTGCCCCAGCCCATCTCGGCGGTCGTGGTGCCTTCCTCGCGGAAACCTTCGACGCTCCAGGTGTTGACAAATTCGTCCACCTGTTTGGGTTGGTTGGTAATCTGCGTGTCGCGTTCGCTGCAATGAATCACCTTCACTCCGAGTTGCATCGCCAGATGATTGAATTTCTGTTCGGCGATAAACTGCCGGATTGTGTCGGCGGCACGGCCGTTGATCTTCTTGTCCCGAATGGCCCGGTGGCCGATATCAATCAAGCCCTGTTTCGTGAAATGCGAGATGAGGCCGGGGTTCGCGCCGTGTTCGAGCAC
>Ga0335081_10022260_pt1 | contig 10256 bp, 8 predicted proteins | sample Lox_Sample_35_FD_206713 | JGI IMG/M metagenome (GOLD analysis project Ga0335081, IMG submission 206713) | Soil microbial communities from Loxahatchee National Wildlife Refuge, Florida, United States - Lox_Sample_3.5 | ecosystem: Environmental > Terrestrial > Soil > Wetlands | place: USA: Florida...
TGCCCTCTCGGCGATGCCGAACTCGTTGAGCGTGATCGGCGAGCCGCCAAAGCTGTTGGTCTGGATCGCGTCGGAGCCGGCGGCGAGATAGCCGCGATGGATCTCGCGCACCAGATCGGGCCGGCTCTCGCACAGGATCTCGGTGCAGTTCTCGTGGTTGTGGAAATCGCGCACGATGTCGAGGTTGCGCGCCTGCGTCTCGGTACCCATCGCGCCGTCGCACAACAGCACCCGATCGGCGAGATAATCGAGGATGTGAGCCATGGGGGACTGTCTCTAGGCTACGCGGCGACCGGCTTCGGGGTGCGCACGCCGAGCATGTGGCAGATCGCGACGATCAGGTCGGCGCGGTTGAGCGTATAGAAATGGAATTCGTTGACGCCGTTGCCCTGGAGGCGGCGGCACTGCTCGGCGGCGAGCGAGGTGGCGACGAGGCGGCGGGTGTCGGGGTCGTCGTCGAGCCCGTCGAAATGCGCCGCCATCCAGTCCGGGATCGAGGCGCCGCAGGTTTTCGCCATGCGCTGCAATTGCGCGAAATTGGTGACCGGCAGGATGCCCGGCACGATCGGCACGGTAATCCCCGCCGCCGCGGCGCGGTCGCGAAACGACAGGAACACATCGACATCGAAAAAGAACTGGGTGATCGCGCGGTTGGCGCCGGCGTCGAGCTTACGCTTCAGATTGTCGAGGTCGTGGCCGTCGCTCGCCGCTTCGGGATGGGTCTCGGGATAGGCTGCGACGCTGATCTCGAAATCGGCCACCCGCTTGAGCCCGGCGACCAAATCGGCGGCAAAGGCGTAGCCGCCGGGATGCGGCGCGTAGCGCTCGCCGCTCGTCATGCCGCCGGGCGGGTCGCCGCGCAGCGCGACGATATGGCGGATGCCGGCCTCCCAATAGGCCGCGGCGACCGCGTCGATTTCCGCGCGCGTGGCGGCGACGCAGGTGAGATGCGCCGCCGGCTCCAGCGTCGTCTGCTGGCGGATGCGGCGCACCGTCGAATGCGTGCGCTCGCGGGTCGAGCCGCCGGCGCCGTAGGTGACCGAGACGAAGCGCGGGTTCAGCGGCTCGACGCGCTTGACGACCTCCCACAGCCGCTCCTCCATCTCCGGCGTTTTCGGCGGGAAGAACTCGAACGAGATGCGCGGCGGCGCGGCGTCGAATTCATGCGCCGGATCGGCGGCGAGGAGACCGCGCGGCGGGGTTGGCTGGCGGCGCTCGCTCATGTCAATACCTGCTCGGGTGGCAATACCTGCTCGGGGGCGGCGGAAGCGGTGGCCCCGGCGTCGCGCGGCAGCGCGCCGCGATAGGCGGCCCAGATCGCGACGATCAGCGGGTCGCCGTCGAGGTGCAGCGGCGGCGCCGGCGAAAGACCCGCGGCGCGGCACCATTCGGCGATCTCGCCGTCGCCAAAGCCGAGCCGGTGATGGGCATGCTCGGTGCGCAGGAATTCGAGCGGATGCGGCGCGAAATCGACGACCACCAGCACCCCGTTCGGGCGCAGCACCCGCGCCGCCTCGGCGATCGCCGCCGCCGGTCGGTCGGCGTAATGCAGCACCTGATGGATGACGACCGCGTCGAACGACGCATCGGGCAGCGGCAGCTGGTACATGTCGCCGAGCCGCACCGTGCCGTTGGCGGCGCCGGCGCGCTCGAGGTTGACGCGGGCGATCGCCAGCATTTCGCGCGACTGGTCGATGCCGAGCGCCTGGCCGACCAGCGGCCCGAGGATCTCGAGCATGCGCCCGGTGCCGGTGCCGATGTCGAGCAGGTCGCGCGGCTGCGCCCGGCCGACGATGTCGACGAGCGCCGCCTCGACCACCCGTTCGTCGACATAGAGCGAGCGGATCTGGTCCCAGCGCGGCGCGTTCTCGCTGAAATAGGCGGCTGCCCGCTCGGCGCGCTGATGCTTCGCGGCGGCGAGGCGCTGCAGATCGAGCGCCACCGTCGGGTCGCGCTCGCCGCACGCGGCGACGAGATGGCGGGCCAGCGCGCCGGCGGCGCCGGCGCTGCTCAGCCGGTAGAACACCCAGCTGCCTTCGCGAAAGCGGTCGAGCAGCCCGGCCTCGCACAACAGCTTCAGATGGCGCGAGACGCGGGGCTGGCTTTGTCCGAGGATCTGCGCCAGCTCGCTGACGGTCAGCTCGCCCCGCGAGCACAGCACCAGCAGCCGCAAACGCGTCGGCTCGCCGACCGCGCGCAGCGCTGCCAGAATCTCGCCGATCGACGAATCGAGCGGGACATCGTCTGGAATGACGCCAGCCATCGTTCAAACATATAAAGATATCTTTATATCGTCAAGCGCGGCTGTGGAGGCGTTGCGGCACCGAGTAAAATTTGAGTGCGAGGGCGGCCGCATCCCGGTCAATCGGTTATAGTTTTTACGCATAGGTCATATATAGCCGTAAGGATCGCTTGCGACGTGTACGCGTTTTTCGTCATTATCGCGCCGCGCCGTCAGCCATAACGCGAGGGCACTAGATGTTTCGCCGTTTGTCGTCGCCTGCCCTGCCCGGTCTTGTCATCGTCGCGGGCCTGGGCGCCACCGGCCTGTTGGCGGCGCTTCCGGCGCACGCGCAGCAACCCCTCGCGCCGGCGCCCGCACCGGCGCCGGCCGCTGCGGCGCCCGACGAAGGCACCGACGATCCGTACGAGAGTAGCAACCGGGCGATCTTCAGTTTCAACCAGGATGTCGACAGGGCGATCCTGGTCCCGGTGGCGAACGCCTATCGCGTGGTCCTGCCGCAGCCGGTGCGCGATTCGATCCACGACTTCCTGCAGAACCTGAACGCGCCGATCATCTTCGCCAACGACGTGCTGCAGGCGCGCCCGGACCTCGCCGGCGAGACGCTCGGGCGCTTCATCGTCAACACCACGCTGGGGCTCGGCGGCATCGCGGACGTCGCGACCAAAGCGGGCATCCCCTATCACACCAACGATCTCGGCATCACGTTCGCGACCTGGGGCATCGGCCCGGGGCCCTATCTGATGCTGCCGGTTCTCGGGCCGTCGAACCCGCGCGACCTGCTCGGCGATGTCGGCGACAGCTTCGGCGACCCCGGCAATATCGTCGCCAGCAACTATCACTACATATGGGCGAGCTTCGCGCGCGGCGCGACCTCCGGCATCGACGAGCGCTCGCGCAACATCGAGAGCCTCGCCGAGATCGAGCGTACCTCGCTCGACTACTACGCGACGATTCGCTCGCTGGCGCGCCAGCGCCGCGCGGCGCAGATTCGCCACCAGAAGGAAGACATGCCCAACGCGGCACCGCTGCAAGGTGCCGGCGCCCTGCCGGCACCGCCCCAGCCATCGACGACGGCCCGGCTGCCGGAGCAGCAGACCGCGCCGATGACCTACACCCTCGTGGAGCATGGCTCGGTCAACGATCTGCAGAAATCGCCGATGGCACCGCCGCCCCCGACCGGACGTTAGCTGATCGATGACTCGTCGCTGGTTTGCGTTCTGCGCCCTGTGCGTTGCCGTCGGCACGCTCGTCGCCCCGCCGCGCGCGGTCGCGCAGGCGGACTCGGTCGCGTTCATCAACCAGCTCGGCGTCCAGGCGATCCAGGTGCTCGGCCCAAGCGTGCCGATGCAGCAGCGCGTGCAGCGCTTCCATCAGCTGTTCGGCGCCGATTTCGACCTGCCCGAAATCGCGCGCTTCACGCTCGGGCGCTATTGGCGCGTCGCCACGCCCGAACAGCAGCAGCAATACCTCGGGCTGCTGCAGGATTATCTGGCGCAGGCCTATGCCGGACGGCTCGCCCAGTACGCGGGCGAGAAATTCGCCGCGACCAACGCCCAGCAGCAGGGCGGCGAGACGATCGTGTTCAGCGAGATCGCGCGCAACGACGGCAGCAGGATTCGCGTCGAGTGGCACCTGGTGAACAATGGCGGGTGGAAGATCACCGACGCCTATGTCGCCGGCGTCAGCATGGCGATCACCCAGCGCGACGAGTTCGCCTCGGTGATCCAGCAGGGCGGCGGCTCCGTCCAGTACCTGCTCGACCGGCTGCGGCAGAAACTCGCCGGCTAGCGCGGCGCGGCGGCGGGCGGCGCCCGATCAGTCCCGGGTCAGCGGCTTGTATTTGATGCGGTGCGGCTGTTCGGCCGCGGCGCCCAGCCGGCGCCGGCGGTCGGCCTCGTAATCGGCGTAGTTGCCCTCGAACCACACCGTCTGGCTGTCGCCCTCGAAGGCGAGGATGTGCGTGGCGACGCGGTCGAGGAACCAGCGGTCGTGGGTGATGACGACGGCGCAGCCGGGATAATCCAGCAGGCCCTCTTCGAGCGCACGCAGCGTGTCGACGTCGAGGTCGTTGGTCGGCTCGTCGAGGAGCAGCAGGTTGGCGCCCTCCTTGAGCATCTTGGCGAGGTGCACCCGGTTGCGCTCGCCGCCGGACAGCTGCCCGACCTTTTTCTGCTGATCGGTCCCGCGAAAGTTGAACAGGCTGCAATAGGCTCGGCTCGGCAGCTTGCGGCGCCCCAGGTCGATCTCCTCGAGACCGCCGGAAATTTCCTGCCACACGGTGTTGCCGGGGTTGAGCGTGTCGCGCGACTGGTCGACATAGCCGAGCCGCACGCTGTCGCCGACACGGAAGCTGCCTTCGTCGGCCGGCTCCGCGCCGGTGATCATGCGGAACAGGGTCGTCTTGCCCGCGCCGTTCGGGCCGACGATGCCGACGATCCCGCCGGGCGGCAGGCGGAAATCGAGCGCCTCGATCAGCAGCCGGTCGCCGAACGCCTTCGCGACGCCCTGAGCCTCGACGACGAGGTCGCCGAGCCGCGGGCCCGGCGGCAGCACGATCTGCGCATTGTCGGGCGCCTTTTCGCGGCTCTGGGCGACCAGCGTCTCATAGGCCTGCAGCCGCGCCTTGCTCTTCGCCTGACGGGCGCGCGGGCTCTGGCGGACCCATTCGAGCTCGCGCTCCAAGGTGCGCTGCCGCGCCTCTTCCTGGCGGCCTTCCTGGGCGAGCCGCGCCTGCTTCTGTTCGAGCCAGCCCGAGTAGTTGCCCTCGTAGGGGATGCCGTGGCCGCGATCGAGTTCGAGGATCCAGCCGGCGACCTCGTCGAGGAAGTAGCGGTCGTGGGTCACGGTGACGACGGTGCCGGGATAATCCTTGAGGAAGCGCTGCAGCCAGGCGACCGATTCGGCGTCGAGATGGTTGGTCGGCTCGTCGAGCAGCAAGAGGTCGGGTTTTTGCAGCAAGAGCCGGCACAGCGCGACCCGGCGCCGCTCGCCGCCGGACAGATTGGCGACCGGCGTGTCGCCGGGCGGGCAGCGCAGCGCGTCCATCGCGATCTCGATCGTGCGGTCGAGTTCCCAGGCGTCGGCCTGGTCGATCATCTCCTGCAGCTCGCCCTGCTCGGCGATGAGCTCGTTCATCTCGTCGTCGGTGAGCTCCTCGGCGAACCGCGCCGAAACCGCCTCGAAGCGCGCCAGCAGCGCCTTGGTCTCGGCCAGCCCTTCGCTGACGTTGCCGAACACGTCCTTGTCCGGGTCGAGCACCGGTTCCTGCGGCAGATAGCCGACGGTCGCGCCCTCGGCGGCCCAGCCCTCCCCGGTGAATTCCTTCTCGACCCCCGCCATGATGCGCAGCAGCGTCGATTTGCCGGCGCCGTTGAGCCCCAGCACGCCGATCTTCGCGCCGGGCAGGAACGACAGCCAGATGTCGCGCAGCACCTCGCGGCCGCCGGGGTAGCTCTTGCCGAGCCCCTTCATCACATAGATGTACTGATAGGCGGGCATCGCGGCGGCCTTTGTCGCTGGGGGATACCCGCAGGTAGGGTCGGCGCCACACCCCGTCAAGCGTCTTTCGCCGGCGCTAGCGTCCGATCACCGTGAACGGAAACTGGCCGAGCGGGACGTTGTTGAGCGCGAAGGAAATCGCGTAGCTGCCCTTGCGCAGGCTCACGTTGAACGCGCACCACGCGGTTTTCGGCGCGCTCGTCTCCGGCCGGCACGACGCGATGACCTTGCGGCCCTGCAGCAGTTCGAACCGGGCGGCCTTGCCGGGCGCACCGCCCGGATAATCGACCCGGACGGCAACCGCATCCATCGGCAGCGTAAAGATCGAGGCGGGGGAGATCGGGTCGCCGTTCGGCGTGATGTCGCGCGCGATGGTCGGGACGATGCCGCGCGCCGGCTGGTCGGCGGCGGGTGACGGCGGCGCTTCGGGCGGCAGCCCGGCCTGCGCGGCGGGAACCCCGAACGCCGCCGGGTTCAGCATCGACTTCCAGTAGGCGAGGGCGCACCCCAACGTCGGCGGCAGCGCGGGATAGCGGTCCCTGACAAAAGCCGCGCCGCTCGGACTGCTCGAACTGGAACCGTAAAGCGGGCTGACGGTAAGACGTCCCGCAGCGTCATGCGACCCCAGGCCGGCATAGCGCTGGTCGAGGGCGCTGCACTCGCCGTCGCTTTGTTCGGCGAACGGCGGATAGGCGAGGAAAATCGCGAAAAGCGTCGCGGCGACGAGGAGAACCAGGAAGCGCATCGCTGGCCTTGTGCGGCAAGCTGCGGGGGTATGGGGGATGATGGTAGCGGAAGAATAATATTCGGTTAACCATAACCAGCGGCGATGCTGCAGTGCAACATCCGGGTTGACGCCGGGTGAGCAGACACTTACTTGTATCCGCCATGCGCAGCGGGCGATTGGATAGCGACGAGCGGCGCCGGGCAATCGTGCTCGCCGCGGTACCCCTCTTCGCGCGCAACGGCTTCGCCGGCACGACGACCCGCGAGCTGGCCGCCGCCGCCGGCGTCTCCGAGGCGCTGCTCTTCAAGCATTTCCCCAGCAAGCAGTCGCTCTACCGCGAGATCCTCGCGCTCGGCTGCGAGGGCGACCCGGCGCTGCAGGAGCTGGCGACGCTGCCGGCCTCGACCGAGACGCTGGCCGGCATCGTCCGTTTCATGGTGCGGCGCTACGTTTTGGGTTGCGAGCGGGCGCGCGCCGATCTCGATCTGCGGATGCGGCTGATGCTGCACAGCTGCCTCGAAGACGGCGATTATGCCCGCGAGCTGTTTGCCGCCGTCGCGCCGCATGTCGTGCCGGTCTTCGTCGCTTCGCTGAAGGCGGCCGAGGAAGCGGGCGATCTCGCGCCGTTGCCGGCCAGCGGCGCCAACCGGTTCTGGTTCGCTCAGCATGTCGCGGCGATGATGGCCTTCGCATTTCTGCCGCGAGACGGGTTCATCCCTTACGAAGGATCGCTCGACCGGCTGGTCGAGGAGGCCGGCGACTTCATCCTGCGCGGGATCGGCATGAGCGAGGCCGCGATCGCCGCGTCGCGCGGCGCCGCACCGCTGAAAGCCGCGGCAGATTAGGGCGAAAGCACCATGGACGGCGACATCACCCCCGGGACATTGCCGGACCTCACCCCCGCGACGCGCGCGCCGCATACACCGCCCAGCCGGGCGAAGCGGGTGCGCTGGTTCGGCATCGTGGCGCTGCTCGTCGCCGTCGTGCTGGGCGCGCTTTACGGCTTCAATGCCTACCGCGCCAAGGCGATCGCCACGTTCTTCGCCAACTCGAAGCCGCCGCCCGCGCAGGTCAGCACGGTGGTTGCGACGAGCGCGCCGGTGCCGCACCTCGCGAGCGGGATCGGCTCGCTGGCGGCGGTGCACCAGGTGACGGTGACCCCGGAGGTCGGCGGACGGGTGACCGAGATCGACTTCGAGTCCGGGGCCAAGGTCAAGGCCGGCGACAAGATCGTCCAGATCAACGACGCCCCCGACCGGGGCGACCTCGCCAACTACCAGGCGCAGCAGCGCTGGGCCGCGGTGTCGCTGCAGCGGGCGCAGGAATTGGCGAAGCGGCAATTCGGCCCGCAGGAAACCGTCGACCAGTGGCAGGCCCAGCTCGACGAGGCCGCGGCGCAGATCGAGAAGACCCAGGCGATCATCGCGCAGAAGGCGGTGCGCGCGCCGTTTGCCGGCCGGCTCGGCGTCCGCCAGGTCGATCTCGGGCAATTCGTCAACCCGGGCGCGGCGATCGTGACGCTGACCGATCTGTCGACGCTCTACGTCAATTTCACGCTGCCGACCCAGCTCGCCGGGGAGCTCAAGGTCGGCCAGACCGTCGAGGTCACCGCCGACGCGGTACCCGGCCGCACGTTCAGCGCGACGCTGACCACGATCGAGCCGCAGATTTCCGCCGCGACGCGCACGATCGCCGTCCAGGCGAGGATGCCGAACCCCGACGAGGCGTTGCTGCCGGGGATGTTCGTCAATGCCAATGTGGTGCTGCCGGCGGAGCCGCCGGCGGTGATCCTGCCCGAGACCGCGATCGACTACACGCTCTACGGCGACAGCGTCTACGTCGTCCGCGCCGACGGCACCGGCGCCGACGGCAAGCCGCTGCTGAAGGCGTTCCGCACCCCGGTCAAGACCGGCCTGCGCTGGGACAACAAGGTGGCGGTGCTCGACGGGCTGAAGGCGGGCGAGCAGGTCATCGCCTCCGGCCAGATCAAGGTGCAGGACGGTGCGCCGGTCGTCGTCACCGGCAACCCGCCGCCGCAGCCGCTGGCCGCGCCGACGCTGCACTAGGCGCACGCGCATGCATTTCACCGACCTCTTCATCCGGCGGCCGGTGCTGGCCCTGGTCGTCAGCCTGCTGATCCTGCTGATCGGCGCGCGTGCGATGTACGGCTTGCAGATCCGGCAATACCCCAAGCTGTCGAACACGACGATCACGGTCACGACGACCTATCCGGGCGCCTCGCCCGATCTCATCGCCGGCTTTATCACCACGCCGATCGAGCAGGCGGTCGCGACCGCCGAGGGCATCGACTACCTGACCTCGAACTCGGTGCTCGGCACCAGCACGATCACCGCCTACATCAAGCTCAATTACAACCCCAGCGCCGCGCTGACCGACGTCATCGCCAAGGTGCAGCAGGTCAAATACCTGATGCCCGCGGGGGCGCAGGACCCGATCGTCGTCAAGGCGACCGGCCAGACGACCGCGGTCATGTATATCGGCTTCGCCAGCGCGACGCTGCAAAGCGCGGCGATTTCCGACTACCTGACGCGCGTCGTGCAGCCGCTGATGGTGACCGTCGACGGCGTCGCCTCGGCCGATATCCTCGGCGGCCAGACCTTCGCCATGCGGCTATGGCTCGACCCGGCGCGCATGGCCGCGCGCGGCATCACCGCCGACAATGTTGCCGCGGCGATCCAGGCCAACAATTTCCAGTCGGCGCCCGGCCAGGCGAAGGGCTTCTTCACGGTCACCAACGTCGATGCGCGAACCGGTCTCACCGACGTCGAACAGTTCAAGCGCATGGTGGTCAAATCGTCCGGCGGCGCGGTGGTGCGGATGGAAGACATCGCCGATGTCGAGCTCGCCGCGCAAAGCTGGAATTCGAGCGTCGCGATGAACGGCCAGCAAGCGGTCTTCATCGCGATCCAGGCGACGCCCGACGGCAACCCGCTCTCGCTGGTCGCGGGCGTGCGCAAGCTCTTGCCCGACATCCAGCGGACGCTGCCGCCCTCGGTCAAGATGGAGGTCGCCTACGATTCGACGAAGTTCATCCAAGCCTCGATCGACGAGGTCAAGATGAGCCTCGGCCAGGCGGTGGCGATCGTCGTCGTCGTGATCTTCCTGTTCCTCGGCAGCTTCCGGTCGGTGATCATCCCGATCGTGACGATCCCGCTGTCGCTGATCGGCGCCGGCACGATCATGGCGGCGCTCGGCTTCAGCCTCAACCTGCTGACCCTGCTGGCGATGGTGCTGGGGATCGGGCTCGTCGTCGACGACGCGATCGTCGTCGTCGAGAACGTCTACCGCCACATCGAGGAGGGCAAGACCCCGCCGCAGGCGGCGCTGATCGGCGCGCGCGAGATCGCCAGCCCGGTCATCTCGATGACCCTGACCCTCGCCGCGGTCTATGCCCCGATCGGCTTTCTCGGCGGGGTCACCGGCACCCTGTTCCGCGAATTCGCCTTCACGCTGGCGGGTGCGGTGATCATTTCCGGGATCATCGCAGTAACGCTGTCGCCGATGATGTGCTCAATGCTGCTGGCGCCCGGGATGACGCAGGGCCGTTTCGCGCGGCTGATCGACGGCGCCTTCTCGCGGGTCGCCGGCTGGTACGGCCGCAAACTCCAGCGCTCGCTCGACTATCGGCCGGTGACCGCGCTGTTCGCGCTCGCGGTCTTTGCCGCGCTCGCGCTGATGTACACGAACACCAAATCGGAGCTGGCGCCGGAAGAAGACCAGGGCGTGCTGTTCGCGCTGACCAAGGCGCCGCAATACGCCAACCTC
>Ga0335081_10022261_pt1 | contig 10255 bp, 7 predicted proteins | sample Lox_Sample_35_FD_206713 | JGI IMG/M metagenome (GOLD analysis project Ga0335081, IMG submission 206713) | Soil microbial communities from Loxahatchee National Wildlife Refuge, Florida, United States - Lox_Sample_3.5 | ecosystem: Environmental > Terrestrial > Soil > Wetlands | place: USA: Florida...
GTAAGCATTCAGCCCGCGGACGCTGAGTGATTGTGATCTTGTTCGGTGCCCGGTGTTACGGTGAGGCTGCGGCCGGTGCGGGCGGGTACCACGGAGTGCCGGTCATGACGGTTCGCAGGACGGTGAGGACGTCCTGGCCGTGCTTGCGGGCGGTGTCGATGTAGGAGCGGATGTCGAGCCGGTCCTGGGTGGCCTGGTCGCTGGTGAGCCGGCCGGATATCTTCTGCTGGGTTTTCAGCGGGCGCACGCCGCGCTCGCTGATGTTGTTGGTGGGCCAGACCCGGGTGTCGGTGGTGAACCGCAGGACGTCGTCCTGCCGGTCGCGGCAGAACTCCAGCAGGTCGCGGCCGGGGTGCTGGGCGGTGGTGTTCTTCGGCCCGGGGATGCGGGGCAGGTCGGACAGGCCTGCCAGCACGGCGTGGCGGAACTCGCGGACCAGCGGGCCGCGGACGTGCCCGGGGATCTCGGTCTGGCCGGCGTCGCGGGTGTCGTGCCAGGCCTTGATCAGCCCGCGCAGCGCCCGCTGCGCCTGGGCGGGCCAGATCGCGTCCGGCCAGCTCTCGGCGGCGTCCTGGTAGTCGCGCAGGATGTGAGCCAGGCACGGCTGGTGGCCGGCCAGGTGCTGCCACCCGTCGTGGAAGTAGCAGGCGTACCGGTCCGACACCACGATCCCGGCGAAGTCCGGCAGGATCCCGAAGTCGCGGAAGGACTCCAGGCTCCGCTTGCCGAGGAAGAACAGCGAGTACAGCTCGGTGAACGCGCCCAGCACGTACTTCTTCTCGCCCGCGGGGCCGGCCCGCAGCGTGGTCTCGTCGAACCCGGCTACGTACGCGGCGGTGATCAGCGTCTTGATCAGCTTCACCACGCCGGCGATCGCCTCCGCGGCCGTGGCCAGGCAGGAGTGGATGAACCCGGCCGACACCGCCGCGCCGGTCGCGTCGGCGATCAGCTGGCGGCACCGCTCGACGGGCACGTGCTGGAACACCAGCAGGTACACCGCCAGGGCGCGCAGGGCCGGGCCGATGGACACCGCGGCGTCCGGCACGCCCGGCGGGCGGGCTGCGACATGCACCGCCCCGCAGCCGCACCGCGCCCGGTGCAGGTCATGCTGGACCCGCCGCGCTGACGGCCCGGGGATCTCCAGCTGCTGGTGCGAGCGGGCCACCCCCAGGTCGGCCGCGCCGGCCAGGTCCGCGCCGCAGCCGCACAGCCCCCGGGGATGGTGGTCGATGACCTCGTCCGGCTCGGCCCAGCACATCGCCGACCCCGGCGAGCCGGGCTGCCTGCCGCGCTTGCGCGCCGCCCGCTCCGCCGCGCGCCGCTGCTGCCGCGACGGCGGCGTGCGCCCGGGCACGTCATCGGCGCTGGGCGGCATCGACGAGTTCCCGCTGTTACGCGAGGCCAGCCGCTCCAGCCGCGCCACCGTCGCCTGCAGCTCGCCGACCTGCTGCCGCAACTCGGCGATCGCCGCGTCCCGGGCAGCGCAGGCATCGCATCCCGGTGCAGGAGCCGGCAGATCGGTCACAACTGACCATGATCAGAGCCGGCCGGCAGTAATCAAGCCAACACGCTAGGCCGGCTCTCAGGAGACCGCCAAGCACTCGGCCAGTCACCTTCAGTCACCGGAAACCCGGCTCAGCAGCACTGGGTGAATGCTTACCTCGGCGCGACTCCGGACTGCGAGGGTGCGGGTCCTGGAGTGTCGAAGGGGCTCACTGACGGGACCGGTGCTGTGCTGGTGCTTATGATGAAGGGCATCGATGCCTTGTGATGGCGATGCTGGTGCACCGCCGGAGACGCGGAGCACGCGCTCACGAGCACGATGATGGTCGCCAGTGGGATAAGCCGGGGACTCATTTCTGACTCTCTGCCTCCTTGAGCGCAGGCCGTACTGATGGGTGGATTATGCCAGACGCTGTTCGGGACGTAGCGAGTACCGTGCCTCCGAATCTCGTGACATATCTGTGCATAGCTGCCCCAGGCGTCCTGGGCAATGCATCTACATCCAGGCGCATCGTCACTCAGCTCGTTATCTAGACTGTCGATTGCCGCAGACCGGTAACGACTTCAGGTGCCAGAGTACGGGGCGCCGCCGGTCCACGTTGTCCTGGTCCAGTGCGGCTTGAAGCTCATGTGCCTTCAGCCTCGATGGCACCCGGGCCTTGAAGGAGCGTTTCTTCCTCTTGCGACGTGAACGGTAGCGTTCGGCGATGTCCTGCGAAGCGGCAATGAAGGCCGCTCCGGCAATCCCGATCAAGAGTCCACTGACAAAGAGATACCGGTTCTCTTGCGACACAAGGATCGGATCGGTGCCCGACCAGTAGGGACTGATGACCTCCGTGGTTCCTGTCCACATTCCTGTAGTTGAGAAAAAGGGATCAGCGACGTCTGTCTGGTATGTCTGAACCTCGTCAGGCGCGAGCACCGCCACTTGCCCTGTCGGCGGGACCCAGTGTCCTGTAGGTGACTGTGGATACATCTCGCCGCCGCTGAACTCCACGCTAGGGAGGGTCACCTGGAAATTGGCTCCGGCAACGGAGTAGTCCACGGAGTCCTCGCGAACCGTGAACTGGGCGGTCGCCTTGTAGACACCTTGTCGGAGGGCAGCTTGGAGGTCAGGAGTCAGCAGTGGCGAGGTAAGAACACTGTAGACTGCGCTGTTGCGTGAGTCATCCGTGCCCGCTAGCTGATCAGTCCACGGGCCATTGTCAGTGGTGAATCCGCCATTCGCCGCAAGGCCACCGTATTGATCCGAGCTTGTGATCAGCCATCGGAATCCTCCCGGCACACTATTTGCGTAAAGCGTCAGGAAGAGCGCGCCCTCGCTGGCCTGCGACCCGTCGAGAACTGCCAGAAGCTGAACGCCTGGCTTATCTACCGAGATATCAATCATGGGAGGAAGCTGACCTCGTACGCTCTGCGATTCATCCGGAGGCAGAAGAACATAACCCAACCAACCGAGAAACAGCGCGAGGACGAGGAAGACTATCCACAGCGGCGGCAACAGCGCCGGGCGCCGTCGACCACTAGGCGACGCTCTCACTTGAGCAGCGTCCTGTGCCGGGGTTGAGTCGCGCACCGGCGAGAGCGCCCGCTGTCGCCGTGATCTCCTCCGCCGTTGCCGCCAAGACGCGGCTGCGATCAGGAGCACGGCAGCGGCCACGCCAGCGGCCGTCGTTTGTGAAGGCTGCCGAATCGCCATCGGCCGAGCATATAGGGTCACGTGCAGAACAGCGCTCTGGAGCAGACCCGCCACTCGTTACGGTGGGAGGCGGGCCTAGCTGACGGACCGGAGCCATAGGCACTTCCTCGGCTTGGTAATGCCCCAGCCTAGAGATCGACTGATGCAATGGTGAACCTTCAGTCTCCGGTAAACGACCGACAGATGGAAGCGCTGCGCTGGATAGCCGACGGCTGCCCGCCGTCGGGCAAGGGCCCGGCATATAAGATCATGGCTGTCGCACTTCAGAACCGGCGGCTGATCACTGTCTCGAGAAAGAAAGGAGAATGGCACGCCGACCTCACGCCGCGAGGACAGCATTACCTCGACCACGGTTGCTACCCTGCGTCGGCCCGTCAGTCGATGGCGTGCACAGGACCACTTGAGTCCGAACGACCGCGCACAACAAGAAACATGCTGCGGTCGTCGGCGACAGATGTAGACCTCCCAGGATCCGGGCAGGGCGCGACGAGCATCCAGACCAGATCGCGCAAGCTATCGCCCACCGAGCAGCTGATCGCCGACATCATCACCGCGGGAGGCGAACTGCGGATCGACCGCTCCGTCGATCCCACGAACTACAAGGTGCGTGTCGCCTCAGCCATCGCCTTCGGCAAGGTCCCGGAAGGCAAGCAACTCGTGATGGAGGTCGACGGGGGCTGGAGAAACCTGGTCCTGCGATTGCAGGACAAGCCCGCTTGGATGACCGCCCAACTTGCACCAATACCTGTGCCTCGGCAGCTCCGCAATCCGCATGGAGCTGTGCGAGCTCTCCTTAACGACCGCTCTCGCTTCAACGTTTCCAGGCCCGTACGCGACCGGGCGCTTCGTCTGCTGCAAGCCCTCGTCGCCGAATCGGAGCGACGAGGCTACCAAGCACGATCCGCGAGGCCGATCGACATCAGCGTTCGCTCACGCCGAGTGCAGCCGACCGCCCTACTTTCAATCGTAATCGACAGTCATGCCGTTCCACTGAATCTGTCTCAGGACCACTCCTGGAACGCGCCCCAGCCAGACATGGCCACGCTCGTCATCGAGGTGATCGGCGGTCGCGAGTACCGCAAGTCCCGCTGGACTGACGGTCAGCTCCCGCTCGAAGAGCAACTGCCCGAGATTCTCCAGGAGGCGGAGCTGCGTGCCGCGTTCGCCAAGGAGGAACGGCTGGCAGTTGAGCGGGAACGCCGGGACCTCCGGCGCCGCTGGGAAGCCGCCATGGAAGCAGCGAGAGAACGATTCCGCGAAGCTCACCGCGCGGAGGTTCTCATGCGCCAGCTTAAAGACTGGACTGCGGCAGCCGATCTGGACCAGTATCTCGCGGCGCTTGAAGTTAAAATCGCCAACATGCCCGAATCGGAAGAACGATCAGCCGCCATGGAGTGGCTGGATTGGGCAAGGAACTACAGGGGTGGTCTCGACCCGCTGAATAACAGGCTCGCCATGCGCGAAGACCCTCAACCCACTGCGGCCAACCTGCAACCTCATCTAGGTCCTTGGAGCTTCTACGGGCCGTTCGAGCGTCCTTGAATCCGTCGCATTACAGAGGAGAGCTATCGCCAGATGGTTACCCGACCTTGAAGATCGTGTCCATAACCTCGGCGCCAGTACTTATCACGGGCCGTAGCTCATGCCGATAGACGGCCTCGGTCGTAGTCGTGACGCTATGCCCGACCAGCCTGGCGATCTCCTCAACAGGGACGCCCTGCTCGCTCATGATCGAGACGAAGGTGTGTCGCAGCTCGCGCGGCGTCCAATTCTCACCGATTCCTGCGGCAGCGCAGATCTTTCTGAAAGAACGCCGAACGTGGGACGCATCCATCGGCGTGCCGACAGCGGACGCGAACACCAGTCCCCGGTCTTGCCACAGCGAACCGGCAACCAAGCGATCTTCCGCCTGCCTGACCTTCTGCACCTTCAGCGCCTCGACAACCGCCACAGGCAAGCGAAGTGTGCGCCGGGACTTGCGGGTCTTGACGTCGCCATGCGACCTGACCGACCGCCACACCGCCATGTTCGGCGGCACCGGCGGGTCGGCGCTCGGATCGCCGGCAAGGTCAACGTCATCCCATCGCAGGGCTCGAGCTTCCTCGGTCCGGCAGCCCATCAGCAGGCAAAGGACGATGTAGCCATACAGACGCGACCTCTCCGCCGCCTCGATCAGGGCATGAGCCTGCCGCAACGTCAGCGACCTGGACGGCCTCCCCTCCTGCCCCCTCGGAGCTGTCACGAGCGCAGCGACGTTCCGGCCGACCAGATCGTTGGCCTCGGCGTACCGGATCGCCCGCACGAGCGCAGCACGAGCCATCTGAACCGCCCTGGTCGAACGACTCTGAGCCAGCTTCACAAGTGCGGCGCGAACGTGCGCGGATGTTAGATCCCTCAGCCTGGTCGCCCCGATCAGCGCCACCAGAGGCGCAAGAACTTCACGGTTCGTGGCGACAGTCTTCGCCGACACGCCGGTAAGACCGTTGGCCAGCCAGTCATCTACCGCATCCCGGACCGTGTAGGTCGCCGACGTGCGGATGCCGTCCCTCAGTTCGTCGTGCAGCGCCTGGAGCTTGTCCCTGACCTCGGCCTTGGACTGGCCGCTGACCTTCCGGCGGATCCTCCTGCCGTCACCGCTGTGCCCCAGCGAGACCACGCCGCGCCATCGCCCGGCGCATGACCGATGCTGCCTCGCGTCTAAGCACTCCGTGCCAACGCGGTGGTCGAAGTAGATCGAGTCGTCACCATGGCCGCGCCGCTTGTCCGCCATGGCCGAACGCTAGCACGCATGGCTCCCACTTTGGCTCCCACCCTCGGCCTTGGATGGCTCCACATGGCCCTGATCAGTCGGGATGGCGGGATTCGAACCCGCGGCCTCCTGCTCCCAAAGCAGGCGCGCTAACCAAGCTGCGCCACATCCCGCCTGGATTGAAGCTTATCCTGGCCGGCACGCTCGACGAGGGCGCAGCACGCGAGCACCGGCGCACTCCCGGAGGCCTGCCGACCGCGCGCCGACGAGCAACCCTGCCAGACGCCGCCAACGCCAGGAACCCGGTACGCTACTGCGTGGCGGTTCAGCAAACCCGCGGGCGTAGCTCAATGGCAGAGCCCCAGCCTTCCAAGCTGGTCATGAGGGTTCGATTCCCTTCGCCCGCTCCTTCGCCCGCAGCCGCGGCCGCCTACGTGCGGCAGGTGATGGCCGGCGGGCCCTGGCAGCCTGCGAGCGAGTCCGGCGCGGGCTGGGCCTGAGCGCAACCCCCGGGTGCGCCCGCGGCTTGGCTAAGGGTGCTGCCCCCGCGGAGACGGGCCCGTGCCCTTGACGACAGGCTTCGGGCAGCCTCGCACCAGACCGGCCAGAACCTGGCCCGGCCGACTGCGTGTCGCCCCTGCCCGCGCGGGACGCGCGGGCAGGCGGCAGGGACCTTGCATCACGTGGAAGGCGCCCCGCGCGCTCGTCGTCATAACATCGAAGGAATGGATGCCCAGCCCGAACAGCACAGCGACGACGACCGCCACGGCTACGCCCGCAAGGGCTCCCCTGCCGGGCAGGCGGGTCACCAGCCAGGCTCCGAGCAGCGAGATCAGGCCAAGCGCCGGGACGTAAAACCGGACGAGAGGCAGCACGAAGATCGTTACGGCAGAGCCAGGTCCGACGGTCCAGGTGTAGGCGAAGTACAGACCCCAGATGGCCAGCCAGGACGCTCCGAGCGCGAGACCGACGCCGAGGTCGCGGCGGGCCGCGGTCGCCCGTTCGCCTTCGGAGTGCCGGCGCAGCAGCCACTGCCCGAGAATCCACCCGAACGCCACCAGGGCCAGCAGGTACATAGGCGTCGTCCAGGCCAGATCCCTGGGCATGTTCTTCAGGTTCGGCAGCACCGCGGACAGACTGAACTGGATCTCACCTGGACGGTATCCCGACTGCAGCGGGCCGCCGTAGACCACCGAGTCGAACCCGCCGACACCAGCGCAGAACACCACCGCGGAGCCCAGCCACCACGCCAGCGTCGTTCCCGCCAGCCGCGTCGCCGGGAGCCGCCACGCGATGATGACCGCGACCACAGCGCAGCCAAGGACCACGATGTCGGTGTACCGGGTGAACGTCGCCACTTCCAGCGCGACGAACCCGGCCAGGCCCGCCCAGGTGCGCCGCCGTCGGCTGGCTTCCGTTGCCAGCACAGCCCACAGCAAGGCGCCAGCACCAGCGGCGATGAGGGAGGCGTCGAAGAAGGTCGGCATGTAGTCGCGCCACGCGAACACGATCGCCGTGCCGGAGGAGCAGTACAGCCCGACCGCTGCGGTGCCACCGAACCGCCCGAGCCAGCGGCGGGCCCCGATGTAAAGGCCGATGCAGGCGAGCGCGCCGTAGAACAGCGCGGCCAAGCGGATGATCCCCAGGGCCTGGAACGCCACGGCCAGGAACGGATAACCGGGATCCTTCTCGCTGATCCACCGGCCGTCCGCGAGCTGCACCCACTGCGGGAGTCCCGCCTGCGGGCCGAACAAGGGGCCGAGCGGTCCCGAAGCCTTTGCCGCCAGAGCGTGGGCCTGCGCGGTGGACAGGGTAAGGAAGTGCCCTTCGGTCATCGCAACGACAGACGCGCGGTAGGCGTAGTCATCCGGCTCGACCAGCATCGGCGTCGTCCGGAGGGCCACGAAGCACAGCACAGCGAAGGCGGCGGCCGCGAGCAGCAACTCCAGCCTGACCAGGCCCGCCGCGGCGCGGCGCGGCGCGATGGCGACGGCCGACGCCTCCTCGGCGTACGTGGCGCCGGTCACGGTCTACGCCAGCCGCTAGCGGTTGCCGGGGTCATATTCCGAACCGTACCGGCGCGCCCTCCGTGCTCAGCGCGAGAATCGTGTGAGTTCCGTGTGAGCCGACGTGCGGCGGAGTCGCGGTCAGCTGAGGGTGGCGCGAAGGGCCAGGCAGTGGCGGGCAGCGCGGCGGGCCAGCAGGATGCGGGCGAGGCTGGCCACGGCCGCCGCGCACGCCGGGACGGGCGACAGTCTGCCGGGTGCGAGATCGAGCTGAGCCGCGAGGAGTGCTAGGCCGAGGCCGTCGGCGCCGATCGCGGCGAAGCCGGCGATCGCGGCCGCTGCGGAGGCGCGGCCCGGTCGGTCGGGAAGCCAGCGGGTCAGGCTCCCGGTGCTCCCCAGACTCACGGCCGCCGCGCAGACGGTGACCGCTACCGCCGCGGCGACCAGGAGCAGGCCGGCCTCGGTTGCGGCGGCGCCCGCGTGGTGCCAGGGAATGGCGAAGCGGACGCCGAGGTGGCTGCACAGAGCCGTGGCGATCCAGAGCAGGCCGACCAGCGGGCCGGTGAGCAGCAGGGTGCCCGCCACCTTGCGGGATTGCGCGGCGGCGATCTCCGCGTGAAAGCCGGAGGCGACCCGCGCGGGGTCGCCGAACTCCCCGATCGCCATGCGGCAGCCTTGCTCCGCAGTCAAGCCAGCCGCACGGTAGGCATCCGTAGCGTCGAGAAGGCCGGAACGGAGCTCGGCGATTATCTCCGCCCGGTGCCTGGCGGTACCGGGCAGGCGGGTCATGACGGCCGCCAGGTAGCGCTCGGCCTGCGGGTCAGTCAGGTCGGGAGGCGCGCCCCGGCCGGGCATGCCTAGCCCGGCTGGCCTGACGTGCGCGCCCAGTGGGCTCATGGCGCGCTTGGCTCCAGGGATGCGGGCCGAAGCAGCGTGGTGATCGCGGCGGAGAACTCGCTCCAGGCGCCGCGTTCGGTGTCCAGGGCGCCGCGGCCTGCCGGCGTCAGCTCGTAGACCCGGCGGCGGCGCCCTCCGGCCTCGGACCAGCTCGCCCGGACCAGGCCCGCGCGCTCGAGCCGATGCAGCGCCGGGTAGAGGGTCCCGGTCGGCAGATCGAGCTGCCCGCCACTGCGTACCCGGAGCTGCTCCATGATCGCGTAGCCGTGGCGCGGGCCCGGCTCAAGGACCGCGAGCAGGATCCCGTCGAGGTGGCCCTTCAGCGCTTCCGCTCTCATAAGTAGGCATGCTACCCTACGAGCTATCAGTAGTGTCGCTACAGGTAGAACAGCTACTCTCAGTGGAGCGTGGGCGGCAATGAGCGAGACCGCGAGCCTGGTGACGCGAAATGTCGTCTTTACGATCGTCGTGCCAGGGCTGGGCGGAGTCTGGGTGCCGTGGCGGATCCTGGCCGACAGCGGGCAGGAGAGCGTGAGCCCGGCCGGGTGGGCGGCGGTGGCAGTGATCGCCGCCGGCGCGGCCCTCTACGCCTGGTGCGTGTGGACCTTCGCGGCGGTCGGCCGTGGCACGCCGGGGCTGTGGGACTCGCCCCGGCGCGTGGTGACCGCCGGGCCGTACCGGTGGGTGCGGAATCCGATCTACATCGCGGCAGTGCTGATCGTCGGCAGCGAGGCATGGCTGTTCATGTCGTGGCGGCTGCTTGTCTACGCGGCTGCGATGGCCGCCGCCTTCCACCTCTTCGTGACCACCCATGAGGAGCGACGGCTGACCCGGCGCTTCGGCCAGCCCTATCTGGAATACCGGCGGACAGTGCCGCGCTGGATCCCGCGCCCGCCGCGTCCGCCGCGTTTTCGCGGGCCGCTCGCCGGATCGGACGGCCCGCCCCCGTGCAACAATGAGCCATGCCCGTCCGCACCGTCATCGAGCGCGGACCTAAAGGGAAGCGATCGGTGGCCTTCGGCATCGACTGGCCCGGTTGGTCACGGGGCGCGCGGAGCGCCGAACTTGCCCTGGAGACACTCGAGTCCTATCGGGAACGCTATCGGCCCGTCGCCGGTCTCGCCGGGATGGCGGGGGAGTTCGACGCCGCCGGTCCCCTGGAGGTCGTGGAGGACAGGGTCGGAACAGGTTCGACCGACTTCTGGGGCATCTCCTTCTCGCCTTCTGCGACCGAGCAAGGGCCGATGGGCGAGGCGGAGCTGGAGCGCGGTATCACGCTTTTGCGAGCCTGCTGGGAGTTCTTCGACGGCGTCGCGGCGCGGGTCTCGCCGGAGATGCGCAAGGGCCCGCGGGGAGGAGGCCGCGACCGCGACCAGATCATCGGCCACACCATCCGCACCG
>Ga0335081_10022263_pt1 | contig 10255 bp, 8 predicted proteins | sample Lox_Sample_35_FD_206713 | JGI IMG/M metagenome (GOLD analysis project Ga0335081, IMG submission 206713) | Soil microbial communities from Loxahatchee National Wildlife Refuge, Florida, United States - Lox_Sample_3.5 | ecosystem: Environmental > Terrestrial > Soil > Wetlands | place: USA: Florida...
CGCCCAGGCCCTGCTGGCGCCGGCGGACCTGGCGGCCGGGCCGCCGGGCGCCGCGTTCCTGGCCCAGGGTGATATCTGGACCGAGCAGTACGAGCCGGGCCGTCTGTGCCTGGGCGCCGTGATGGACGCCGGGCGGCGCGCGGGCGCGCCTGCGATCCTGTCGCAGGCCCTGGGCTTGTCGGCCGAGCTGGCCTGGTGGACCGGGCGATGGGCGTCCGCTCACGCGGACGCGACCGAGGCGCTGCAGCGGGCCGAGGAGATCAGCCAGCCCGGCCTGATCGGGCAGGCCCTGGCCCAGCTGTCCCGGATCGCGGCCGCCCGGGGTGACCGGGAACGGTGCGATGAGCACATGGAGCGGGCACGCCAGGAGGTTGAGCCGTACGGCGTCGGCGGGCTGGCCGTCCACGACGCGGCGGCGCTCGGGTTGTGCGCGCTCAGCCGCGGTGACCTGACCACGGCGATCGACCACCTGGAGCGCGCCTGGGACGCGGCACAGGCCGCGGGGCTGGGTAACCCCAACGTCGTCCCGTTCGCCGGCGATCTCGCCGAGGCCCTGGCCCGGGCCGGCGCCGCCGGGCGGGCCCGGGAGGTCCTGGCCTGGCTCCAGGAGCGGGCCGACGCGACGGGCCTGGTCTACCCCCAGGCCGCGGCCGCGCGGGCACGCGGGATCCTCGCCCGCGATCCGGCCGAAGCCGAGGCCTGCTTCGCCACGGCCCACGCGGCGTACGCCCGGCAGCCGATGCCGTTCGAGCAGGCCCGCACGCTGCTCTGCCAGGGTGAGGTGCTGCGCCGCAGCCGCCGTCCGGCCGCTTCCCGCGCTCCCCTCCGCCACGCCCTGACCATCTTTACCAGCCTGGACGCGCGGCCGTGGGCAGCCAGGGCGATGACCGAACTGGACGCCACCGGCGCCCGGGCCGGCACCCCGAACACCGCGACCGCCTCCGCCCTGAACTCCCTCAGCCCGCAAGAACTCCAAGTCGCCCGGGCCGTCGGGCGAGGGCTCAACAACGTCGAGACCGCGGCGGCCCTGTTCGTCTCCCGCAAGACCGTCGAAGCCCACCTCACCCGCGCCTACCGCAAACTCGGCATCCGGTCCCGCACCGAACTGACCCGCCTGCTGGTCACGTGGGACCAGACCCCAGTACCCGCGTGAGTGCGTCCGCCACCCGGTCGACGGTGGACGGCGGGACGGTGAAGGGGATCCGCAGGTGCCGGTCGTCGCGTCCGTCGACCGCGTACGTGGAGGCGGGCTCCAGCAGCACGCCGAGCCGCGCGCAGGCCCGCACTACCTCATGGGAGGAGCGGGGATGGAGGTCAAGCCACAGCGTGACTCCGCCGGCCGGGCTGTGCCAGCGGAGCTTCGCCTGGCCGATGCCGCGCAGGCGGTGTTCCAGGTGCCGAAGGTTCTCGGTCAGCAGCCGCGTGCGCCGCTGAATGACCGAATCGAGCGACGGCAGCAGCCGGGCGGTAGTGATCTGGTCGAGCGCGCCCGGGCCCGCGCCCGTCGCGACGGCGGCGCTCCTCAGCTGCCGGGTTACGCCGGCCGGAGCGCGGATCCAGCCCACATGCAGGCCTCCCCACACGGTCTTGCTGAGCGATGAGACGACGATGACACGGTGGTCAGCGGCGGCCAGCGAGGCGGCCGTATCCCCGGCCAGGCGGAGCGGGCGCATGGTCTCGTCGGCCACGACCAGCCAGCCGGCCGTGGCGGCGATACGGCCGATCGCCTCGCGCGTCGAGGGGGGCATGGTGGCGCCGGTCGGGTTGTGGCCGTCGGGCTGCACGTACAGCACGCCGGGCGAGCCCGCGTGCAGCAGGCGAGCCAGGTCGCCGGGATCCCAGTCAGCCGCTCCGGCCCGCCAGCCGCGTAGTCGCCGCTTACGCTGCGCCAGGATGCGCAACGCTCCTGGGTAGCTGGGGGTCTCGGTCACGGCGAGCCCGCCGGGCGGCCCGGCCACGTCAAGGACCAGGCTCAGCCCGGTCGTGGCTCCAGAGGTGAGTGTCAGCTGGCCCGGGCGGGTGGCCAGGCCGGACCTGGTGAGGTGCTGGGCCAGCAGTTCGGTGAGCGTATCGGGGCTTGCTCCGGTTGCCCCGTCGCCGAGCAGCGCGGCCGGCAAGTCGTCGTGACAGGCGGCCTGAATGACCTGGGCGAGGTCGGCCGGCCCGGCCGTGGTCGCCGAGCGCAGGTCCAGAACATCGGCACCGGCCTCACCGGGCTGCGGGGACCGCGCGGGGCGAGAGGCGATCGTGTCAAGGAGCCGGTCCGTGGCGGCCACGAACGTGCCAGAACCATGGCGGGTAACGACGAGTCCCTCCAGCCGCAGCCTGGTCAGCGCCCGGACTACCGTGACCCGGCTCACGTTGAGCCGCGCAGCGAGCGCCCGCTCAGAGGGCAGGCGCATGCCGGGCCGGAACTCCCCGTGCGCGATGCGTCCCCGGAGCGTGGCCGCCACCTCGAGGGCCATGGACGTGCCCGGCGTCGGCATCAGTCCACTTTAGAGCAAAGTGGACTGCCAGGCGGCGAGTCCCGGCGCGAAAGTATCTGACATGGAGTTCCAGCACCTCGATGTTTTCGCCGACACGCCGTTCACCGGCAACAGCGTCACGGTCTTCCTGGCCGATAGCACGGTGACCACCGGTCAGATGCTGTCGATCACCCGGGAGTTCCGGCATTTCGAAAGCATCTTCCTCTGGCCGACCGCAGATGATAGCCGCTGGCGGGCCAGGGTCTTCGACTTGGCCGACGAGCTTGACTTTGCCGGTCACCCCGTCCTGGGGGCCGCGGCCGCGCTGCACGACAGCGCCGGCGGCGACACGATGCGGCAGTGGACGATCGAATTGCCCGCCAGGACCGTGACCGTGCAGACCACCCGCGACAGAACCGTGTTCCGTGCGACGCTCGACCAGGGGAGTCCCGTGTACGGGCCATCGGGCACCGGCGCCGCGGTCGCCCCGGTCCTCGACGGCATCGGGCTGTGCGACACCGACCTGGTTCCTGGGCTTGAGCCGGCCGTGGTGTCCACCGGGCTTCGCTACCTGGTCATCCCCGTGCGCGCGACGGCGCTCGCCCGCCGTTCACCCTGCACCAGGGCCGCTTCGTCGGCCGGCCCAGCCAGATCCAGGTCGAACCTCGCGGTTCGGCCGGCGCAGTGGCCCGGATACTCGTCGGCGGCCAGGTCGCCCTGGTCGCGGCGGGGACACTGCGGAACCTGCCGGGGTGATCCGGTGACCATCCCCCGTCTACGGCGCCACCGCCGTGGCCCCGACGGCTGGTCTTGCTGCGTTCCTGGCACACTGCCGTGGCTAGTGATACGCGGTTGCCGCTCCGTCCGCTCGGATCTTACGGCGTGGATGCCCCTTTCATGCTGCTGTAACGACATGACTGAGGCATCCACGCCTTACGTTCTGGTATGGGCGGTGCCACAGTGACGGGAGCTGCCCTCGCTGTGCGCAACGCCTCACCGCGACGGCCCGGGGTCACCCGCGGGAGGGTGATGACGCGGACCCAGTCGGCCGGCACGCTGGCAGGATGCGTGAACCAGCAGCTCAGGAAGTAAGCACCGGCATACCGGAGACCACGAAGAGCAACCAGCGGCTTGCCATCCTGCTGGCGATGGCCATGTTCGTGCTCGTGGTCGACACGTCACTGATGAACGTGTCGATCTCGGCGGTCGTCCGGGATCTCGGCACCACGGTCAGCGGGGTCCAGTCGGCGATTGCGCTGGAAGCGCTGGTCTCCGCCGCGTTCATCCTGATCGGCAGCAAAGTCGGCGATCTCATCGGGCGCAAACTCGCGTACATCCTAGGTCTGCTCGGCTACGCTGTCGGCGCTCTGGCGATGGCCTTCGCCCAGAGCCTGACCGCGATCATCGTGTTCTGGGCCGTGGTGGGCGGACTGGGCGCGTCACTCCTGCTGCCCGCCATGCAGTCCCTGATTCACGGCAACTTCGAAGGCGCGGCGCAGAAGCGGGCCTACGCTCTCGTCGGGGCGTCGGCGGCGATTGCCGCCGCGGTCGGGCCGCTGTTCGGAGGCTTCGTCACCACCTATCTGTCATGGCGGGTCGGATTCCTCTTCGAGGTCGCCGTCATCGCGGTCGTGCTGTCCGGCATCAAGCTCGTCCATGACGTCCCTTACACCGGCTCGCGGCGTGTTGACGTGGTTGGCGCCGTGCTGTCCGTCCTGGCCATGGGCGGCATCGTGCTGGGCATCCTGGTCTGGCAGGAAGGCGGCGAATCCGTTCTCGCCGTCCTGGCCGTCGGCGCGGCCGCGCTGGTCCTGCTGGTCTACTGGCTCAGGCGCCAGAAGCGGCTGGGGAAGCCGACGCTGCTCGACCCGGATCTGTTCAAGTCCAAGGTCTTCGAGTCCGGCGTCACCGGGCAGATGCTCCAGCAGATCGCCCTGGGCGGCACCATGATCGTCCTGCCGATCTACCTGCAGATGGTGCTGGAGTACAACGCGCTGAAGGCGGGCCTGTCGCTGGCGCCGCTCTCGCTCACCATGTTCGCGGTAGCGGTCGTGGCCGGGAGGAGAGCCGCCAGGCGGCGCCCGGCCGGTATCATCCGGCTGGGGTTCGCAATCTTGACGTTCGGGCTGATCCTGCTGATCCCGATCGTGCCCAGGGCGGATTCCGGCTGGTGGCTGGTGGTTCCGCTGGTGATCGCCGGGATCGGGCTGGGCCTGCTGGTGTCCCAGCTGAACAACTACACGCTCTCCCCGATCTCGGATGAACGGGTGAGCGAGGCCGCGGGGGTGAATTCGGCCGGGGGATCGTTCGGGCTCTCGTTCGGGCTGGCGTTCGCCGGCGCCATCATGCTGGCCACGCTGTCCCTCGGCTTTACCAACCTGGCCAATTCGAGCACCGTGCTCTCCCCGGCCGAGCAGCAGCAGGTCGCGCACGCGCTGGAGGCTGACGCCCAGATCATGAGCAATACGCAGCTCGAGAAGCAGCTCGCCGGCCATCCCGAGAAGACGCAGAATGAGATCATCCGGATCAATACCGATGCCCGGCATCTAGCCCTTCAGGTGGCACTTCTCATCCCGATCCTGGCCGGCGGCCTGGGGTTGCTCAATTCCTTCCGCATGATGCGCCTTCCGGACCCCACGCCCTCCGAGGCTGCCGAAGGCATGGTCCTGGGCTGACCCGAGGTCCTGCACGGCAGCCGGGAAGCGGAGGGACCCCTCGGCTCTATGAGGTCCGGATCCGGCCTTGCTCCCCGACGGCAGCCCGCCCCCGGCGGGCGGGCACGATCTGGACCGCGATGCCCGCGCCCACCAGCAGCCCGGCGCCCAGCAGCTGTGTCGGCGCCGGCAGCTGGCGGAGCATGACCGCGGCGAGCAGCGTGGCGGTGAGGGGTTCGCATAGCGAGAGCACCGCGGTCTGGGTCGCGCCGATCCGCCGCAGGCCCGCGAGGAACAGCAGGGGCGCGGCCGCGCCGGCCAGGGCGCCCTCGAACAGGAGCAGCCCGGTAAGGCGGAAGTCGGTGACGGGCGCCAGCATGGTCGACGGCCGGGTCGCAGCCGTCAGCGCGCCGAGCCCGGCCGCGCCGGTCGCGACGATCAGGAATGCCGCCGCGCCGTCGCCGACCTCGCCCCACCCGCCGCGGCCGAGCAGGATGTAGCCGGCGTGCAGCACGGCGGCCAGCAACGCCAGGAGCAACCCGGCCGCAGGGGCCGAGACCGACGGATCCGGCCGCATCAGCAGCACCAGCCCGACGATCGCCACCACCGCCAGGCCCAGCCCGGCCACGCCTGCCGTGGAGTGCCCGCGGGCGGCCTCCCAGGCCGCGACGAACAGCGGGTAGCAGCCGAAGCCCGCCACCGCGACGGCCACCGGCAGCCGGGCGAATGCCTCGAACAACGCCAGGTTCAGGCCGAGCCCGGCCACCGCCGCCAGCGCCAGCCGGATAGCCGCCGCCCGGCGCATCTGCCGGATGGCAGCCAGGGCGCCCGGCCGCAGCCCGGCGGCCAGCCAGCCGCCGAGTACTATCACCCCGGCCGAGGCCCGCCAGAACCCGAACGTGGCCGGGTCCAGGCCTTGCTGGTACGCTGCCCGCGCCACCGGCCCGTCCAGCGCGAACGCGATGGCCGAGCCCACGATCAGGACCGCGCCGGTGGCCGTCGCCGGCCATTTCCTCCCGGCGGCGCGCCGGCCACGCCGATCCCTTAGCCCTGGCGGCTGCATGCTGATGATCCCCCGTCACCCCGGTGCAGGATTCCGGCATCCGCCCCCGGCCGGCTCCTGCCCGTTCATCACCTCAGAGGCCGCGCCCAGAGCCGTGATACGTGCGGGCTGCGGCGAACTCGATCATCAGACCCGCCGGCTTGCTGTGCACGACTGTGTGGATTACTTGTGCACAACAGCGCGGAGCCTGTGTGTGCCATGGGGAAATGCTGGGGATTGCGCTCCGGGCCGGTGTGCATAACAAGGCTTTCACCTGGGAGATCGCCATCCACGCCCTGTGCATAAAGAAAAATCTGTAATTTTCCACACGCCACGCCGTGATCATTAAGAAATAGACCGAACGTTTATCGTAAGTAAATCCAGTCGTGATTCTGGGCCGGGACCGTCGATTAATGAACAATTAGAGACGGTGAGCCCGGGGCACTTAACATGGGGAGGACAAAGCCGCGACGGCGGCACGCGTGCACTGGGGCGAACAGGCGCTTGCTGGCGGCAGGCCGCGATCCCTGTACCTGCCGGCAACAGCCCGGCATGACCGCGTATGCCGGATAGACAGCGCCCGTAGCCTGCACGTTCGGGAGCGCGTAGCCATCGCCCGGTACCTCTTTCCCGTGTCGTGCCTGGCCTCAAACAGGTCATCCGCCGCTAGACGGCGCTCGCCGCCAGCTCGACGGGAGGGGCCCGAGATGAAAATCAAGATCCGCCCGCATGATCCTGAGATGCTTCAGGAGCCCGACTGGCGTCAGATGAACGGCTGGCTCGCCGAAATCCGGGACGATGACGATGCCCGATCGGCCGGCGATGATCATGCTCAACCAGCGCGCGGCGGTGATCCCGGGCCGGAAGCCACGGCCGAGCCGGGAGCCACGGCCGAGCCTGCCTGCGCTGAGGCTCCTGACGCTGATGCGGATACCGTGCGGCCCCTGATCGGCGATGAGCTGCGGATGCCCATCATGTGGTGCGAGATGGGCTCATGTATCTCGTGGCATACCGATCCCTCGGCGCTCGGCGAGGCCGACGCGCGTGTCCGCGCGATCAGCGCCGGCTGGCGGATCGACGCCCTGGGCCGGCTGGCCTGTCCGGAATGCCAGCAGACCGATCCGGGCTTCTGGGCGACCCGCCAGGTCGTCCGGTGGGACCGGCACACGGCCTTCGCCCGGGCCTCCGCTGCCTGCGGCGAAGGCGCCGTCAGTCAGCCGGCACCTCCATACCCGCGGCGGTGGTCTTGACGGCCGTCCGGGCCGGGCGAGCTGTCCGCGGTCAACGGACGGTACCCGCCAGTCCGGCTGGGCAGCAGGAGCCTGACGGCCCGGCCCCGTCCCTCGACAGCACCGGCAGCCACTGGCTGATTCTCGCTGCCGAGATGGCCGGCCTGGTGAACGACGGCTGGCGGGCATCGCCGCAGCCTGCCGTGGCCGCCTGTGCCTACCCGCTGCAGACTGCCACCTGCGCGCTCAGCGGACACGCCCGCTCGGTTCGTGCCGCGCGAGATTTCACCGTCGCTACCTTGCGCCGGTGGTGCACCGCGCACAGCAGCCAGGACATCACGGTCGTCGTGTCTGAGCTGGTGACCAACGCGCTGCGGCACGCCCTGCCGAAGCCGTTCGCGACCGGCCCGCCAGGACAGATCCGGCTGGGCCTGCTGGAGTACGGGCCCTGGCTGCTGTGCGCGGTTGCCGACCCGAGCCAGGCGACGCCGGTGCCGCGTCCGTCCGGTTCCCTCGCCGAGACCGGGCGCGGGCTGCAGATGATCTGCGCGCTCAGCGACCTGTGGGGGTACACCGAGCCCGGCGACGCCGGGAAGATCGTGTGGGCCATGTTCACCGTACGGCGTGCAGCACCTTCCCGGGCCCGGTTCCGGAAGGCCGCGCAGCGACCGGGCGCTTTATATCCGGGGCCTCGGCCGTCACTCGCCCCGGTGCCGCATAATTGTTACCGCGTTAAAGCCTCGGGCGCCCGCCGTTCAGGCTCGAAAAGTCTTGGCCAAAATATCTAGATCGTATTTCTGCTTTTTGGCGTAAAGCGACTGGATCACTACTTCTGGCACCCAGAATTGTCACGGAGTGCCTTTACCGCCTACCTGGATGCCGTTCGGGTCAGACCGGTAGATCGCCGCCTGGGCACGCTCGCGAGCGGCGAACATCCGGGCGTGTGCTGCCCGGGCGCGGAGTCGCTCCGCGTCATGAGGCCGGACGCGCGCGAGGTGATCGAGGGTATCGGCGATCCAGTCTTCCGTCTCCGCGATGGCGGCCGCCGTAGCCGCCAGCTGCTGGCGGAGATGCCATGCCGTCGACCAAACCCGGTCTGGGCTCTCGCCACCGGACCTATCCGTCACGGAGCCTCCCGCGGGTGCGCTCGGCCGGATGCCTGGCTGGCCGGAAGCATATCGGGCCTGGCGTCGGCGAAAGGCGCGGGGGCATGTTCAGCGGATCGCCGCGCCCAGCTGGAGGTGCGTACGCGCGCCGGGTCAGTACCTTCCACGTACTGGTTGTCTCATACCCGCGCGTATTCCACAAAGGGCATAGGTCCCTCTTTACGACAACCGGAATCCGGAACGGCTGCCGGCGAAGTACCGGCGGCACGATGGACGGTTGACTGGCCCGCGCGGCGCCGGGGGGGTGACGCGGCGCGGGCCGCGTCCGCCTGGACTTCACTGGGGCATGAAGCCAGGCAGACAACCGGCCAGTGGTTGAGCGTGCTCTGATTAGGGCAGCTCGCGTTTGGGGGGGTTGAGAACGCGAGCCGGGCACGTCAATACCACCGGCTGGTTCGTCAACCGCACCCCAGAGACTACTCTTGCAAGATCAGATAGTCCAGGCTCAGGCGGTACCTTCACGGCCACCACGGGCCGGGTTCACTCGAAACCGGATGTGTCGCCTGCCCCACGGCGGATGATCTCGGGCTCGGGCTGGGAGAAGTCGATCACGGTTGTCGGCACGGTACCGCACTCACCCGAATCGATCACCGCGTCCACTTCGTGGTCGAGCTGCTCGGCGATCTCCCATCCCTGGGTCATGGGCTCGTCCTGGCCGGGCAGCAGCAGGGTGCTCGAGACGAGCGGCTCGCCGAGTTCGGCGAGCAGCGCCTGGGATACCACGTGCCGCGGGATCCGCACCCCGACGGTCTTCTTCCTCGGGTGCTGCAGGATCCGCGGTACCTCCTTGGTCGCGGGCAGGATGAAGGTGTAACTGCCGGGGGTTGCCGCCTTGATCGCCCGGAACACCGGGTTGGGGACATACACGAACTGGCCGAGCTGGGCGAAGTCCTGGCAGACCAGCGTGAGGTGATGCCGGTCGCCGAGGCCGCGGATCGACCTGATCCTGGCCATGCCGTCCCGGTTGCCGAGCCGGCACCCCAGCGCGTAACAGGAGTCCGTCGGGTAGGCGATCACGCCGCCCTCGCGCACGATATCGGCGATCTGCACGATCGCTCGCCGCTGCGGGTTGGCCGGATGGATGTCGAAATACCTGCTGGCCATGCGATGAGCTTAGAGGCATCGCCCGCCGCTGTGGTCAGCGTGCGGGTTGGTACGGTGAGGCCTGCCACCGTCTGATCAGGCTCTGGCGATACGGCGTGGATGCCTCGTTCATGTCGCTGTTACTGCGTGAATGTGCCATCCACACCAATAACGGCTGGTACGGGCGGTGCCGGAGCGACGAAAGTAGGCACTCGCCTTCGCGTAGCGCCCCACTGCGGCACCAGCCTGAGCGGCATGCCTATTGTTGGGGTGTGCTGAGCGGACCGCGCTTGCGCCAGGTGGCCCTGGTGGCACGCGACTGCGCCCAGGTGGCTGGCGAGCTGCGCCAGGCCTTCGGCTGGCCGCCGCCCTTTCACGATCCGGGAGTGGGGCAATTCGGCCTGACCAACGCGGTGTTCACGGTGGGCGATACGTTCGTTGAGGTGGTGGCGCCCGCGCAGCCGGACACGACCGCCGGCCGGTACCTCGAGCGGCGGGGCGGTGACGGCGGGTACATGGCCATATTCCAGGTCCCGGACTTGGCCGCGGCCCGCCGCAGAGTCACCGACCTGGGAGTACGAGTGGTCTGGGCCACCGACCTGCCCGACATAGCCGG
>Ga0335081_10022264_pt1 | contig 10255 bp, 8 predicted proteins | sample Lox_Sample_35_FD_206713 | JGI IMG/M metagenome (GOLD analysis project Ga0335081, IMG submission 206713) | Soil microbial communities from Loxahatchee National Wildlife Refuge, Florida, United States - Lox_Sample_3.5 | ecosystem: Environmental > Terrestrial > Soil > Wetlands | place: USA: Florida...
TTCCGAGTGTCGGTCGTGAATCAATGCCCGTAAATCGTCGAAATGAATTTGAATCAAACCACGTCGTGTGAGCAGCCGCCACACGCCGCGGACACTTTCCAGAAGCAATCCGCCGGTGATACGGAATGCGTCGAGCACGCTGGTGTTTTCGTCAATCAGCTTGAACGTTTTCTGGTTTGGCAGGCAGATGACGCCGTCGGCCACAGCCCTGAGTTCGTCGAGTCCCTGTTGCGCCTGATGCTGGCGGCGGTTGCCTTCGCATGCGAACGGCAGGGTCACAAACGCGAGCACGAGCGCCCCGGTTTCCTTTGCGGCGCGGGCGAGCACGGAACTGATGCCGCTGCCGGCGCCCCCACCCAAGCCGGCCAGGATGAAGATGACCGTTGCGCCCTCGCAGGCGGTTTTGAGCGTCGAAAATTGTTCCTCGGCCAGCGCGTGGCCGCGTTCGGGGTCGCCACCCGTACCGAGTCCGCGCAGTAATTTTGTCTCAAGCTGGATTTTCACCGGTGCCGGGCACACCGCGAGTGATGACGCTTCGGTATCAACGGCAGCGAACGATGCGCCCGTGAATTCCTCGCCGATGATTATCCCGAGCAACTGAACGCCCGCGCCACCGACGCCGAATATTTTGACGGCTGGCCTCGGCGCTGGTTTGGGAATAGCTGCGTGAGTCTCAGTTCTGGCTTTCATATTTTGGCGCATTGCCAATGACGGGTGACGAAACCCTGATGACTAAAGAATGCCGGAATCCGAATGACCAATGGCCTCGGGCGCAGGTTGAACAGTTTCGAACTTGAGTCATTGGCAATTCTTTAGTCATTCGGATTTAGTAATCAGTCATTTCGGTCACGACCGTTGCAGGAGCCGTCCGAGCGCACCTTTGATGCCCTGCGTCAATGACGGGCGGCCTTCGCGTTTGCGGGCCTTGAACGAGCCGAATTTCGCGAGGCCGATACCGGTGACGAATTCCGGCTGGCCCAACGCGGATTTGAGGCCGCTGACGGAATTGGTCTGACCGAGCGACACGGGCATTTGCAGAATCGGCTCGGCGAGCTGGACGATCCCCGGCACACGCGCCCCGCCGCCGCACAGAAAAACGCCCGCGCGCAAATAATCGAGCAGGCCAAGTTGGTCCAAATCCTGCGCAACAAGCTGGAAAATTTCCTCCAAGCGCAACGACATGATGCGGCGCAAATGCTCGAGGTTGACGGTTTTGAGCGGCAAGCCAAGTTCGTTGGTGATGGTGACAGTCTGGCCTTTCGCGGTGTCATCCACCAGCGCTGAACCATGTTCCAATTTGAGTTTCTCCGCGCGGCTCAATGGGACTTTCAGGCCGTAAGCCAGGTCGTTGGAAACATGGTCGCCGCCGACCGCGAGCACGCCCGTATGCTTGATGACGCCGTCAGTATAAACGACGTAATCAGTCGTGCCGCCGCCGATGTCAATGACCAGCGCGCCGAGTTCCTTCTGTTCATTTGTCAATAGCGCGAGCGACGAGGCAAGCCCGTTGAAGACGATTTCATCCACTTCGAGTTGCATGCCTTTGACCAGACGGATGGCGTTCTGGAGCCGGTTTGTGTTGCCGTGGACGACGTGCATGTCCACTTCGAGGCGCGAACCCAACATGCCGACGGGGTTGGTCACGCCGTCCTGGCCGTCCACAAAAAAGTGCTGGCGAATGGCGTGCACGACGCTGTTTTCCGTTGGCAAATTGATCGCCTTCGCGTTCTTAATCACGTCCTGCACGTCTTCGTCGGTAATTTCGCGGTCGGCGGAAACGACCGGATGCACGCCGCGGTTGTTGAAGCCGCGGATGTGTCCGCCGGTGACGCCGAGATAGACGCTGCGGATTTCCACGTCCGCCATCTGCTCGGCTTCGACGATGGCGTTGCGCACGTCCTCCTCGGCCTGCTGCGCGTCCACCAGCTCGCCTTTGCGCACGCCGCGCGAGCGCGCCTGGCCGAGGCCGATGATGTTCAGCGCGCCGTCGGCGTTCTGTTCGCCGACCACGGCGCAGATTTTCGACGTGCCGATTTCAAGTCCGACAATAATGTTCGAGTTGTCAAACATGGTTTTTCAGGGTGCGCGCGGGTTTGGCTGTTTTTGGCGTTGAAACGGGAACGCCAACATCCATCCAGCGCACAGGGATGTTACTGGGCACCGCCAGGTTGAGCGAAGCGATGGCTTTGTTCATGCGTTGTCCCGCGTCATAAATTTGCCGCCAGCGCCCCAATTGTCGGGAAAAATCGTCCAAACCGAAAGTAATTTCGCTGCCCTGCCACGTCGTGGCGACCAAAACTTCCGGTGCGGAAACATCAACACGTTGCAGATCCACCAGCCCGGCCATTGGCGAACTGTTGAACGCCGTGATCAATTGCAACGCCGCCTGGACCGGCGGCACATCCATGCGCCGGCCCGGCTGCAGTTGAAAGGCATTCAAGCCGGTGATGGCCGGCAATTGATTGCTGACCTGCGCCAGCGGCATCACGCACAAACGCGGGTCCAGCGGTTGCATCACGAAACCGTCGGCGTCGAGTTGAAACACGGTGACCACGATTTTGCCCGCAGTGTCCGTGGTCGGCACGTTCACCTGCGCCACCGGCTCGCGTTCGTTCACCCGGATGCGCAATGTGCGCGGCAGGACGCGCTCGACCGACACCGAATCAACCAGGGACACCAGTTCGAGATTCCGTTTGACTGTCGCCAGATCGAGCGCCAGCAGATTGTCCCCGGGTTTCACCCCCGCCCAGCGGCGCAATTGGTCCGGCAGAATGACGCCGTCCGTTTGCACGTCAATGTGCCGGATGGCGAACTCGGGGTTTTCATAAACGAAATAATCGAGCGCCCATTCACCTGCGCGCCAGAACAAATAAAGGCCGAAGACTGTGCCGAACAGGACGCCAAATGCCATCGCTGCCAGCCGTGTGCGCGTCGCGCGCACCTGGCCCGAACGCAGTTTCACGTCAAGCACGTGTGCGCGGCTCAACCGCCGGTTTTTCTGTTCACGCCTGAACCACATGGCTTGATTTCACATTCCGCTCTTTAGCGATTTAATTCATTCAACGAGTCACAGCGCGGTTACAGCGTTAAATCAGTTAAATGGCTTGAATTGTTATTGTCGTTTGCGCCGCTGCAACGCCAGATCCACCATGCGCTGGCAAAGTTGTGCGTAACCGATTCCCACCACCGCTGCCGCCTTGGGCAGCAAACTGGTTTCCGTCATGCCCGGCTGCGTGTTGATCTCCAGCACTACCGGCTGGCCATCGGCGCGTACCATGACGTCCACCCGCGCGTAATCGCGTCCACCCACCGCCTGGAACGCGCCGAGCGCGGCGTTCTGGATGCGCCTGGTGGCCGCCGCATCAAAATCCGCCGGACAGAAATATTCCGTCGCCCCGGCGGTGTATTTGTTCCGGTAATCGAGAATGCCGGCCTTCGGACGGACTTCGACCACCGGGAGCGCTGTTCCATCCAGAATGCCAACGGTCGTTTCGCGTCCGTTGATTTTTTCCTCAACCAAAACCTCGGAATCAAATTTCAATGCCGCCGCCAGCGCGTTTGGCCAGTCTGCGATGCGCTCGACGAATTGCAGGCCGACGCTGGAACCCTGCCGCACCGGTTTCACCACCAGCGGCGGCGGCCAACCCTCCGGCCACGGCGCCTTTTCCGAATTAACGACCAGAAATTTTGCCGTCGGCACCCCCGCCGCGAGGCAACGTTTTTTGGTCAATACCTTGTCGAACGTAACACGGCTGGATTCAGCGTCGCAGCCGGTGTAAGGCACGCCGAGTTTTTCAAGCTGCCGCTGCACCGTGCCGTCCTCGCCGTAGGTTCCGTGCAGCGGCGCCAGGCAGACGACATCGGTTCCCGGCGGTAAAATCCAGTCCGGCGTTTGAGGATCAATCTCAAAAACTGTGTGGCCGAGCGAACGCAACGCCTTCACGACGCCCGCGCCGGAGCGGAGGGACACCTCGCGCTCGGCGCTCGGTCCGCCCAGCATGACGACGATGTTCAATTTTTGACTCATTCCTCGCCAATTATCTCGACTTCGGTCTGCAATTCGATGCCGCGCTCCGCTTTCACGCGGCGTTTCAAAAGCGCAATCAATTCCAGGATATCGCGCGCCGTCGCGCCGCCGTCGTTCACGATGAAATTTCCGTGCTCGGCGGAAACCCCGGCGCCGCCGACGCGCGTGCCTTTCAATCCCAGCTCGTCAATCAATTTGCCCGCCGGAATTGGTTCGGGGTTTTTGAAGATGCAGCCGGCGCTGGGGGCCGCGGGCTGCGAGGCCCAGCGCTTCCGGCTGAACGCGCTCATCCGCTGCGCGATGGATTCCGGCGAATCCGGCCGGCCCTTGAACACCGCGCCCAGCGCGATATGATTTTTCAGAGTGCTACAACCACGATATGCCACGGACATTTCTTTCGGCGTTAGCTCGTGTACCTTGCCACCGAAATCCATCAGGCGGACCGATTCGATTACGTCAAACGTTGCGCCGCCCATTGCGCCCGCATTCATGCGCAAGGCGCCGCCAACGCTGCCCGGAATGCCTTCGAAAAATTCCATTCCACTCAACCCGTTGCGTCGGGCCTCGACCGCAACGTTTTTTAATTTCGCGCCCGCGCCACAGCGCAAAAATTCGCCCGTAACCTCGATGCGGCGGAAATGCTCATGAGCGAGACCAACCACCACACCGCGAAAACCGCCATCGCGCACCAGCAAATTGGAGCCGCGCCCGATTACAAAAAACGGCACGTCGTGCCGGCTGCAAAATTTCACGACCTCGGCCAAATCCTCTTCCGACGCCGGCTCGACATAGACGTCCGCCGGCCCGCCCACGCGGAGGGTGGTGTATTTGGCCAGCGGTTCGTTGCGGCGAACGACGGTCGCGCGCGAAACGCGCCCGGCAATCCCATGGGCAATTGACACTGGTTCTTCCAGAATGTCGTTCATACGGCCGAAAAACGTTCCGGTTCCGGTTTGCCTGTTTGCGGACGGCTCGTCCGCAAATGCGCGTCCTCAGCTGAACGCGTGGACACGCTGTCCGCGCTCCTGGTAACAGCGCTTAAAATGGTTTCGGCGATTTGCTCCGCTGCTTTCGGCGCATGCCATTGCGCCAGCGCGGCGCGCATTTGGAAAAGGGCATCTCGATTTTCCATCAGTTCCACCACCGCCGCCGCGATGTTCTCCGGGGTGGCGCCTTTTTGTTCCAGCAACCGCGCTGCTCCGGTCGCTTCCAGGGCGCGGGCGTTGTAAAACTGGTGATTGTCTGCCGCCGCTGGAAATGGCACGAGCAGCGCCGGCAGCCGCAGTGCGGCCAGTTCCGCCAGCGACGAGGCCCCGGCGCGGCTCACGGCGGCCGTCGCCGCACCGAGCGCCAGGTCCATTTCGGCCAGAAACGGTTTCACCGCGGCCCGGATTCCGCGCGCGGCGTAGGCCGCCTTGACTTTTTCAAAGTCTTTCACGCCGGTCAGATGCAGCCATTGCCAGTTCTTTTCCGCGAGCAGCGGCAAGGCCGAGACAATCATCTCGTTGAGGCCGCTGGCGCCCTGGCTGCCGCCAACCACCAGCACCGTCGGACAAGCGGGTTCGAGTCCGAGGGCAACGCGGCAATCAGCGTCCTGGGCCCGGCGGATGGCGTCCGGGGAAAACCGGAAGCGAACCGGCGTGCCGGTAGCCGTCACTTTGCGCGCTTTCAATCGTGCCGCGGTTTCGGGAAAGCCGACGAACGCCTCATCTACAAACCGTGCGAGCAGCCGGTTGGCGCGTCCGGGAATGGTGTTGGATTCGTGCAGAAAGGTTTTCGCGCCGAAATCCTTCCCAACCCAGACGGGCGGCGCCGCAGTGAATCCGCCCATGGCCAGCACGGCACGGGGTTTGCGGCGGCGGAAAACTTTCTGCGCGGCAAGGAGCGATTTCAGGAAGCTGCCGGCAAAGGCAAAGTAATTCCGATTTTGCAGCGCCACGGCGGGCAGCGTGATGCTTTCCAGCCCACGCGCGGACTTTACGGCCTGCTGGTCCACGTCTTTCGGCGAAATGAGCAGGGCCACGGCGCAGCCGCGTTGAGTCAACTGCTCCGCGACGGCGAGTCCGGGAAAGAGATGCCCGCCCGTCCCGCCGCAGGCGATGGCGACGAAGGGCGTGTAGGCTCCGGGTTCAGTCATGTGGCAGGAGCGGGTCGGCGCCGGGCATGGGCGGCTTTGACCGCGCGGGCGGGTGAAAATTCCTTGGCCTCAACCGGGCCGGAAGCAGTCGCAGCGCGCGGACGCGCATGCCGTGCGACGCTGAACAACATACCAACGCAGGTGAACATGGCGAGCAGGTTGGAGCCGCCGTAGCTGATGAACGGCAGCGGCAGGCCCTTGTTCGGCAGCGCACTGGTGACCACGCCGATGTTGATGGCCGCTTGCAGGCTGATCAACAACGTGACCCCCAGGGCGAGCAGGCAGCCAAAGTTATCGCGCGCGTTGAGGGCGATGTAAATTCCACAAAGGGCGACAATGACAAACGCGGCGACGACGAGCAACGTGGCAACCAAACCAAGTTCCTCGCCGATGATGGAGAAGATGAAATCGGTGTGGTGCTCGGGCACGAAGCCGAGTTTCTGGCGGCCGTTGCCGAGGCCCAGGCCAGTCCAGCCGCCGGAACCAAGTGCAATCATTGCCTGATACGCCTGATACCCGGCGCCATCCTTGTGCTGTTCGAGATCCCACCAACCGAAAATGCGCTTCATCCGCATCGGATCGTGCCAGATGGAAACCGCCAGCCCCGCCACCCCGACCGCAGCCGGGACGAGGATATGTTTCCAGCGGACGCCCGCCACGAGCAACATCGAGCCGCCGACGGCCGCCAGGAGAATGGTTGTGCCGCGGTCCGGTTCAACGAAAATCAGGCCGAGCACCAGCGCGATGAGCATTCCGGAAAAAACAACCCCGCGTTTCCAATGCTGCATGTGCCGCTGATAACGGTCGCCGTACCAGGCCAGCATGATGACGAGCGCGAGTTTGGCGAACTCGGAGGGTTGCAGGCGCATTCCAGGCAGAATGAACCAGCGATGCGCGCCGTTGATTTTCCTGCTGATGCCATGCGGCAGGGGCAGCAGCACCAGTGCGAGTAAAACCAACGCAAAGATGAAAATCGGCCAGGCAAACTTTTTAAGCCATTGGTAATCGAGGGCCGTCGCCGTCACGCACAGGACAAAGCCCAACGCGCACCAGATGAGTTGCAGCATCAGGTAATGCGCGCCGACCTGCGTCATACTCGAGCTGTAAAGCATCACCAGCCCCAGCGCCAGCAGGGCGGCGACGCAAAACGCCAAAGTCGTGACGGCGACTTTCATGGCAACAATTCAAAATAAGGGCCACAACCGCGGTTCGACCCGCCGGTCATTGCTGTGGCGCGGCGCCCGGCGCGGGTGCCGGAGCTGGCGCGGGCGCAGGAGCCGGGGTCGTTTCCGGGGCCGGCACGGATGTCGGCGCCGCGGTTTCAGCCTTCGCCGGAATCTTCAGTTTCTGCCCGACTTTGATTTGTGTTGTGGTCAGACTGTTTTCAGATTCAATGGCCTTGACGGTCGTGCCGTAGGTCTTGGCGATCCTGCTTAACGTGTCGCCGGATTTGACAGTATAGATTTCTTCGCCGCCGCCGGCAGCGGGCGCCATACCGGCAGCCGATGGAGTGGCCGTGCTGGCCGACGGGGCCGGGATTGAGAGTTTTTGCCCGACTTGCAGTTTGGTCGGCACAACGTTGGGATTCGCCGCCTCAATGGCTTTGACTGAGACCCCGAACTTCTTGGCGATGCCGGAGAACGTATCGCCTTTGACCACGACGTACTCGGTCGCGGCGCCGGCCGGGGCCGGCAGCGGCGCGGGAGCAACCACCGGTGGCGGTGCGGGGGGTGGATTAGTCGCCACGGCGGGTGGCAGATTGGTTTCCACCGCTGGCGGCAAATTAGTGTCCACCGTCGGCTGGGTGTTTTCGGCCTCGGTCTGTTCCCGTTTGCAGCCTTGCATGAGCAGGGCCGTCAAACCGAGCACGTTGATGGCGATCACGCAAAACACGGCGAGTTTCACGCGGGAGCGGGTTTTGTTTTTTTCCTCCAACAGGGAGCCTTGCGGAACAAACGGATTAGGATTATTCATCGGCTTGGCGCTGATTGCGTCCTTTCATTGAGGTGGGGTTGGGTTTTGGGCCGCGAGATTTTCCCTCTAAAAACTTCGCGGCTGGTTAAATTCAAATTATTCATCGGCCCGACTGGCACGGCCCGACGCGGTCGGTTTTGAAATTGGTCAAACTCCGAATGAGCGCGTGAAAACAAAGGCATCCCGACGTCCGACGCGCATTTAGCCGTTGCCGCTGTTCGTTTTAACAACAAGCTCGCGCCCGCGCAAGGGGTAAAGCGCATTTGCGCCGTTCCCCAATCACGCCGGTCGGCCGGATCGAAAATGGTCAAATGGTCGGTCGTCATCTCAGTTTCAATGTGCTCAACGCGAGGAGGGCGAAAAGCACGCACAAAATGTAAAAGCGCATCACCACCTGCGATTCATACCAGCCTTTTTTCTCGAAGTGATGGTGCAGCGGCGCCATCAAAAAAATCCGCTGCCCCGTGCCGTAACGCATCCGGGTGAAACGAAACCAGCCGGTCTGGAGCAGCACCGATACCGCTTCCATCACAAACACGCCGCCCGCAATGACGAGCACAAACGGCTGGTGAATCAGCACCGCGACAATGCCCAACGAGCCGCCGATAGCAAGCGACCCCGTGTCGCCCATGAACACCTGGGCCGGATGGCAGTTGAACCACAAAAAGCCCAGGCCGGCGCCGAGGAGCGCCGCGCAAAACACCGTCAATTCCCCCGCGCCGTTCACATACGGAATCTGCAAATAGGTCGCCGCCTTGATGTTGCCCGCCAGCCAGGTGAACACCAGGAACACAAACGCCACCATCAAGGAACAGCCAATCGCCAGACCGTCGAGGCCATCCGTCAGGTTCACGGCGTTCGAGGCGCCGACAATCGCCAGCACCACGATTAAAATTCCGAGCCAGGCGGCGTGCTTGGCCACCGGGTATTTGTAAAACGGCACGGTGATTTCCGTGACGAGTTTGCTGGTCGAGGGCGTTTCCCACAAATACACGCCGATGAACAAACTCACCGCCATTTGCGCCCACAACTTCACGCGCGGCGGAGTGCCGCCGCCGCTTTGCTGGATGATTTTGGCGTAGTCGTCGTAAAATCCCAATCCCGCCAGCACCACAACCGAGAGCAGGGTCAACAACACCAGTTTGTTGTCCAATTGCGCCCAGAGCATCGTCGAAAAAAGCAACACCGTGATAATCAAAATACCGCCCATCGTCGGCGTGCCCTTTTTGCTCAGGACCCGCGCCGCCAGCCCGCCCGCCGCCTCCGCCTTGTCGGCGTAATCCTGGCCGAATTTCTGTTGCTTGAGCCAGTGGATGATTCCAGGACCGAGCCACCAGCTCAAGACAAGGGCGGTGATGGCGGCGCCGGCGCTGCGCACCGTGATGTAATGAAACAGCCGCAAGGCCGAAAGGTGGGCCGCCCACGGCGTTCCTTCCGTCCATTCCATCAGTTGCTGGCTCAATAAATAAAACATCCGCCTCCAGTCACAGTTTCCCGGTCTTTAACGTTTCGGCGATACGTTCCAGTCGCACCGTCCGCGAAGCCTTCAACAAAACCACATCGCCGGTTTTCAAAAAACTTTTCACCGCTTTCACCGCAGCCTCAACGTCTGCAAATTCAATCACGCGATTCAATCCCGCATCGCGCGCCGCGCGCGCCGTGAACGGCGCCATTTTGCCGACGGCGAACAATTGTCCGATGCCCAGTTCCGCGGCGCGCCGTCCCACCTCCGCGTGCGCCGCCTCGCTGTGGGCGCCCAGCTCATTCATATCGCCGAGCACCACCACGCGCCGGCCCTGCAACGGCAGGTCACAAAGCGTTTCGAGCGCCGCCAGCGCCGAATCGGCGTTGGCGTTGTAGGTGTCGTCCAGCACGCGCACGCCGCCCGCTTCCCAAAACTGCAGGCGCATCTTCGCCGGCTTGCACCCGGCCAGGCCGTCCCGCACCGCGGGACGGCCCAGGCCCAGTTCCTCACTGACCGCCATTGCCAACAAGGCATTGGTCGCCTGATGCCGGCCCAGCAAATTGACCCGGTACTCGCCGTTCCAGTCCATCTTTGGCGCATCCACGCGGAACGTCACGCCATTTTTGTCGGGACGAATTCCCGTTGCCCGCCA
>Ga0335081_10022265_pt1 | contig 10254 bp, 11 predicted proteins | sample Lox_Sample_35_FD_206713 | JGI IMG/M metagenome (GOLD analysis project Ga0335081, IMG submission 206713) | Soil microbial communities from Loxahatchee National Wildlife Refuge, Florida, United States - Lox_Sample_3.5 | ecosystem: Environmental > Terrestrial > Soil > Wetlands | place: USA...
AACACTAACCAGTAGCACAGGCACTCCTGCCGGCGCTCTGTTCGTGGCGCACGCCCACCCCAGCGTGCGCCACACAGACTGCGCCGCTTCCCTCTTCCACTATTCCCTCGCTACTCACTTCCCTTCCCCTCCGCCCGCGGCGCCACTGCACCCGCGCCCGCGTACGCCTCGTCGTTTGACAAAGCTCTGCCTCTCGTTTAACGTTACGAGTTTGAGCAGCACGCCAAAGGAGCGCTAGAGAGCATGGCCCAAGGACAGGCTACCAAAGTTAAAAAGAAGAAGAAGTCGGTTTTGAAGCGCGCGGCGCAAGCGCGTCAACGCGCCGAGGTCAACCGCGCCAACCGAACCCGCGTGCGCACCATGATGCGCCGCCTACGCACCGCCATCACCGCCGGCGACGCCACCGCCGCGGGCAATTTGCTGAATCCGACCATGTCCGCCATCGATCAGGCCATAAGCAAGGGCGTGCTGCACGAAAACACCGGCAACCGCTACAAATCGCGCCTCACCGTCGCTTTCAACGGCATCAAAGCAAAAACCACCGCCAAGTAGCTCTTCCCGGACGAGACCCGCAGTCATCCAAGTTGTTCGGAGCTTCTCTTAGGCTGCGAGCCGTCTTGGCCTGTTTGTCGCTGTCACAGACAAGAGTCGGCGCTCTTATTCGCCTTCCCACGCCCCATTACAGCTCGATGAGAGTTGTATGCCCGCATTTTCATAGTCGCGCAATCTCCGCGTAACTCCTTCACGGCAATGTCCGTTGGGCCCAACCCACTTCATTCGGCCAAACCAAAAAGGAGAATGCATGTCTTTGAGGCACGTGCTTTCAAAATCTTTGCAGTGTGTTCGAGTCGCACTCGTTTCCATGATGGTGTTTCAATTCAGCCTGGGCGGTCCGTTGGCTGTCCCTGCCCGGGCGCAAGAGCGAGATCACCGTGGAGCCGACGACACCGCTACGCCCATCAAGCACGTCATCGTACTGATCGGCGAAAATCGCACCTTCGACCACCTCTTCGCGACGTATGTCCCCAAGCGGGGCGAATCCGTCAAGAATCTGCTGTCCGAAGGCATTATCAACGCGGATGGCACTCCTGGCAGGCATTTCAAAGATGCGCAGCAATTCCAAGCCGTGGCGCCATTCAAAACCACGTACTACATCAGCCTCGATAACGACGACAAAGCTCCGTACGCTACCCTTCCCGAGCCAACCCTGAACTTTTCGCCGAGCCCCGCCACGGGAGAGCCCCCTCCATTTCCCGCCGCTACGCCACTTGCTTTGCTGGGCGCCGTCGAGCCGTCTTTGGAGGCCGCTGACCTGCCCCTGCTGACCACCGGCGCGTCCGGGGCCGCACAAACCGCCGAGCTCCCGGACTTCGATTCGCGCATCAACAATTTCAATAATCTTAAAAACGGACCGTACCCGCTCGAGGGAGCCAATCTCCCCTACGATTCCTACACCGGCGATACCACGCACCGCCTCTACGAGATGTGGCAACAATCGGACTGCAATATCCGCAACGCCACGCGGCAGAATCCTTCCGGATGCTTGAGCGACCTCTATCCCTTCGTTATCACCTCTTACACCGCCGAGCCGGATCCCAACAGTTTTCCGGCTGCGAACCAGGTGGATGACAATGGCGGCGGCAACTCCATGGCCTTCTATAACATGCAGCATGGCGCTGTACCGTTCCTGAAGAGCCTCGCCGACCAATACTCCATGAGCGACAACTACCACCAAGCCGTCATGGGCGGCACGGGCGCCAACCACGTCATGATGGGCACGGGCGACGCCATCTTCTGGAGCGATGGCAACGGCAATCCGACGACTCCGCCATCGCACATTGCCAATCCCAATCCGCTGCCCGGGTCCAACAACGAGTATACGGTGGACATCAATTTCGACGGCAACTTCACCAAATGCGCCGACTCCTCGCAACCCGGTGTCGATCAGGTTCGCGACTATCTCGCAACCCTGCCTTATCGTCCGAATCCCAATTGCGAAGCCGGCCACTTCTACATGGTCAACAACAACAATCCGGGCTTCCTTCCTGATGGAACTGTTGACACCGCTGGAATCGCCAAGGGCGGCTCCGTTCCTCCAACGAATGTCCGCACGATTGGCGACGAGCTCAACGATAAAAGTATCTCTTGGGCGTACTATGGTGGGGCCTACAACGCTGCGGTCAAGCTCACGCAACTCACCGAGGCCGGCCAGAAGACCAGCGACCCGACCATCCTGGTTGGCGCAGCGTACTGCAATATCTGCAACTTCGAGTCCTACGCCACCTCCATCATGGGCAACCCCACGCAGCGCGCTCAGCACATCAAGGATGCGACGGACTTCTTTGCTGCCGTGGACAACGGCACCCTGCCGGCCGTCTCTTTCGTAAAACCCGACGGCCTTCTCGACGGCCATCCCGCCTCCTCAAAATTTGACCTGTTTGAAGCCATGGCTAAGAAAATCGTCGACCACCTCACGGCCAACCAAGAGCTCTTTGCCTCCACCGTGCTCTTCATCACCGTGGACGAGGGCGGCGGTTTCTATGACACCGGTTACATTCAGCCGCTGGACTTCTTCGGCGACGGCCCGCGCATCCCCATGATCGCGGTTTCGCCGTTCAGCCGCGGCGGCCACATCAGCCACGTGTACTCGGACCACGTTTCGATCCTCAAGTTCATCGAACACAACTGGAGATTGCAGCCGCTGACCCATCGCAGCCGCGACAATTTCCCGAATCCCATTTCCGATGACGACAATGCCTACGTGCCGAAAAACAGCCCGGCCATTGGCGATCTGTTTGACCTGTTCGACTTTGATCGCGACCACGACGGCGATCACGACCACGATTAAGCTCGACAACCAAGCCGAAGGCCAAAGGGCGGCTCCCAAAAAGGACCGCCCTTTCGTTTTGCGTGCATCCGCAGATCTTGCCGGAGAACCTGCGTCTATCTGGCTGCGGCTTTGCGCGGTTCCGCGGTGGCAAGCTCGGCAATCAGAAATTCCAAGATGGTGCGGGCGTCTTCGCCGCGCTTGAGGCGGTCATCGCCATTTTGCAAGGCGCGCAGGCCGTTGAGCAGCCGCGGCTTGGAGATCTTGCGCGCGCTCTGCAACGCCAACTCGGCTTGCTCCGGGCGCATCCCGAGCGCGCGTGCGGCTTGCCAGCCGTTGCTCACGCCTTTCAGTTCGCTCGCTTCGATCAGCTTGCGGTACATCCACGCGATGGCGCCCAGCATCGGCAGCGGCTCTTCCCCGTCGCGCAACAGACGGTCGAGAAATTCCAGTGCCTTTGCGGATTTTCCGGCCGCGAGCAAATCGGCAAGCTCCCACACGGTCGTGGTCTTTTCTGAGATGACCAGCGCGCTCACGTCGCTCCTGCTGACAAACCTCCGTTCAGCCGCGAAGGTCGCGAGCTTCTCGATTTCCATTTCCAGGCGCAGGAGATCGGCCGCCACGAGTTCTGCGAGATCCTCCGCAGCGCCGCGCTCAAACTCGACGTTTTGCTCTTTCGCCATCGCTTTGGCTAAAGCCACCGCGGCCGCGTGACGCTCCCCAGGCTCGTCGCCCAGGCCAACCGCGACGACCAGCGCTTTTTCTGTCAGCAGTTTCGCGAGCTTCATGCGCTGGTCCAGCGCGCTGGCTTCGAGAACCAGCGTAGTGAAAGGAGCGGGATTGCTGAAATAATCTTCGAGCTGGGCAATGGCCGCGTCGCGTTTTTTTTCCCCAAGTTCTTCGAGCGCTTCGACTTCTTCGAGGAACACCACCTGCTTCGGTGAGAGCATCGGCAAGGTCTGGGCCTGCTCGAGCGCCCGCCTGGTTTCGCCGCGTTCCGCGGAATAGCGCGACACCGCCCACGTCCGCGCCGCCTCGGGAACATATTTTTCAATCAACTGGCCGCGGCACCTGTCGCGCAAGTAGGGCTCATCACCGAGCAGCAAAAGTGCAGGAATGGGCTTGCCTTTTTCGAGCCGCGCCAGCAATTCTTCCGTGGAAACCTGCGCCATTCGTCCCTCTCAAAGTGGCACCGGCTTTAGCCTGTGCTCCGCCGACCTCTCACCTCTGGGAGGCCCCAGCCGGCCTCGTACCGCCAGGCTTTGCGGCCCCTAAGGAAACCCCTGGTGAGACCGATTTCTAATAATTCTCCGTCACCGCCGCCACCAGCCGCGTCGCGAAGTCCCGCGCCAGCCGGTCCAGCGCGGGATCCTGTTCTTCAAAAAAATTCCGCACGCTGGCGGGATCGTTTACGTCCGTGGAAATCTCGTACTGGTTGCGAAACGTAAAATTGTCGTTGTGATAGAGCACTTTCTCCGTGGCGCGTTCGGTGAGCGTAACTTCGCACTTCACCGTGACCAGCATCGTTGTCGCGCGGCCCGTGGTCGTATCGAAGAGCAGCGGCACCGCTTCCAGGCTCACCACTTTGCCACGCAGCACCGCGTCGCCATCATCGGCGTTCGAAACCACGCGATACGATGTCGTCGCCAGAAATTCGTGCACCGTGGCGGCGGTCAGCTTCTGCTCCAGGCGGTAGCTGGTGGTCTTGTTTTCGAGCGCAGGAATGGCGATGGTATGGACGCTCTTCGGCAGCGCGGAACTGTGTCCTGCAACATGATAGCCGCAGCCCGCAACAGCGGCGGCGGCTACTACCGCCAGACTCGCTAGCCCCATCCGCATCAAAGCAGCATCTCCGCCAGCTTCACCGCATGCGCCGCCGGCAGACGAATATTATCCGCCGCGCCCCAAAACCACCAAGCGCCGGGCCGCGCCGCATCTTCTTCCGGCTTCGCCAGATGAACGACTTTTTCTCCGGCCACACTGACGTTGCTGGGCCCGACTTCGTCCGCGGGAATCATAAATCCCGCGTCCTGGCAGGCGTTCGTTACCTGCTCGGCCGTTGTGCCCACGCGCAATCCCGCACAAGCCGCAAAAGCTGTGCCGTAAAAAACGGGTGCATGAATCACCTGCAATGCCGGCATCGCGGCTTGGTCGCCGAGGCACGCCTTCGTTTCCGCGCCCAGCCGCGCGCGCACCGCGCTCAACTTCTGCATGCTGTTGGGACCGAAGCGATCGAGCAGATTGAACGCGACTTGCGTGTCGAATACCGGCTGGCCGACGCCCTGAAACGACAGCAACTGCCCGGTCTGGCTCTCCAGTTCCTCGATGCCGGGCCGACCAGCTTCGGAAACGGATTGAAAAGTCGTGAAGACCAGATGCGCAACGCCCAGCTTGGACAGCCCGAGGGTCAACGAGGCTGCGGCCGTTGCGGCTGCGGAGGGGATGGCGAACACGCAGCCTTCGGCGGGAAATTTGCGCGCGCGCAAACCGTCGAGCCTCGGAAACCAGATCCCGCCATCGTTTTCGGAAACCGTGGCACCCGAGAGGTCGATCACCTTGGCGCTGGCAGCGCGCGCCGCGGTCAAATTGGCGCGCGTGAAGTCCGGTGAGCCCGTGAAGAAAACCGCTGCGGCGCGGCCGAAGCTGCCTTCTTCAACGGGTTGAATCACCGCCGCTTCGCCGCCCGCCTCAGTGAGCGTGCCCGCGGCAAGTTCTTCGTCCAGCAAACGAAAATCGGCGCCCGCGAAGCGGCTCTCTTCGAGCAACGAGCGCAGCTCGACGCCGAGCAACGTAGAAGCGCCGGCGATGACCATTCTATGGGTGTCCCGGAGCGAAGAGGCCATGAATCACGCAGTGCGAGAGACGAGCCGATGGCGGACCAGGCGCACCACATGCAACGCCAAGCCGGTCGCCGCATAGGTGCCCGCCAGGATGACCAGAGCGTACTCCGAAAAACGCCAGATGACCGCCACCGTCATACAGAGCAGCACGATCGCGAGCGAGGGCTGCTTGCGTGTCCACGGAATATCTTTGAAGCTGTAGTAGCGAATCGTGCTGGTCATCAGCGCGCCCAGCGTGGCCACCAGCAGCAACCACGCCAACGACCATTTCCAGTCCTCCAGCGGCACTTTCCAGCCGTGCACGACGGCAGCAATCATGCCTGCGGCGGCCGGTGTAGGCATGCCTACAAAATATTTCGAGCCGCCCGGCGCCATGCCCTGCACGTTGAAGCGCGCCAGCCGCCACGCACAGCAAATCAGGAAAATCAGGCAGCAGACCCATCCGAATTCGGAAAGCTGCTGAATGCCTTGCGTTCTCTGTCCCAGGACGCCGCGCACGCCCCACGCGTACGCCATCACCGCCGGAGCTATCCCAAAACTCACTACGTCGGCCAGCGAATCAAACTGCACGCCAAACTCCGTGTTTGTGCCCGTGAGGCGCGCCACGCGTCCATCAAGCGAATCGAAGAGAATCGCAAAACCGATGGCTTTTGCGGCACGGTCGAAGTTTTCAAAGCCGCCGATGAGCGACGCGACCACGGCATAGTAGCCGCAGAGCAGATTCGCGGCGGTAAAGAGGCTGGGTAAAAGAAAAATGCCGCGGCGCAGGCGGTGCTTGCGGAAACGCCGCTCTTCGAAGGGGATGTGATGTTGTTCGGCGGTTGCCATCATTAGCTCCGCTTGGCCACTAACTCCGCTTCCCTACCGGCGAGAGCCTGGCGTCCGACTCCGCGGCGCCGCTTGCGGCAGGGCGCTGCGTTTGCCAACGTGCCAGCACGCTCGAGCCGCCTTTGACGTTGTCGCCTACTTTCACCAGAATTTCCGCTTCCCTCGGCAGCCATACGTCGGCGCGCGAGCCAAATCGTACCAGGCCTATTCTCTCCCCTCTGGCCACGCGGTCCCCACTTTTTTTCCAGCTTACCACGCGCCGTGCTATCAATCCGGCAATCTGCTTGAACACCATGTCTCCGGCGTCCGTGGAAAGTGAAAAGATGTTCTGCTCATTTTCCAGAGAAGCCTGCTCGCGCATGGCCGCCAGAAATTTGCCCGGCTTGTATTCCAGGTCGCTGATGAAACCTGTCGCGGGCGCGCGATTGACGTGCACATTCCAGACCGCCAGAAAAATACTGACGCGCTTGCCGGGCCGCCCCGCGTGCGCTTCCTCGGTCACCACCACAACGCGCCCATCGGCGGGAGACACCACCGCGCCGGCTTCCTGCGGAATGACCCGCTCGGGATCACGAAAAAAGGAGAAGACAAACAGCGCGAGGCACACGAGAACCACGGCTGCAATCGTCCACTGCAGCAAATAGGCCACGCCTCCCAACACCAAAAGCGGCAGCCCGAAGTAATAGCCCTCTTTGACCATCCCTCAGAGAATATACCTCATTGCCGCCGTCTGCAGCGCAACGGCTGGGGCGAATTGCCGGCAGACCGCCTTCGTGTTTTACTTTGGGACTAGGACTCTACTGCGCCACCGTTTGCAGCAGAGTATAGGAGCGGAACTGCCCGGCCGATGCCCCGTCCTTAACTCGAGGCGCACCAACCCAGCGCAGACGGAGAAGCTCGCTGGCACGACCGCGACCCCGGCGCTGACCTGTCCTAATTTGGAAAAACGCGCCGACGTCCTAATTGGAGAAATTAGGCCACTGCCCTGCGGCGCAACATATTAGGGCACCACCCTGCGGCGCGCCGGTCATCTTATGAAAGATTGTCGAAGCACGCGGGCGTTACTGGGTCAGCGCCCGCGATCGTTGGATACGCAAAGCAATCCGCTCCATCTCATCTTTGCAGTGCAGCTTCATCTTCTTGAGCTTAATTTCTTCGAGGAGATCTTCCGAACTGAGGTAGGGTGCTGCGGAGATTCGTTGCAGTTCTGCTTCGTATTTCGAGTGCTGCTCGACCAGACGCTTATACTCGGCGTCTGTTTCGAGGAGTATGTCCCGAGGTGCCCGCTGGGGTGTTGCCATGCGTCCTCCTCATGACTGCGGCGCGACTTGGATTGTGAACACTACATGAACGAAACGATAGCACTCTGATGGGCGGCGTCAAGAGGCAACTATTAGTATTCTCGTTCTAGGCTGTGAGTTTTTTCGATTGAAGGTTGTCCATCCTGGTGAAGGCGAGCTCCTCCGGGGAGCGGCCATAGCCCTTGCGCAGGCCACCGTAATGGAATCGCCAGCGTACACGCTTATGGGTCGAGGGTTTTAGAAAGCCATGTCCGCAATATTCGTTCCAGGCTGCGGGGTTTTGCTCCTTGGTCCTAGCCTGCGAGGTTTTTCATCATGGTGAGGGCGGGCTCGTCCGGGGAGCGGTAGTAGGCTTTGCGCAGGCCGGCGCTTCGAAAGCCGTGGCGGGCATAAAAGGCGATGGCGGCGATGTTGGATTGGCGCACTTCGAGATAGGCGGACTGCACGCCGCGGGATTCGAATTGCTGGAGGGCCGCGGTCAGTAACGAAGTGGCGTGGCCTCGGCGGCGGTGCTGCGGACTGACCGCCAGATTCAGGATTTCTGCTTGCTGCTCGACTTCGCGACCGACCAGAAAGCCGACGATTTCGCCATGTTCCTCGGTGACCAGAGCTAACGATCCGCTCTGCTGCAACAAAGTCCGATAGCTATCGCAAGACCAGGCGGCCGCTTCCGGCGATTGCGCTGCAATGGCCAGAACCGCATCGGTGTCTTCGGCGCGGAAGATTCGCAGGAGCGCGCCGCTGGGTTGCAGATTGCTTTTCTCAGCGGGCGGCATGGCCCTTCCAGAAAATCTCGGCGTCGGAGCGGCGAACGTATTGCGCGTCGAGCGCCAGGGCATCGAGGAGGCGGCCTTCTTTGGCGCGCTGGAGCCCGATTTTGCCGATGATGGGAGCGAGGATGTGGGGGCTTTCCTGAATAGTCGCGCCCGTTACGGCACGCTCCAGCCACGCTTTCTCGTTCGTGAGCTTCTCGGGATCCATGGAAATCCAGGCGACGCCGGCGTCGTGTGCGATTTCGCTGACCCAGTCGAGGAATCCTTGCGGCGACACGACCAACTCTTCGCGAAGCAACTGCAGTGCGGTGGCTTCCCGTTCGCGGCGAAACACGCCACCAAAAACCTGCTCGCGCTGGGCGTCCACAAAGGCCGCGACGAAAGGTTCCCTGCCGCTCGCCTGCGAGGCTATGGCTTCAAGGCGAGAGATGGCTGCGATCTTTCCACCGTAGACCTCGCTCCAAGCCTTCACGCTGGTGAGTCCGACTCGCAGGCCGGTAAACGAGCCGGGGCCGGCAGCCACGCTATAGATCTCTACGTCCTGCATTTTCAATGCGCTAGCGCGGAGGGCACGCTCGGCGGCGGGCAGAATCCAGGAAGAGTAGTCCTCGGGCGTGTCGTGCGGAATGGCCTGCAAGACTTCGTCGTCGCGCAGAACGGCCAAACTTCCCCGCGCGTCGGTGGTGTCCAGGGCGAGAAGAATCACGCAGTGATTGTACTCTACGGTGCGTACATTTCCGGTCGCGGTGAGCTACGACGCGGAGAATCGGCTGATCTCCGTGGACAATGGCAACACCTCCACCTTCACGTATGACGGAGGAGTTTGCGCTCGCGGAGCAATTTGACTGCCAAAGCCGCAACGAATTTTCGCTAACCTTATGATTCCACTGGATATATCTTGACTCTTGGAACACAGCTCCTTACACTCGGAGTGCAGCTCACAGGGGGCATCAGAAGCTATGGACTACAAAATCGGTGACAAGGTCGTTTATCCGAACCACGGCGTCGGGCTTGTAGAACAGATTAGTTACGGTGTCTTAAATGGAAGAACCGAGCGGTACTTCATGATTCGCATCGTCTCCAGCGGGCTGCGCGTCATGGTTCCACAGTCCAATGCGGAAACGGTTGGACTCCGGGCCGTGATTCGTTCCGCGGAATCCAGCAAGGTTCTGGGGTTTCTCGAGACCGGCAAGCTCAATTCGCACCATGACTGGAAGCACCGCTTCAAGGAGAATTCCGAGCGCATGCGCACGGGTTCGCTGCTGGAAGTAGCAGTGGTGCTGAAGAGTCTGGTATCGCTGAGCCGCAGCAAGCCGCTCTCGTTCCGCGAAAAGAAAATGCTGGAGCGCGCCAAGTATTTGCTGGTAAGCGAGATGGCCACGGCGCGCAACACCACCGCGGAAAGCGCCGAAGGCATGGTGGTCAAGTCGCTGGCCAAGGCGAAGTTGCAGTTCCCGATCATGACGGAAAAATTTGAGTAGCTTCGTGCGCCGCAGTTGGGCGCATTTTTTGTTTGTGGCTTTAACGGCGGGCAACTTCAGGTTGCCCGCTTTCTTTTGCTTGGGCGGCGGCGTGCCAGGCCACGGTTGCGAGGCCGCGCGAAATCGTACTAGCAGTCGTAGAGCAATTTAGTTGGCTTAAGCGACGCTCCGTGGGCAGCATTTCGTTTTATACTTGTGACGTTA
>Ga0335081_10022266_pt1 | contig 10254 bp, 6 predicted proteins | sample Lox_Sample_35_FD_206713 | JGI IMG/M metagenome (GOLD analysis project Ga0335081, IMG submission 206713) | Soil microbial communities from Loxahatchee National Wildlife Refuge, Florida, United States - Lox_Sample_3.5 | ecosystem: Environmental > Terrestrial > Soil > Wetlands | place: USA: Florida...
GGCACTTCCGCCGCGCGGCCCCAGGTATCGCTATTCGCGAATCGCGAATAGAATATGCGGCAGCAACGGAGCCTGACCCGGTGAGTCTCAAGCCGCAGGACGTCTGCATCCTGCTCAAGATCGTCGCACTGGGACGTGCGCCCTGGTCGTACGGGCCGCTTGCCTACGAGCTGGCGATGTCGGCCTCGGAGGTGCATGCCGGCGTCAAGCGGGCCACGGAGGCCGGCTTGATGCGGTTGGACGGGGGGTGGGGGTATCCCGACCCCGCCGCTCTGGAAGAATTCCTCGCGCACGGCGTCCGCTACGCCTACGCCCCGGAACGCGGGGGGCTCACGCGCGGAATCCCGACTTCGTATGCGGCGCCTCCGCTAGACCGGCTCCTCAGTGCGAGTGGCGAGCCGCCGCCGGTGTGGCCGGACGCGAACGGTGAGGTGCGCGGCTACGCCTTTTCTCCGTTGTACAAATCGGTCCCCCAGGCGGCGCGGCGCGATCCGCGCCTCTACGAATTGCTCGCGCTGGTGGACGCGATCCGGGGCGGCGACGACGTGGCGCGCAGCTTCGCGTTGCGGGAACTGCACACGCGGCTAGGAGTCGCCGCGCCCGAGGATCAGGACGGCAAGGACGAGGCGCAGCCCCGACCGCGGGCTGCCGCGAAGATTGTGAAGCGAGGTGGCAATGGCAAAGAAGGGCGCGTATACCGCAGAAGACATTGAGATCCTGGAGGATCTCTCGCCGATTCTGCACCGGCCCGGGATGTATACGGACCCGGTCAACCCGAACCACGCGCTGGTCGAAGTCATCGACAACGCTGCGGACGAGGGCTTGGCCGGGTTCGCCAAGCAGGTGACCGTGACGTTGTACGAGGACGGCTCCGCGGCGGTGGAAGACGATGGCCGAGGCATTCCGGTCGACATCCATCCGAAGAAGAACGTGCCCGCGGTGCAGGTCATCTTCACCACGCTGCACTCGGGCGGGAAATTCCGCAAGACCGACAAGGACGCGGCCTACCGCATTGCCGGCGGGCTGCACGGCGTGGGTGTGTGCGTGAGCAACGCCTTGTCCAAGCGACTCGAGGTGCAGGTCAAGCGCGACGGCACGGCGTGGCGCATCGTCTTCGGCGACAACGGCAAGCTCAAGGAGAAGCTGAAGAAGATCGGCAGCGTGGGGCCGCGCGACACGGGGACGTTGGTCCGCTTCTGGCCGGACCCGCAGTATTTCGACTCTCCCAAGATCGTGCCCGCGGACATCGCAGCGCTTCTGCGCGCCAAGGCGATGCTGCTGCCCGGTGTGCGCTTCCGTCTGGGTATCCAGAAGGGGAAGAAGACGGAGTACACCGAGTGGCATTTCCCCGAGGGCATCCAAGGCTATTTCCGGGAAGCGGTCGCAGGTCTCGAGCCGGTGGCGAGCACTTTCTTCGGCGAGCGCTACATCGCCGCCCAATCCGAGGGCGACAGCTTCGCCGAAGGCGAGGGCGCCATGTGGGCGGTGGCCTGGACCCCCGAGGGCGAGCTGGTCGTCGAGTCGTACGTGAACATGATCCCCACGCGCCACGGCGGCACGCACGTGGCCGGCTTGCGCGAGGGGGTCTACAACGCGATCAAGAACTTCATCGACATCCACGCGATGGGGCAGCGCGGGCTGAAGGTCGTGCCCGAGGACGTCTGGTCACGCGCCAACTTCGTGCTGGCGGTGAAGATGCTCGACCCTCAATTCAAGGGCCAGGTCAAGAACGACCTGATCTCGCGCGATGCCGTGAAGCTCGTGTCGCAGATGGTGCGCGATCCGTTCGAGCTCTGGCTCAATCAGCACGTGGACGAAGGCAAGCGCATCGCCGAGCTGGTGATCCGCCAGGCAGCCAACCGCACCCGTGCAGCGCAAAAGGTAGAGCGCCGCAAGCTATCCGGCGTTGCCGTCCTGCCGGGAAAGCTCACCGACTGCGCCTCCGAGGATCCGGATCGGAACGAGCTGTTCATCGTCGAAGGCGACTCGGCCGGCGGCTCGGCCAAGCAGGCGCGCGATAAAGAGTTCCAAGCGGTGCTGCCGCTCAAGGGCAAGCCCAAGAACACGTGGCAAGACAGCCCCGAGACGCTGTACTCGAACAAGGAGATCGAAGCCATCGCGCTCGCCATCGGCGTCGATCATCACCAGCTTACCGACAGCGTGGACCTGTCCGGCCTGCGCTACAAGAAGATCATCATCCTCGCCGACGCCGACGTGGACGGTTCACACATCCAGGTCCTCCTGCTTACCCTGTTCTTCAAGCATTTCCCGAAGCTGATCGAGCACGCCAACGTCTACGTGGCGCAGCCGCCGCTGTATCGCATCGACGTTCCGGCGCACGGCAAGAACAAGCCGGCGCGCAAGCTCTACGCGCTCGACGAGCAGGAGCTCGAGATCCTGCAGGAGAAGCTGGTCGACGAAGGCGTGCGCGAAGGCAGCTGGACGGTGAGCCGCTTCAAAGGACTGGGCGAGATGAATCCCGAGCAGCTGTGGGAAACCACGCTGAACCCCGACACGCGCCGCGTGCTGCCGGTGACGCTGGAGGACGGGCTCGATGTGTCGAACGAGATCTTCAACATGATGATGGCGCGCGAGAACGCCTCGCAGCGCCGGGAGTGGATGGAGACGTTCGGGAATTTGGTGGAGGCGGATATTACGTGAAGAGTGAAGAGTGAAGGGTGAAGAGTGAAGGGTACGTGATGCGCCCAGTGTGGGTGCACTGCTGGCGTTAGCGACCAACCCTCCCTCTCCCCCGTAACCGGGGGAGAGGGCTAGGGTGAGGGGGATCACCCTTCACTCTTCACCTTGCACTCCGCCGGAGGCGGACTATGGACGGAAAGCGAGACAAGGACGACAACACCGGCGATCTGTTCGGCGGTGATACCGCAGTGATCGAGCGCGAGAAGAAACCGTCTCGCAAGCCGCCGGTCGAGGAAGAAGGCGGCGGCGGGGGCGGGACGGTGCCGCCGCATTTCGCGCCGATGCAGGGCGAATTCGGCGATGCGCTGCCGCTCGGGCGCTACGCTTCGACGCAGTATCTCCAGTACGCGATCGCGACGGTGAAGGACCGGGCGCTGCCGCGCGTAGGCGATGGCCAAAAGCCGGTGCAGGGCCGCATTCTGTACACGATGTGGGACAACGGCACGCGGGCGGGAACGAAGCGTACGAAATCCGCGGCGGTCGTAGGCGACGTGCTCGGGAAGTTCCATCCGCATGGAGATGCGTCCGTCTACGACGCGCTGGTGCGGCTGGCGCAGGACTTCACCATGCGCTACCCGCTGGTGGACGGCGAGGGCAACTTCGGCTCGCGCGACGGCGACGAGCCGGCCGCCTACCGGTACACGGAGGCGCGGCTCACCAAGTTCTCCGAGGTGCTCCTGTCGGAGCTCGACCAGGGCACGGTGGACTTCCTGCCGAACTACGACGGCACGCGCGAGGAGCCGGCGGTGCTTCCTGCACGACTGCCGGTGGTGTTGCTGAACGGAGCCTCAGGGATCGCAGTGGGCATGGCGACCGAGATCCCGAGCCACAACCTCACGGAAGTGGCGCAGGCCGCGATCGCGATGATCCGAGATCCGGAGATCAGCATCGCGGGCGTGATGAAGCACATCAAGGGGCCCGATTTTCCCGGTGGCGGACAGATCACCACGCCGCGGTCCGAGCTGAAGGAGGCGTATGTCACTGGGCGCGGCTCGGTGCGCGTGCGTGCACGCTGGACCATCGAGCGGTTGTCGCGCGGGCAGTGGCAGGTGGTCGTGCAGGAATTGCCGCCGGGCGCCTCGGCCAAGAAGGTCCAGGAGGAGATCGACGCCATCACCAGCCCGCAGCCCAAGGCGGGCAAGAAATCGCTCAGTCCCGAGCAGCAGCGCGAGAAGCAGCTGATGCTCTCGATGCTGGACCGCATGCGCGACGAGAGCGACCGCCTGCATCCCGTGCGCTTGGTGTTCGAGCCCAAGACCTCCAGGATCGACGAGACCGAGTTCGTGAATCTGTTGTTGGCGAAGACCAGCCTGGAGACGAACGTCCCGGTCAATTTCGTGATGGTCGGTCTGGATGGCCGTCCAACGGGCAAGAGTCTGCGCGACATCATCGCCGAGTGGCTGCAGTTCCGCTTCACCACCGTCACGCGGCGCACGCAGCACAAGCTGAACCAGGTGCTCGACCGCATCCACGTGCTGGAAGGACGCATGATCGTCCTGCTCAACGTGGACAAGGTGATCCGGATCATCCGCAACGCCGAAGATCCGAAAGCCGATCTCATCAAGGCCTTCAAGCTGAGCGAGCGCCAGGCAGAGGACATCCTCGAGATGCGCCTGCGGCAGTTGGCCAAGCTCGAGCACATCAAGGTCGAGCAGGAGCTCGACGAGAAGCGCAAGGAGCAAAAGCAGCTCGAGAAGATTCTCGGCAGCCGCAAAGTGCTCGAAGACCTGGTGGTGTCCGAGATCGAGGAGGACAACAAGACATTCGGCGACAAGCGCCGCACCAAGATCGAGGAGGCGGAGAAGGCCGAGATCGAGACGCCGGTGGTCGATGAGCCGGTCACCGTGATCTTCTCGCGCAAGGGCTGGGTGCGCGCTCGGCAGGGCTGGGGCGTGGACCCGAGCACGCTATCCTTCAAGGAAGGCGACGGGCTGCTCTCGCTCATCCAGGTCCGCACCGTCGACCCGGTGGTGTTCCTTGATTCCAAGGGCCGCGCCTACACGGTGCAGGCAGGAGACCTGCCGCCGGGGCGTGGGGACGGCGCACCGGCCTCGTCTCTGGTGGACGTGCAGGAGGCCGCACACATCCTGTATGTGGTCGCCGGGAAGCCCGAGACGAACGTGATGGTGGCTTCCACGGGCGGGTACGGTTTCCTGACGAAGATTTCCGATATGGTCAGCAATCGGCGTGCAGGGCGCGAGTTCATGAGCATCGAGGAGAGCGAGCTGCCGATCCAGCCGGTCGCCCACGAGGAGTCGCCGACCAACGTCGTCGCGGCGGTGTCGGAGCAGGGACGCATGCTGCTGTTCCAGATCTCGGAGATGAAACAGATGTCCAAGGGCCGAGGGATGATCGTGATGGGCTTGGAGGAGAACGAGAAGCTCGTGGCCGTGGCGGTCACCGATCAGCCTTCGCTCATCGTGAGCGGCATCGCCCGGGGACGCGAGAAGGATGTGGTCATCGAAGGCACGCGGCTGAGCCACTACGCTGGGCACCGCGCGCGCATGGGACGCGTGCTGCCCGACAAGCTCAAGCCGCATGGCGTGAAGGTCCCGCCGAAGCCGGAGCCCGAATCCGGCGCCACCTAAAACGACTCGTGCCCGGCGGCATGGACACGGAGCGGTTTCCTCCGTGTGCGGGCGCGTGCGGCGCTGGATCTAGATCGTCCATCGGAGGCTTCCTGTGAGGCTGCTTTCGGAACAAGAGTTGCAAAGCTTGCAGCCCGCCGAGCTCGCGGCAAGCGACACCCCGATCCCCACGCAGATCGTCTCGAGCGACGAGTTCCTGCCGATCGCGCAGACGCCGAAGCAGCGCGAAGTGGAGGCGAGGCTCAAGGTGCTGGCGGACGAGCTTGCGCACCGGCACGGCATGACTCGTCGGCGATTCTTCGGAACGGCGGCGGGGTTAGCCGCCGCTTTTCTGGCGATGAACGAAGTCTACGGCCCGCTGTTCGAGGTGAGCCGGGCCGAAGCGGCCGAGCCCGACCGCGCCGATGCGCGCGCCGAGTCTCTGTCCGGCCAGTTCATCATCGACGGGCACACGCATTTCCTGCGTGATGACACACGGCTGGAGGGCTTCGCCCGCATGCGCGAGGCCGTAGGCAAGGCGGGATGGAACCCCGAGCTGGCCGGTAAGCCGCAGACGCTCGAGGACCTCAAGTTCGACAACTACGTCAAGGAGATCTTCCTCGACAGCGACACCAAGATCGCGCTCATCAGCAGCGCGCCTTCCGACATCGCGCAGGACTGGTTCCTGACCAATCCGATGGCGGCGAAAGCTCGCGCGCGGGTGAACGACATCTTCGACAGCCGCCGCATGTTGAGCCATGCCATCTTCACGCCCGGGCAACCCGGCTGGCTCGACGAGGTCGACCGCGCCATCGCGCAAGACGGGCCCGACTCGTTCAAGGGCTACACCATCGGCGACAACACGCACAAAGAGCTGAGCCGCTACCCGTGGCGCATGGACGACGAGAAGCTGGTGTATCCGTTCTACGAGAAGATGTGGAAGGCGGGGCTCACCAACGTGTGCGTGCACAAGGGACTGTTCCCACCTTCGGTGGAGAAGCAGTATCCGCACTTGCGCGACTATTGCGACGTGCGCGACGTGGGCAAGGCGGCCAAGGATTGGCCGATGCTCAATTTCATCATCTATCACTCCGCCTATCGCTTCCCCGGCGGCGGCACGCCGGAGCAGGCGCTGGCCCAGTTCGAGCAGACCGGCCGCGTCGAATGGGTGACCGAGCTCTCCGAGATCCCGGAGAAGTTCGGCGTCACCAACGTGTACGGCGACCTCGGGCAGGTGTTCGCGACTACCACGGTGTCACAGCCGCGCCTGTGCGCGGCGATCATGGGGACCCTGATCAAGGGCCTGGGCGCTCACCGCGTCGTGTGGGGTTCGGATGCGGTCTGGACCGGAGCGCCGCAGTGGCAGATCGAAGGATTGCGCCGCTTGGAGATCCCGGAAGAGATGCAGCGCAAGTTCGCGTTCGCGCCGCTCGGGGCGGCCACGGGTCCGGTCAAGAGCGCGATCTTCGGAGAGAACTCGGCGCGCTTGTACGGCATCGAGCCTACCACCTACGCCGGACGCAACGATCGCCTCGTGCAAGCCAAGCAGGAGTATGTCCGCTCTGGAGGCGAGCGCAGCAATCTGCGTTACGGATACGTGCTACGGGGATGAGCGTCCGCGACGCCCAGCTGCTCGATCCGATCCGCTGACGGCGATAACGGTAACGGGCGGGTGCCGGACTGCCGGCATCCCGCCCGCGCGAGGCTGAAGCGACCCGTCAATCCTTCTCGGGCTTGCCGCCCTTGTCCAGGCATGCCTTTTCGGTCATTGACACCCAACCTTGGCCTTTGCAGGCGTTCTGGCCCTTGCAGCTGTTGCTGGCCGCAGCGCATTCGCTCTTGCCTTTGCAAGCGTTGACGCCACTGCAGTGGATCTTGGCCTCGGCCGCTTGCGCACTCGGCGCTGCGGCCTGCGTCAGGAACAGGCCCGCGGCCGCGACCGCGATGGCGGCGCCGGAAATGGTCTTCACCGTGGTGCGATGATTGATCGTCATGAGGTTCCTCCACAAAGCGATGATACGGAAGCTGTCGCCGCGGGCCGACCGCCCACTGCGGCGTTCACGCGACCCGGGCGCTTGAGGCCTGGGAGCCGACAGCATAATGCAAAGTGGGGACACGTTGCTCCGCGGCAGTGCCGTGCGGTGAGCCGGCGGCGTACCGGTGAGAGGCGATGTGCGCGCGGGACGATCAATGAGAAAGGGCCGGTACCTTGCAGGTACCGGCCCCGGTGGTCACACCTCTGGCGGTGCAGGGCACCGTGCAGGAGTCACGCGTACCGCGCAGGTCTTAAGCAAAGGCGAGCAATGGGGGTGCTCTCGCCGCGCGATACGCGCACCCGGGCACTTGGCCCGCAATGCCAGCGGTGCGCTAAGACGGAAACGGTTGACTGCCCTTGTCATCAGGGCCGGTGGGGTGCCCGACCCTGCGGTGCCACTGCCCTGGACCCGGCGCGCTAACCGGTTGCTCTGCTCGCGATCGGCGAGTGCAGGATGTCGAGGCCCATGTACCCCCCGGCGCGACCGTAGCGCTGCGGCCCCTGCTGTTGTGTCGGCGGCTCCGTTGTAAGCGCCTTCACGTCTTGGTAGGCGTCGTGCACGGCCTCCTTGGTCGCGTGGTACGCCTTGACCACCGGGGCGGGCAGGCTACCGGGCTGTTGATCCATCCAATACGAGTATGCGGCGCCACCGGCGCGGCCAAAGCCATTGCCGATCTCGTTCGGGCTGCTCGTTCCCACCACATCCGCCATCGCGGTCACCGCAGGCAGGGCGAACGCGGAGATCAGAACCGTCGGACCCAGCAACTTCCGCTTCCATGCGAACGACATAACGATCTCCTTTCCTGTAGTCGAAAGCTTCTGCCGGCGCGCGGATTTTCCCGGCCGTCACGATGCCGGTCTTCCATCCGCGCCGCCGCGGAGCGCAGAACGATCTGCGCGCACATGGATACAGAGTGCGCACGCGATGAAGAAGTTCCTGGCCGGTTGCGCGGCGCACTCGCGTGCAGGCGCCGCTGCGTCAGCTGCAGGTAAGGGAGCAAGTCGATGGGTGTAGAGTGTGCAGTGCGAGTTGGCTGCCACGAGTACGCGTGCGCGCGGCTCGCTACCGGGTCTACTGGATACAGATCGAGTCCGGACTCCGGCGCATCCAGACTGGATGCGCTGCACGCCGGAGCCGGCGGTGACGCGGGAGCGACGCGGTGCCAGCCCGCGTCGCAGGCGCTCAATGCAGGTGCTTGCGACCCTTGCCGGGCGGGGTTGGCTCCGAGGTCATGCCGATTTCGCCGCTTTCCTTGCGCTGGATCCAGCTGCGGGAGAACAGCTCGTTCACCAGCGTCACCACCTCGGAGACTTCCTGCTGGCCGAAATGGCGCGACAGGATATTGGAGATATCCTCCACCATGCGACGGCGCTGGGCCTCGTGGATCGCATCGGCGGTCGGCCCCACGAACACGATTCCGATCTCGTCGCGGCCGTCCTCGTGGTAATAGGAGAGCTGCACCTCGGCGGCCTGCTCGCAATAGCGGCTGAGTGCCTGCAGCGAATCCTCCACGACCTTGCGAAAGTTCCGGCCGACGTCTCCGGTCCAGCACAGCTCCAGCAAGCGCCGGCGCGAGTCGAACACGATTCCCGGCTCGTCCCGGTGTACGCTCTTGGCTTCGTCGATGTTCTCGACGTCGAGATAATCCAGCCAGGGCTGCAAGGCGGCCTCGATCTGTGCGAGGTTCACCCCTCCGCGCAGCGGGATGTTGCCGTGGACGTGTACTTCGACGCGCATAAGCTCTGCCCTTCTGGTGTCGTGGTCGGTGCGGCCGGCCCCGCGGGATCCGGAGCGAGGCGCAGCAGGAAACGGCTGGGGCCCTGAACAACAGGCATAGTCTACCCGGAACCGGCTCGCGCGGGCACCCCAAGGCTCGGCATCGCGCCGCAGCTAGCGCACGCGGACCAGCAACTCGCGCGCGACGCGTTCGATGACCTCGCTCCAACCGCCGGCGGTGTGTTGGCGAAAGATGCGCATGGTCGGGTACCACGGGCTGTCCTCGCGCTGGAGCATCCACCGCCAATCCGGTACTTGCGGCAACAGCAGCCAGACCGGTTTGCCCTGGGTCGCGGCGAGATGCGCCACCGAGGTATCGACGCAAAGGACGAGGTCGACCAGCTCGATCAATGCAGAGGTGTCGCAGAAGTCCACGATCTCGTGCTCGAAGTGCAAGAGGTTGGTGGACTTCTGCAGCGTCGCATGGTCGCTCGCCCGGATCTCCGTTTGCAGGCAAACGAACTGCAGCGGAAGCGCGAGCAGGGGCTCGAAGAGCGCTAACGGGATCGACCGCTGCCGATCGTACCGATGCCGAGCGCCTCCTGACCACGCGAGCCCCACGCGCAGGCTCTCGCGCGGGCCGAGCCTGGTCGCCCAGCGCGCGACCCGCGCCGCGTCGGGTTTGAGGTTGCCCGTCGGCGAGGGAATGCTATCCAGGGTGGTCGCAAGCGCAAGCGGCAAGCTGAGCAATGGACAGTGCAGATCGAACTGCGGCAGAGGGTCGCCGCGTGCCACGATGTCGTCGATGCCATCGATCTCATGGAGCAACGACTTGAGCGGCGGTTGCACTTCGAGGATGACTCTGGCGCCCCGCGCCGCGACCAGCGTTGCGTACCGGCTGAACTGGATGGTGTCGCCGAGCCCCTGCTCGGCGTGCAGCAGCAGCGACTTGCCGCGAACGTCTCCGGCGCCGCGCCAGAGAGGCTGCTCGAAGTCGCGCGCGGCGCCGAACTCCTTGCACTTCCACCGCCATTCGTAGCCCTCCCAGCCGACCGGGAGCTGGCCCAGCAGCAATGCAGTCAGGGCTCGGTTGAAATGGGCGTCGGCGAAGTCGTCCCTCGTCGCAAGCGCGTCGTCATAGCTGGAGAGCGCCTCGTCGGGCCGGTTCAGCGCGTGCAGCGCGATCCCTCTGTTGTTGAGCGCCTCGGCGAAGCCGGGTCTTAGCGCAAGCGCGA
>Ga0335081_10022267_pt1 | contig 10254 bp, 12 predicted proteins | sample Lox_Sample_35_FD_206713 | JGI IMG/M metagenome (GOLD analysis project Ga0335081, IMG submission 206713) | Soil microbial communities from Loxahatchee National Wildlife Refuge, Florida, United States - Lox_Sample_3.5 | ecosystem: Environmental > Terrestrial > Soil > Wetlands | place: USA...
CTCCGGCTACGGCGCTTCCTCTCTGGGTTACGCCTATCCGGGTCTCGGCTTCGGCTATCCGGGGTACGGCATGGGGATGGGGTACGCGGGACTGGGCAGTTGGATGTTCAACCCCTATTTCGGAATGTTCACGTACATGCCGTTCAGCGGGATGTATTACAGCCCGTTCGGTTTCCCGTATTACAGCCCGGGCTTGGTGGGATATCTTTACATGCCCGGGTCGCCGTATTATTATTCCGGCACCGGCACCGGCACCCGCGCCGCCAGCGGTATTCTTCCCACGCGGACGCTCGCGCGCAACGGCGCGGGACTCAGTCCGAGGTCGAGTGCTTCTCGTAGCGGGCTGGTGAGCCGCAGCGGATTTGGGACCGGCGCATCTACGCGCGCCGGATTCGGCGGCGGATTTGGCGGCAGCCGTGGCGGATTCGCTGGCGGTGGCGCCGGCGGCGGTATGTCACGCGGCGGCGGTGGCGGCATGAGCGGCGGCGGCGGGCACGCCGGCAGTAGCGGCGGAGGTCACCGGTAACTCCTGAAGCAGGCGTAGTAAGATCCGGCGATTCATTCTTTCACTGATTTTTTTCGGAATCGCTTTCGGCTATGTCGAAGGCTCGGTGGTGGTCTACCTGCGCGCGATTAGCGAACCGATCCGAGCGGCTACGGGCCTTCGCGGCACGGACCTGTTTCCCCTGCTGACCGTCGGCCAACTCGGTTCGCAGCTTTCGATCGTCAAAATCGAGGTGGTGCGCGAAGCGGCCACCATCATCATGCTCGCCGCAGCCGCGGCGGCCGGTACGCGGACTTTCCCTGGATGGCTCGCCGCCTTCTCCATCGCGTTCGGCGCATGGGACCTGGCGTTTTATGCGACCTTGCGAATCCTGCTCGGCTGGCCGGCGTCGCTGATGAGCTGGGACCTTCTATTTCTGATTCCCGTGCCGTGGGTGGGACCGGTGCTGGCGCCGGTGATCGTCTCGTTCACGCTGGTGGCAGGCGGGATCATTGGATTGATCCGCGAGCCGCGGCGCGTGGACTGGATCACCTGGGCGCTGTTGGTGGCAGGCGGCGCGGCAATTTACGCGTCGTTCGTCTGGGATTGGCGCTACATTGCGGCCGGCGGATATCCGCGGATGTTTCCCTGGCCGATCTTTGCCGCGGGCGAGCTTGCGGGCATCGCGGGCATGTGGAGAGCGCAATGGGCGGGCGGCTGGCGAATCGCGCGCGCGGACGTTGCGGAAAGCTCTGCCGCGGATTGATTTTGAACACGAGCGATGGATGGATTCGCTCAGAAATGGCATTCCATCCAAGGGAGGCTATTCAATGGCAATGGGGACACGCATCGCGCTGACGGCTCTTCTGTTTTCCACCTGGGGGTTCGCGCAATCCGCGGGCGACCCGATCGAGCGCGCGCTGGCCGCCGCGCCGCGCCAGTTGCGCGAAGGGGCCACGGTGATCAAGTGGCACTCCGATTTCACCTATGAGACGCTCAAGAAGGGCACCAGTCGCCTGGTGTGCTACGACCGTTCGGACCAGGCTGGACGGCAACCCTTCGCTTCGCAATGCACCAGCATCGGAAATCTGGCACGGGTCGCGCAGAACCGCAAATTCGAGGCGATTGCGGACCGCAAGGCGCGACAGCAGGCGATCGATGAGGCCGAGGCCAACGGCACGCGGGTGAAGCCGGAGTATGGCTCGGTCTGGTACATGCTGAACGGACCGGACCAGGAACACGCGCACACCCACATCACTATCGCGGTCCCGGGCGCGACCACGCAGTCGACCGGGCTTCCGGATAATCCCAAGCAGGGCGGCGTGTGGATCATGAACGCGGGCACCACGACCGCGCATATCATGACCCCGGGCAGCTAACGTACTGGGGGTTGAATCGGGTTACGTCTAAGGCAACTTCCGCCGCGTGCGCCCGCCCAGAACCCTAGCGTATTGATCGCGGTTCAGGACGATGGGGGGGTATATGCAGACACGTTTACTCGCCACCCTGGCCGGCGGCTTGTTGGGAGCCGGGCTCTCCTCTACCGTAAACGCATACCTGGGTCTGTCGCCGACGCTCGCGCTGGTGGCATGCTCGGCGGGGGGACTGGTGGCCGGGTACGTGATCAGCATTCTCTTTGATGTGTTTACCAGCACCGGAGGCGACCGGATCGGTTCCGGCAAATAGCGCGGGGCAGGGAAGTACCATCGCCCCACGGCGTGTCGAACGCACTGCGTAGCGAGCGATAATCGAGCGCACCGCTGATCGCGAGTCCGCTGCTCGAGCTCAACAGTACGAATGACCCAAAGCGCTTGACCGGCCGCCGTTCGAGCGTACGTTACAATAGACCGAGGCTCCAAGGAGAAGCGATGATCCGATTTCTACTTTCTGTAACGGCGCTCGCCGCGCTCACTGTTTCGGCGCAAACACAAAAACCCGCTGCGAAATCCGCGGCGCACGGCAAGTCCGCGATCCCGCGCACGCCGGATGGCCATCCCGATTTTGAAGGCGTGTGGACCAACGCGACCATCACGCCGCTCACGCGTCCCGCGCAGTTCGGCGACAAACCGACCTTGACCGACGCCGAAGCGAAGGTCTTTGAAAACGCGCAGGCGACCGACCTCAAGCAGGAAGACGGCCAGTCCGATGGACCCATTATCCGCGCGGCCGGCTCCTCCGGAACGGGCGGGTACAACGTTTTGTTCGTTGACCGCGGCACCGAAATGGAGCGCATTGACGGCGTCAAGCGCAGCTCGCTGATCGTCGATCCTCCGGACGGCAAAATGCCGCCGATGGTGCCGGGGCGCATGAATCGTCGACGCGGCGGAGGCGGAGGGCAGGGCGAGAGTTACGCCGGCATGAGCTATGACAGCGTGAAGAACCGTCCGCTGTCGGAGCGTTGCCTGATCGGCTTCGGCTCCACATCCGGGCCGCCGATGCTGCCGGTGCTGTACAACAACAACTACCAGATCGTCCAGACCAAGGACTCCATCATGATCCTGGTGGAGATGGTGCACGACGTTCGCGTGATCCGCATGAACGCGGAGCACGAACCCGCCGCGCTCGACCGCTGGCTGGGCGATTCCGTGGGCCATTGGGAAGGCGACACGCTGGTGGTCGAGACGACCAACGTGAATCCGGAAAACCGTTTTCGCGGATCGTCGGACAAGTTCAAGGTGACGGAGCGTTTCCAACGCGTCGATGCGCAGACGATTCTGTATCGCGCGACCATCGAAGATCCGGAAACCTGGACCAAGCCGTGGACGGTTGAGTTCCCCTTCGTCGCAACGGCAGGTCCGGTGTACGAATACGCCTGCCATGAGGGCAACTACGCCATGGACGACATCCTCGGCGGCGCGCGAAAGCAGGAAAAGAAGTAGTGCAGTCCGGCCTCACGGCCAGGGCTGTCCCACCGCGCCCGTCAGGGCGGGGGTTCTGACGCAGCCTTCTAACGCTCGACCGCGGAGGCCATCGACGGCGGATAACGGCCCCCGACCGCGAGCGACTCGATCTGATTCAGCTCCGCCATGTCCTCCGCGCTTAGGCGCACGTTGAGCGCGCCGAGATCATCGTCGAGATAGGTGCGCCGTTTGGTCCCCGGAATGGGGACGGAATCGGGCGCCGCGGCAAGCACCCAGGCGAGCGCGATCTGCGCCGGGGTCGCTGAATGACGCTTTGCCACCTGCTTCACGATCTCGACCAGCCGTTGGTTGGCGGCCATGTGGGCATCGTCGAAGCGTGGCAAATTGCGCCGGAAATCCTTGGGGACGAACTCCGCGGTCGACTGCAGCGCGCCGGTCAGATATCCGCGACCCAGCGGGCTGTACGGTATCAGGCCGATGCCCAGCTCGCGCAGCGCGGGCAGGATCGACGCCTCGATGCCGCGCTCCCATAGCGAATATTCGCTCTGCACGGCGCTGATCGGATGCACCTCGTGCGCGCGGCGCAGCGTCTCCACGCCGACTTCGGAAAGGCCGAGATAACGAATCTTGCCGGCATCGACCAAATCCTTCATCGCACCGACGCTTTCTTCGACCGGCACAGCGGGATCCTTGCGATGCAGGTAATACAGATCGATCACGTCCACGCGGAGACGCCGGAGAGATGCTTCGACGCTGCGCTTCGCGTTGGCAGGCGAGCCGTCCATCTTCAGTCCGCCCGCGCCGATCGTGAGGCCGAACTTGGTCGCCACGATGACGCCATCGCGGCGCCCCTGGATCGCCTTGCCGACCAGCTCTTCATTGGTATACGGGCCGTAGGCTTCCGCGGTGTCGAGCATCGTGACGCCGCAATCGAGCGCGCGATGAATGGTCGCGATCGATTCGGCTTCGTCGCCGACGCCGTAGCCGTGCGTCATTCCCATGCAGCCCAGCCCGATCGCGCCCGCCTCTAAGCCCTGGGTTCCGATTTTGCGCGTTTCCATTTCAGTACCGCTCCGCATCGCTCGCCGGCGCGGCTGCGTTCACCGGCGATGGCTGTCCATCGATGGTCGCGCCGTTATACGCGAAAGCCTGGACGCGGTTCAGAAATTCGTGCGGGAAATTCAACCTGGGTTTGGAGATCTCGTTCAGTTCGTTCATCTGCGCCGCGCTGAGTTTCACTTCGAGCGCGCCGAGATTGTCCTCCAGTTGTTCCATAGTTCGCGCGCCGATGATGGTCGATGAAACGCCGGGCCGCGCCACCACCCACTGGAGAGCCGCTCGCGCGGGCGTCGTCCCGGCCTCGCGCGCGACTTTGACCAGGACGTCGACGACGTTGAACGCTTCGTCGTTGAAAGCCCGCGTGACGAACACGCCGCGCCCCGGCTTGGCGGTTTTTGCCGATTCGCGCGTGTATTTCCCTGTCAGCACTCCCGAGCGCAAGGGCGACCACGGGGTGATGCCGAGTCCCAGCTCTTTGGCCGCGGGCACCAGCTCCCCTTCGATGGTTCTTTCAAGCAGTGAATATTCGAGCTGCAATGCGATCAGCGGCGTCCAGCCCTTGAACATCGCCATGGTCTGCGCCTGCGCCACTTTCCACGCCGGCGTGTCCGAGAATCCGATGTAGCGCACCTTGCCGGCACGCACCAGGTCGTCGAGCGCGCGCATGGTTTCTTCGATCGGCGTGAAGCGATCCCAGAAATGCATCCAGTAAAGATCGATGTAATCGGTCTGCATGCGCCGCAGCGACTGTTCGCACGCGCCGACCACCGATTTCCGCCCCGCGCCGCCGCCGTTGGGATCGCCGCGATACATGTTGGTGAGAAACTTGGTGGCGATCACCAGCCGGTCGCGGCTCGCGGGATGGCGGCCGATGTGCTCACCGAGAATCGCTTCGGAGTGGCCCTTGGTGTAGCCGTTGGCCGTGTCGATGAAATTCCCGCCCAGGTCGATGTAGCGGTCGATGATTTGTTTGGAAAGCTCCGGGGTCGAGCCCCAGCCCCAATCCTCGCCGAAGGTCATCGCGCCCAGGCACATGGGGCTCACACGCACGCCGGAACGGCCGAGAGAAACGAAATCCGATAAGGGCATACGGCCAGCTTAACGCGGTTCAGCCGCGCCTGAACTCTTCGCCCCAGGCGACCGATTCGCGCAACTGCCGTTTCAGAATCTTTCCGCCCGGATTGCGCGCGAGCGGCTCGGTGCGCAGCACCACGTATTGCGGAACCTTGAAATCCGCGATTCTTTCGCGTGCGAAATTGAGGATATCGCGAGCATCCGTCGAAACCCCCGGCTTGAGCACGATCAGCGCGCCGACCTTTTCGCCCATCATCGCATCGGGCACGCCCATCACCGCAACTTCAAACACAGCCGGATGCGCGGCCAGCGCGTTCTCCACTTCCACGCAGTAAACATTTTCGCCGCCGCGATTCACCATGTCCTTCTTGCGATCGACGATCTGCACGAAACCGTCCTGATCGATCCGCGCCAGGTCGCCCGAATGCAGCCATCCACCCGCGAAAGCCTCGGCCGTCGCTTCCGGCTTCTGCCAATATCCCTTCACGATATTCGGCCCGCGAATCAGCAGTTCGCCGACGTCGCCCGATACGTCCGCCAGCTTGAGATCGACGACCGGCGCCGCAAATCCGACCGTTTCCGGACGCACGCGCGCGAATTCATGCGGCAAAAACGTCGCGACTGACGACGTTTCCGTCAATCCGAATCCGTTGCCCACACGCGCGTTGGGAAACGATTCGAGAATCCGCGCCACCAGATCGGGAGGCGTCGGTGCTCCGCCGTAGCTCAGCCATTTCACGTTGCGGGTGTCGATTTCCTTGAAATTCGGCTGATTGATCGCAAACCAGTACACCGCCGGAACCGAGGTCAGCGAAGTGATGCGCTCATCGTTGATCAATTTCAGAAACGATTGCACGTTGAACGACGGCATGATCACGGTCGCGCCGCCGCCCGCGCAGCTCGGAAGAAGCTGGCTGTTGCATCCGGTGACGTGAAACAGCGGAACCGAGACCAGCGTGCGCACGCTCCCGTCGAAGGGCAGGGGAACGATGCGCCGGCACGTTTCGATATTCGACAAAAAACCTTCGTGCGTGGTCATCGCGCCCTTGGGAAATCCGGTGGTGCCGCTGGTGTAGAAAATCGCGGCAACGTCGTCATGCGCGGCGTCCTCGACGGCGACAGGCGTGCCTTTGGGCAGGGCGTCTCCAGGCATGCACACGAACTTGCTGCCGGAATCTTTGATCACGTAATCGGCTTCGGGCTCGCTGAATCGCGTATTGACCGGAACCGCGACCGCGCCGGCAAGCTGGATTCCCCAAAACGCCAGGCACCATTCGAGGCCGTTTCCCAACCGGATCGCCACGCGATCGCCGCGTTCGATTCCCGCGGCACGAAATCCGCCGGCGATACACGCGGCGCGCTCCCAGAGCTGCGAGTAAGTGATCCGGTCCGCTCCGGCCTCGACGATAGCTTCCGCTTGCGGCGTTGTGTCGACCGTCGCGCGCAGCAGGGTGACGAGATTGGTCGCGAGGTTCTGATAGCGCGCGACGCCGTCGGGGCCGCGGAGAATTGCCGATTGATCGAAGGGCTGGAACACAGGACTTGTTAATTGTACGCCTTGCTGCGATGATGCACAGCGTAGATTCGCATCACCTCGTCTTCGACGCGGAAAACAACGCGATAGTCGCCGACGCGAAGGCGCAAGAACACACTCATATCTCCGTGAAGCGGTGTGATGTCGCCCGCGCCTGTCCGCGCATAATGCAGCACGCCGTCGAAAATGTGCATCGCGATCGCTCGATCAATTGAACGGATATGCGCGCGGGCCTTGGCAGACCAGTCGATCGCGAGCGGCGGCACTATTTTTTCAGGGGAAAATCGTCGAGCGTGAGCCCGAACTCGGCGAGCACCTCTTCCATCGGAATACCGCGGCCGCCGTGTTGCTTAAACCAGGCTTCGCCTTCCTCGATGCATCGCCGATCTGCTTCTTCGAGCTGATCGGATTCCACAATCGCTTGCAGCAGGCCGGCAACCGATTCCAGCCTGGCAGGAGCCAAGCGGTCCACCAGTTCGTGCAGGTGTTCCCGTGTGTCGCTCATCGCTTCATTATTTCAAACCGCCGTCCCGTCCGCGTAGCATCTTCTGCGTGCGGGTCTCGCATTGCATCTCAAAGCCAGCCTTTATTGCGAGCAATCCGGGCGGCTTCAAACCGGTTGGAAGCCTGCAGCTTGGAGATCGCCTCCGACAGATAGTTGCGAACGGTCCCCTCGGTCAGCCGCAGCGAACGCGCCAGTTCAGCGGTGGTTTCACCGTCGCCGGCGCGGCGCAGGATCAAACGCTCTCTATCGGTGAGCGGATCTTTTTCCGTGCTCCATATTTGCGAGGCCAGTTGTGGATCCACGACGCGAGCCCCGCGGCTGACTCCGCGGACCGCGTCGGCGAGTTCTTCAGAGGGACGGTCCTTGAGAAGATACGCGGATGCGCCAGCTTCCAGTGCTCTCCGCAGATATCCCGGACGCGCGAACGTGGTTAGGATCAGGACGCGCGTGTCCGGGTAAAGTTCTCTGACACGAGCGGTGAGTTCGAGTCCGCTCATCTTCGGCATCTCGATATCTGTCACCAAAACCGCGGGCCGGTGCTTTCCGACAGCCTGGAGGGCTTGCTCCCCATCGGGAAAAGTTCCGAGCACCTCGATATCGGGCTCGATCGAGAGCAGCGCGGCGAGCGCGCCCCGCAACATGCTTTGGTCCTCCGCCAGCACGACGCGTATCTTTTCTGTCACAGCGTTTCCGCCTCAGCCGCAATCTGTGATGCGGGTTGCGCCGATGGCTCGCGCGCCAGCGGCACGGTGATCTCAACGCAGGTTCCTCCCTGTGCCGAAACGGTCCACTTCACGGCTCCGGCCACGGATTGCAGCCGCTCCCGCATGCCGCGCAGACCGTTGCCTTCACGAATCCGCCCGCCGAGTCCGTCGTCCTCAATGGTGAAATGAATCGTCTTGTCCTTTTCAAGGAGCGCCACACGGCAGACGCTTGCGTGAGCGTGGCGGACGATGTTCGTGACGGCTTCGCGCAGCGCAAGGCAAAGCACGTGGACCTGGCTCGAGGAGAGATCCACCGGAGCGAGGCTCGTGGTCAGCTTGACATCCGCGGAAAGCAGAGTTTGCCGGGCACGGCTGATCTCTGCGTCCAGTCCTTCGGCGCGGTAGCCGGCCACGGCTTCCCGAACTTCGGCGAGGGCTTTCCGCGCCGTCTCGCCCGCTTCGGCGATCTCCTTCCGGGCGCGCTCCGAATCCTGCGAGAGGAGCCGCCGGGCCAGATCGAGCTTCACCGTAATCACGGTCAGGGTATGGCCCAGGAGATCGTGCACGTCGCGTGCGATGCGCTCGCGCTCGGCTTCCTGGGAGAGGCGTTCGATCTCAGAATTTGCACGCTCCAGAAGAGCATTGGCTCGTGACTGCTGGGCGAAGGCAAAGTTACCGAGCCCAAAGATTACGCAGTACAACAGGACGCTTTCCGCCGCGGCAAAAGGGTGACCCAGATAGCGGGTCTCGGCCACAACTCCGGCCATCACCGCGATGAGCACCAGGAACAGCGTGCGCAAACGAGTAAGGAAAAGGCACAGCACAGCGAACGGGTAGGCGAACAAAACGTAGGCGTCCGGGTTGAGCGGGTAAAAGGCAAACACAACCAGGAAGAACGATACAAACGCCACGATCTGCCGGCGTCCTGTAAGCTCCGTGACGAGAAAATAAGGAATGAGGAAGGCCGCGTAAAAAATCGCGAATTCCATCCACACCGAAAACGAGTGCCGATAAGCGGGCATAACAAAGAAATACGCGGAATAAAGCACCGCCGCCCAGTGAACGATCGAGCGCCCGCGCACGAACCCGCGCTTCCAATCGGCGATGTGCGTACCCGGTCCGCGTGCGTTTCGTTCGCTCATGCCTTCATCATGGCACCCGACCAGCGGTCGCGGTACCTTGAGCTGTCATAGGAAACGCATGACAGTTGTCATGTGACGCCCGTCATCTCGCAGCGCTGACGGCTGCTACTGTTTTTGCGTCGCCGCCCGGCGCATTCTTCGATCATGCTTCTCGAATTCGTTTTCGATGCAGTCTCAGAAGTATGGGTCCTGCTGGAAATCCTTCTCATCGTGCGCAGCCAAACGCGCCAGGGTGAGGGCAAGATACAAGATCGCGGAACGCAGATCATCCTTTTGGTTGTGATTGCCGGGTCGGTCCAGCTGAGCGACTGGATGCACCGATTCTTTCCGGTCGACATGCCGGGGTGGCTGCGACCGGCGGCCTTGGGGATCCTGATTCTCGGCCTGGGAGTTCGACTCGTGGCAGTCGTTACCTTAGGCAGCGCTTTCAGCACGAACGTGGCGACACGCGCCGGTCAGAGACTGCAGCGGCGCGGGCTGTACAGCCTGGTCCGCCATCCTTCCTATCTCGGTCTGGAGCTGATTCTCCTGGCTTTTGCCCTTCACGCACGCACCTGGGCCTGTCTTGCCGTGATTCTGATTCCTTCGACGCTGGCTGTGCTACATCGCATTCATGTTGAAGAGATCGCACTGCGTCTGGCGTTCGGAACCGACTACGAAGACTACAGCCGTGGCACAAAGCGCCTGATTCCGGGCGTCTATTGAGTGTTTCGCAAGGGATTTCAAACCGCCGCGGCGTCAGCGTACGCTCCTTGGACCTCGAAAATTTTTCTGGGATTTTCGATCAGCATCGTATCGAGCTGCTCGCCGGTCACTCCCGCCTTCTTCAGCGCCGGGATCACGTCATTGTGGATGTGCAGATAATTCCAGCGCGGCAGCACCGCCGCCAGC
>Ga0335081_10022268_pt1 | contig 10254 bp, 12 predicted proteins | sample Lox_Sample_35_FD_206713 | JGI IMG/M metagenome (GOLD analysis project Ga0335081, IMG submission 206713) | Soil microbial communities from Loxahatchee National Wildlife Refuge, Florida, United States - Lox_Sample_3.5 | ecosystem: Environmental > Terrestrial > Soil > Wetlands | place: USA...
CGCCTTTCGACAGCGACAGATCGACGACGATCGGCGGCTTGCCCGGCAGCGGGCAGCCAAACGCAATCGGATTGGTGCCGAACACGGCTTTCGAGCCGCCCCAGGGCGCAATTGCGCCCGGCGTATTGGCGAACATCAGCGCAACGAGGCCAGCCTCCGCCAGGTGCTCGACGGGATGGCCGACCACGCCGCAGTGATGCGAGCGCGTGATGGCGGCGGCGGCGACGCCGGATTCGCGTGCGGCTTGCGGTAACGCGGCGAGCGCCAGGTCGATTGCCGGATAGGCAAAGCCGTGCTTGGCGTCGACGACGGCAGCGGCCGGGCGGCGCCATGCGAGCGCGGGCTTGGCGAAACCGTCGACCTTGCCGACCTTGACCTGCGCGGCATAGGTCGGAATCCGCGAGAGGCCATGGCCCTTTTGTCCTTCCGCTTCCGCGCCGACCAGCGCGCGCGCGACGCTTCTGGCATTCGCCTCGTCGGTGCGGCAGCGCGTGAGCGTGCGCACGACGAGCGCCTCGGCTTCCGCAAGCGTGATTGTCGGCATCAGCGGCCTCCGGCGAGATGGTCGCGGATTTTCTCCGCCACCAGCTGCGACACGCGCGCGTTGGATTCAACCGTCAGCCCGGCGATGTGCGGCGTCAAGATTAGATTGGGACAGCCGGCAAAGATCCGCGCGCGCTCCGTTGACAACGGCTCCTGCGCGAACACATCGAGCGCGGCGCCACCGAGCGCGCCTGAGCGCAGCGCATTGGTAACCGCCGCTTCGTCGAGCACGCCGCCGCGCGCGGCATTGATCAGGATGGCGCCGTGCTTCATGCGCGCGATTGCCGCGCGGTCGAGCATGTTGCGCGTGGTATCCGCCAACGGCACGTGCAACGAGACGACGTCGCTTTCCTCCAATAGCGTATCGAGATCGAGCGGGCTCACTTTGCCCCACGCTTTGTCACCGGAGGGAACAAGCGGGTCATAGCCGCAAACCTCCATGCCGAGCGCGGCGGCGACCCCGCCGACTTTGCGGCCGATGTCGCCGAAGCCGATCACGCCGAGCCGCTTGCCGTTTGCTTCGCGTCCGCCGATCAACGCCGTGCGCGGCCATTGGCCGTCGCTGACCGCGGCTGTCGCACTATAGGCGCCGCGCAGCAGCGTCAACATCGTCGCGATCACATATTCCACCACCGAAACGTCATTAGCGCCGGTCGCCGGATAGACCGCGATACCGCGCGCCTTGCAGGCCGCCACGTCGATATTGTCGAGGCCGACGCCGAGCCGCCCGACCGCCTGCAGCTTGGGCGCCTTCGCCAGCAAGTCGGCATTCACCTGGGTACGGTTGCGCACGATCAGCGCACGCGCATCGGCAAGCGCCGCCAGCAAATCGGAGCGGCGGTCGACCAGTGCCGCGTCGTAAAGCACGTCATGGTTGGCGAGGATGCCCGCGATGGCGTCCTCGTCCATGAACTCGCAGATCACGATCGCAGCCACGCTAAATCTTTAGGCGCTGCGATAAAGCTTGGTGAGCACGAATTCGCGGTGACCGAGCGCTTCCGCCGCGGTCAGCCGGCCGTTGGCGGTGCGCAGGAGCATCTTGATCAGCGCATCGCCCGCTTCGGGGATCGTCATCTCCCGCCGCAAAATGCCGGAGACGTCGAGATCGATGTGCTCGGACATGGTGCGCACGGTGCGTGGATTGCCGGAAATCTTGATCACCGGCAGAATCGGGTTGCCGATGATGTTGCCTTGGCCGGTTGGAAACGTGTGCACCACGTAGCCGGCCGCCGCCATCAGCGTCACGCATTCGGCCGCCGCCGACGAGGTGTCCATGTAATAGAGGCCGGCGCCCTTGCGCGGCGCCTCGGCCGGTTCGAGTACGTCGATGTACTGGCATTTGCGCCCGATCTTCTCGAGATTGCCAAGCGCCTTTTCCTCGATGGTGGTCAGCCCGCCGATGATGTTGCCCTTGGTTGGCTGCGAATCGGACAGGTCGTCGGTCTTGTGTGCCTGGATGACTTCGTCCTCGTAAGCCTGCCAGGTCTTCATCCATTTCTCGCCGATCTCGGGCGTGGCGGCGCGCGCCTTGGCGAGATGCTCGCCGCCGGTGATTTCGGACGTTTCGCCGAATACACCATAGATGCCCTTGGGGATCAGCTTGTCGTACATGTTGCCGACGGTCGGGCAGGACGCGAGCCCGGTGGTGGTGTCGCTCTCGCCGCATTTGGTCGACACCCACAATTCGGAAATGCCGCACTCCTCGCGCTTTTGCTCGGACGCCCATTGCAGGTAGTCCTTGGCGGCGCGGCTGGCCTTCGCCACCGTCATCAGGTCGCCCGTGCGCTCGATGCCGAAGCCGGTGACCGGCTTGCCGGTCTTGGCGATGCCGTCGACCACGCGCTGAGTCCAGCCTTCCTCGATGCCGATGACGACGACAGCGGCGACGTTGGGATTGGCGCCGGTGCCGATGATGGTGCGGAAAAACAGGTCGAGATCCTCGCCGAATTGCAGCCGCCCGTAGGCGTGCGGAATGGCGAGCGTGCCCTTGATCTGATTGGCGACCGACTCGCAGGCGGCGTTGGAAATATCGTCGAGCGGCAGAATGACGACGTGGTTGCGCACGCCGACGCGGCCGTTCTCGCGCCGCCAGCCCATGAAGGTCATGCTCGATTTGCCGTTCCGCTTGGCCTTGCTTTTGCGCCTTGCCAAAGATTTCGCCATGTCACCACCGCTTGGTCTTGAGATTGTGCACGTGCACGTGTTCGCCCTTGCCGATGTCGGCCACGGCCCTACCGATGTCCTGGCCGTATTTCCAGACCGTGTCGCCCTTCTTGATGTCGACGAGCGCGACCTTGTGGCCAATCGGAATGGCCATCTTCGATTTGAGCCGCAGCGATAAGTTGTTGGCGGTGATCACGCCCGACATCGCCGTGCCGGCTTTCAAGCCTTCAATCACGACGACGCCGACGGTGTCCTTTTTGTCGTGGACGAGAAATTGCGGAATGGCCATCGGCCTCCTCCCATTCTTGTTGGCTCCATCTATAAAATGGCTTCAGTCGAGATGAAAGCCCTGCGCGCGCACGAAGGTGCCGAAGTCGGCGCGCAGCGGCACCGCATATTGCCGCGCCTTGTCCTCCGACCAGCCGTAGAATTTCGCAGTGCCGAAGCGCGCCGGATCGCGCTGATTCCGGTAGGGACGCGTGGCAGCGCGCCGGCGGTCATAGGCGTCGATTTGCGCGGCCACATCGCCTTCGGCAAAGCATTCGTGATGCACCGTTGTATCAAGCGACAGCCGGGGCGTAATGCCGCCCTCGTCCGCCGGCCAGCCCACGCACATGCCGGCAATCGGCACGACTTTCTGCGGCAATTCCAGCAATTCGCTCACCTCACGAGCGCGATCGCGGATCACGCTGATCGGGCAGCAGCCAAGGCCGACCGCCTCGGCCGCGCGCAGGAAGGTGGCGAGTGCGATTGCGGCATCCACCGTGGCGTTGAAAAACAGATCGAGATGATCGTTGGGAAAGGGTTTGCCGCGCATTTGAGCAACCTGCGGCACGCGGCGGCCGTTGGCGAGGAACACCAGGAACACCGGCGACTCGCGCACCCACGCCATGTCGGGCAGCAGATCCGCGATTCGCGCACGCCTGCTATTTTCTCGCACAATGAGAATATCGCCTTGCTGCAAATCGCTCTTGGACGGCGCGGCGAGTGCGCAGGCGCACAACAGGCGCAACAGTTCCGGTGGAACGTCGCGCCCAAGAAAGCGCCGGTGCACGCGGCGGGCGGCCAAGCGGGCCAATTCGTCGAGCCCCAGCAGGCTCGCATCCACCGCCATGCGCTCCCCGAAGCGCTCGAATAGCGCGTTGTGGACGGCTCCCACTGTGCCCAGCATCGGCAGCTCCTTGGCCAAATTGACGGTTGCCACGCTAGCCTAAAGTGACCACCATGGGCGAAGGCAAAAAGCGAAAAACGAAAAGCCAATTGGGGAGGATAAAATGCATCACAATCATCGCAAGCTGCGGCGCTGGCCAGTGCTGGCCGCGGCCTTTGCCGTCGCGATCTCGGCGACCGCCGCCAAGGCCGAGCCGCGCGTCGTGCGCATCGCCACCCAATACGGCATCTCCTATCTGCCGCTGACCATCATGGCGGAGAAGAAACTGCTCGAATCCGAAGGCAAGAAGCTCGGGCTTGATTTGACCACCGAGTGGATCCGCTTCACCGGCGGGCCGCCGATGAACGAGGCGCTGATCTCCGGCAATCTCGATTTCGCCTCCGGCGGCGTGGGACCGATGGTTACGATCTGGGCGCGCACGCAGAACAATCTCAAGGTCAAGGGCATTTGCGCGATCAATTCGATGCCGCTCTACCTCAACACCACCAATCCCAATGTGAAGACCATCAAGGATTTCACCGAGAAGGACCGCATCGCGCTGCCGGCCGTGCGCGTGTCGATGCAGGCGGTGATCCTGCAAATGGCGGCTGAAAAAGTTTTCGGCAAGGGCCAGGAGCACAAGCTCGACACCTGGACCGTGTCGCTCAGTCACCCGGACGGGCTGGCGCAGATGATGAGCGGCAAGTCGGAAATCACCGGTCACTTCACCTCGGCGCCGTTCATGTATCAGGAGCTCGCGGACCCGCGCGTGCACCGCGTGCTCAACAGCTACGACGTGTTCGGCGGCCCGCATACCTTCAATGTCGTGTGGGCGACTGCCAAGCTCTATGAAGGCGAGCCTAAGATCGTCCAGGCCTTTCTGTCCGCGATGCGCATCGCCATAAAAGAGATCAACGACGATCCGGCCGGTTCCGCCGCGCTCTGGGTCAAGGCCGACAAGTCCAAGCTGACGCCGGCGGCAGCCGAGAAGATCATCCGCGACAAAGAGAACAAATGGACCATGACGCCGGAGAAAGTGATGATGGTCGCCGACTATATGGGCCGCGTGAAGATGATTCCGGTGGCGCCGCAGACCTGGAAGGACATGTTCATCGACGCCGTGCACGATCTGCCCGGCAGCTGAGATAAGATCCCCTGCCAATGTCGCCCGTGCTGCTCGAGGTGAACGGAGTAACGCTCCAGTACAAAACGCCGCGCCATCTGGTGACGGCGACGTACCAGGTCGACTTTTCCGTTCACCAGGGCGACCGCTACGTGATCCTCGGACCGTCGGGCTGCGGCAAGTCCACGCTGCTGAAGGCGGTCGGAGGATTCATGGCGCCGGTTGAGGGCTCGATCCGCATCCGCGGCCGCGAGGTCGCGGCGCCCGGCCCCGACCGCATGATGGTGTTCCAGGAATTCGAGCAATTGATGCCCTGGAAGACGGTCTATCAGAACGTGATCTTCCCGATGAAGGTGACGCGAAAGTTCGCCCGCGCCGAGGCGGTGGAGCGTGCCAATGCCGCGATCGAGAAGGTCAAGCTCTCGGAGTTCCGCGACATCTATCCGCACATGCTGTCAGGTGGCATGAAAATGCGCGTCGCCATCGCCCGCGCCATGGCGCTTGAGCCGGATATCCTGCTGATGGACGAGCCGTTCGCCGCGCTCGACGCGCTCACCCGCCGCTCGATGCAGCAGGAACTGCTGTCGCTGTGGGATCAATTGCGTTTCACCGTGCTGTTCGTCACCCATTCGATTGAGGAAGCGATCCTGGTCGGCTCGCGCATCTTGGTGCTGTCACCGCATCCCGGCCGCGTGCGCGCCGAGCTCGACGCCGACAGTTTTAATTTCAGCAATATCGACCAGCGCAAATTCGGCGCGATGTCGAAGCGCATCCACGGGCTGCTGTTCGGCGATGAGGCGCACCACGCGGCCGAACGAGCGCACGCATGAACAGCGCCCGCCAAAACACAGGTTTGCGCGAGCCACAGCGCCCGGAATTCGAGCATGAGCTTGTCGATTCCGGCGTGATCGGCGATATCGAGCGTCCGCTCGGCTTCGGCGAACGCCTGCTGAACAACGAGACCTTTCAGCGCTTCATGATCTTGTTCGTGCTGATCGTGGTCTGGGAAGCCTATGCGCGCTGGCTCAACAATTCGCTGCTGTTTCCAAGCTTCAGCGAAACGGTGCAGACGTTCCTGCACGACCTCGGCACCGGTGTGCTGATCAACCGCACCATCACTTCGCTGCGTACGTTGGCCATCGGCTATGCCTTCGGGCTCGCCTTCGCAGCGGTGTTCACGACCCTGGCGGTCGCAAGCGGCGTCGGCACCCGCATCCTGTCGACGCTCACCGCGATGTTCAATCCGCTGCCGGCGATCGCGCTGTTGCCGCTGGCCTTGATCTGGTTCGGGCTCGGCACGCCATCGCTGGTGTTCGTGATCATCCATTCGGTGCTGTGGGCGGTGGCGCTCAACACGCTGATCGGCTTCCGCAGCGTGCCGGAAACCTTGCGCATGAGCGGCCGCAATGTCGGGCTGAAGGGCGCTCGCTATGTCGGGCTGATCCTGATTCCCGCCGCCTTTCCGTCGATCCTTGCCGGCCTTAAGATCGGCTGGGCCTTCGCCTGGCGCACGCTGGTCGCCGCCGAACTGGTGTTCGGCGTCTCGGCGCGTTCGGGCGGCATCGGCTGGTATATTTTCGAGGCGCGCAACGACCTCGATACGCCGACGGTGTTCTCCGGCCTGCTGACGGTGATCCTGATCGGCCTCGTCGTCGAGTCGGTGATCTTCCGCACCATCGAAGCGCGCACAGTCAATCTCTGGGGTATGCAGCGATGAGCGGCGTGCTCGGCGTCGACATCTGGCGCGGCACCGAGCAAGGCGCTTTTCAGGCCTTCGCCATTCCGCGCCGCACGCACCAGACCGTGCTCGACGTGGTCACTGAAATCCAGCGCGAGCACGATGCCACCCTCTCCTACCGCTTCGCCTGCCGCGTCGGCATGTGCGGGTCGTGCGCCATGGTGGTGAACGGGCGGCCACGCTGGACCTGCCGCACGCGCGTGACCGAGGTGGTCGAGGACGGCGGGCGGCTGCGGCTCGAGCCGTTGCGCAATTTCGCGGTGGTCAAAGACCTCGCTGTCGAAATGACGCAGTTCTTCGACAAATGGAAAGAAGCGCACGGCTATTTCGAGCCGGGCGCCGCGCCCGAACGGGATTTTGCGGTGGTGCCGCCGGAAAGCACTGAACGACAGTTGGCCGACGCCGGCATCGAATGCATCGGCTGCGGCGTCTGTTACTCGGCCTGCGACGTGGTCGCGTGGGATGAGGATTACCTCGGGCCGGCGGCGCTCAACCGCGCCTGGACGCTGGTGAACGACGTGCGCGACCGTGGCCAGCCGACGCGGCTCGACGCGGTATCCGGCAGCGACGGCTGTCAGGCTTGTCACACCCATATGAGCTGCACGACGTTCTGCCCGAAAGCCATCGCGCCGACTTACGCCATTGCCGGCCTCAAGCGCGCAATGGTCAAGCGCAGCCTACGAGGCGCGCGCTGATGCCTGCGCTGTTCCTCGCACAACGGGCGACCGCATTCGTGCTGGCTTGCGCAGTGCCCGTGCACCTCGCCACCATCCTTTACGCCGTGCGCGGCGGACTGACCGCGGCGGAAATTCTTGCGCGCACGCACGGCAACATCGGCTTGGCGCTGTTTTACGGTCTGTTCGTGATCGCGGTCGCGATCCATGCGCCCATCGGCCTGCGCAATGTGTTGCGCGAATGGACGGCGTGGCGCGGACGCTCGCTCGATGTCGCGCTCGCGGTTTTCTCGCTCCTGTTGCTCGTGCTGGGCTTGCGCGCTGTCTTCGCGGTTTACAGCACATGATGCGCGCATCGCACCGGCAACGCGGCTTCGCGGCGGCCATGCTGCATCGCCTCTCCGGCATCGCATTGTCGATCTTCCTGCCGCTGCATTTCCTGGCGCTCGCAACCGCGCTCGACGGCGCCAAAGCGCTCGACTCGTTTCTCAGCGTAACGCGCCAGCCGGTCGTCGAAATCCTCGAATTCGGCATCGTGGTGGCGCTGGCACTCCATATGACGCTCGGCCTGCGCGTGCTGGCGGTGGAGTTCTTCGACTTCCGTGAAAGGACACTCGCCGCGCTTTCGGTCTGTCTCGCCGCCGTGTTGGCGGTCGGTGTCATCTTCGCGCTCAATCTGGGTTGAGCCGATGGTGCTGGGACTGCCGCTCGAAACGCTCGCCTTCCTCTGGGTCGGCGCCTTCGTCGGCGGCATCGCCGCCGGCGGCAGCGGCTTCGCCTTCGGTCTGGCGGCCTCTTCGATCTGGCTGCACCGCATCGACCCGCTGCATTCCGCGATCCTGATCACCGGCTGCGGCGTGCTGCTGCACCTCACCACCATCTGGCCGCAGCGCCGTCATATTGACGTGGCCCGGCTGTGGCCTTTGGTCGCCGGCGGCGTGCTCGGCATCCCGATCGGCGTGCGGCTGCTGGTCTATACCGACGCTAACGTGATGAAGACCGCACTCGGCGTCTTCCTGCTGGTGTTTGGAAGCTATGCGCTGCTGGCACCGCGCCTGCACACGGTGACCGCCGGCGGCCGCGTTGCCGATGCCGGCATCGGCTTCATCGGCGGCATTCTCGGCGGCATCGGTGGCTATTCCGGCGTGCTGCCCACGATCTGGACGCAATTGCGCGGCTGGCCGAAGGAAATCGCCCGCGCCGTCTACCAGCCATACGTCATCATCATACAAGCCATCGCGCTGGCGGGCATCATCTGGGTGACTTTGGACCGCGCCGGGTTGATAATGCTGGTCGCGGTGCTGCCGCCGCTCCTCTTCGGCACCTGGATCGGCTGGCAGCTTTACGGCCGCATGAACGACTTGCGCTTCCGCCAGGCGCTGGCGGTGCTGCTGATCGCCTCGGGCGCGACGCTGGTGCTGTAGGACAGACCGATGCAGCTCGATATCAAGGAAGTCGAAGAGCTCAGCAAGACGCTGTATATCCGCGCGCTCAAGCTGCTGCCGCGCGACGTCAAGCAGGGTTTCGAGCGGCTGCTCGCTGAGGAAACCGATGCCACCGGCAAAGCCATTCTCGGCACCATGGTGGAGAACATCGCGGTGGCCGAGCGCACCAAGAACCTGCTCTGCCAGGACACCGGCATTCCCATTTACAACATCACGATCGGCCGCAACGTCGAATTCGACGGCGCGGCGATGAAATCGGCGATCCGCCGCGGCTGCGAGCGCGCGACCAAAGAGCATCCCTTACGCTCCTCGGTCGTGCACCCCATCACGCGCAAGAACGAGCAGACTTCCTGCGGGCCAGGCGTGCCGATCATCCATGTCGATTTCGACACGCGCGAGGAGACGGTCGAGATCGAGATGATCCCGAAAGGCTCGGGTTCGGAGAACGGCTCTTTCCTGCAGATGCTGATCCCGGCCGACGGCGTCGCCGCGGTGAAACGCTTCGTCATCGACAAGGTGATCGAATGCGGCGGCCGCGTCTGCCCGCCGACCATTGTCGGCGTCGGCATTGGTGGCACCTCCGACCTGTGCATGCATCTTGCGAAAATTGCGGCCACCCGTCCGCTCGGCACCACCTGCGCCGACCCGGAAGGCGCCAAGATCGAGGCGCAGCTGAGCGAGGCCGTCAACGAACTCGGCATCGGCCCGCAGGGCCTCGGCGGCCGCGCCACCGCGTTCCGCGTGCATGTCGAGGTCGGCGCGACCCACATCACCATGAACCCGGTGGCAGTGAACATCCAATGCCACTCCGCGCGCCGCGCCTCCGCCATCATCACGCCCGGCGGCATCGCGTTCGAGTAGACCATGACGCACCACGTGTTCGACATGCCGATCACCGAGGCGCAGGCGCGCGCGCTCAAGGTTGGCGACACCGTGACGCTGGAGAAGACGCTGTTCGGCATCCGCGACGCCACTTTGATTGCCATGTTCGACCGCGGCCGCACCACGCGCTTCGACCTCAGGGGCCACGCCGTCATCCATACCGCGCCGAATGTGCGCAAGGTCGACCCGCGGCCCGGCAATTCCTGCGGCTACGAGCCGCTGTGCATCGGCACCACCACCTCGATGCGCATGGAGCGCTTCACCAAGCCGCTGATGGAAAAGAACGGCGTGCGGCTGATCATCGGCAAAGGCGGCATGGGGCCGGCGACGCTCGAGGCCTTCAAGCAACTCGGCGGGGCCTATCTCGCCGTGGTCGGCGGCGCCGCCGCGCTGGAGACCACCTGGATTCCGGAGATCGAAGACGTCGACATGGACGACCTGCATCCCGAGAGCCTGTGGAAATTCCGCATCAAGGGCTTCGGCCCGCTGCTGGTGACCATGGATTCGCATGGCGGCTCGCTGCACGCGCAGGTCAA
>Ga0335081_10022269_pt1 | contig 10254 bp, 8 predicted proteins | sample Lox_Sample_35_FD_206713 | JGI IMG/M metagenome (GOLD analysis project Ga0335081, IMG submission 206713) | Soil microbial communities from Loxahatchee National Wildlife Refuge, Florida, United States - Lox_Sample_3.5 | ecosystem: Environmental > Terrestrial > Soil > Wetlands | place: USA: Florida...
CCTTGACGACGTCGGTGGTCGAGAAGCCGTTATCCAAGGCGTTCTTGTGGATGAAGGTGCGCATGCTGTTGTGCAGCGCGCCGATCCAACCTTTGATTCCGAGCGTCGCCACCTGCACCGCGTTGGTCTTCATCTTGGGGATGTGGATGATGACGTCCGCGTCCATCAGCGACTTCGGCAGCATCACGCGCGCGTATGAGCGGGGATTGGGGACAGGGACCGTAACGTATTCGTCGGTGTCCCAATTGACGACCTCTTCCGCGCCCGCCGCCAGCGCGGCGTCCTTGATCCCGGTGACGATAAACGACAGTTCCGGGTCGCAGTGCCATCCGGTTTGCTCGCCGAGCTTCACCGACGCTCCGGCTTCCTTGCACAGCTTCACCATCGCCGTCACCACGGCCGGGTGAGTGGTCTCGGCCTCCTCAGGCTTGGTGGCGTAGATCATGTTGGGTTTGATCATTACCTTGTCGCCCGGCTTGACGATCTTGCCGATTCCGCCGAGCAACTCGACCGCCCGCCGCACCGCCTTCTCCGCCGCGGCATAATCTTCGGCCCGGACCACGGCCACGCGACTCTTCTCTTTTAACGGCGGTCTTTCCAGAAACTTACGCATCTGACGTCCTCCTATGTAGCCCCAATGTTGCGACCTCGGTCTCCAGACCCTTACGTCCTCGTTGCTATGTCCGAGCGCGCTACGCCGACAGGCATCGCCGCACCGCGCGGGGAATCTCTGGTAACGAACGCACCCTCGATACTGTCCCCCGGCCAGCCGACGCGATACGCGCACACAGCGCCGGATCGCCGCCCGGAAGTTCGATCACGTGCAGCCGTGAGAACTGCCGGACCTGCGCGAATGGCGGCGGGCCGGTGTTGAGCCATCCATCAGTAACCAGGATTCCGATCCGATCGCGCGTATGGGTCTTGGTGAGCTCGGCGAATCCCGTCTCCAGCCCGGCTGTGATATCGGTGCATCCTTCCGAGCGCATCTCCAACAGCTCGCGGATCGTTTCATCGTGAAGCCTGCGCTTGCCGACGCCGCGGATCGTGTGTGATTTTTCGGCGAAGGCGATTACGCCCCATTCGTCTTCGGCCGGTAGATTGAACAGCAGCGTCGCCGCGACCAGCGCCGCCGACACCGCCTTCGACCCGCGCATCGAACGGCTCTGATCGACCATCACGACGAAAGCGCGGCGCCTCGGCGACCGCTCTTTAACCACCAACTCGGTCCAATCCGCGATCGCGGATGAGCCCGCCGCGGATGGCGACGCCAGCCGCTTCTCGACCGTGGCGTCGAGATCGATCTCGTCGCACTGAAACTGATATGGGGCTGAAACCATCGGCCCGTCCCGCCGGATCCGCTCGGGCACGCCTGCTCGTGCCATCCTCAGCACCAGCCGAATCATGCCGTCGAGATGCTGGCGGCGGGTTTCGGGATCCAAACTGTCCCAGGTGAGTTGGAGCAGCCTGTCGTGAGAGGCGTGATTCGCATTTCGCTGCAAAACCAAACGATGAAGCCCCATCGCCTCCGCGACTCGCGACGGAGCGATCTCGGCCAGCGAAACCACATCGTCGAGCGCGCCTTTGCTGAGCAGCTCCTTGGCTTCGCGGTCGAGCGGAGCGTCGAGGTAGTGATGGTGATCCGCGGGCGTACCAGGATGATGGGCAAGCAGGCGATGCTCACCTTCACTCAGAATTCTGCGGGGAGCCGAACGCTGCGTCATTCCTTCTTCGGCATCATCGTGTTGATGCGGCAGGTCAGGAGCTAAGAGGTCTCCTGGCCGCTGAAGTTTTTTTTTACCGCCGAATCGGGCGGCTCTGACAACTCGGGCCCGGACGCCCGCGATTGCTCGGCCACGCCCTGCCAGATTTCCTGCAGGACATCCTCCGCGCTACGGCTGGTGGTTTCGTTGAGCCACACCTTGTCCCGCAGAGCCATCACCGCCGAAGCGAAAGTCAGGCGCGCGCCTTCGGCGCCGTCGCCGAACTCGAGCAATTGGCGCGCGATCAGCACCATGTCGATCGCGCCCCGAACCGAAGACCCCAACCGCACGTCTTTATGGTTTCGCGTGCGCCGCACCACGTCCACCGCCATCGCCACCAGGCCCGGATCGGCGCCGGCCGCATGCCGTGTGACGATTTCGATTTCCTCTTCGCGGCTCTGGTAATCCATCCGCATCGAGCACACGCGATCTCTGAGCGCCCGGCTCACGCGCGTCGTGCCGATGTCGTCATGAGGGTTGAGAGCCGCCACCAGGCGGAACTCGGGCTTCGCCACCACGGCGCCGAGCCGCGCGATCGTCAATTCGCGCTCCGAGATGGCGGTGATGAAAGCGTTGGTGGTGTCGTCCGGCAGCCGGTTGAACTCCTCGACGTAGAGGATCGCGCCCTCGCGCATCGCCTGAGTAAGCGGACCGTATTGGAAGTGCTCCGGGCTGTAGCCCTTGGTCAGGGCCTGAGCAGGGTCGAAATGGCCGAGCAGCTTGCTCGACGTGAAGTCACCGTTGCCGGTGACCTGGATGAAAGGCAGGCCCATCTCGCGCACGATGCTTTTCAGGATCGTCGATTTGGACGTGCCTGGCGGACCTTCGAGCATCACATGCCGGCCGCTCAAGAGCGCGGCCAGGATCATCAGAGTCTCCTCGCGCCGGCCCACGAAATTGCGCACCACGCGTGAATATATTTCTTGCAGCGCCAAGCCTACCTCACGTCACCGCGTGCTTCCTGGTTTATTAAGCGTTCGCCGGAGCGCTGGTGCCGCGGCGCGGTAACCCGATCATTTGGCGGTACTCGTCGCCATTGGCTACTTCCCGGCCCATCAGCTCCGCGATCATCTTGAACATGCGGAAGTGGTCGGCGTTCGATTTGATCAGATCGTTCTTGTGCGGATAGCGCCAGATGGTGTCCTCCATCCCTACCCGCACGTGCAACCCCATCAGCATCGCGAACATCGCCAGATAGCTGGAGGCGCGGCCAGCGGCGCAAACGATGATGATCGAATCGCGGTCGATATCGTAGATAAGCTCGGTGAGGCGCATCATCCCGTGCACCATCTGCCGCGGGTTATGCATCGGGCTTCCGCCCGGCAGAGTCGGCAGGATGATCCAATAGTAGGGCTTTTTCAGCAGCCCGGTCTTGATTAGGTAGCGATCGGCGTTGTCGACGTCGCCGTCGTCGTAGACCGCCACTTGCGGCTTCACCCCCAACTCCTCGCAAAGGCGGGTCTTCTCGATAATCACATGCGGGGGCTTGGCGAACAGCGTGTCGCCGCAATAGACCGCAGTGGTGTTAATCGGCGTGACTTCGAGCAAGCGATCGCTCAACACCGAAACCATGTTGTCCCATTCGCCTTCGAAGAACGGGACCATGCAACCGTCGTACACCGGCATCGGCATCTCTTTGCGCAGCGGATCAACCACCCGATGGAACAGCTCGGGATCGAGGACGTTGTAGCCCTCCTTGTTGCGCACATGGACGTGGACCGTGCTGGCGCCCGCCGCCGCGCACTCCCGCGCCGAGGCGTAGATGTCTTCGGGTGTGATCGGCAGATTAGGATTGGACTTCTTGCTGTAGAACGCGCCGTTGACGGTCTGTGAGATGACCACCTTGTCGGGGATGTTCCACTTGGGTTGAACTTCGATATCGGCGTAGCGGGAGGTGAAGGGATCGACGATTTCCGGCAGCCCGTAGGCGTGCCAGATGGTCTTGAACTCCTCCTTCTTCTTCCATTCTTCGATATACTTCCAGTCGATCTTGTCTTTCTTAGCCATCGAATCGTCGACCTCCTTGTGAGTAGGCGCTGCTTTCCTCGAGTCCCTTACGGCCTGTCTGTCACGGTCATTGCGAACATAAGAAGCGCGCGTTCTGAAAAGCTGGTCTCCTTAGCGCCGATGCGCGGTAAGGAGCAAAAATTGTGCTACTTATCGAAAGCCGTCCCCGGACGCCTTCAATCGTCCTCCCGCGAGCGCGACTTCAAGCGAGACTTCTGAGCCTCACGGATAAACAGGCTTCGGTCGTCGCACCAGCCGAGGTTTCTCCAAGATTTCTTGCAAGTATTCGATATCGACGCTCATCTGATTGCGGGTAGAAATCAAGCCGCAACCGAATCCTCCTGTTGCCGAGGGATAAGAGGCTGAAGCGAACGGCGTCAACGAGTCCAACGTCGTGTGTTCACAAGCGTCAGTGTATCCAAAGGAAACAGGAATCTTGCCTCTAAAGGCCTCGCACATCAGGACCAATCCTGATTGAGAATTCGATACCAATCCGAACGTCGCGCGGTCGATGCTCGTTGTGTTCCAGCATCCAAGCTGGCGAAATGTTGATAAGGTGGCGAAGCGTTCCCGATTTAGCGCGGCCTGGATTCCGCTGGCAGCGGCGGCTGGCGTCATCGCCGTCCTGCTCTACCTCTTCCGGGATCGTCAGGCTCTGTTTTGGAACGGGTTCTCGATTGCGCGCGTGCCTCACGCGAGTATCGAGCTGATAGCCTTCGACCAGCGCGGCCATCGCCTGAGCAGCCTCGACTTCTTCCGCACCTGGCGCCCAACCCTAATCGTGCGCGACCATACTGGAGCGGTGCGCTTCGGCGTCCAGTATGGCCTGGGCGCCCCGCGCCTGGCTATCCCAGCGGCCGAACCGGTGAGCATCGAGCTCTTATGGCCGGTTCCCGGCTTCGGCAAGGTTCTGCTCAGTGCTGATAACGGCGGCCACGGCTATCGCGTCAGTGTCGGAGCGTACACGCGGATCGAGCTGACGCCCGAGCTGGCGCGTTCGCGTCTCGCAGAGCTCGAGCGCTGGATCTCCCATCGTAATCAGGGCCATCCCGTTCCCGACGATGTCGCCCTGGCACTCGCTTTCGCGCACCGCCAGCTTGCGCGCGTCGATGCGGCCACAGACCCTCGGGAACGGGCGGCGCTGGCGCTGCCGGCGTTGCGAGCCGCACTTCAGGCCAGCGAGCAGGAAGTGCTGGCCGAGGCCTTCAGAGAGATTTCCGAGCATCGCACCGGAAACCTCCTGATCAAAGTGATCGATCCTCACGGCACGGAGGTCCCTGAGGTAAAAATCCGGGTCACTGAGACGCGGCCCGAGTTCCTGTTCGGCGTCGGCGCTCCAAGCCGCGGCTATCCGGCCGAGACCGTCGCGCGCCTCAAACAGCTCGGCATCGACTATGCAGGCCTCGATCTGAGCTGGCCCGAGCTCGAGCCGCGCGCCGGCGTCTACGCTTTCGATCGCTTCGACCACCGCTTCAACCTTGCCGCTCTCAAGCAAGACGGCTTGGTCCTGCGCGCCCGCGGCTTGACGGCTGCGTCCGAGGCGGCACTGCCCTCCTACATCGCGCCGCTGCGCGGCAACTTGAGCGCGCTGAGTTTGGCGATTCCTACCCAGCTCGCTCCGATCATCAAGCATTACAAGGACCTCGTCGAGGTTTGGCAGATCGAGCAGGACGGAGCGGCCTGGGCCGGTCTCGGTCTGGACGACGCCGGCACCGCCGACATCCTCAAGGCCGTCACCGCGGAGATTCGAAAGGACGCTCCGAACGCTCGGATAATGATCAATGTCGCCGCGCCCTTGGGCGAAGATGTGGCGGCGCAATACAATCGAAGATTGCTCGGCATACGCGGCGTGGCCGGCACGGACGCGCGCGATCCGTACGCCCGGCTGAAGCATCTTTCGAACGCCGGCGTTGCCTACGATCTGATCGGCCTCGAATTTTGCCGCAACGGATTTCCTGACCGTGCCGATTCGCGGGTCCAGCCGCCGGCGATCGACCTGTTTCGCTTCGCGCGCGAACTCGAGCGCTGGGGCAGTCTCGGCAAACCCTTGCAGATAAGCGCGCTCGCCGCCGGCTCCAACGGCGGCGGCGGCACTTGGTGGCACGCATCCCCGGACGAGGGCACCCAAGCCGATTATCTGGCCGGCGCGATCACCATCGCTTACGCCAACCCACAGGTCCAAGCGGTCAACTGGTCGGCGCTTTTCGACAGCGACGCGCTAATCGCCGGCGGCGGCCTGATCGACCACGCTAAACGTCCCAAACCCGCGTACGATCGTCTGAGAGCGCTGCTCAGCGCATGGCACAGCGGCGGCGACGTAACCACCGGCAGCGACGGCCTCGCCAATTTCCAGGGAACGCCCGGCGATTATCAGTTGAGCGCGCAGGTCGCTTCCGAGCGCATAGCCGGCACCGCCCACATTGATCAAAACGCCAGCGACGTGGCGCTCATGAGCATCACCACGTTCGCCCCCTCGCCCTCACCCGCGCCCACGCCGTCGGCCGAGATGGTCGCGCCCGGCGGCCAGGATATGCTGCAATCGCCAACGGTTCCCGAGCCGTTCGTGCTCGAACCGCCTCCATTAGAGCCACCGGCGCCTTGAACGCGCGCGAAGTCGTTTGACTCCGATCCTGGCCCCGGCGGATAATTATGACTGACTGGTCAGTCTAGCCGGTCAGTTTTATGAAAGACTTGCCCATCGCCAGCGCCGAGCTCCGGTTCGGCACGCCCTCCGCAACCCGCTCGCTCAACGGCCGACACGACAAGCGCGCCCGCATTCTTGCGGCCGGGCTCAAGCTGTTCGCCAACCAACCGTATCAGCAGGTCACGATGGACAAGGTGGCCAAGCTCGCTCGGGTCGCCAAGGGCACGCTGTATCTCTACTTTCCATCCAAGGAGTCGCTCTACCTCGGCGTGCTCAGCGACGGGCTGAACGCGGCCGCCGAGAGCATGCAGGCCACGATCGCGGCCAAACTCGATATCGCCGAGCGCCTCCAGCACGCGATCGCGGCCACGATCGAGTTCTATTATGACCGCTGCGATTTCCTGCGCCTGCTGGCGACCGAAGAACCACGCGTCGGCGCGGCGCGAGGCCGCCTCCTGCAAAGCTGGCGCGAGTTCGGAATGAAATTCTTCAGCTCGATGATCGAAGAGGGCATCGCCGCGGGCGTTTTTAGGCCGCTCGATCCGCGCCTGGTGGCTTTCGCGATTATCGGCACCATCCGCTCGGTCCTGCTTCATCGTGGCACCGAGCGTCCGGTCGCTGAGATCAATCGCGATCTCGCCAGCCTCTTGTTCGAGGGATTGTCGGCCGGGCGCGGCAAGACTCGGGGGCGATCGCGACGGCAATGAAACGGATTTTGCGCCGCCTCATGATTGTCACTCTGATGGCCGCGGCCGCCGCCGGATTCTATTTGTACGGCGAAAAACACCTGTGGCCGCCGGTCGATCGCTCCACTATCAGCGCGGTGGGAATCATCGAAGCGCCCGAGGTCAACATCACCAGCCGCATCGCCGGGCGGATCGCCGAACTCAACTTAATCGAGGGCGATTCCGTGAAGCGCGGCCAGGTAGTGTGCCGGATCGAAGACATTGACTTGAGAAATCAGCTCGCGCACGCGCGGGCCGAAGTTGAACTAGCCAAGGTCAACCTAGCCGACGCGCAGCGCACCGAGCGGCGCGATCGCAATCTGATCGAGCACGCCGTGATTTCGCAGAAAGAGTACGACGACGCGGTCACCAAAGTCGGTCAGGCGCAGGCTGCGGTCTCGAGCGCGCAGGCCGACGTGCGCTTTTATAGCGACCAGATCAAGGACACAAGGATCATCGCGCCAACCGACGGCGTGATCGTCAACAAGGCGCTCGAGGTGGGAGAATGGGTCACGCCCGGCACCACTATCCTCACCGTGGACGACCTTTCCTACGTATGGGCCCGGATCGACGTCCAGGAAACCGACCTCGCCAGCCTGACCATAGGGCAGCCGGCGGCGGTGACCTTGCCAACCCATCCGCCGTCGCTGTTGAGCGGTAGTATAATGGCGATCGGACAGGAAGGAGAATTCGCCACCGAGCACGACGTCAAGCGCGGCCGCCAGGATATCCGCACGTTTTACGTCAAAGTCAGAATTTTGCAGGCGGAAGATATCGCCAAGCCGGGGATGACCGCCGAGGTAGCATTTGCGCGCCGCGATGGAACCGCAATCAGCAGCAATCCGTACCGAAGCCCTGAGTAAACGTTTCGCTTCGTTCGTCGCCGTCGATTCAGTGAGCTTTGAAGTGCGGCCGGGCGAGTGCTTCGGTTTGCTCGGGCCCAACGGCGCCGGCAAGACCACCATTATCCGGATGCTGACCACGCTGCTGGCGCCGAGCTCGGGACGCGCCGAAGTGGCCGGTTACGACATCGTTCGCGCCGCTCGCCAGGTGCGCGAATTGATCGGCGTCATTCCCCAGGCGCTGACCTCGGACCTCGACTTGACCGGATGGGAGAATCTCGACATCTACGGCGAATTCTACGGAGTGCCGCGACGCGTTCGCCGCGAGCGCGCCCAACGCCTGTTGCACATGGTCGCGCTGACGGAACGGGCGAACGACCTGGTCGCCACCTATTCGGGCGGGATGCGCCGGCGGCTGGAAATCGCGCGCGGCCTGATGCACGAGCCCAAGGTGCTGTTTCTCGACGAGCCGACCATCGGCCTGGACCCGCAAAGCCGGCGCGTGGTCTGGGAGCTGCTCGACCGCCTGCGGCAAGAGACCGAGCTGACGATCTCGCTGACCACCCACTACATGGACGAGGCCGAATATCTCTGCGACCGCATCGCGATCGTCGATGGCGGCAAGATCGTTGCGCTGGACACCCCTAACGGCCTCAAGGCCAGCGTCAGAGAAGCCGACCAAATCGAGCTCGAAGTCGATGCCGACTTCGAACAGGTGGCGGCCGCGTTACGTGCCGAGCCCTACGTTCGCGAGCTTACCCACCACGATCACGGCGCGATCAGCGTCGCGACCGACGAGGGCGCGCGGGCCATTCCAAAAATCATCGACCACATCGAGGCCGGCGGCCACAATGTGCTCTCGATCAGCCTTCGCCGCCTGTCGCTCGAAGACGTGTTCATCCATTTCACCGGACGTACGCTGCGAGACATGCCCGCCAGGAAGGTCAGCTTCCTGATCGGCGCCGGAATGCCGCAGAGCAGGAATTGAAGGCGCGATGAAGCTGTGGGCGATCATGCGGCGCGACTTGCGCAAGTACATGCGCAATCCGATGACCATGGTGACTTCGGTCATGATGCCGATCGTCTACTTGGTGATAATCGGCAACTCCTTTCAGGGCCAGTTGAAGCATCTGCCGGTGGCGGTGGTGAGCCAGGACGGTGGCGTCTATGCCCGGCGCTTGATCGAGCAGGTGCAGGCGCTGGCGGTCGGCCCCAAAACCATCGTCCTGACCTACCTCGACGATCCGCAGGTCGCGGTCGACGGCGTGCGCGACGGCAAATACAAGGGCGCGGTGGTCATTCCGCCCGACTTCAGCCGCGACATCATCCACGGCCGCGTCGGCGAAGTCGGCTTGTTCACCGACAACGTCGACTTGATCTCGTCCTCCACTTTACAGGGCTCGCTCCAGGAAGCGGTCAACTCGCTGCGCAGCGGCTTCGTTACCGCCCGCCAGTTGAAGCTCAACGCTCTGGTGCTGCGCCCGAGCCCGATGTTTCCCCAGCTCGACTACGACCGCTCGCTGATCCCGGGCGTTATCGTGATGGCGCTGTTCATGGGGTCGCTGACCTCGGGCATCTTCAACTGGGTGATGGACAAGTTCATGGGCGTCACCGAATGCTACCTGGTAACGCCATTATCGCGATGGGACATCGCGGGCGGGATGCTGGGAAGCAGCGTCCTGGTCACCAGCACCGCCGCTGTCATCGTCCTGTTCCTTTCGCTGATCATCACCGGCGCCACGATTAGCGGCGGACTGCCGGCGCTGCTGCTGCTGCTCGGAATAATCGTAATCGGCGCGACCGGACTGCTGGCGATGGTGTTCGCGCTGCTCGGGCGCGCCAGCCATCCTCGGCTCGTAGGAGTGTTCGCGGGCTTCCTGAATGTGATCTTATTTTTCCCGAGCGGCGCCATCTATCCGCTTGAGAGTTTCCCACCCTGGTTGCAAGCGTTCGCCCGCTATAATCCTGAAACTCATGCCGTCAGCGCGCTCAAAGTAATCCTTTTCAAGGGCGTAAGCTTCGTAGCAATAGAAAACGACGTGATATTTCTAATCAGCTTTACCATGCTAATGCTTGTTTTAGCGAGCTTTTCCTTCAAGCGCACGCTCTGAAACTGTTGACCGTACCGCGCATCGAATAATTTACAGCGCGCATGCGTCAAATTATCTAGATTCCGGTTCTCGGTCCTCCTCCTCCGAGACCGGTCGTTCCGCACCTGAGAGCGCGGGCCGTTGCGAGTCTTTCCTCCGCTCCAACGGTCCGCCTAAATTTTAGGC
>Ga0335081_10022270_pt1 | contig 10253 bp, 12 predicted proteins | sample Lox_Sample_35_FD_206713 | JGI IMG/M metagenome (GOLD analysis project Ga0335081, IMG submission 206713) | Soil microbial communities from Loxahatchee National Wildlife Refuge, Florida, United States - Lox_Sample_3.5 | ecosystem: Environmental > Terrestrial > Soil > Wetlands | place: USA...
CTTCGCTCACCTCTACAACAATTACAGACCCCACGGCGCCCTTGGCGGACGAACCCCCAGCGAGTATCTCACCCTCACGAGCCAGGAGCCCCAGCCGTCTCATATGTACTGATCCCGGACACCGGCTGGATTTTCTTCGCTGCGGAAGTCATACTGGGCAGCGAGGAGTTGTGCGTTATGTCGATGATCAATTATCAAGCCCCTTCCGAACTTTTTCCCAGCCGCAGCCGCAAGTCGCGCCGTCCGATCGGCTATAAGCGTTTTTCCACCGCGGCCGAAGCGATCCGTTTTGCCATAGAGGAATTGCCGCCGGAGCTTTTGCTCGGCGCCTATCTCGAAGTGGAAGAGAAGCGCTTCGACGGCAATGGCATCCGCCAGCTCTACGATAGCGCCGATTATCCTTTGCCGCGCAAAAGCGCCGCCAACTGAGCTTGCCTGCTTCAGATTGATTCACGACGCGGCGGCGAGCCCTTGAACTCTTTTGTAGCGTCCCGTGTCGCTGCGGGCGCTCGCGCGAGGAAAAGAGCCCCGCCGGAGCGGGGCTTTGAGTCAATGGGAGGATCGCTCGAAGCCGAGCCCGCCTCTGTCGCCCGTCGCAGCGCTCTCGACTCGCAGCGGCCTCGTGCGACAGCTTGGCCGCCTTCGAACGCCGCCACTTTAAGGTTGCCGCGGCGGATCGCGGTGGTGCGATGATCCGCTGTCCCGGCAATCCACAGCCCCGCGCAGTCATTGCGCCGAGTTACCCCCGCAATTCGCCGATGCGGACACGCCGCTTCAGTCCAAGTTTTAGGGAATCTGCGCCGCGCCTTAACTGCCCTGCCCGTAGCCGCAGCGCGAGGCAATGTCATCGTTGACGTGCGCGACGTCGGCGTCGAGCCGGCCGAGTTCGCGTTCGCGCTCGGGCCCGCTCTTGCAGGCCGCGGTGACGGCGCGCGCTTTTACGATTTCCAGGAAATAGAGGCGGGTGGCGGAGCAGGTCGCCCGGCCCGGGGTGGTGCCGAGGCTCTTGAGCCGCGACTGCATGCTGCTGACGCCGTCGTTGACGGCGGCGAGATTGTGTTCGCAGCCGGCCGGCATGGAAACCGACTTGCTCTCGGCCGGGGCGGGGGCCGCCAGCAGCGCGAGCCCGAAGGTCGCCGGAAAGATCAAGCCGATGAAGGCGAGGGCGGCGAGGACAAAACGGCGGACCATGGTGACGGCTCCCGGTTTACCGTTTAGTGTGAGCAAGCGGCCGAAAGGTTCACGCCGTCGGCTCACAAATGCCGCCGATGCAACCCGAATTGTCCGGCCGTGTTGCTTGAGCAACCGGAGGAGGCCCATGCCGGCGCTTTTGCCCGTTTTTATTGTCGGTTCGCAGCTGGTGCTGGCGGCCGATCCGGTGCCGGAGCTGAATGTCGAGCCGAGCTGCCGGGCCGCCGCCTCGAGCGCCGTGATGCCCGGGCGCAACTCGGAAAGCTGCCTGCAGGACGAGAAGACCGCGCGCGGCAAACTCAAGCAGGAATGGAGCCAGTTCACCGCCGCCGAGCGGGAGCACTGCCTGCAATTGTCGCGGCTCGGCGGCAGCCCGAGCTATGTCGAGCTGCTCACCTGCCTGGAAATGGCGCAAGCGGCCCGCCAGCTACCCCCGGCGGCCAAGCTGGAAGGCGCCGGCCACTAGGGCTTTTTGCCGAGCGTGCCGGTCGAGCCGCCCTGCTGCAGCGACAGCTTATAGGCCGACACTTGCTTCGGCTTGTCCTTGTCGGCCTTCGGTTTCTTTTTTTCCTTGGGAGTTCTCATCTGACCCTTCGCCATGACGACCTCCAATAAGGCGTTGAGCGGCGGATGTTGATACGGCGCAGGCGGCGAGGCAAGGGCAGCCTCATGGCTGCTTGTCGTCATGCTGCTTGTCGTCCGCCGGCTTCCCGTCGTCCGGCGCCGCGCGCTTGCGCTTTTTCCTGACCTCCGTTTGCGCCGTTTTCTTACTCTTGTTCTTGCTCTTGGCGTCATGGGTCTTTTTGCGCGCGGTTTCCGCCGGCAGATTGGGCGGCTTATAGGGCGTGCCCGTCTTCTCGGCGATGCAGCGGTCGACCAATGCGAGACGCTGGTCGAGCGGCAAGTGGGCGTCGGTGCGTTCGGTCGACATCCAGCAATGCTCGGCGGCATCGGTATGCGACATCGGCGGTTGCGGCGGCTCCGACGCCGCGGAAACGCCGGCGCTCGAAGCGCAGCCGGCGAGCATCGCCGCGGCGAGCAAACCGGCGAGCGCCCGCAGCGCGCGAGCCACGGTTTTGCGGGGACCTGTCATGTCAATTCCGAAGATCTCGCGCCCCCGGGCTCCGGCGGACGCCGCGCGGCGGCGATCCGTTGTCGAATCGGCCGTTATGCTCCTGCGCGCCGCCGTTCCGCGCAAGACCACGCCCCGCCGGGTTCCGGTCAAATCACAAAAGCGTGCGCGGCCGTGAACCCCCGCCTGCCGCCGCGCGTTTGCGGGGAGGAACCAGCACGGAGGCTACAATGCGATTTTCCCGGGCCGCTGCGGCGGCCGTTCTGCTCGTGTGCGGCGCCGCGAACGCCGACGAGCAGACATTTCGGCAGGACTCGTCGGCCGCCCATCAGCCGACGCTCGGCGTCGGCATGATCTGCAACACCGCCGACCAGGCCGAGCACTTCCTCAAGCTGCGCGCCGGCGGCACCGATCCGAGCCAGGCGATGGACGCGGTCAACAAGGAGGCGGAGAACCCGCGCGCCTGCGGCATCGCCGCCGTCGCTTTTTTCACCGATCAGACCATGGGCACGCAGACCGTCGAGAACAGGTTGTTGCAGGTCGTGCGCATCAATGTGGTCGCCGGCTACAACCGGACCGGCTGGCACCATGTCACCAACATGGTGCAGTACGCGGTGATCGAGCAGAAGGGCTACGGGATTTGATGCTTTTTCCCTCGCCCCGCTTGCGGGGAGAGGGTGGCGAGCATTGAGCGAAGCGAAATGCGAGGCGGGTGAGGGCGCGTTTGGGCCGCGCTTTGACTCGAAGTTGCGCCCCCTCACCCGACCCGCCCTCGCCAAAGCTCCGGCGGGTCGACTCTCGGATCGAAGCCCGAGGGCAGGCTCTCTCCCCGCGCGCGGGGAGAGGTGAAGCGTTCGCGCATTCGCCGATTCATCTTTCAAGCAGCCCGTCTCCGCTCAAAGCCTCGGCAAGCCAACGCTCCGCCGCCCGTATTCTTTACCGGCGCCGGGTGCGCCGTAATCTCTCCCGGCTTCCGCCGGGCCTTTCGTTTCCCTCGGGCGAGCCCGAGGGGATGGAGCGCCGAGCGGCGCGACCATCTCCGCCTTGCGGCGGCGCGCGCCTTGCGATCGGCACGCTCGCCACTCGGCGCTCCACGGGCGGCGATTTCTGACCCCGGGTCCGCGTTTCCTGGGACGAGGCGTTTTCGCGCCAATCCCAGTCCAGCAGGCTCCCTGCGGAGCGGTCGTAATGCCGCCCGATCGGGTCCCGGGGCCTCCCGAGCGTAAGCTTACGAGGCCTGCCCGCGGGCGCCGCATCCCACCCCGCCATCGGACCGTCTCGCGACGACGCCCCTCGGTGGGCGGGACGGTGTATGTATATATTCCTATAGGAATTTTGTCAAGCACCCGGCGTAAAAGTTTCCGCCGGTCATTCCGGGGCGCCGCGCCGCGGCGAGCCCGGAATCCATACTCCGTGGCGTTGCTGCGCGAACGGGTGTGAGCGAGGCGTGCGCCGTCGAATAGGATTCAAATCACAAATAGGAACCTTGTGAACAAATAGAGAACATGATAGAAAGTGGATCTGCAGCCGCGGGTATGGCGACAATGGCCTCATGGCGAATCGATCCATTGTCCCAGCCGACATCGCGGCCCGTTTCGAGGTCCATGAATGGCGCAATGGCCTGGCCATATTGTCGGCGGCTCACCCCGAAGAATGGGACAATATCGTCGAGGTGCTGAGCGGGTTTGCGCTTCTGAAAAGCGACATTCTGAAACCAGGCGGCTCGAAAGGGCTGATTTCCAGCAAGCTGGATTCGCATTTCACCAGGCTCGGCTGGAAGGAAAAGAAGTTCGAGACAAAGATTGTGGTGGACAGCGACGAGCACGTGACCCCGACCCACAAGGTGGACTGCTACAAGAACCGGGTGGCGCTCGAAGTAGAATGGAACAACAAGGACCCATTCTTCGATCGCGACCTGAACAACTTTCGGCTCCTCTTCGAACTGCGGGCGATCGACGCCGGCGTCATCATCACGCGGTGCACCGAATTGCAGAAAATCTTCAACAAGCTTGGTCGGGGTAAGAGTTTTGGCAATTCCACGACCCACATGGCGAAACTACTCCCGCGGATTGAAGGCGGTGGCGGCGGAGGCTGCCCCATCGTTGTTTTCGGAATCCGAGACGCCGCCTATGTCGAAGACTAACGGGCATCGGCAGCCGTCATCACCGGGCCGCCGCGAAGCGGCGAGTCCCGGTGATCCACGTCTTGCTTTGCTGAAGAAAGACGTGGATGGCCGGGACAAGCCCGGCCATGACGCTGCGACGGATTTGCTGCGCTTTGCTCGGGGCCGAAGGTTTTCGACCATCCTGGCCGACCCGCCTTGGCAGTTTACGAACAAAACTGGAAAGGTTGCGCCCGAACATAGGCGGCTCTCGCGCTACGGCACGATGAAGCTTGATGAGATTGCCGCGCTGCCGGTTGCAGAATTGGCAGCACCCGTCTCACATCTGTATTTGTGGTGCCCCAACGCGCTGCTGCCCGAAGGCATCGCAGTGATGAAGGCGTGGGGCTTCACTTACAAATCGAATATCGTCTGGCACAAAATCCGCAAGGATGGCGGCTCCGATGGTCGCGGCGTTGGTTTTTATTTCCGCAACGTGACTGAACTGATTTTATTCGGGGTGCGCGGCAAGAACGCGCGCACCTTGGCGCCGGGACGACGACAAGTGAATTTGCTGGCGACGCGCAAGCGCGAACATTCGCGCAAGCCGGACGAGCAGTACGAGATTATTGAAGCGTGCAGCCCGGGGCCATTTCTTGAATTGTTTGCGCGAGGGACGCGGAACAGATGGTCGACTTGGGGCAATCAAGCAAATGAAAAATATGCACCAACGTGGAAGACATATGCCTATAATTCGCTAGTTGCTGCTGAATGAGGGTGCCCAATGAAGGCTCGACCGTATTATATGGAAAACCCTGACAAATATGAGATCGCAACCGAAGTTCTCTCGTCGGCAATTCGCGTCCTGCAAGCGGCTGGATTTTACGAAAGCGAGATTTTGCAGCTATTCGATCAGGTTGCAAAGAAGCGCGAGCGCTTTCCGGTCTGGCTTGAACCGTTGCCTGACGATCAAACCGAGCGGCCGAAAGTCCGGTAGCGAGCTGCTTGCCGTAGCCGCCGTTGGGGTTGCGCTCCCCACCCCGGCGCGCTTTGCGCGCCGACCCTCCCCACCAGGGGGAGGGTGAGCGCACACCCGCGCTACCCCTTCTCCTTCCCCACCGAAATCTCCCGCCCGAGCACCTGCTCGACGGCGTCGAAGGAATCCATGAATTCGCGCAGCTCGACGATCAGGCCCTCGCGCAGGCGCAGGAAGTGCGCGATGAACAGCTGAATCATGCGCCCGCTCGCGCGCTGGCGCAGCCGCGCCAGCAGGATGACGGCGGCGGCTTCCGCTTCCACCACCATGAACACCGGCTGATAGCCGGCGAACTCGAATTCGCCTTGCGCCGCGCGCATGGTCGCCGCCACCGCCGCCTTGCCCTGCTTGCGGCCGAGATAGGGAAACACGTCGACCGGCGCGTAGCTCGTCATCATCACGTCGTCGGCGAAGGCGGCGAGCACGTCGTCGATCCGCCCGGCGCCATAGGCGGCGTAGAGCTGGTAAAGGCGCCCGCGCAGAGGTTCGTCCACGGCTGTCTCCGCCACGCCGTCGCCCGCCGTTCGCACATTGTGCGGACGAAATGGGCCGCTGAGTCAAGGCGGCACGTTTCGCGCGAGAAGTCCCCACCCCGCGCGGCTTCGCCGCGCGACCCTCCCCACAAGGGGGAGGGAAAAGAAGTGCGCGTTGCGCATTGCCCCCACCCCCGACCCCTCCCCACCACTCGCGGAGCCTGTGCCCGGACGGCGCGAAGCGCCGATCCGGGTGCTCGCGGGGGAGGGGGAATGGCACACGCCACGCATTCTCAAACATGCTCTTACTGCGGCGCGGCGTAGCTGATCGTTTTCGCCTTCTTCATCGCCTCGATGCTCTCGGCCGTGCTCATCAGCACCGTGGTCTCGAAGCGCGAGAGCGTGCCGCGCGAGCCGACCGCCATCGAACAGGCGGCGGCCGCCACGTTGTCGGGAAATTCGCAGATCAGAACGGCGTCGAAGGCGCCGAAGGCGAAGTAGAACGCGTGCAGCTTGCCGCCCAGCGATTCGGCCGCCTTGCGCGCCGCGTCCTCGCGGCTGTGCGGATGATCGATCATCGCCTTGCTCGCCGCCGCATTGTAGGTCACCTGATAGAGATAGAAGGCCATGGTTTCCTCCCTGTTCTCCGCGCATGCCGGCGCGGGGCGGCGGCAGGGTGAGCCGGCACGCGCGGGGAGTCGAGTGAAACTTGGGTGACCGGGGGCGGGGATTCCGCAGAGCCGCGCATGGGCGTGCAAGCCCGCGAGTCAGCTTGGCGCGGCAGCCTTCGGAGCGGCTGCGTGCTCGCGCGCATAAGCCGAGCTTATCTCGCGCGTGCTCATTATCAGCACGCGGCACACGCACGACGCGCTCATGCTGCCTTCACTGTCGAGCAGCGTTCCTTACCAATTTTTCATGCAACAAAATCAGCCCGCCCTGCATTGTCGCAGCGTCGTAATCCAAAAACATGTCGCGCATCGGCAAGGGGGCGCGACTTCGCGCGGCCATCAGGGAAGGAGCAATTCACATGCGCATTCTGACTTGTTCGGGCGCGGTCGCGCTCATCGTATTCGGCGGCGTCGGGTCGGCGGCCGCGATTACCATCCACGATACCAACCCGCTTTCGCCGCCGCAGGCGTCGTTCATGGTCACGCATCACCAGCACATGCGGCTGAGCAGCCAAGCATTTCCCTCCGAACCGACAAGCACGAACGGCAAGCCGGGACCGGCGCCGGGCAAGATCAATGAGGCGGCGATGAAGCCTTCGCCCGGCAAGAGCGATCCGCCGAACGCCGATCCGGCCGATCCGGCCGATCCGCCGGCGAGCGGCGCGGCGACCGGCGCGGCGTCGTTGTCGCTCAACAGCATGGAGCAGGGCGCCGTGGCCTTTGGGGCCGCCGCGCCGGCCGCGTCGGCCGCCGGGCTGCAGGCGAAAGTGGGCGCGACGGTGCCGCAATCGGTCGAGCTGCAGGCTTTCGGCATCAACGTGAAGAGCCTGGTGCCGGCGGCAAAGAAATACGATTACGTCAAGATGGCGAGCAACGACGTCCTGCTGGTCGATCCGGCGAGCCGCAAGGTGGTGGACGTGGTCAGCCCGTCGGCGAAGAAATAGCGTGGGCGCCCGCTCAGCGGCGCTTGTTGCTGCGAAAGCCGCCGCGCATGCCGGGACGGCCGAGCTTCGACCTCGGCGAAGCCGCGGGCTTCACCTCGTGGCTGAGCGCGATGCCCATTTCGTCGAGGGAAGGTTTGTGCGGGCGGCTTGCTTCACCTCTCCCCGCCGGGCGGGGAGAGAGCTTGCCCCCGACTTGATCGGGGGTCGACGCGCGAAGCGCGTCGGGTGAGGTGGCTTTTCCGCTACGCTCGGGCCGTTGAGACGCCCCCTCACCCCGACCCTCTCCCCGCAAGCGGGGCGAGGGAGAAGAAGAAACATCGCGCGCGGTCGGGTTGTCGAGCACGGCGAGCTCGGTCGCGCGCAGGCGCTTGATCTCGTCGCGCAGGCGCGCGGCCTCCTCGAAGTCGAGATCGGCGGCGGCCTCGCGCATGCGCGTCTCCAGGTCGGCGATCACCGCCTCCAGATTGTGGCCGATGGTGGCGGCCTCGCCGAACTCTCCGGCGGACGCCGCGCCGCCGGTCGAGATGAGCACGTGGTCGCGCTCGTACACGCTATCGAGAATGTCGGCGATGCCCTTGCGCACGCTCTCCGGCGTGATGCCGTTGGCCGTGTTGTATTCCACCTGCTTCTCGCGCCGGCGGTTGGTTTCTTCGATGGCGCGCTGCATCGAGCCGGTGACGCTGTCGGCGTAGAGGATGACGTTCGAGTCGACATTGCGGGCGGCGCGGCCGATGGTCTGGATCAGGCTCGTCTCGCTGCGCAAAAAGCCTTCCTTGTCGGCGTCGAGAATGGCGACCAATGCGCATTCCGGGATATCGAGGCCCTCGCGCAAAAGATTGATGCCGACCAGCGCGTCGAAGGCGCCGAGGCGCAGGTCGCGGATGATCTCGATGCGCTCCAGCGTGTCGATGTCCGAGTGCATGTAGCGCACGCGAATGCCCTGCTCGTGCAGGTATTCGGTCAGATCCTCGGCCATGCGCTTGGTCAGCACGGTGACCAGCGCGCGGTAGCCTTTCTGCGCGACCTGGCGCACCTCGCCGACCAGGTCGTCGACCTGGGTGCGCGCGGGGCGCACCTCGACCGGCGGATCGATCAGGCCGGTCGGGCGGATCACCTGCTCGACGAAGACGCCGCGCGCTTCCTCCATCTCCCACGGGCCGGGCGTGGCGGAGACGGCGAGCGTCTGCGGGCGCATGGCGTCCCATTCCTCGAAGCGTAGGGGCCGGTTGTCCATGCAGGAGGGCAGGCGGAAGCCGTATTCGGCGAGCGTCGCCTTGCGGCGGAAGTCGCCGCGATACATGCCGCCGAGCTGCGGGATGGTGACGTGGCTCTCGTCGACGAACACCAGCGCGTTGTCGGGCACGTATTCGAACAAAGTCGGCGGCGGCTCGCCCGGCTTGCGGCCGGTCAAGTAGCGCGAATAGTTCTCGATGCCGGCGCAGGAGCCGGTCGCCTCCATCATTTCCAGATCGAAGATGGTGCGTTGCTCGAGCCTTTGCGCCTCCAGAAGCCGTCCCGCGCGGTTGAGCTCGTCGAGCCGGATGCGCAGCTCGTGCTTGATGCCCTGGATCGCCTGGATCAGTGTCGGGCGCGGCGTGACATAGTGCGAATTGGCGTAAACCTTGACGAATTCCAGCTCGTCGGTCTTGGCGCCGGTGAGCGGATCGAATTCGTGGATCGATTCGATCTCGTCGCCGAACAGCGAGACGCGCCAGGCGCGGTCCTCGTAGTGCGCCGGAAAAATCTCGAGCACGTCGCCGCGCACGCGGAACGAGCCGCGGAAGAAATCGCCGGCCGAACGCTTGTATTGCAGCGCGACCAGATCGGCGAGCAATTGCCGCTGGTCGATTCTGCCGCCCTGCTTGAGCGTGAAGGTCATGGCCGAATAGGTTTCCACCGAGCCAATGCCGTAGATGCAGGACACCGAGGCGACGATGATCACGTCGTCGCGCTCGAGCAGCGCGCGGGTCGCCGAGTGGCGCATGCGGTCGATCTGCTCGTTGATGGAGGACTCTTTCTCGATATAGGTGTCGGTGCGCGGGACGTAGGCCTCCGGCTGGTAGTAGTCGTAATAGGAAACGAAATACTCGACCGCGTTGTCGGGAAAGAACGACCTGAACTCGCCGTAGAGCTGCGCCGCCAGCGTCTTGTTGGGGGCGAGGACGAGCGCCGGCCGCTGCGTCGCCTCGATCACCTTGGCCATGGTGAAGGTCTTGCCCGAGCCGGTGACGCCGAGCAGCACCTGCGTTCGGTCGTTGCGCTGCACGCCTTCGACCAATTCGGCGATCGCCTGCGGCTGGTCGCCCTGCGGCTCGAAATCGCTGGCGATGTTCAGGCGGATGCCGCCTTCGGATTTTTCCGGGCGCGGTGGGCGATGCGGCGTCCACACCTTGCCGCCCGACTCGGCGCGGAATTCGGCGCGCCCCTCGCGCAATAGCCGCTCCAGCGATTGTTGACTGGCCATGCCGCCGAACCCGCCCGGCTGCGTCGGCAGGTCCGCGCGGGGAAGGCGATACTTGGAAATCTCTCCACCGGTTGCGGCGCGCTCACCTCTCCCTGCACTTCGTTCTTCACCTCTCCCCGCTTGCGGGGAGAGGTCGCCCGCGCGCAGCGCGGGCGGGTGAGGGGCTCTTTCGGAACGCTCAGACCGTGGCAGCGGGGGCGCGCCCCCCCCCCCCCCCCCCCCCGCGCCGCCCCCCCCCCCCCCCCCCCGCGGGGGGGGGGGAGCCCCCCGCGGGGTGGGAGTGGGGGCGCGCCCCCCGCCCCGG
>Ga0335081_10022271_pt1 | contig 10253 bp, 8 predicted proteins | sample Lox_Sample_35_FD_206713 | JGI IMG/M metagenome (GOLD analysis project Ga0335081, IMG submission 206713) | Soil microbial communities from Loxahatchee National Wildlife Refuge, Florida, United States - Lox_Sample_3.5 | ecosystem: Environmental > Terrestrial > Soil > Wetlands | place: USA: Florida...
GCCGGTCCGCCTCGGCGCTGTCCGCGGGCAGCCCCGGGATCAGGGCGATGACGATCGCGCCGAGCAGCGGCACCGCGCCGGCCACGGTGAGCCAGGGAAAGCCGTTCATCTAGAGCCTCACCACCAGCAGCAAGGCGACCAGCACAGCGGCGCCGAAGAGCATGGACAGGGCGTACGAGCGCACGAAACCGGTCTGTATCCGGCGCATCCGGCCGGACGTCCCGCCCACCGCGGCGGCCAACGAGTTGACCAGACCGTCCAGGCCGCGGTTGTCGAAGTACACCGACAGCCTGGTCAGCCACTGGCCGGGCCGCATCAGGACCGACTCGTTGAACGCGTCGCCGTAGAGATCCTTCCTGGCCGCGGGGACGAGGAGCCGGCCCGCCGGCGCCGTCGCGGGGACCGGCGCCCGCCCGTACATCACCCAGCCGAGGGCGATGCCCGCCAGCGCGAACAGCAGCGCCAGGCCGCCGGCCAGGGTGAGGAAGCCGTGCGCCTGCGGCGGCACGCCGACCACCGGGGCGAGGAACTTCTCCAGCCGGTCGTTGATGATCAGGAACGCGCCGGCGCCGACCGAGCCGATCGCGAGCACGATCATCGGCCAGGTCATCACCGGCGGCGACTCATGCGGATGCGCCTTCTCGTTCCAGCGCGACTTCCCGTACCAGGTCATCAGCATCATCCGGGTCATGTAGAACGCGGTGATGCCGGCGCCGATCAGCGCGCAGATGCCGAGGATCCAGCCGCCCGCGCCGTGCTCGGTGAAGTCCCCCTCGATGATGGGGTCCTTGGCGAACCACCCGGAGAACGGCGGGATGCCGACGATGGCCAGGTAGGCCAGGCCGAACGTCACGTACGTGACCGGCAGGTAGCGTGCCAGCCCGCCGTACCGGCGCATGTCCTGCTCGTCGTCCATGGCGTGGATCGCCGAGCCGGCCCCGAGGAACAGCCCGGCCTTGTAGAACCCGTGGCACAGCAGCAGCGCGATCGCGAACACGTAGCCTTCCGGGCCGAGGCCGGCGCCGAGCGTCATGTAGCCGATCTGGCTCATCGTCGAGCCGGCCAGCGACTTCTTGATGTCGTCCTTGGCGCAGGCGATGATGCCGCCGAACAGCAGGGTGACCGTGCCCACGATAGCGATCGCGATCCGCGCGTCCGGCGCGACCGCGAGGATCGGGTTGGACCGCACCAGCAGGTAGACCCCGGCGGTGACCATGGTGGCCGCGTGGATCAGGGCCGACACCGGGGTCGGGCCCTCCATCGCGTCGAGCAGCCAGGACTGCAGCGGCACCTGGGCGGACTTCCCGCACGCGCCGAGCAGCAGCAGCAGCCCCAGCGCCGTGGCCACGCCGCTCCCGGCGGAGCCCACCTTGGCGAACACCCCGGTGAAGTTCATCGTGCCGAACTCGGCGAACATCAGGAAGATGGCCAGGGTCAGGCCGGCGTCGCCGACCCGGTTGACGACGAACGCCTTCTTCGCCGCGACCGCGGCCGAGTTCCGCTGCTGCCAGAACCCGATCAGCAGGTAGGAGGCCAGGCCGACGCCCTCCCACCCGACGTAGAGCACCAGGTAGTTGTCGGCGAGCACGAGCAGCAGCATGGCCGCGAGGAACAGGTTCATGTAGCCGAAGAAGCGGCGCCGCTCCGGGTCGTGGGCCATGTAGCCGACCGAGTAGATGATGATCATCGACCCGACCCCGGTGATCAGCAGCACGAAGCAGATCGACAGCTGGTCCACCAGCAGGTTCAGGTTCACCTGGAGATCCGCCACCGGGATCCAGGAGTACAGGTGCGTGTCCTGGCTGCGGTCGGTGTCCCCGAGCAGGGTGAAGAACGCGATCACGCCGTACACGAACGCCGCGAGCGGCATCGCGACGCCGAGCAGGTGCCCCCACCGGTCGGTGCGGCGGCCGCCGGTCAGCAGCACCAGGGCCCCGAACAGCGGGAAGACGAGCAGCAGCCACGACAACTTCAGCGCGCCCGTGGCCGGCACCGTGGTCAGCGGGGCGGCGGCCAGCGCGAGAGCCGAGCCTGTCAAGGTCGTCATCCCCTCAGTACTTCAGCAGGTTCGCGTCGTCCACCGACGCGGACCTGCGGGCCCGGAAGATCGCCATCAGGATCGCGAGGCCGACGACGACCTCGGCGGCGGCCACCACCATCACGAAGAACGCGATGACCTGCCCGTCCAGGTTTCCGTGCATGGAGGCGAACGCGACGAACGCCAGGTTGCACGCGTTCAGCATCAGCTCGATGCACATGAACACGACGATGGCGTTGCGCCGGACGAGCACGCCGACCGCGCCGATCACGAACAGGATCACGGCCAGGGCCACGTAGTGCACGGGGCTCACGGTGCCTCCTCCAGATGTTCGCGCCATCCGGATAGCCCGTTCCGGGCCACCCTGCTTGCCCGGATGCTCGCGCCGCCCGGATCGCCCTGCGGGCCACCGGCCGCTCGCACGGGCACCAGGCCCGTGCTCGCTAGCCGGTACCGGGCGGCGCTCCCGGGCCGCTCGCACGGGCCAGTGCTGGCCACGGGGGGACGACCCCCCTGGCACCCCCCGCAAAGGCCCGTGCTCGCTAGCCGGTACCGGCTGGCGCTCACTGGTCAGCCCTCCCCGGCGGGGGGGAGGGGCGATGGGCTACGTTCCCGCTCCCGGTTTCCGCCGTGATCGATACCGTCTCTTCGGGCCGAACGAAGCGGGGTTCTTCGCCCGGGTCACGCGGCGAGAGCGTCGGGCTGACCGAAAGCTCTGACGTGCTGCCGTCCGGCAGCAGGGCCGGCCGGTCCGCGGCGTCGTGCAGGGCGTAGACCCCGGGCGCCGGGTCGGGCGCGAGGTGGCCGCTGGCCAGCCGCCGGGCGGCGAGGTCCCGCTGGGTGGGCTTCGGCGCGGTGCGCTCGCGGTGCGCGAGCACCATCGCGCCGACCGCCGCGGTGATCAGCAGCGCGCCGGTGACCTCGAACGGGAACACGTAGGTGGTGAAGATCAGGGTGGCCAGCCCGGTGAGGTTGCCGGTCCCGTTCGCCGCGGTCGGCTTCATCGCCGGGCCGAGGGACGCGTGCCCGATGCCGAGGATCAGGATCACGAAGAAGCCGATCGCGGCGACCCCGGCGGCCAGCCGCTGCCCCTTGATCGTCTCCACGATCGAGTCCGCCGAGCTGATCCCGATCAGCATGAGGACGAACAGGAACAGCATGAGGACCGCGCCGGTGTAGACGATGATCTGCACGAAGGCGAGGAAGGGCGCGCCCTGCATCGCGTACATGACGGCCAGGCAGAGCATCACGACGGCGAGCATGATCGCGCAGTGCACCGCCCGGCGGATCAGGATCATGGCCAGCGCCGCGGCCACCGCGAGGACGGCCAGGATCCAGAAGATGGACTCCCGCGCGACCACGTCGGTGTTGGTTCCGGCCGCCAGGGCGTACCTCATCGGTCCGCACCTCCGTCCGGCCGGTCCGCCTCGCGTACGTCAGGCGGCGCCCAGGTCAGCGACGCGTCCGGGGATGCCGCCGACACCGGCGGGCCCGACGGCCCGCCCGGCCCGGCCATCCCGGGCGCGCGCGGGCCGGCCGTCAGGCCGGCCGCGCCGAGCCGGTAGTAGTCCTTCTCGTCGTCGCCCAGGCGCATCGGGTGCGGTGGCGGCTCCATGCCCGGCACCAGCGGCACGAGCAGCTGCTCCTTGGTCCAGATCAGGTTCTCCCTGCTGTCGTCGGCGATCTCGTACTCGTTGGTCATGGTCAGCGCGCGGGTCGGGCACGCCTCGATGCACATGCCGCACAAGATGCAGCGCAGGTAGTTGATCTGGTAGACGGCCCCGTACCGCTCGCCGGGGGAGTACCTGGCCGCCGCGGTGTTGTCCCGGCCCTCGACGTAGATCGCGTCCGCGGGGCAGGCCCACGCGCACAGCTCGCAGCCGATGCATTTCTCCAGCCCGTCAGGCCACCGGTTCAGCTGGTGGTGACCGTGGTAGCGCGGCGCGGTCGGCTTCTTGACCTCCGGGTACTCGACGGTCTCGACCTTCCGGAACATCTCGGTGAAGGTGACGCCGAACCCCTTGATCGGGTTGAGGAAATCAAGCACCTGTGACCTCCCGGCTGGAGGTGTCCGTATCAGTGATGGCAGGGTCGCCGGCGCCGCCGAGGCCGGCGCCGTGGTAGTGCGGCAGGTCGAGCGGCGGCACCGGGTAGGCCGTGCCGCCGAGCGCGACCTGGCCGGATTCGGCTTCGCCGGCCGAGTCCGGCTGGGTGGCGTACCGCGCCGCCCGCTGCTGCGCGGAGCTGTCCCACATCCAGAACAGCGCCAGCAGGAGCAGGATGACCAGGCCGAAGACGACGTAAGGGGCGGTGCTGCGGGTGTCGAGCCGCCAGGCGCGCACCGTCGCGACCAGCAGCAGCCAGACGATGGAGACCGGGATGAGCACCTTCCAGCCGATCGCCATGAGCTGGTCGTACCGCACCCGGGGCAGGGTTCCGCGCAGCCAGACGTAGCCGAACAGCAGGAGGAAGACCTTGATCACGAACCACAGCACCGGCCACCAGCCGCTGTTCGCGCCGGACCACAGCGACAGCGGCCACGGCGCCCGCCAGCCGCCGAGGAACAGCGTGGTCGCGAGGGCCGAGACCGTGATCATGTTGATGTACTCGGCCAGGTAGAACATCGCGAACTTCATCGACGAGTACTCGGTGTGGTAGCCGGCCACCAGCTCGCCCTCGCCCTCGGGCAGGTCGAACGGCAGCCGGTTGGTCTCGCCGACCATGGTGAACAGGTAGATCACGAACGAGACCGGCAGCAGCCAGGCGTACCACTCGTGCTGCTGCGCCGTGACGATCGCGGTGGTGGACAGCGAGCCCGCGTACAGGAACACGGCCACGAAGGCCAGGGCCATGGCGATCTCGTAGCTGATCACCTGGGCCGCGGACCGCAGCGCGCCGAGCAGCGAGTACGGCGACCCGGAGGACCAGCCGGCCAGCACGATGCCGTACACGCCGATGGAGCTCATCGCCAGCACGAGCAGCACCGCCACCGGCAGGTCGGCGAGCTGCAGCGGGGTGCGGTGGTGGAAGATCGAGACGATCGGGCCGACCGGGATGATCGCGAAGCCGACGAAGGCGCACGTCGCGGACAGGATGGGCGCGAGGATGAAGAGGATCTTGTCCGAGGTCCGGGGGATGATGTCTTCCTTCAGCGGCAGCTTGAGCGCGTCGGCGATGGGCTGCAGCAGGCCGAACGGCCCGGCCCGGTTCGGGCCCGGCCGGTTCTGCATCCGGCCGATGGCCCGCCGCTCCGCCCAGATCATGAACATGGTCGTCAGCAGCAGGAAGAGGAAGACGGCCGCGACCTTCAGCAGCACCATCCACCAGATGAGCGGGTAGAAGTCGAGGAGCGTGGGGTTGTTGTTCGCGGGCGCCGTGGCCGCGAGCACGTGCGCCAGCGTCCCCTGATCCGTCATGCCGGCCTCCCTAGCGTGACCGTGGCGCCGTGCCCCGCGCCGAGCCGGGCGCGGATGGTGGGTCCGGCCTGGGCCGCGGCTTCTGGGTCACCGGGGTACGGGGCCAGCTCGGCGCCACCCCGGGCGAATCCCGCCGCGGGGAGCCAGACCGCGTGGTCGGTCATCGGCACGACTTCGACGGGAACCGTCACCGACCCCCGGTCGGTAGCCACGGTCACCTTATCGCCGTCGGCCACGCCCGCCTCGGCCGCGGTCGCCGCGGACAGCCGGGCCACGGCCGGCCGGGCCGTGCCGGCCAGGGCCGGCTCGCCGTCCTGCATCCGGCCGCTGTCCAGCAGCTGGTGCCAGGTGGCCAGGCGGACGTCGAGCACGCCGGACCCGTGGACCTGGTGGATCAGCTGCGCGCCGGGATCGGTGCCCGGGCCGGTCACCGCGGGCGGCTCGGGACGCGTCCCGCGCCAGGTGCCGAGCGCGGCCAGCTCCGCGCGCGCGGCCGCCGCGTCGGGCAGGCCCAGGTGCACGTCCATCTGGTCGGCGATGGCGCCCAGGACGTACAGATCGGTGCGGACCTCGGGAACCCGCAGCGCGGGACCGAACGTGCCGCCGCGGCCTTCCCAGTTCACGAACGTCCCGTCCTTCTCGGCCACCGCCGCGACCGGGAAGACCACGTCGGCGCGGTCGGTGACCGCGCTCGCCCGCAGCTCGAGGCTGACGACGAACGGCGTCATCTCCAGCGCCTGCAGCGCGGCCTGCGGGTCGGGCAGGTCGTCCGGGTCGACGCCCGCCACCACCAGGGCGCCGAGTTCGCCCTGCGCCGCGGCCGCGAGCATCGCCGCCGTGTCGCGTCCCCGCCCGCCGGGCAGCGCGCTCTTGCCCCAGGCCCTGGCCACTTCGCCCCGGGCCGCGGCGTCAGCCACCGGACGTCCGATGGGCAGCAGCCCGGGCAGGGCGCCGGCCTCGACCGCACCCCGTTCGCCGGCCCGGCGCGGCACCCACGCGAGCCGGGCGCCGGACGCGGCCGCGAGTATGGCCACGGCCGCGAGCGCGCCCGGCACGGCGGCCAGCCGCTCGCCGGCCAGGATCACCGCGCCCGGCGCGGCGAGCGCCCCGGCGGCCCGCTGCCAGCCGTCCTCCGGTCCGGCCTTGCTGCCCGCCGCGAGGGCGGTCAGTGCGCTCGCCTCGTCGCCCGGCATGGTGGCCAGCAGCTCGCCGGACAGCTTGGCCAGCCCGGGGCTGGCCAGCGCCGCGACGGAGAACACCTGGAGGCGGTGCTTCCTGACCGCCTTGCGCAGCCGCAGGAAGACGATGGGTGACTCGTCTTCCGGCTCGAAGCCGGCCAGCAGCACGGCGGGCGCCTGCTCCAGGTCGGCGTAGCCGACGCCGATGCCGCGCCCGGCCACGCAGGCGGCCAGGAACTGCTCCTCCTCGGCCGAGTGCGGGCGGGCCCGCATGTCGATGTCGTTGGTGTCGAGGGCGACCCGGGCGAACTTGGCGTAGGCGTAGGCGTCCTCGAGGGTCAGGCGGCCGCCGGTCAGCACGCCGACCCCGCGCGCGGCATCGGCACCAGGATCGGCGTCGCGCGCCGCGACCAGGCCGGCCGCGGCCACTCCCAGCGCGTGCGGCCAGGACGCCGGGACGAGCACGCCGTTCTCGTCCCGGATCAGCGGGCTGGTCAGCCGGTCGGGCTGGGTGGCGTAGGTGAACGCCCACCGGCCCTTGTCGCAGTTCCACTCCTCGTTGACCGCGGGCTCCTCGCCGGCCAGCCGGCGCTGCACCCGGCCGCGCCTGACGTCGGTACGCTGCCTGCAGCCGGAGGCGCAGTGCTCGCATACGCTGGGCACCGATACCAGGTCGAACGGCCGGGACCGGAACCGGTAGGCGGCGCCGGTGAGCGCGCCCACCGGGCACACCTGCACGGTGTTGCCGGAGAAGTAGGAGTTGAACGGCTTGCCCTCGGCGGTGCCGATCATCTGCGCGGGGCCGCGCTTGATGAAGTCGATGAACGCGTCCCCGGCGATCTCCTCCGACGTCCGGACGCACCTGGTGCACGAGATGCACCGCTCGCGGTCCAGCAGCACCTGGGTGGAGATCGGCACCGGCTTGTCGAAGGTCCGCTTCTCCTCGGCGAACCTGGTCTCGCCCTGGCCCGACGACATCGCCTGGTTCTGCAGCGGGCACTCGCCGCCCTTGTCGCACATCGGGCAGTCGAGCGGATGGTTGATGAGCAGGAGTTCCATCACGCCGCGCTGTGCCTTCTCGGCGACGGCGGAGGTGAGCTGGGTGTGCACCACCATGCCCTCGCTGCACGCGGTGATGCAGGAGGCCAGCGGCTTGCGCTGGCCCTCCACCTCGACCAGGCACTGGCGGCAGGCGCCGATGGGGTCGAGCAGCGGGTGGTCGCAGAACCGGGGAATCTGGATGCCGAGCAGCTCGGCGGCCCGGATGATCAAGGTTCCCTTCGGCACCCTGATCTCGAACCCGTCGATGGTGACGGTCACCGTGCCCTGCGCGGTCTCCACGGTCATGTGGTACTCCAGACCGTCGACGCCGCCGGGTCGAAGGGGCAGCCGCCTTCCTTGTGGTGCTGCACGAACTCGTCCCTGAAGTACTTGACGGCGGAGGTGATCGGGGGCGTCGCGCTGTCGCCGAGCGCGCAGAACGCCCGGCCGGTGATGTTGTCGCAGATGTCCAGGAGTTTCTCGACGTCTTCCTCGGTGCCCTGGCCATGTTCCAGCCGGTCCAGGATGCGGACCAGCCAGAACGTGCCCTCCCGGCACGGCGTGCATTTCCCGCACGACTCGTGCTGGTAGAACTCGGTCCAGCGGAGCACCGCGCCGACGACGCAGGTGGTGTCGTCGAAGATCTGCACCGACCTGGTGCCGAGCGCGGACCCGGCGGCGGCGACCGACTCGAAGTCCAGCGGCACATCCAGGTGCTGATCGGTGAGGATCCCGGCCGACGAGCCGCCGGCCGTCCAGAACTTGAGCCGGCGGCCGCCCCGCATCCCGCCGGACAGCTCGAGCAGTTCGCGCAGCGTGATGCCGAGCGGGGCCTCGTACGTGCCCGGGGTCGTCAGGTGGCCGGAGAGGTTGAAGATCCCGAAGCCCTTGGACTTCTCGGTGCCCAGGCTGGCGAACCAGTCGGCCCCGTTGAGGATGATCGACGGAGCGGTGGAGATCGACTCCACGTTGTTCACGTTCGTCGGCAGGGCGTACACCCCGGCCACGGCCGGGAACGGCGGCTTGTTCCGCGGCAGCCCGCGCTTGCCCTCCAGCGAGTCGAGCAGGGCGGTCTCCTCGCCGCAGATGTAGGCGCCGGCTCCGGCGTGGATGATGACGTCCAGGTCGAACCCGGAGCCGAGGATGTCGCGGCCCAGGTAACCGGCCGCGTACGCCTCCTGCACCGCGTGCCGCAGCCGGCGGATCACGTGCAGGACCTCGCCCCGGACGTAGATGAACGCGTGGCCAGCCCCGATCGCGTAGGAGGCGATGGCCGCGCCCTCGATGAGCAAGTGCGGGTTGGCCATCATCAGCGGGACGTCCTTGCAGGCGCCGGGTTCGGATTCGTCCGCGTTGACCACCAGGAAGTGCGGCTTGCTGTCGCCCTGCGGCAGGAAGCCCCACTTCACGCCCATCGCGAAGCCGGCCCCGCCGCGGCCGCGCAGCCCGGCGTTCTTCACCGTCGTGATGACCTCGTCCCGCGACATGCGTAGCGCCTTGGGCAGCGCCCGCCAGCCGCCGGCCCGGCGGTATCCGTCGATGGTGAAGAGGTCGGGCTGGTCCCAGTGCGCGGTCAGCACCGGGGTCAGGGTGTCGGTCACCGCGGCTCCTTCGCATGGTCGCCGGCTTTGTCGCCCGCCCGCCCCGGATCCGGCGCGGTCCAGCCGTGCTCCTTGGCGACCTTGAGGCCGACCAGGTCGGCCGGACCCGCGGCCGGGCCCTCGGTGGCCAGGTCGTCGTTGAAGCCGGCCAGGATCCGGGCCGCCTCACGCCACGTGACCAGCCGCCCAGGTCCCCGGGTCGGCGTCACCTGGTTCCCGGCACGCAGGTCGTCGGCGAGCTGCCGGGCCGACTGCGGGGTCATGTTGTCGAAGAACTCCCAGTTCACCATCATCACCGGCGCATACGTGCAGGCGGCGTTGCACTCGAGGTGCTCCAGGCTGACCTGGCCGTCGGGCGTGACCTCGTCGTCACCCACGCCGAGGTGCTCGCGGAGTTCGGCGAGTATCTGGTTGCCGCCCAGGACCCCGCACACCGTGTTCGTGCACACGCCGACGTGGTACTTGCCGACCGGGCGCCGCTTGTACATGGTGTAGAAGCTGACCACCCCGGTGACCTCGGTCTCGGTCAGCCCGAGCTTGCCCGCGCAGTACCCGATGCCGTCGGCGGAGACGTAGCCCTCCTCGGACTGGACCAGATGCAGCAGCGGCAGCAGCGCCGACCTCGATCCCGGGTACTGGCTGATGATCTGCGCCGCGTCGGCGTCCAGGCGGGCCAGCACATCGTAGCTGAACGGCATTACCTGTCCACGCCTCCCATCACCGGGTCGAGGCTCGCGATCGCCGGGATCAGGTCGGCCACCTGACCGCCCTCGCACATCGCGGCGACGGACTGCAGGTGGTTGAACGACGGGTCGCGGAGGTGCACCCGGTACGGCCGGGTGCCGCCGTCGCTCACCACGTGCGCGCCGAGTTCGCCGCGGGGGGATTCGACCGCGGCGTACACCTGGCCGGCCGGCACCCGGAAGCCCTCGGTGATCAGCTTGAAGTGGTGGATGAGCGCCTCCATGGACTGGCCCAT
>Ga0335081_10022272_pt1 | contig 10252 bp, 11 predicted proteins | sample Lox_Sample_35_FD_206713 | JGI IMG/M metagenome (GOLD analysis project Ga0335081, IMG submission 206713) | Soil microbial communities from Loxahatchee National Wildlife Refuge, Florida, United States - Lox_Sample_3.5 | ecosystem: Environmental > Terrestrial > Soil > Wetlands | place: USA...
GAATCGTGAACTCATCTCCTCCCAATCGTGCCAAGACCTCGTCAGCGTGGTGAAAACCGACGCCCGCGTTACTGGCAGGACGAGACACCACATCTTCGAGCCGTACACAGTTGGCCAATCGGCGGCCTATTTCGAGGATGAGGCTATCACCGACCGCGTGTCCCATCGTATCGTTAAAGACCTTGAACCCATCGATGTCGACGAACAGTACAGCAAACTTATAAGTCGGGTCTCTCTTGGCGCGGTCAAACGCGCGGTGCAATTGGTCGAGGAAAAGCGCGCGGTTGGGCAGATCAGTCAGGGCATCATGCAGCGCATGATGTTCCAGCTTCTGTTCTGCCATTCTTCGCTCAGTGATGTCCCGGTTTACGATGACCAACTTCTCCACTTGACCCTTGGCATTACGAATGACGCTGGCAGTGGATTCCAAAACCAACCAATGTCCATTTTTGTGACGAACCCGGTATTCCAGTCGCTTGCCCACGCCCGTGCGCTGAGCTTCTTCGCTGGCAGCTTTTACTTTCTCGACGTCATCCGGATGAATCTGCTGATAAGCAGAAGTTGCCTCCAACTCTCGCGAGGAATATCCCAACACCTTCTTATAGGCTGGGCTGTTATAGAGGCGGCGACCGTTTACATCCACCAGGGCGATCATGTCGGCAGCATTCTCACTAATGAGCCGGAACAGTTCTTCACGCCGGTTTAGCTGCGCCTTCAAGTGTCGAATGTAATAAATCATCAAGGGCAACATGAGCAAGCTTGCCCATACCACGATCAGGTCAACAACTCCGGGCAACGATGCAATCCAGAGGGCAACGGAGCAAAACCGCAAAGGGCACCTCAACGTCGCTATCGGCGGAATATGTTCAACCTTTAGCCTTTTTGGCCGGGAAACCCGTTACTACCGTCGAAACCACGAACCATTCTGCGTCGACAAGGGTCCCACGCCCGCGTTTTCGCCATGAATACCCTGATGATCTCTCTCAAGTCACAGGGGATCCAGGCGCAAATGAGTCGGCCAGGATGAAATGAGTTATGGCGTTGGACGCCCTTGTAGCGAAAAGGGTCATTGCTGCCAGTGACCACAAATCAGGCCGCAGGAATTACTGTTGCGTCGTTGACTCTGCGGGCTGAAGCGGCGGAGGCGAACAACGGTATAAGCCCCTCGGTTAGTGTCGGGTGAGTCAAGACGGCATCGCGCAGAGCGGTATAAGGGAGTCCAGCGATCATTGCAACCTGGACGGCGGCCATGATCTCTCCCGCATCCACTGCCAAAGCTGTGAAGCCGAGGATGCCGTCGTCATCAATCCCAACTAAGGCCTTCATGAACCCGCGGGTCTCTGAAAGCGTGCGCGCACGCAGGTTGGCTTCCATCGGGACTTTGAAGAGACGATATGGAATCCCTTGCGCCCTCGCTTCAGTCTCACTCAGGCCGATACGAGCGAGCTCAGGATCGGTGAACAGACAGTATGGAACCTGCCTGCCCGTGGTTACACGATTGCCACCGGTTAGATTGGAGTGCACCACCCGGAAATCGTCGACGCTGATATGCGTGAACTGTGGGCTGCCTGCAACCTCACCAATCGCCCAAACCCCTGGCGCCGTCGTCTGCAGACACTCGTTGACCTTAATGTATCCGCGGTCGTTCAGTGCAACGCCGGCCAACTCCAATCCGAGTCCCTCTGTGTTCGGCGTCCGGCCTGTCGCCACGAGCACATGACTTCCGGTCACAGTCTTCTCAGTTCCATTCTGTTCGATAACAACGCTTACTGAGTTCCCTGATTTTCCCGACACCCGCCTGATCCCTGCATCCAGAAGAACATCGATGCCTTCGTCTTGAAGCACAGTGCGAAGAGCGTTGCAGACGTCTTTGTCTTCTTTCGACATTAATCGCTGGTTGCGATCGATCAGCGTCACCTCGCTGCCGAATCGGCGCATTGCCTGGGCCAGTTCTATTCCGACATAACCGCCGCCAATAACCAACAGATGTTCGGGAAGTTCGTCGAGCTCGAGTGCCTCGATGTGCGTGAGGGGCTGCGCTTCCACGAGACCAGGAGTTGTCCCCAACGTCGCGTGCGTACCCGTGCTGACGATCACATTTGTGCCGCGCAGCTGACGGCTCTTTCCACCAGACAAAACGACTTCGATGGTTTTCGGAGCGACAAATCGTCCTGTTCCTAAGATGAACTCCGCTCCTGTGTTCCTGTAGTTCTCCAAATACATTTCGTTCAGGCCGCCTACCATCTTTCGTTTGCGTTCGCGGACGCCCGACATGTCAATCGTGAAGCCGTCATGAGCGATACCAAACTCTTTGCTTCGCCGAAAGTACGATGCGACTTTCGCACTGTGGATAATGTTCTTGCTCGGTAGGCAGGCAATGTTGGGGCACGATCCGCCAATGTATTTGCGGTCGATGACTGCGACGCGCTTTCCTTCTCCTGCAAACGTCCAGGCGGCAATGGTGGAACCCGTGCCGCCACCGAGAATCACCAAATCAAGTTCTTCCGGCGTCGTTTTGTTACGTACCGGGTCGGATTGTTCTTTGCTGTTCATGCTGGTTTTCCTATTCTGTCCCCTGGCGGAGTAGATCGCTTTTAGTCTGCTGCGGCCGTACTCAACGTCCGCAATTGCCTGAGAGTTTCAGAAGGCTCGGGGCGAATTGTGTAATCGGCGGTGACCTCGCTTGCCCGAATAATTCCGGACTTATCTGCGATGTACCGAGCCGGCATCGGCAACCGATACTCGGGGTCGCCATTGAATCTGTCGAGAGTACTCCCAAATGATTTGTAAAGCTCGCGCAAGTAATCCGGCAGTGTGAAAACGAGCCGAAACTGTTCCGCGGTTTTCAAGTGCAGATCCGTTAGGATGTCGAAGGTCAGATTCAGTTTCTTATGAAGAGCGCGCGTATAGCGTTCGAGTTCTGGAGTGATAACAACGATCTCCGCTCCCAAAGCTCGTACCTCGGAGTGAATTTGCTGTAGAGCCTCCAGCTCCATGTTGCAATATGGTCACCAGTGTCCTCGGAAGAAGCTGACCACCAGCAGCCCCCGGCGGAGTAGATCGGCCGAGGCTACCTGCACATGATCCTGATTAAATAATGTGAAGACGGGAGCACGATCGCCGACCTTCAGCGCTTGAGCTGCAGTTCCGCTGGCCTTTAGCTCGGCAGTTGCTCGATGCATCTTTTCGATGACTTCATGCGGCGCATTGTAGGGCGGGGCTCCGGACTCGAACGATTTCTTGAACTCATCCAGTCGTTCTTGAAGAGTTGGCATTGCGTTTATCCTTACTGCGCGGTCGCGGCTTTAAACTCTTGTTCAGATGGCAGTGCGCCCTCCATCTACGGCAAGCTTTGCGCCATAGACGAAGCTCGCACGCTCTGTCGCCAGGAAGACAATTACCTCCGCTATTTCCTCGGCTGTTGCCGGGCGACCCGCAGGTCCTTCGGAAGCGAGCTTCTCAAGGCCCTCCCCCATCCCATCCGTACCTTCAGTGCGCGTGGGCCCAGGGCTGACTGCATTCACGCGAACACCCCTTGGTCCGTATTCAGCAGTCCAAGTCTTCGTCAGCAGATTGATCGCGGCCTTGCTCGAACCGTAGAGGCTCATTCCCGGCGACCCGTAATCAGCAGCCATGGTCGATAAGTTCACAATCGCTCCGCTGCCTCTCTTAGCCATTAGGGGAGCCAGTTCTGCCACCAGGAAATACGGCGCTTTCACGTTTAGTGAAAAAACAGCGTCAAACTGTTCTTCGGTCATTTCGTGTGTGGGCCCGAACGGATAAATTCCGGCATTATTGATCAAAATGTCTACGCGACCATTTCCAAGTTCGATCGCTCTTTTTGCCACTTCACGTGCGCTAGCTGCGTCCCGAAGATCTGAGGAAATCCGCTTTCCCTCCTGCGGCGCGAATTTCGTCTACCGTATCTTTGCCGCGATTCACGTTGCGTCCCACCACCACAACGTGGATACCAAGCTGTGCCAGTTTCTTAGCCGTCGCGCGACCGATTCCACTGGTTCCTCCGGTAATAAGTGCTGTGACGTTGCTTGTCATGCGCAATTCTCGTAAGCGGGGCTACCTCTGATCAGGCTCATGGCACGCACCCGAGGTTCAGAAACCAGCACACTTCCATTGCTCTCAAGGATCACCGAACCGCCGAATCGGAGTCTTTAGCCATCTGTGTTCCTGATCGGTTCAGCCGAAGAATCAATCATTCCTCCTCACACACATTTCGCACGCGGCGGAGGTCCATGCCGGAAAATGCATCGTTTATTGTTGGCGTGATGTAGCTTTGCGCAGAAGGGCTGCCCGCCGCCGCGAACTCGCAGGAAGACTTCAGCAGCGATGAGCATTCCCAGCGTTGGTGCAGTGAAGTACAGCCAGATTGCGTGCCAGTAGCTGACATGCAAAGCTGGCCCAAAACTTCTGGCCGGATTCATACTCATCTCGGAAAGTGGAGCCTCTACCATTATGAAGACTGCATACAAGAGACCAACGACGTAAGGCGTGTAGCGAGCGAGTGCTTCACGATTGGATGACACAAGAATCGATGACATCAGGACAAAAGAGATTGTCAGTTCACCGATGAAAGCCACGGCGCTGCCGTGAATGCCGGGTGTGGTTACCGCATACCTTATGGCCGGGCGTCCAACTGGCGATAGATATCTGGCAACGCAGACGCCGCCAATTGCACCAGACAATTGCGCAACAACATAGAAGAGCGCGTCAGCAAGATGCATCTTGCCCAATCGGTAAAAAGCTAAAGTGAGCGCTGGGTTGAAATGACCTCCCGATTGTTTTCCCCAAGGGCTGATCACAATTCCAACCACAGTTGTGCCAATCGCCAATCCCATGAGGGCGCGCAATTCTACCGTGCTCCTAATCAAGTGCCGGACTGGCGAAGCGTCGGAAAGTAACAAACTTGCGAAAACGCATGTAAGGAATAAATACAAGCCAACCTCGGCGGCTTCCATCAGGTACTCCGGCCAGTGGAAACGCAGGCAGGCCACCGCGCTGGCTGATCCGAGTTCAATGATTGCCTCCGCCGATGCTGATTCACGTGGCGCCTCGTTTATGTCGATCTTTGTTTCAACCGTCACGGCGAGTTATCTCAAGCAGAAAGGAACCGCTTAACCACAACTGCGGTCTCGTTTGGGCTCTCCTCCGGGAAGAAATGGCCACCTTTCATTGCCTGCCCGTTTGCGCGAGGGGCCCATTGCCGCCAAATACCAAGCGGTCCGCCGTCCTTTTTATAAAGAGTGTCGAGTGTGCCACCCTCGGCCCACAAATGTAGCATCGAGCATTCAATTTTCTTCGATGCTTCCTTATCGGCACGATCGTGTTCGGCATCAATGGTTGCAGCCGCTCGATATTCCTCGCAGATTCCATGCACGCGAGCCGGATCGCGATAAGTTGAAACGTATTCTTCGAGAATCTCTGGCCCGAAGGAACCCTGGCCGAAGGGGTTATGGAAAACGGCGTTGGGAGCGCCGAGGAGATAACTCTCCGGAAGAGGTTCCTTCTGCGATAACAAAATCCAGGGCCAGTAAGTCTGGGCGAAGCGCGCATCCGATCGATTCCAAGCTTCAAAGATCGGAATCACATCGAACACGGCCAACCGCTCCACGTTCTTCGGATGATCCAGGGCCATACGGTAGCTGACACGCCCGCCGCGATCGTGACCAATTAGTGTGAAGGTCGGAAATCCGAGCTTGTCCATCACGTCAACCAATTCCTTTGCCATTGCCCGCTTCGAGTAAGGAAAATGGTCGTCTGTAGAAGCTGGTATCCCGCTGCGACCGTAGGCGCGCAGGTCTACGCAGATCACGGTGTGATTCTCGGCGAGCTTTGGCGCCAGGAATCGCCACATCAGGCTCGTGCGCGGGAAACCGTGCACCAAAAGAATTGCAGGGCCCTTTCCGTAGCGACGAACAAATATGGTGTTCCCGGAGGTCTCGATCTGAGCAGTCTCGAAACAATTGTGGCCGACTACGCTTATACCAGTGTGTGCTCGCGCCGGTTCCCTGAAAGCGTTCTCCAGCAGTGCACCGAAAGATGCGGCGCTAAGGCCGCCAAGGAACCTACGACGCTCCATTGCTTCCTCCTCGTTTGCGATCCGCGCGGAAGAATGTTTCGTTTTCTTTAGTTTCATTTCTGCTCAACAGCACGTTGCCTGCTTGGCTTCCATGATGATGTCCGCTACTTTGTCCGGCGCACTCAGTAGCGGGGCGTGATCAACGGCGAGCGGCTTTGTTGTTACTCCCATTCGTTTCGCCATAAACCGTTGTGTGTTGGGACTGATCATGCGGTCTTCCTCCGCGACCAGGAACCACGAAGGCTGCGATTTCCAAGCCGGTTTCGGAACTGGTTCTTGAATGCACTTGACCGAAATCGGCCTCTGGACAGCCATCGATAAGGCGATTTGTTCAGGCGTTGCGTGCTGGGAGAAAGCATCCTTGAAGCCTTCGTCTGGCATCCAGATGAATCCGTCGGCATCCGGGGCGAGTTTAGGAGATAGGGAGTACTTTTCATCTCGGTAGAAGACTTGAGCAACGGTTTCGCCTTCATCCGGAGCCAGCGCGGCGATATACACCAGCGCCTTGACGCGCTCGTCGTTTACTGTGGCGATTACCGCACCGGCATAAGCATGTCCCACTAGAATCATCGGACCTTCCCTACGGGCGATTGCACGCTTCAATGCGGCAGAGTCATCGCTGAGCGAGGTTAGAGGGATGGGAGGCGCGATGACTTGCAACTCTTTTCGTTCGAGCCCGAGAATTACGTCTTTCCAACTCGAACCATCGGCCCACGCTCCGTGAACTAAAACGATGGTGGGATTCTGAGGAAACGCACTCATCGTGTAACCGCACCTTCTTCGCTATCGCGCTTGATACCGTTCGCTTCAAAGAAGTCCTTCATGGCGGAAGCAATTTCTATAGCGTGCGTCTCTAGCGCAAAATGTCCGGTGTCAAGGAACTGGAGCTTCGTGCCTGGTAGGTCTCTGCGGAATGCTTCTGCTCCCGCGGGAATGAAAAAAGGATCATTCTTACCCCAGATCGCCAGCAAAGGAGGCTTCGATTTGCGGAAATACTCCTGGAATTTCGGGTAGAGCTTCAGGTTCGACGCGTAATCCAGAAACAGGTTCAGCTGAGTGTCTTTGTTACCGGGACGTTCAAGCAGAGCTGTGTCCAATGTGTAGGACTCGGGCGGCACACTCTCCGGATTTGCTACGCCATGCGTGTACTGCCAGCGCGTTCCGCCCGCCGTCAAAATACTTTGGCGGAGTATGGCCCGGTTTTCTGCAGTGGGTGCAGCCCAATACTTTCGGATCGGGCCCCAAGCTTCACCAAGGCCTTCTTCATATGCGTTTCCGTTTTGCGAAACGATCGCCGTTACCCTTTCGGGGTGGGCCATCGCCAGACGGAAACCGGTGGGCGCACCATAATCGAAGACGTAGATTGCATAGCGGTCGATCTTGAGCGCCTGCGTGAAAGCGTCGATCGTGAGCGCCAATTGATCAAAGGAGTACGGATACTTGCGGTCTGGCGGCACGTCGGTGAATCCAAAACCTGGAAAATCGGGCGCGATGACACGGTAATCATCAGCCAGGCGCGGAATCAGTTCACGGAACATGAAAGATGAGGTTGGAAATCCGTGCAATAAGAGGACTATGGGTGCATCTACGCCCCCGGCTGCGCGATAGAACACCTGCACGCCATCGGCTTCGACCCTGTGGATAGAGCTTCGAGGCACGCTGAATCGGGCATCATTCTGGCTCGGCACGGCGTGCTTTGCGGCAATTCGTAAAGTTGCTTCCCTCATAAAGGCTCCTCTTCTTTGGCGCGGTGACAACCCTTAGAACTTATCGAGCTTCGCCACCCCGAATACAGCGTGAAATCGCTCACAATAGATGACCACCGCGTCGTATCTGCTCAGGTCTGCCGAATCCGGGAGATCGTAGTTTTGGTTCCCCTGGTTCGCTTTCAACAAGCCGAGTTCGACACTATCCAACCGACCCTTCACAAAGTCTTGCTTCAGGCTCTCGTCCGCGCTTTGAGCAAGCACTACATGGACGTCTGGACCGTTCGAGGTCATGAAATCAGTCAGCCGGAGGTCGCGCTTGCCATTTGCCGCTTGATAAACGGAGGCGCGCCCACTGGTCGGATGCGCTCGACCGGCCAGTAGCCCCGTGTAGAGAGGTTGCAGATCAGCGCTCGAGCTAAACGGTGCAGGCTCGCTGACTTTCACGTTGACCCAAAGCTTCTCGGGACGAAAGGCCCACCAGGCAGCCACCAGAATCGGCAGTCCGATGCCTGCCAAGATCCACTTCTTACCTGAAAGCCGGTAAATTGCATGGCTACTCATGATCCATTTCCCTCGGTGATTTCGAAATGCCCGTGGCAGGCTGGCCAATTCCATGTGCGATCCATCTTCCCGCGCTAGAACTTCTCCAGGGGTGCCGCGCCGAAATTCGCGTCAAACCGTTCACAATAGATCGAGACCGTTTGGAATTTAGCGAGGTCGGTACCCGCAGGGATCACATAATTCTGGTCGCCTTCATTCCCTTTGAGTTTTCCCAGCTCTATTCGCTCTGTGTTGTTCTTCAGGAAGTTTGCGTCGTCGTCGGCGTCCTTCGCCGCCACCAAAATCACATGAACATCAGGCCCGTTGGAGGTCTTGAAATCCGTCAGGCGAAGGAGCAGCTTTCCATCAGCCTCCTGGTAAACGGTGGCGCGGCCTGAAGTCTTGTGGACTTTGCCATGGAAGGTTCCGGTCTCGAGGGTCTTGGCTGCATCACTGCTCTTTGCGCTTTCCTGTGCGCTGGCCCAGGGCTGTGCCCCGAAAGCTAGCGTCAATGAAATAAACGCTAGTGCTAGTTTGGTTCTGGTAAGCATATTGTCTCCTTATGTTTTGACATCTCTTTGATACTGGAACACCTGACGAGGGAGTGCAGGCGGGATACCAAAGAGGCAGAGCTTATTTGCGGAGGAGATATTCAGTGCAAATCATTCTGGAGGTTGAAGTTTGAAAGGAAAGAGGGCGACGGATCTCGAATCGTTACCTGACGAATCTCCGACGGATCTCCGTCGCTGACGAATTTCCGTCGGATCCACCGCGGCTGGCGACGCCTCCCATACCGCGGACGACACTCAGTCGCTGGCTGCGCCGATGCTGCCGTTCGGCAGGACTGGGACAGGACGATGAATATGGAGCTTTTTCATTCTGTAAGCTAAAGATGTTCGCTTCATTCCCAAACGCGCAGCCGCGCCACTAATTACCCAATTGCTCGCTTCCAGCGCACGAAGGATGTGATCCCGCTCTATCTCCGCCAGACCGTTCATCGGCACATTCTCGCCGTTATTGGACGGAGATGCCTCAAGCTCGGAGGTCGGCGCGCGTAACACCGACCGTGGTGAGAGAATCACCGCACGTTCAATAAAGTTCTGCAGCTCTCGAACGTTTCCGGGCCAAGTGTAGCGAAAAAGTGCATTCATAGACTCTGCAGGGATTTCGGAGATCTGCTTGTTCATCCGACGGGCGTAGAGCGCCGTGAAATGCCAGACCAGCTTCGGAATGTCGTCGGTGCGTTGGCGTAGAGCCGGGATATTGATTGGAAACACCTTCACCCGATAATAAAGGTCCTCGCGAAATGTCCCTTGTTTGACCATGCCGGCCAAATCCCGATGCGTCGCTGCGAGCAGGCGGACGTCCACCTTATGTGTGCGATTACTGCCGAGTCTCTCGAATTCTTGTTCTTGCAGGACGCGCAGCAATTTCGCCTGGAGTTCCAGGGGGATGTCGCCAACTTCGTCAAGAAAAAGCGTACCCTTGTCGGCAAGCTCGAAGCGTCCTGTTTTTTGCGCGATCGCCCCAGTGAATGCGCCTCTTTCGTGACCGAAGAGCTCACTTTCAAGGAGTCCGAGAGGGATTGCCGCGCAATTCAATTTCACGAATGCCTTTTCGCTGCGACCGCTCAACTTATGTATGGCACGCGCAAAAAGTTCTTTGCCCGTGCCCGTCTCGCCCAGGATCAGCACGCTGGAATCTGTCGGCGCTACTACCGATACCATGCTCAACGCGGTTTTCAACGCCGGGCTGTCTCCGACAATTTCTCCTAATTCGGTGCGAATTTCCTCCTCGAGATAGCGTCTTTGCTTTGTCTCCTGATCTCTGTCCTTAAGCGCCGTCTCATAGTCCAATGCATTTTCCACCGCGATGGCTACCTGACGCGATACCTGTTCGAGAAAGCCTA
>Ga0335081_10022276_pt1 | contig 10251 bp, 8 predicted proteins | sample Lox_Sample_35_FD_206713 | JGI IMG/M metagenome (GOLD analysis project Ga0335081, IMG submission 206713) | Soil microbial communities from Loxahatchee National Wildlife Refuge, Florida, United States - Lox_Sample_3.5 | ecosystem: Environmental > Terrestrial > Soil > Wetlands | place: USA: Florida...
TCATCGCTCTGATTCACCGCGACAGCCGCCCCGCTCTCTGGGCCCTCGCCCGCATCTACAGCGGGTTGCTCGGCAAAATGCAGGCGCGGGACTACGATGTCACCGGCGCGCGCGTTTCCCTCAGCTCTGCCGAAAAAACCTGGATCCTCGCGCGCGCCAGGTTCGGCCTGTGGTCGGAGGAGAATGGATTCGAAACGCATTCTGATCCTGGGCGGGGGGCTCGCCGGCCTGTCCTCGGCTCTCGCTCTCGCTGAAGCCGGCTATCAGGTTGAACTCCTCGAGCGCAAGCCGCATCTCGGCGGCCGCGCCTCCTCCTATCTGCTCCCCGGCGGCGAGCACGTGGACAACTGCCAGCACGTCACCATGGCTTGCTGCACCAACCTCGAGGATTTCTACCGCCGCGCCGGCGCCGCGGGAAAGATCCGCTACTACGACCGTGTCGTCTTCCTCGACCGCCAGGGCCGCCGCTCCACCCTCAAGGCCTCGGCCCTTCCGCCACCGCTCCATCTCGCGCCTTCGTTCCTCAGCCTTCCCTTTCTCTCCTGGGCGGATAAGCGCGCCATCGGCCGCGCCATGTTCCACATCGCCCGCCGGGGTGGGGCAGGGAAGAACGGCGACTCCACGACGATGCTCGAATGGCTCCACGCCGAGCGCCAGTCTCCCGCCGCCATCGAACGCATCTGGCGCAGCGTCCTTGTCAGCGCCCTCGACGAAGAACTGGACCGCGCCGCCGCCCGTTACGGTGTGGACGTCTTCTGGAAGGCCTTTCTCCGCAATCGCCGCGGCTTCGAGGTCGGCATTCCCAGCGTTCCCCTCGGCGAACTGTACGGCGGCTGCCGCGAAGCCATCGAGCGCCGCGGCGGCCGCGTCCGCACCCGCGCCACGATCCGCTCCCTGCGCTTGGAAGACGGCCGCGTCGCTGCGGCGGTCCTCGATGACGGCGCCGAGCTCACCGCGGACGTCTACATCTCCGCCGTCCCCCACGATTTGCTGTTGGAATTGCTCCCCCAGGAACTCGTCGCCGCCAATCCCGTATTTTCGGCGCTCAAGGGCCTGCGTTCTTCTCCGATTACCGGCGTCCATCTTTGGCTCGATCGCGTCGTCACCGATGAGCCCTACCTTGCTCTCCTCGACCGCACCACTCAGTGGATCTTCAATAAGACGTGCCTTTGGGGTGAGAATCCGGACCACACGGCGCAACAAAACGTCCTGATGGCAGTCGGACTGTACGAGTCCGGCCTGCCCCCGGAAGCGGCCCAGCCATTGCCGCTTCAATATCTCCAGCTCGTCATCAGCGCCTCCTACGACCTCGTCGAAAAATCCCGCCAGGAAATCGTGGACCTCTGCTGGCGCGAAGTGCAGGACGCTCTGCCCGCCGCGCGCGATGCCCGGCTCGTCAAATCCACGGTGGTCAAGGAAGTCGCCGCCACGTTCTCTCCCGCGCCTGGCTGCGACCGTCTGCGCCCCGGCCCGCGTTCTCCATTCCCCAATCTCTATTTTGCCGGCGATTGGACCGCCACCGGCTGGCCCGCCACCATGGAGGGCGCCGTCCGCAGCGGCTATCTCGCCGCGCAGGCCGTCCTCTCCTCCGACGGCCGCCCCCGGCCGCTCCTCTGTGACGACCTTCCCGCGCAGGGCTTCGCGCGGCGCCGGTCAGGAGAATAGATGTGCGTTTGAACCGGAAGCGTTGTGGCCCGCGCTCAAGCCACGATTTTCACCTGCCCGGCCGCTGCAAGCTCCGCTTCCACTCTGCAGGATTTGCGGTATGATGGATTTCTCCCCCCGGAGGCGCCATGTCTGAGCGGAAGTATAGACAGAGGGGCTACCAGGACACCGGTAAGCCCGAACGAAAGGAGCGGCCGCCCGCGCCATCGGGCGGGCCTCCGCGGCAGGAGCACATCGGCCCGCGGACGCCCCGAATGGTCGGGCGCGTCACCCGCGCTCGATGCGCGAACTGCGGCACGGTCCTCCCGCCCGGCTTCGATCCCAACGGAACCTGTCCCCGCTGCCAATTTGAGCTTCATTCCTGCAAGCAGTGCATGCATTTCGACACGGGTGCGCGCTTCGAATGCACCGAGCCCGTTCCTGAGCGCATCCCTCGAAAGGACGTGAAGAACGATTGCTCCTTCTTCGCCATGCGCACACTCGTCGAGAAAGACACGTCTCCGGCTTCCTCCGTGCACAAGAACGTGCCTCCCGCGCCCACGGCAGGTCTCACCACCGATTCCGCGCGCCGCGCCTTCGACAATCTCTTCAAGAAGTAGCCCGCGTCCGTGCTGCCCGCAGTTCGTCTGGTCCCCGTTTATTCGTGCGAGTGCGTTGGGTGTGTGCCGAGAGGGAAGAGCGTCGGTTCGCGCGCAGGCTCCGACGCGATGGCCTCGAGCTGCGGATAATGCGGCCGCAGCGTGTCCGGCACCTTCGTTTTCTCTCCCGTCAGCAGGTGAATCAGTTGCAGTGCGTTCACGATCGCTTTTCCCTGGAAGTGATTGTTCGTAATCACGAATGTCGTCTTCGAATGCGCGGCCACCTTCTCGATTCGCGTTGCCCAGGGATCCAGTTCCTCAGCGGTGTAGAGATAGTTGTACCGCTCCTCGGGCGGTGATTCCGGATCGTCCGTGAACCAGGTGTCGTAGCGCCGCCCGTGCAGCCGCACGTATCCCACCGGAGAAGTCGCCCGTTCCGAAGGACGGATCGACCGCCCGATCACCGGCTGGTCGATGTTGCAGAATCCTGCTCCCCGCCCGTGCAGGAACTCGTAGAACTCCTTCTGGTTCCACGTCGAGTGCCGCACTTCCACCACCAGCGGATACTCGCGGAACAGCGCCAGCAGTTTCTCCAGGTGCGCCCGGTTCTCCGGCGTGTTGTGGAACGAAAAGGGGAATTGCAGCAGCACCGCGCCCAGCCGCCCGGCCCCCTGCAGCACGTCGAATCCCGCTCGCGCCGCGGCCACGTCCGCCGCCGCCGTTCCGCCCTCGTGCGTAAACCGCTGCCACAGTTTTGCCGTGAACAGGAAGCCGGGATTCGCCGCCACTCGCGACAGCCACTGCCGGCACATCTCCGGCCGCAGCGGGTTGTAGAACGAGGTATTGATCTCGATGGTGTCGAAAAACTGCGCCAGGTATTCCGCTTCGTGGAATCCCGCCGTCCGGTGCGCCGGGTACACCATGCCGCTCCAGTCCGCGTACGACCATCCTGCCGGACCCACCAGGATGCGGCCGCGCGGAGTTTTCACCGCCTGCTTCTCCTCTGGCTGGGATCTTGGCGCCACTGGGCTTCTCCATTCAGCCTACGGCGGCCTCTTTGGGGTGTCAATCACGCCCCGGGTGATTGCATTCCCCCGCTCCCGGTGCTAGCCTGAAATTGCTGATGAGTGCCCCGAGGCATTCGCGGCTTCTGCGTTCTTCCCACCCCTTCAGGTCTAGGTGCGGCCATGAAAATCAATCTGAGTTTTCGCGGGCTCGACGCCCACGCGGGATTCGAACGGCTGGTTACGCGGCACTGCGGAAAGCTGGAAAAACTGCTGACCGCCTATGATCCGGATCTGGTCCAGTGCCACGCCGCCGTCGAATTTCATCAGAAGAAAAATCGCTACATTCTGTCCGTGAATCTCGTGCTTCCCACCGCCACTCTCCATGCCACCCACGCGGCCAGGGACGTGCAGTCCACCGTCGCGCGCCCGTTCCGCGAGCTCGAAGGGCAGATCAAAAAGCACAAGGCCAAGCTCCGCCACGAGCACGAATGGAAACGCAAGCGCGGCCGCACACTCGCCCCTTCCGGCGCCTTCTGACGCAGGCGGGACCTGCTCCGCCCGGTAGTTCGGTTCAGGAGCGCCCCAACGGCGTCGCGGCTCGCGCCTGCGGACGCCCCCCGGAGGATCTTCCCGGCCCGGCGGGCGGATATCCCTGCTTCGCCTCCAGTTTTTGAAGCCACCACAGCACCGGCCACAGAATCAGCAGGCCCACCAGAAAAAACAGGAATCCTCCCTCGCGGTGCAGGTTCCCGTGCAGGAATCCCGGGTCCACGTGGATCGCCAGCAGCGTCAGCGTGACGATGCGCACCCCGTTCTTGATCACCAGCACGGGCGCCGCCGCGGCCAGCAGCGCCACTCGTGCCCAGTTGCTCCGCAGGAACAGATACCCCGCCAGCAGGCAGGTGATCAGCAGCGCCACCGCCGAGCGGATCCCGCTGCACTCCTTCGCCACTTCGATCGTGAACTCCGGCACCGCGAAGATGTTCCCGTGCCGCAGCACCGGCGTGCCTGTCAGCCGGAAGAGCGTGTAGGTCACCTCGGAAGACCCGTCCTGCAGCCACACGATGCAATGGTCTACCATCAGTTTCGGCAGCGGGACCGCCAGCACCAGGAACAGCATCGGGAACAGATTCGCGTAAAACGCCCTCGACCCGTACACGAAGAGTGACCCCGCCCATACCAGCAGGACCAGGGAAAGTATCGTCAGGGCCAGCGCTCCTCCCGCAGGCAGCGTCGCGCCGAACTTCCACTCCAGTGCGGCCACCAGCGCTCCCGCCAAGCAGGCCGCTGCCCCCAGCCCCCAGCTCGCTGGCCCGTCCTCGCCCGGTCGTCGCGGCCGCATCCACACCAGTCCGGCGGAGAGGAACGGGATCAGCAGGATATGCGTGTAGGTGTCCTCCGCCAGGGAAAGGCGCAGCAGCTCCCACAGCGGCTGCGCATACAACGCCACACACACTGCCAGGTACCCGGCAAACCATCGGAAGCGCCGGTCCCCCGCCGCAGTTGTGCGGGCTGTCGTCATGCGCCGGAATTGAGTTGGAACTGTCGAGCCAAGGAGAAGTCGTTCCTTCTGTCACCCGCAAACTCAGCGAATTTCCTGTCTCTTTCAGCCCCGAAGTTTCTACCTTAGCCTCTTCCGCGGCCTGCACACAAGGGCGCCCGGCTCAGCCGGAGAGCAACCCGCCACTACGCCGCACAAACAGGCGGTCTGGCCCGCCCGGCAGCCGCAGCGCCGCCAGTCTCGTTTTGCCGCCCGTGTTCGCTGTCCGGTTTTCCGGTAAGATGGTTGGATTGACTCGAGGGGCGTAGCTCAGTGGTAGAGCAGCGGCCTTTTAAGCCGTTGGTCGTGGGTTCGATCCCCACCGCCCCTACCATTCCCCCCGGCTTTGCTGCATTTTCTTTCTGCCCGTCGTGCCCCTATTTTTGCCACATCCTCAGTCCGCCTTTGATCGCCAGCGAATTGTCTCCCAGCCGGCATTTCGGCGGCAGCTTCTTCAATTTCTTCGAGTTTCCCCCGCCCAGCACCACGTGGTCCGCCTCCAGGGCCCAGATGAAATGTTTCACCACGCGGTCCACGTGTCTCCGCCACTTCTTTTTCCCCATTTTTTCCAGCCCGCGAAGCCCCACGTAGTCCTCAAACGTTTTCCCGTGCCGGTAGGGAAGATGCGCCAGTTCCAGCGGCTCCAGAATTCCTTCCACCACCATCGCCGAGCCCAGTCCCGTCCCCAGGCCCAGGAACAGCATTCGCCCCCCGTCGTAGCTCCCCAGCGCCTGCATCGCCGCGTCGTTGATGAGCTTCACCGGCTTGCCAAATGCCTTCTGAAAATTGAATCCCACCCAGCCCGGTCCCAGGTTCCGCGGGTCGTGGCACGGACGCCCGTGCGCCACCATTCCCGGATAGCCCACCGACACCGCATCGTAATTCCACCCTTGCACCGCCTTTTTCACCTCGCTCACCATCTTCCCCGGCGTGAGTTTCAGCCCCGACGGAATTTTGATCGCCTCCGTCCGGCCCGTTCCGGCCACCTTCACGTTCGTCCCCCCGATGTCCAGGACCATGATGCGCTGCGGTTTGCGTGCTGATTTTTTCTGTTTCACGGTGTCTCGTCTCCCCGCGTGATTGGATACGCCGGCAATCGCTCCTCCCGCCCGGTGTCCATTCTCCCCGGGGAATTCGAGCGCTGCCGCGAATTCCGGATGCCTTCGGCCTGGGAGAGGATATCAAGTTCCGGCCCCCGAACACAGCCCCGGCGCCATTCCTGCGGCCTTCCCGCCACGGCGCCCGCGCGCGTTACCATCCTGAAACTCCATCCTCCAGTTTTGTTCCTTCCTGGCCGATGAAACAGTTGACCACCGAGCCGGTCGCGTGTCACTGGCTCGCGGTCCGGGGCGAGGAGCTCATGTCCATCGCGTATTTCGCTCATCCTCCCCATCCTCCCTGCCCGCTCTGTTGCCGGCCGTTCCGCGGCCCTGGGATGGTATGGGACCATCGTAGGCCCGCGCGTTCTCTTTGCGCCGCGGCTATCGGATTCCTGTCTCTTTGCGCGGCTTCCCGGCCCGCCTGGGCCGTCGTTTCCGGCGATACTCCCGGCGCTTCGGTCAAGGAACAGCAGCTCAAGGGTCTCAGCCTCGAGCAATTGGGTAATGTGGAAGTCACCAGCGTCTCCAAAGCTCCGGAGCAGGTCTGGAAGACTCCCGCAGCCATCTTTGTCATCACCCAGGAGGACATTCGGCGCTCCGGCGCCACGAATATTCCGGAGGTTCTCCGCATGGCTCCCGGCGTCGAGGTGTCGCAAGTGGACGCCGACCACTGGTCCATCGCCATCCGCGGCTTCGCCGGACAGTTTTCCAAATCCCTTCTCGTGTTGATTGACGGGAGAAGCGTCTACACCCAGCTCTATTCCGGCGTCTACTGGCAGTTGCAGAACGTCCTGCTGGAGGACGTCGACCGCATCGAAATCATCCGCGGGCCCGGCGGCACCATCTGGGGTTCCAACGCCGTCAACGGCGTGATCAACATCATCACCAAGACCGCGGGCAACACCCAGGGTGCTCTGGTCACCGCCGGCGGCGGCAATTCCGTCCAGGGCACGGGCGCCGCCCAATTCGGCGGCGCCATCGGGAAGAATGGCAGCTACCGCGTGTACTCTCTCGGCTTCGTCCGCGGCCCCCAGGACCACTCCGATGGCGGCCACTTCGACGACTGGCGCCTGGGTCAGCTCGGTTTCCGCACCGACTGGAAATTCGGCAGCCGCGATACCTTCACCTTCCAGGGCGACACCTACCGCGGAGAAATTGGTGAACGCACCTTCATCGCCACCTTCATCCCGCCCGCCGAGCCCATTCTCGAAGATAGCGCTGGAGTCTCCGGCGGCAACCTGCTCGCGCGCTGGAACCACCAGGTCAGCGACGGCAACGGCTTCCAGTTCCAGGCCTATTTTGACCGCACCAACCTCCAGGACGTGGAGCTGGGCGAGACCCGCGACACCTTTGATCTCGACTTCATCCAGCACCTCCGCATCCACGGCCACCACCAGCTCACCTGGGGCCTCGGCGCTCGTTTCAGCCCCAGCCTGTTCATTCAATCCTCGCCGGGCGTCAATTTCACCCCCGCCAGCCAGACGGACACCATCTACAGCGGTTTCGTCCAGTACGAACTCCCCCTCGTCCGCGACAAGCTCGCGCTCACCGCCGGCACCAAGCTCGAACACAACAATTTCAGCGGCTTCGAATACCAGCCCACCGCGCGCCTGCTGTGGACACCTTCCGCACACCAGTCCTTCTGGGCCGCCGTCACCCGCGCCGTGCGCACCCCCTCCCGCGTCGATCAGGACCTCACCTTCGACATCTTCGTCACCAACCAGCCCCCGCCCGTCTACTTTGTCATCCAGGGCAATCGCCGCTTCCAGTCGGAAAAACTCCTGGGATACGAGCTCGGATACCGCACCACCATCACCAGGAACCTCTATCTGGACGTCACCGGCTTCTACAACGTCTACCACCAGCTTCAGAATTATGCCGCTCCCTCCGCAGTGGTTGGGACCTCCCCGATCACCTACGTGGCCTTCCTGCTGCCCTACGCCAACGGCATCCAGGGCCACTCCATCGGCGCGGAAGTCGCTCCCGATTGGAAAATCAATTCCTGGTGGCAGCTGCGCGGCTCCTATTCCTTCCTGCACCTGTCCCTCCGCGACGCTCCCGGCTTAACCGATGTCGGAAATCTGCTTTCCAGCTATCTCGGCTCCAGCCCGCGCCACATGGCCTCTTTCCAGTCCCTGCTCAATCTTCCCGGCCATGTGGAGTTGGATTTCTCCTATCGCTTTGTCAGCGCTCTTCCCGCGCAGGCCGTTAGCGCCTACCAGACCGCCGACCTGCGTTGCGGCTGGCGTTTCGGCGAACGGATTGAGTTCTCCGTCGTCGGCCAGAACCTGTTTCAGCCCTCTCACCCCGAGTTCGCCGGCGACCCGGGCCCGCTCGTGGCCCTCAAGCGCGGAGCCTACGCAAAACTGGTGTGGAGGCACTAACCACCCGCCCTCCGTTATGAGCCGCCACACCCACACCCGCACCTGCGCGGCCCGCCCAACGGGCTTCGCGCTCGGCCCCCGTGCCGCGGCGGTCCTTCTCCTCGCCCTTTTCTCTCCGCTCCTCAGCCGCGCGCAACAGCAGCGTCCCTCCGAGTACGAGGTCAAGGCTGTCTACCTTTTCAATTTCAGCCGTTTCGTCTCCTGGCCCGCCGGCCCGGCCGCCGACTCCTCCCGCCCGTTCTCCATCTGCGTGCTCGGCAAGGATCCCTTCGGCGCGGCGCTCGATTCCACTCTCGCTGGCGAGAGCATCGGCGGCCGCAAGGTCGTGGCCCGCCGCCTGGCCCAGCCGGAGCAGGCCCTCGATTGCCGCGTCCTGTTCATCTCCGCCTCGGAGGAGGCGCGGCTCAAGGACATTCTCGCCGCGCTCGATAAGTCCAGCGTCCTCACCGTCAGCGATCTGCCCCACTTCAATGAGCTCGGCGGCATGATCCAGTTCGTCCTGCAGGGCGACCGCGTGCGCTTTGCCGTCAACCTCGACAGCGCCTCGGAGGCGCGCCTCACCCTCAGTTCCAACCTGCTCAAGGTCGCTGTGGCCGTAAAGGGAAACCCGCCTCGGGGTGAATGATGCGCGCACTTCTTTCTCAGCCCAGCTCCCTCGCCGCCAGGCTCACGCGCCTGAACCTGCTGGTCACCGCCACCGCCCTGCTCCTGGCCTGCGCCGCCTTTGTCGCCTTCGACCTGCTCACCTTCCGCCAGTCCATCGTCCGCAATCTCTCCATACAGGCCCAGGTGCTCGGCTCCAACAGCGTCGCTGCGCTCGTCTTCAACGACCGCGACTCCGCGGAAAAAACTCTCGCCGCCCTCCGCGCCGCTCCGGACGTCCTCTCCGCCTGCCTCTATTCCGCCGACGGCCGCCCCTTCGTCGAGTACCATCGCGGCGGCTCCGGCGGCGTCCCGCCGCTCGCCCGCCTCGGCCCCGGCGAGCAGGAAAATCACCGCTTCGCGCACGGCGACGTCATGCTCCTGGATCGCATCGTCTTCCAGTCCGAGCCCACCGGATACATCTATCTCGAATCGAGCCTGGACGCCCTCTGGGCCCGCGTCCGGCTCTATCTTTTCATTTCCGTCGGCGTTCTCCTCGGCGCCCTGGTGGCCGCTCTTGCCGTCTCGTTCAAATTTCGCAGGGCCATCCTCCAGCCCATCCACGCTCTCGCGGAGGTTGCTCGCCTCGTTGCCTACGAGCGCAACTATGCCGTCCGCGCCGCCGGTGAGGGTGCGCCCCTCGAGCTCGGCCACTTGGTCGCTGCCTTCAACGGCATGCTCGTCCAGATCGAGCTGCGCGATCGCGAACTCCGCCAGGCGCGCGACGAGCTCGAACAGCGCGTCGAGCTCCGCACCGCGGAGCTGGCCGCCGCCAACAAGGAGCTCGAATCCTTTTCCTATTCCGTTTCCCACGACCTCCGCGCGCCGCTCCGCAGCATCGACGGCTTCAGCCTCGCCCTGCTCCAGGACTACGGCGATTCCCTGGGCGCCGAAGCGCGCGACTACTTCGAGCGCATCCGCGTGGCCACCCGCCGCATGGGCATTCTCATTGACGACCTGCTCAACCTCGCCCGCGTCTCCCGCCGCGAGCTCCGCCGCGAGCGCGTCAACCTCACCGACATGGCCCGCGCCGTCGAGGCCGACCTCCGCAAGTCCGAATCCCGCTGCTCCGTCGAGTTCCGCATCCAGGACGGCGTGGAAGCCGAAGGCGATGCCCACCTGCTCCGCGTCGTCCTCGACAACCTGCTCAGCAACGCCTGGAAGTACACCTCCAAGCACCCCACCGCGCGCATTGAATTCGGCCAGACCAGCTCCAATGGCCACAGCGTGTTTTTTGTCAAGGACGACGGCGCCGGCTTCGATCCCGTCTATGCCGGCAAGCTTTTCGGCGCTTTCCAGCGCCTGCACGGCTCTTCCGAGTTTCCCGGCACCGGC
>Ga0335081_10022277_pt1 | contig 10251 bp, 9 predicted proteins | sample Lox_Sample_35_FD_206713 | JGI IMG/M metagenome (GOLD analysis project Ga0335081, IMG submission 206713) | Soil microbial communities from Loxahatchee National Wildlife Refuge, Florida, United States - Lox_Sample_3.5 | ecosystem: Environmental > Terrestrial > Soil > Wetlands | place: USA: Florida...
TCCGACGCCACTGTTCGTTCGACAGTTCATATCGCTTGGCCATCGATGTCGCTCCGAATCAATCAATCCGGAACGCAATGAATCAGCCCCGCTGAGAATCCTGAATGTCGATTGGACCTAGCGCAAGCGTAATCCGGCGGATTACGCCTTCGGCTAATCCGCCCTACGACGCTGAGACGCAGCTTTCATCAAACGATCAATAGTCTTTGGCGTCTGCGTATATCCAAGTCGCGACGACGTCCGACCGCGACCGCGGGACTCGCGCCACTTCTTCTCGCGTAATACGGCTTGCTGCGAGAAATCCCTGTGACTCAACAACTTCAGGTTGTTCCAGAGAACCAAGCTGTTCCCGACAGTCATGATCAGGCGGACGTATCCATCTTGGGACACAACAATGCCGAGAGCTTTGTGATCTTGTGCGCAGTAACGGAGCATTGACCCATGTCGCGTTCCAAACTGTGAAGGATCGATCTCCCGTGCGCGAGTTCCTCGATGAGAGAAGTCGGCACCGTCATATACCGTTGCAACATTTGGCGCTGAACCGATCTTCACACCAAAGCCCGCCACAGAAAGTGTTGGGGTCATTAGGACCAATCCATCAACGGTAGCCAAAGAGGCGACCAGCTTAACTGCACCGTTCATTTCCTCCTCTCTATCTTCCGCATCCGTTTTAGCGAGGGACGCCTCTATTACCAACTCTGCTGGAACTGGCTCCGCTTTGTCCGTGAACACCTGCTGCGCATGTTCAACATCCGACGAATAGTTTTCGTCCAACACGCGAAGGATCGCGGCGTCCTTCAGCCGTGGGTACGCGAATGGATGTGTGACTTGCAGCATACGTTTGATTGGCTTTCGGGTTAGAAGAAAAGCTCCCCCGGTCCCGCGTTGCCGCAGTCCTATGCAGAGCCTAGCGATGGATGTTACCCACATCCCGACGAGATCGGACAATATCTCGGCTTCATCTTCATCACGGTCGAGAACGCGAGCGATCGCCTCTGCGAACGGCGCCAACGCGTCGAACGCATACTCGGAGACCATATTGGATTCGAGTGCATCGTTCTCACGAGTGATCAAGGCTTGTGCCTTTACACCGCCCAGGAACAGGTTGCCATGATAGGCAGAAATATCGCCGATGCCGTCCATTGTGACAGTTAGCAGACCAGGATTTGCGAAGCCGCTATCCGATTCTCGATGCAACAGCACGTTTTGTTGGACCAACTGACCGACCACCCCCCATGCGATAATCTCGTTTTGACGTGTTGCATAAACGGCAATTGATCCCGACCAGCGATCGATTGCGCGCGCGAGTTTAACGAGTGTCTGAACGGTCAGACTCTCAGGCGATTCAAATTTGGTGAACGCTGGGTAATCTGCTCTTCGAAGCAACGGAGGATGGACTTCTGGCCGCGTGGGATTCGCAAACGTCAAGCTTCCTTTGACAAGTCGTCCCTCTTCGCTGCGCAGAGTTCCGAGGTAGGCCAATTCCAGAAGAGTACCGATCAGCCGATAGTTAGGCTCATCGAACCCAAGTCTGCGAATCCTGGACGCGATTTCATGTGCTAACCGATCGACCAAATCCGGCATGACGTCGTCTCCGCAATGTCACAGCAAGAAATACGAATACTCGCACACCCCAAGTCAACCTCAAGCGAGCGTAGCACCGTAGGCGGATTAGCGCAGCGTAATCCGCCGTCCGATTGCCGAGAGGCAGCCCGTAGGTTGGGTTGAACGGAGTGAAACCCATCGCCTTGCTGTGGAGGCATTTCAGAAAGGTGATGGGTTGCGCTGCGCGCTCTACCCATCCTACAAATTACTGTGTTTTCGGCTAAAAGGTATCTAGCAGCCCATCAACTCACCCGCTACGATACGGCCATGTCGAATCCCTTGCCGCAAACTCTATCGGCTGACTCTTCGTATTACCGCCGTAAACGGGATGAAATAGAACTTGCAAGACTCCAGGGATGGCTGACTTGGCTAGAAAGCGGCAAATTTCGACTTCAGTCCGGGGCCGCCGGTCCAATGCGCGACGTTACTGACGATCGCATTTTGTATTGTCGCAAGATGATTGGACACTACGAGAGCCGCCTTAGACGCCGTTAACCGACGCTGCAGCCGTAGGATGGGTTGAACGAAGTGAAACCCATCGCACCGGCGGCGTTTCAGAAAGGTGATGGGTTTCGCTGCCGCTCAACCCATCCTACGGCTATCCGCAATTCCACATCGCCCCGATCGGCGTCCAAGTCCAGCATGGGCCAAAACTGCCGCCGTTATAGTGACCGCGAAAAAACCCGGGGCGGCCGAAATAGTAATGCCCGCCACCGTACGTGTAGTAGCTCGGAACATAGTCCGGAGTTCCGCCGATCGCTCCGTTGCGGCTATAAACTGGCACGTTGTTGTTAGGCGGCTGATGATAGCCAGGCAGGAAGCCGTAGCCATGCCAATGGTAATGCCGCTTGTCTGCCGGGGCGGCGAACGCCAGGGCCGGCAGCAGCAACAACAGAATTGCAGTTGATGCAGGGAATGGGCGCGGCATTGCTGCAAGATACTCGGTCTGCGGTCAAAATACGACAGGTCTCTCACAAGCGAGCGTAGGGCAGCACAAATCGGGTGGCCCAAAGGCTTCGGGCGAGCCATTTCGTATCGCATCGAAGCAACGGAGGTCACCCATGAGTTTTCGTATCCGCGGCCTTGAGGCCCGCCAGTTCGATCAGGACGCTGCCAACGCTTCGCGAAGGCGCAGCATGAAGCCCGGTCGGGACTCACCGCCTTGTCGCGGGCATCGCAGAGAGGCCATCGGCGGATGCTCAGGTGTTCGGCTGCCACCAGCCGAATATCGCAACAAAGGCGCCGAAGCGCGTCGAGGCCTATCTCACACCTTGCCACACGCGCTTTCGGTCTGATGCAGGCCGGCGACGTCGGAGCGGCCCTGGTCTTCCGTCACCTGGATGAACGTTATCCGGCCGGGCGTCATTATTCCGAGCTGCGGCTCGGCGGAGAGGTAGGCCGTGCTGCCGGGCCGCAGAGCGAGGGTCACCTTCTCGCTGCCGCGCCCGAACAGATTAATGCTCAGCGGAAAATTGGCGATGGTGACCTCGTGACGACCCGGAGGCAGATCGCACACCACGAAGCCTGCCGGCTGACTGCTGGCGATCACCTTGCCATCGACGGAGTAGCTCGGCTGGACCGCAAATCCCGCGGCCGAATTACGGTAGATCACCAGACGCGCAGCGCTCGGTCTGACGCTGGCCGCAAGAACCTCGCCTCCCGTGGAGCCCGATGCACACCCCGCCAGAGACACCGCCGCAACAACGATCGCCAGATAACCGCGCATGTCGCCCCCTCGCAATCTCAAGTTTCTCTAATGGTATCATTAACGGGGTGGTTGTCGAAGGGAATTTTCGCCGGACCGCCGTATCAGTTCGCGGATTCCGATCAACGCGGCCGGCCGCAGTTTCGCGGAGTGCCAAACCTCTGCGATCTCACCCGGCATCCGCCCAAGCCGCAGCCCGTAGGATGGGTTGAACGGAGTGAAACCCATCGCTGCGGCGGCGGCATTTCAGAAAGGCGATGGGTTTTGCTGCCGCTCAACCCATCCTACGGGCTATTGCGGAGTGATGTCCTTGACCGGATTGTTGGGCCGCGCTGGAGGGCCCGGGGCGGCGCCGGTCGGCGGCGGTGCGCCTTGGACGGGCGCTGCCGTTTTCTGTTCGACCGGCGAGGTCGGTAGCGGCAAGTTGTGAGGGTAATAGGTCCAGAAAAAGAAACCCGCTATGAACAGCAGCGCCGATAACACGGCACCCCAGACAAGCCGCCTGAAGGCGATGACGTTCCCGATCAACGAGCAGACAAAAGCAAACAGCGTAAGCAGGACAACGTAAAGCCAGTTCACGCTCGCCCAGTCTATCGGTAAGTTGCGCATCGCGAGCCTCTTGGCGGCTTAGGCCGCGGGATCATGCCCTAGGGTCGGGCGCGCCCGATGTCCGCTGGTCCGCCCATAGTGGCGCAATAGCGGCGGTCGCAGAAGGGGGCATCAGCGGACGCTCAGGTGTTCGGCTGCCACCACCCGAATATCGCAACAAAGACGCATGCAACCAAGATAATTATCCGGATGCCGATTTGTATCCAGTACCGGACCGGCACGGCATCTCTCTGAGCAACCCCAAGCGACCACCAGTTTAGCAGATCAGGGTTGAAGTACGCGATTTTTCTCTCGACATAGCCACGCCACAGTTTGCGGCCGCAATCGAGGCACAAATAGATTGCGACGATGCGAGCGACGATTTCATAAAGGAAAAACTGCATTCAAACATCCGTTTCAAACGCCGAAAGGCGGCGGCGGCGCAGATAAAGTTTCGCCGATAATTCGTCACCGCGCGAGCATAGCACAGCTGAAGGTAATGGGTTTCGCTGCGCTCAACCCATCCTACAGGCTTCGGCGGACAAGTCGCTTTGCCCAAACTGCGCCCGCTTCAGACGTTGCAAGGCAATCGCAATTTACGAGTCCGGCAGCTTTGCGGCGGAGGCGCGCCGCAGTACAGTGGACGAGCCGGCCGGCAACAACCGCGATGAAGGGATGCAAGTGGCGACCGAATATCGAGCCCCGGAATTCTCCTGGAATTACGACCGCGCCGAGATCATTGCGGACGGCGTTGTCCACGCGATCGGTTTTTGCTTCGGTTTGATTGGCGGGATCATCATCGTCGTCCTGGTCGCGAGCGAATCTGCGAAACCTGCCGCGATCGCGGCTGTCTCGATTTACGCCATGGCTCTGTTTGCAATGCTGGGAACCTCGGCGGCCTATAACATGTGGCCCGTCTCCGATACGAAGTGGATCCTTCGCCGCTTCGACCATTCAGCCATCTACGTGTTGATTGCCGGCACCTACACACCCTTTATTGCACAACTCAGCAACCGGTCGATCTCGGGCGGACTGCTTGCGGTCGTTTGGCTCACCGCCGGCGTCGGTGTCGCGTTGAAGCTTATGCTGCCAGGCCGCTTCGATCGCGTTGCCATCGTCCTCTACTTACTTCTCGGTTGGTGCGGCGTGGCGGTCTACGGGTCGTTCCTGGCTTTGCTGCCAAACCTGATTTTCTGGCTTCTGGCGATCGGGGGCGCCCTGTACTCATTGGGCGTGATCTTTCATATATTGTCGAACTTGCGTTTTCAAAACGCGATTTGGCATGCCTTCGTGCTTCTTGCCGCCATCTGTCACTTCGCGGCAGTCCTTGACTATGCGGCTCTGGCGCCGAGCGGCATGTGAATTGCGACCGCCGCGAAGCGGCGTGCAATACCGGCCCGTAGGATGGATTGAACGAAGTGAAACCCATCGCATCGGCGCGGTTCAGAAAGACGATGGGTTTCGCCGCGCTCTAGCCATCCTACAAATTACGGCGCGCGATCAAACAACCCCGAGATGGCGGATCGGGCGGCCGGGCGCGATGGCTTCCGCGGCGGCGATGATGGCGCGGGCGTCGATGCCGTAGTGGGCGTAGAGGTCGGCGATCGATCCGGTCTGGCCGAAATGCTCGACGCCGAGCGGCCGCACCCGGTGGCCGTAGACCGCGCCGAGCCAGCCGAGCGTCGCCGGATGGCCGTCGAGCACGCTGACGATGCCGCAATGCCGCGGCAGGGAAGCGAACAGCCGCTCGATGTGGGAGCGGGCATGGACCAGGCCGCGCTCGCGGGCGCGCCAGGCCGCGGTCCAGCCGGCATTGAGGCGGTCGGCCGAGGTCACCGCGAGGAGGCCGACGTCGCGGCGGTCCTCCGCCATCAGGCCGACGGCCTGGATCGCCTCGGGCGCCACCGCGCCCGTATAGGCGACGACGACCTGGCAGTTCGGCCCGGGCTCGCGCAGCCAATAGGCGCCGTCGACGATCGCCTGGCGCAAGCTTTCAGTCATGGCGCGCTCGATCTGCTCGATCGGCCGGGTCGACAGCCGCAGATAGATCGAACCGCCGGTCTCGTCGCGCAGCCAGTTGCGCTCGGACGGCTCGGCACCGTCGTTGCGGGCATCGCGCTGGATGTAGTCGAAGGCGAAGGCGAGGATCGCGGCAAGCTCGTCGACGAAGGCCGGCTCGAAGGCGGCGAGGCCGTCCTGCGCCAGCCCGATCAGCGGCTCGGCGATCGACTGGTGGGCGCCGCCTTCCGGCGCCAGCGTGATGCCCGACGGCGTCGCCACCAGGATGAAGCGCGCGTCCTGATAACAGGCGTAATTGAGCGCATCGAGGCCGCGGGCGATGAACGGATCGTACAGCGTGCCGATCGGAATGAGGCGCTCGCCGTTGATGGAGTGCGACAGCCCGAGCGCCGACAGCGCGACGAACAAATTCATCTCGGCGATGCCGAGCTCGATGTGCTGGCCGGCCGGCGAGAAATCCCAGGTGAAGGTCGACGGGATGCGCTCGCTCTTGAAGGTGTCGGCGAGCGCCTCGCGGGCGAACAGGCCGCGGCGGTTGACGAAAGCGCCGAGATTGGTCGACACGGTGACGTCGGGCGAGGTGGTGACGATGCGCGCGGCGAGCGCGGTGTCGCCGCGGGCGATCTCGTTGAGCAGCGCGCCGAAGCCGGTCTGCGTCGCCATTGTCGGCTGGATCGGCACTTTCAGCTCGGCCGGCACTTCAATGCGCGCGGCCTGCAGGCGGCGCTCGCCTCCGCTCGCGAACGGCACGCGGTCGAGAAACGCCTGAATGTCGTCTGCGGGCAGCATCAAACCCTCGAAGCGGTCCCATTCGTGGCCGGGCCGGATGTTCATCGCGTTCTGAAACGTCGCCATCTGCGCCGGCGTCATCAGGCCCGCGTGATTGTCCTTGTGGCCGGCGAACGGCAAGCCGTAGCCCTTGATGGTGTAGGCGATGAAGCAGACCGGGCGGTCGTGGTCGACGGCGTCGAACGCCTCGATGATGGATTTGAGATCGTGGCCGCCGAGATTGTTCATGAGCCGGGCGAGCTCATCGTCGCTGCGCCGCTCGATCAGCCGCGTTACCGGTCCCTGATCGCCGATGTCGTCGTTGAGCCGCTTGCGCCACGCCGCGCCGCCCTGGAACACCAGCGCCGAATAAAGCTGGTTCGGGCAGTTGTCGATCCAGCGGCGCAGGATTTCGCCGCCCGGCTCGGCGAAGGCGGCCTGCTGCAGCGCGCCGTATTTGAGCACCACGACGTCCCAGCCGAAATTGCGGAACAGATTTTCGTAGCGCTGCCACAAGCCCTCGCGCACCACGGCGTCGAGGCTTTGCCGGTTATAGTCGACGATCCACCAGCAATTGCGCAGGCCCTGCTTCCAGCCTTCGAGCATGGCCTCGAAGATATTGCCTTCGTCGAGCTCGGCGTCGCCGATCAGCGCGATCATGCGGCCTTCGGGGCGATCAAGCCCCCAGCCGTGGGCGCGCACGTAGTCCTGGGCGAGCGAGGAGAACAGCGTCTGCGCCACGCCTAAGCCCACCGAGCCGGTCGAGAAATCGACGTCGTCGGTGTCCTTGGTGCGCGACGGATAGGATTGCGCGCCCTTATAGCCGCGGAAGTTCTCCAGCTTGTCGCGGCTCTGGCGGCCGAGAAGATACTGGATGGCGTGAAAATTCGGCGAGGCGTGCGGCTTGACCGCGACGCGGTCCTGCGGGCGCAGCGTGTGGAAGTAGAGCGCCGTCATGATGGTGGCGAGCGAGGCCGACGAGGCCTGATGGCCGCCGACCTTCAGGCCGTCGCCGGAGTCGCGCAGATGATTGGCGTGGTGAATGGTCCAGGCCGCGAGCCACAGCACCTTGCGCTCGAGCGCGGCAAGGACGGCCAAGTCGCGCGGCAGCGCGGGCGACGGCATTACGCTCTCCCCTCGCCCGCTCACTCCAGCTCGACCGTCTCGAAATCCGCCGGCAGGATGATTTCCAAAAGCTCGCAATCGTCGGAATAGTCGAGCACGGTGTGCTTGATCTTCGGCGGCTGCAGCCAGCACGAGCCCTCGCGCATGGTGAGGACTTCGCCCTCGTATTCGCCGGTGATCCAGCCTTTGAGCACGTAGATCATCTGGAAGTCGACGTCGTGATAGTGGCGCTTCGACACCACCGCCGGCTCGCACGGCGGCACCATCTTGATGACGTGGGCGCGGGCGAGGCCCTCCGTCGCGCCGGCAATGCCGAGGTCGCGGTACTTGGCGTAGGAGCGCAAGCCGCCTTCGAAGGCGTCGGGATGGTGGTGGCTGGCGACGAAGGTTTGCTTGCGCGGCGCCTTCGCTGTGGCCTTCGCCTTGGCCCTGCCGGCGGCGACGCGCCGGCGCGCCGATGTCTTCCGCGCCGTCCGCGTTGACGGCGCCGCGCGCTTTGCCTTTCGAAGTTTTTTCGCTGTGGCCATGGTGTCGATCCTCCGCTTGTCCAGCGGAGATTATCACACCGGCTTGTTCTCAAACAGGCTCGGGCCGGCGCACCAGCGATCCCCAGGCCAGGAAGAACGCCGCGATCAGGATGACCGGGAACACCACGGCGTTGACCGTGGTCCAGCCGTAGCGCGACAGCAGCGCGCCCGACGAGAACGACGCGACCGCCATCGAGCCGAAGATCAGAAAGTCGTTGAAGGCCTGGACCTTGTTGCGCTCGTGCGGATCGTGGCACTCGGTGACCAGCGTGGTGGCGCCGATGAAGGCAAAGTTCCAGCCGACGCCGAGCAGGGTCAGCCCGATCCAGAAATTCCACAGCTCGACGCCGATGAGGTTGATGGTGGCGGCGACCACGATCAGCGCCAGCCCGGTCGCCATCATCGGCCGCACGCCGAAGCGCGCGATCAACGAGCCGGTGATGAAGCTCGGCGCGTACATGCCGATGACGTGCCACTGGATGCCGAGCGCCGCCTCGCCGACGGTGTGATTGCACTCGACCATGGCGAGCGGCGCCGAGGTCATTTCCATGTTCATCATCGAATAGCTGGCAAGGCCGCAGACCACGGCGATGATGAATTTCGGCTGCAGCACGATCACGCCGAGCGGCCGGCCGTCGCGGAACGAATGCGACACGTGCGGCCGCGGGATTTTCAGAAACATCAGCACGGCGGCGGCGACCACCGCGCAGGCCGATTGCGCCAGGAACGTGCCGGCGAACAGATAAGGCGGCCAGGCGTCCTTGGTGAAGATGACGAGCTGCGAGCCGATCACCGCGGCGAAGATGCCGCCGGCCAAGACCCAGGCCACCGCCTTGGGCCGGAATTGCGGGCTCGCGGTGTCGGCGGCGGCGAAGCGGTAGGACTGGTGCGCCGAGGCATAGAGGCCGCCGCACAAGGTGCCGACCAGCAAGAGCCAGAACGAGCCGTGCAGCACCGCGGCGCAGGAAATGAGCCCGGACGCCGCGCCGAAGGCCGAGCCGGTTTGCAGCGCGAAGCGCCGGCCGAACGCCTTGGCCAGCATGCCGACGGGCAGCGTTCCCATCCACATGCCGAACACCATGGTGCTGATCGGCAGCGTGGCGAGCCCGGGATCCGGCGCCAGCATCGAACCGATGATGCCGGTGGTGGCGACGATGACGGTGTTGTTGCCGCCGGCCAGCGCCTGCGCGACCGCCAGCACCGTCGCGTTGCGCGCGGCGAGGCGGTCGTCGGTGATATCGAGCGCCGGTTTGGCGACGGTTGGTTCGGCGATGACCGCCATGGCAGAATCCCGTGAAGCCGCCCCTTCTAGCGGGCGCTTTCGGGGGGCGCTACTGCCGAGCCCGCAGGTCAGAAGTGCAATGCGCCGTTATGGCGGAGCAGGTCGAAATGTGAGCACCCCGATCAACGAGGTCGTGCAGTTGCGCTGCGACGTCGGCTTTTGCCGTCGCTTACGGGGACGAAGCCGACATCCCGCCCAGTCACTGAAAACGAACGTGAATGAGCCATTTCGTCCAATTCGCCTTCGTCAATTGACGCGCTGCAAAACGATCAGGGAGCCAGCCCCTTCCACTTTATCCGGTCTGGCGCGTACTCAGATTAGCTCCCGGGTGGGAAGCGAGGGTGGGCGACAGGCCGCTCCGGCACGACTACGCCAAGCGCCCGAGGTCGGATTTTGTAATAAAGTGGCGCATCCATAAGAAGGACTTCTCCATCTGTGGACACGTTGACACGCGCAGTCCCGGGATCCACCAAAATCTCTTCCGTTTCGAAAGCATTCAGCTCTTGATTGGCTGCACCACTGATTAAGGTTCGCAGCGCCACACCCGCGATATTTTTACGGCCATGGCGCGGCGCCGTACACACCCACAAGCGGCCTGAATCCAACGTTGAACGCGTACCGATCTTAGGACC
>Ga0335081_10022278_pt1 | contig 10251 bp, 5 predicted proteins | sample Lox_Sample_35_FD_206713 | JGI IMG/M metagenome (GOLD analysis project Ga0335081, IMG submission 206713) | Soil microbial communities from Loxahatchee National Wildlife Refuge, Florida, United States - Lox_Sample_3.5 | ecosystem: Environmental > Terrestrial > Soil > Wetlands | place: USA: Florida...
CACGAGCATTCAGAATCGACCATGTATTCCGAGTCCCATACGCATTCGAAATCCCTTGCGTATCCAGAAACCCATGCGCATCTTAAATTCTCCGCGTCTCCCGGATCCCAGGCAAATCCAGAACCCCACGAGCATCCAGAATCCCATGCGTATCCAGAGTCACAGCGTAGTGCCGTTTACCGGGTCATCGGCGAGCGGCGGGACGTGCGGCGTGGGTTCCTGCCCGACCCGGTACCCAATGACGTGCTGCACCGCGTGCTCGGCGCGGCCCATCAGGCCCCGTCGGTCGGCTTCTCGCAGCCGTGGGATTTCATCCTGATCACCGACCGGGCCCGCCGCGAGCGGATCAAGGCGCTCGCGCAGCACCAGGCGGCTGTCTACGCCGCGCGTCTGCCCTCCGCACGGGCCCGGGCCTTCAGCCACCTCAAGATCGAATCGATCCTGGGCACGCCGGTCAACATCGTCGTCACGTGCGACCGGACCCGCGGCGGGCAGCACACGCTTGGGCGCCACGTACAGCCGCAGACGGCACAGTACTCGGCCGTGCTCGCGGTCGCCAACCTGTGGCTCGCGGCCCGCGCCGAGGGCGTCGGCATCGGCTGGGTCAGCTTCTTCGACGAGCGCGAACTCGCCGCCGAGCTCGGTCTTCCAGATCATCTGGAGGTCGTTGCCTACCTCTGCGTGGGTCAGGTCAGCGAGTTCGGGGCCGAACCGGAGCTCGAGCAGGCTGGCTGGGCCCGCCGCAGGCCGCTGCACTGGGCCGTGCACGCGGAGAAGTACGGCTCGCGTTGCCTGCCAGGGGATGAGCCGGTGGATCTGCTCGCAGAGATCGTGGCCGCGATCGGCCCGCTCGACAGAACCGCGATGGCGGTGGCCCGCGACCACCAGGCCAGGATGACCAAGCCGCCTGGTTCGCTCGGTGCGCTCGAGGAGCTGCCGGTGCGGCTTGCGGGTTTGGCGGGCGAGTGCCCGCCGCCGCTGCCCGAACCCGCCGCGGTCGCGGTGTTCGCCGCCGATCACGGTGTGCACGCACGCGGCGTGACCCCTTGGCCGCAAGAGGTGACCGCGCAGATGGTGCAGAACTTCCTGGCCGGAGGTGCCGTAGTCAACGCCTTCGCCGCGCAGGTGGGTGCCGAGGTGGTCGTGGTGGATGTGGGGGTCGCGGCGGAACTGGCACCGGCCGCCGGGCTGCTGCCCCGCAAGGTGGCCCGCGGCACCGCCGACTTCACCGCCGCCCCCGCCATGAGCGGCGAACAGGCGCTGGGTGCGCTGCGCGCTGGTTTGGAGGTTGCGCGTGACCTTGTGGCCGCGGGGAACCGGTGCCTGGTCACCGGCGACATGGGCATCGCCAACACCACGACCTCCGCCGCCCTTGTCTGCGCGTTCACCGGCGCCGATCCCGCGGAAGCGACCGGCAGGGGCACCGGCGTGGACGCCGCGACCTTTGCGCGCAAGGTCGATGTCATCTGCCAAGGGCTCGCGCTGCACGAGCCCGACCCATCCGACCCGGTCGGCGTGCTCGCGGCCGTCGGCGGCTTCGAGCACGCGGCGCTCACCGGGTTTATCCTGGGTGCGGCCGCGCTGCGAGTACCTGTGATCCTGGACGGCGTGATCGCCGGAGCGGCCGCGCTCGCTGCCTGCGCGCTCGCGCCCGATGCGCGGGGGGCATGCATCGCCGGTCACCGGTCGCACGAGCCAGGACACAGTATTAGCCTCGACCATCTGGGGCTTCGGCCGCTCGTGGACCTGGAGTTGCGCCTCGGCGAGGGAACAGGCGCCCTGCTCGCGCTCCCGCTTGTGCAGAGCGCGGTCCGCGCTGTGCGCGAGGTCGCCACGTTTGACTCGGCCGGGGTGACCGAGAAGAGCTGACTGCCGAGAAGAGCTGTTGGAACCCATGGCTGCTGACGATCCACCCCTGCCGCCTGGCCCCGCTGGTGCCCACCCCCCAGCCGGCCGGGCCGGCCCACCGTATCTTCTCGGGCTGCGCCTTTCCGGTCGCCGTGTCGTGGTGGCGGGCGGCGGCCGGGTCGCTGATCGCAGGGTGCCCGCGCTCGTGCGAGCGGGCGCGGACGTTTTCGTGGTGTCGCCTTCGGTGACCGTGGGGCTTGAAGGCCTGGCCGTGGCCGGCCAGATCAGCTGGGAGTGCCGCCGCTATGCGCCCGGCGACCTGGAGGGCGCCTGGCTGGTGCAAGCCTGCACCAGCGATCGCGCGGTCAACGACGCGATAGCCGCGGACTGTGAGGCGGCTCGTGTCTGGTGCGTACGCGCCGACGACCGCGCCCGCTCGGCCGCATGGACCCCGGCATCCGGTGAGGCGGGCGACGCTTATGTCGCTGTGCTCACCGGCGACCCGCGCCGGTCCGTGGGGATAAGGGACGTCGTTGTCGCCGGGCTGCGCGATGGCACGATCGGCGCCGGCCGTGGCCGCGCTGCCAGCTTCGAGCGCGGTGTTGCCGGCGGGCCAAGTGGGGCCGGATGGCTGGCTTGGGTCGACGATTCAGATGACACCGAGCGGTCAGGTGGAACCGGGCGGTCAGGTAGGGCCGACCGGTCGGGCGAGGCCGAGCGGTCAGGCGGGGCCGACCGGTCAGGTGGGGCCGGGGAGCCCAGTGGCGCGCGGAAGGCAGGTGGTGCCGAGGAGCCGAGTGGCGCCCGGCATGCAGGTAGTGCCGGGGAGCCGAGTGGCGCCCGGGATGCAGGTAGTGCCGGGGAGCCGAGTGACGCCCGGGATGCAGGTAGTGCCGGGGAACCGAGTGGCGCCCGGGATGCAGGTGGTGCCGGAAGATCAGATGACGTCGACGAGTCAGGCAACCAAGGCACAGGTGTCACCGGAGTGGCGGGCGTGGCCGGAGTGGCGGGCGTGGCCGGAGTGGCGGGCGCGGCCGGAGTGGCGGGCGCTGCCGGAGAGCTAGGCGCCGCGGACCAACATGGCGCGGTCATGCGGGGCGTCGCACTCGTCGGGGGCGGTCCGGGGGATCCCGGGCTCATCACCGTACGCGGCAGGGAGCTGCTCGCGCAGGCGGACGTCGTCGTCACGGACCGGCTCGCGCCGCGGTCATTGCTTGACGAACTGCGGCCGGACGTGGAGATAATAGACGCCTCCAAGATCCCGTACGGCCGGGCCATGGGACAGGATCGGATCAATGCGGCGCTCACCGAGCATGCGCTGGCGGGCCGGTTTGTCGTGCGGCTCAAGGGCGGCGACCCGTTCGTCTTCGGCCGTGGCGCCGAGGAAGTACTCGCCTGCCTGCGAGCGGGTGTGCCTGTCACTGTCGTTCCTGGCGTGACCAGCGCCGTCGCTGTCCCTGGTGCCGCTTTGGTTCCCGTCACCCACCGCGGGATCGCCCAGGAGTTTCATGTGATTTCGGCACACGTTGCACCCGGCGACCGGCGCTCTACCATAGATTGGAATGCGCTCGCGAGGTCCAGCGGGACGATCGTCTTGCTCATGGCGGTCGATCGGCTGGGTGCGATCGCGGATGCACTAATTCATCACGGTCGTGTTTCCACTACTCCCGTTGCGGTCATTCAGGACGGTACTCTTCCCACGCAATATACACTTTCCGCGACTCTGGGTACGCTCGCGGAGCGGGTGGCCGCGGCCGGGATCCGGCCGCCGGCGGTGGTGGTAGTTGGGGAGGTCGTCAACATAGCGGCACAGATAGAAGAATTGCTGCCGGGGAGGCAGCGGTGGATCGGAAAAGCGTGACAGCTGCGCCAGAGGTGGGGCGGGATCTTGGCGCGGGCGGCGTGGGACAGCAGCCGCCCGCCAGCATGGCTGGCGGCGCCACGCGCGCTGACGCCGCCCGTGATGACGCTGCCCAGGGTCAGGCTGGGCGCGATGACGCTGGGCGCGGCGGCCTCTCGCGCAGTGGTCCTTCGCCGCGCGACAGTGCGCGCGACCGGGCTGCGCGCGACTCCAAGCCCCGCGGCCGCGCGCGCGATGGAAATGCGCAGCTTGGCAATGCGCACGATGAGGCCGTGGTTCAGGGCGCGGCGCGTGATGATCCGGCGCGCCGTGGCACGGCCCGTCATGCGCACGCGCGCGAGCTCGCGGAAGCGCTCGTTATCCTCCGCGATCGGCTCGCCGCTGCACCCCTGTTGCTGGACGCGCCGGGCGTGGCCGAGGCCAAGGCGGTCAAAAAGAAGCTGCTTGCCCAGATCGACGAGTATCTCCTGCCCCGCTTGCGACGTCCTGCCACGCCCATTCTGGTGGCCGTCGTCGGGTCCACCGGTGCCGGCAAGTCCACGCTCGTCAACAGCATCGTGGGTGAGCAGGTGAGCACGACGGGCATCCGCCGTCCGACCACGAACAGCCCAGTGCTCGCGTGCCACCCGGACGACGCGGTCTGGTTCGCGGAGAACCGGTTTCTGCCCTCGCTGCCCCGCGTCCGCCAGGAGGGCCTGGCCAGACCGGGCCGTGACGGGCTGCTGGTCATCGCTGCATCTGCCGGCATGCCGCGCGGCATCGCGCTGCTTGACACCCCCGACATCGACTCGGTTGTGCGGGCGCATTACGATTTCGCGCACCAATTCCTTGATGCCTCGGATCTCTGGCTCTTCGTGACGACGGCGGCAAGGTACGCAGATGTCCCGGTCTGGGAGCTGCTGCAGTATGCGAAGGAACGCGGCGCGGCGCTAGGGATCGTGCTGTCACGGGTGCCGGAATCCGGGCACAGCGAGCTTGTCGGCCATTTCTGCGCGATGCTGGAGGCAAACGGCGTCGAGGAGGCTGACCGGTTCGTGATACCAGAAACTGTGATCGCTGACGGCGTCCTCCCGACGGAGTTGTTCGCGCCGGTGCGAAGCTGGCTGGAGGAAGCCGCGGTAAACGAGGACCGGCGCGCCGCCCTGCTCACGCAGACAATGTCGGGTGTGCTCGACACCTTCAGCGCCAGCGTTTCCGGGCTGGCCACGCAGGTCCAGGCGCAGGCGGCGCTCCGGGTCGAGCTGCAAAGCCTGGTCGAGGGGGCATATGACAGGGCGCTTGCCGATCTCGACGAGGCGATAAGGAACGGCTCGCTGCTCCAGGGTGAGGTGCTTGCCCGCTGGCAGGACTTCGCGGGCACCGGAGAGCTGCTGCGCACCCTCCAGGTGCGGCACCCGCGTGCCCTTGGGCAGCCGCCGGCGAAGCGGAGGAACTCGGTGCGCCTTCGCGCACTCGAGGCAGCGCTGCGGTCGGGTCTGCAGTCGCTCATCGTCTCGTTCGGGGATCGAGCTGCCGAGGAGGCCAGAGGGCGCTGGCGCGGGAGTCCCGCTGGCGCAATCCTGCTCGAATCGGCTGCCGGCCGCGGCCCCGCGGCCGGTGGTCACGACGGGGGCTACCGCGCCGCGGCGCTCGCCGAATCATCGCCGAGCCTCGCCCGGCGCGCGGCCAGGGCCGTCAGCGGCTGGCAGGACTGTGTGCTGCAGCTGGTGCGGGCCGAGGGAGTCGCAAAACGTTCCGTCGCTCGGGTGGTGTCGTTCGATGACGAGACGCTTGCGGTCGTCTTCATGATCGACGTGCTCGGCTACGGTGCAGGTGACGCGGCGCCCGCCGATCACGCCAGCAGCGACGTCACGGATACTGTGCCGCAGCGCCTGCTCGGCTCGTTGGTCGGCCCCGGACCGCTTCGCGCCATGGGCCTTGCTGCCCGCGCCGATCTCCGCAACAGGCTCAGCCTGCTGTTCGCCGAGGAGATGCTCAGGTTTGCCCAGCTCGCCGATGCGGCAGGCGTGCCAGATGAGGCCGCAGCCGCCCAGCTCTACCAGGCGATGCATTCGGTTGAGAACGCGAGATGAGCCACAACCGGATCGACATGCCCGCTGTGGCCGACTCCGCCACCTGGTCGCAGGCCAAGCCAGCCGAAATTCCGGCCGGGGCAGGCGGCCTGGCCGGCCGGCTGACGGCGGTTGCCCGCCTGATCCAGATCGGAGCCGCACGCGCCGGACCTGACGGGTTCGACGTCGCGCTCCTCCAAGCGGCGGAAGATCTTCTCGCCCGCGCCGGTGAGCGGCTCCGGCTGTCGGCGGAGCACACTGTCGTAGCGCTCGCGGGAGGGACAGGAAGCGGCAAGTCGTCGCTCTTCAACGCACTAGCAGGGGCCGCTCTGTCGTCTGTGGGCGTGACCAGACCGATGACGATGGCGCCGCACGCGTGCGTGTGGCGGACCGACGGCGCCGGACCGTTACTCGACTGGCTCGGCGTGCCGCGCAGATACAGGTACGGGCGTGCGACTGCACTCGACAGCGGTGAGGACTCACTGGCCGGGCTTGTGCTGCTCGATCTCCCCGACCACGATTCTGTGGTTGCCGGGAGTTCGGCGGAGGTGGACCGGCTTGTCCGCCTCGCGGACCTGATGATCTGGGTGCTTGATCCACAGAAATACGCGGACGATGCCGTGCACCGCCGCTACCTGGTGCCGCTCGCCGGACATTCCGCCGTCACCGCCGTCGTGCTCAACCAGATAGACCAACTGACCTCGCAGGAGGCCGATGAGTGCGCGGCCGACCTGCGGCGACTGCTCGATTCCGCGGACTTCCGCGACCCGCGGGTGCTGGTTACCTCGGCCAAAACCGGGGCGGGCCTTGACGAGCTGCGAAAGGTGCTCGTCGGCGCGGTAACCGCACGGCAAGCGGCGAGTGCGCGGATCGCCGCCGACGTCGACGCGCTGCTGCCGCGTTTCGCCGCCTACCGCGCGGTGGATCCCACCATCTCCGGCGTTGACGCCGACCGCGCGGCACGCCTAGTGGACGCCTTCGCCGCGGCGGCGGGAGTGTCGGCAGTCGGTGATGGGCTGCGGAGCGCGTACGAGCTGCGTGCCGTCGACTACGTAGGCTGGCCGGTCGCCCGGCTTGCCGAACGGCTGCCGGGCCGCGACCCGGTGCGCAAGATGCGTCTCGGTGACCTGCGCGAGGAACTGCGCGGGATGGCCGGCGGGCCCGTCGGAACCCGGCAAGCGGATATCGACAATACGCTCAGCGCGCTTGCCGGGGACCTCTGCGGGTCCCTGCCTGAGCCGTGGTCACGGACAGTACGCACGGCCACCAAGTCGCAGGCCGAAAGTATCCCGGCCGAGCTTGCCAGCGCGCTAAGGGAGTCCCTTCCCAAGGTGAACCAAATCCCCAGTTGGTGGCGGCTCGTGCGGGTCCTGCAGTGGGCCCTTATCGTGGTGGCCGTCGCCGGGCTCGCGTGGCTCGGCGCGCTGCTGGCGTTCGGCGTGTTCGACGTCTCAGCGCAGTCGTCGCCGTTGCTTGCTGATCCCACGCTCGTCCCATGGGTCTGCCTCATGGTTGTCGCGATCCTCATGCTCGGCTTGGTTACCTCGGCCGGGTGCCGCAACGTGATCGCGCTCGCGGCAGAACGGCAGCGGTACCGGGTCGTCGAGCTCATCCGCGGTCGGATCGTCGCGGTCGCCCAGGACAAGGTTTTGATGCCCATCCAGCAGGAACTTTCTGAGTACGCCAGGTACTGCGACGAGTTGCGCAGGGCTGGCTTCGGCTGAGCGCTCCCGGTCCTGGCGGCGTTCCGGTTGCCGGTAGATGTCCGTGCCTGGCTTGGCCGGGCTCGTCATTTTCCACGTCTGTGTCGCGGTAGGCGGTCGGCAGCAATACCCGGGTTGCTGGCGCGGCCAGGTGCCAAGGCCCTGGCGAAGGTGATGCATGCCGAGGGGCTGTGCCTGGTATCCGGGCGCGCCCGTTATACCGTGGCTGCGATATCCGCAGCTTTCGTGCTGGAGCCGTTGGAGGCCACGACTGCTGGCGGCACGTAGCCCGGTTCCGGCACGACAGACGGAGGACGCATAGTGAAGAGGATCGTCAGCGCGGTCTTGATTGCCAGCGGCGCGTTCCTGGCGGCCTGCGGCGGCTCGGGGACGGCCCAGCCCGGCTCCGCCCCGAGTAAGACCGTGATGCTTTCCGGCACTGAGGTGATCTCTGGCTCGGTCGCGCATCCGGCTGCCACCGGATCGACCGTTGTTCCGGTTCGTGCCGCTGGCGCCTTCGCCACCAGCGGCACGGTCACCCTGAAGCGCTGCAGCCTCCTTACCCATCAACGCTGCATAGACAAGCCCGCAGTCAATTTCGCAGGAGGCAGCCTTTACCTCAACTACCACAGGAGCGTGAGCACGCAGCAGGTCGATGCGGCCGCGTGCGCCGGGTCCTACCGCACCACTGCCCCTTACACGATCACCGGTGGCAGCGGCGTGTATGCAGGCGCGACCGGTCATGGCGTAGCTGTCATCAAGTTCACGGCCGTTTTCCCGAAGCTGAACGGCAAGTGCGATGACGGGGGTAGCGCCAGCCCGATCAAGGGCACGGCACGCCTGCAGTTCCTGGCGCGCGGCCCGGTAACCGTGAAGTAGGACGGCGATGCCGCGGCGGGCGAGCTCGAGTTGCCCGCTTGATGCACGAGCCCGGTGGCGGTGGTTGGGTTTGGTCTTGGCAGCCTCGCCACCGCTAAGCAAGGGTAACGCGGTAGGAATTCTGCTCATGGCGTAGCCAGTTCATGGAAGCCGTGCCTCAGCGCAGCCGTTCGGGAGTTGTAATGATGTAATTGTCTCTCGGAGGCCTGCATGACATCCAGCTCGCCGCTCGACGCTTATTCGCAGATAGTCACGGGCATTGCGGCGAAGCTCACACCTCGCGTCGCGAGCCTGCGGGTACCACGTCCGCGCGCCGCGGGCGGCCAGAGCCTCGGCTCCGCGGTGGTGTTCACCTCGGACGGCTTCCTGCTCACCAATGCGCACGTCGTCGGGCGCGCGCACGCGGGGACGGCCGACTTCGCCGATGGGTCGAGCGCCGCGTGCACGGTTGTCGGTGCCGATCCCCTCTCCGATCTGGCGGTGATCCGGGCAGCCGGGCCGACGCCCGATCCCGCCGAGCTTGGTGACGCCGATTCGCTCGCCGTCGGGCAGCTCGTGGTCGCGGTCGGTAACCCACTCGGCCTCGCGGGCTCGGTCACGGCCGGTGTGGTGAGCGCCCTCGGCAGGTCGCTGCCCACCCGCACTGACACGACCGCACAGTCGGGTGTCGCGGCACGGATGATCGAGGACGTGATCCAGACGGACGCGGCGCTGAACCCCGGCAGCTCTGGCGGCGCGCTCGCGGACGCGAACGCCCGCGTCGTCGGCATCAACACCGCGGTGGCGGGGACGGGGCTCGGCCTTGCGGTCCCCGTTAACGCGACCACCAGGCGGATCATCGCATCCTTGATGCGGGACGGGCGTGTCCGCCGCGCTTACCTGGGCCTCATCACGAAGCCCGCCCCGCTGCCGCCCAAGCTCCGCGAGCACGGCAGGTCAGGCCGCGGCATCCGGGTGGTGGAGGTGGTACCCGGTGGGCCTGCTGACCGAGCTGGGCTTCGCGCCGGTGACCTTCTGCTCTACGCGGGCGGGCAGCCCGTGGACAGCGCACAGGCACTGCAGCGGCTGATGTTCGCCGAGGCCATCGGACGCCCGTTCGCGATCACTGCGCTGCGCAACGGCGCACTGGTCGATGTGATCACCGAGCCTGCCGAACTAGTCGGCGCCTGAAGCGGCGAATCATCCCACGGGGGGCGCTTTGATCACGTACCGCTGTCCACAGCTCGCGTGGGAGCGTCAGCTTGTCCACAGAACCTTGCTCGGCGTGGCGGGCCGCGGCCATGTTAGCCGACCGTGGATCGCAGAGCCGGCCGCGCCGCGCGGCCGGCAACGCAGGAGGGACCGAGATGAACGAAGCACAGGTGACCATGGTCGGATATGTGGCAAGCACGCCAAGCCTCGTTGTGACGAAGGCCGGGCGCTTCGTCGCGAACATGCGGGTCGGGGTGACACCCCGTCGTCAGGACAGGGACACAGGCCAGTGGTCCGACGGGGACACCTCATACCTCACCGTTACCTGCTGGCGCTCGCTCGCGACCAACGTTGCGGCGTGCCTGCGAAAGGGTGACCCAGTTGTCGTCAAAGGGCGGATGCGGGTACGGCAGTACGACGACAAAGACGGAAACCAGCGTGTCGCGGTCGAAGTGGACGCGTCGACCCTGGGACACGATCTCACCCGCGGTGTCGCGCATTTCCTGCGCACCAAGCGGTCACCGGGTGACGCACCGGCGCTGCAGCTCACTCCGCGACCTGGTGGCGGTGATCCCAGCGCGGCGGGCGATGACGGTTTCGAGCCTGGCGGGGATCCGGCTGACAGCTGGGAAGAACTGTCCGCGGGTGAGCGGCCCCTGGATGAGCGGCTCCCGGATGGGGCGCCGGACGAAACGCCGGGCGAGGCCCCCGGCGACCC
>Ga0335081_10022279_pt1 | contig 10250 bp, 10 predicted proteins | sample Lox_Sample_35_FD_206713 | JGI IMG/M metagenome (GOLD analysis project Ga0335081, IMG submission 206713) | Soil microbial communities from Loxahatchee National Wildlife Refuge, Florida, United States - Lox_Sample_3.5 | ecosystem: Environmental > Terrestrial > Soil > Wetlands | place: USA...
GATCCTCCTGGTGGGGTACGCGTACGTCTGGCGCAAGGGGGACCTGGACTGGGACAAGCCCGCGCCCAGGGTGCCCCGGTTCGAGCAGGGCGTCGGCGTGCGCGAGACGCACCTGGCGGACGAAGAGATCGTCGTGTAGGGGCGTATCAGGGAGCTCTCCTCGAAGGACACGGCATGGGACTTCTGGACCAGAAATTCGACAACAGCAACATCGTCATCACCTCGATGGACAACCTCCTGAACTGGGCGAGGCTCTCCTCGCTGTGGGGGATGCAGTTCGGCCTGGCCTGCTGCGCGATCGAGATGATGGCGACCGGCGCCAGCCACTACGACCTGGACCGGTTCGGCACGTTCTTCCGCGGGACCCCCCGTCAATCCGACGTGATGATCGTGGCGGGGACGGTGACGCTCAAGATGGCCTCCAGGATCAAGGTGCTGTACGACCAGATGTCGGAGCCCCGCTACGTGATCTCGATGGGGAGCTGCTCCAACTGCGGCGGACCCTACTGGGAGCACGGGTATCACGTGCTCAAGGGGGTGGACCGCATTATCCCCGTCGACGTGTATGTCCCGGGTTGCCCTCCCCGGCCGGAGGCGCTCATGGAGGGGCTCCTGAAGCTGCAGGAGAAGATCCGCTCCGAGAGCCTTGCCAGGAAGCAATCGGCGTGACGCGCTCCCCCCATTGCCCACGACCCCCGCGATGACCGCACAGACACTCAGCGACATGCTCCGCGCCCGGTTCGGCGACGCCGTGACCGGCGGGAAGCTTGAAGGTGTGCACGATCCCTGGATCGCGATCGCCCCCGGGCGCGCCCGCGACATCTGCGCGCTGCTGCGCGACGACCCGGCGACTGCATTCGACGTGCTGATGTGCCTGAGCGGCATGGACTACGGCGGGGGAAAGCTCGGCGTCGTCTACCACCTCGACTCCACAACGCAGCATCACAGGATCGTTCTCAAGACGGAAGTGACGGCCGCCGACCCGCACGTCGCCTCTGTCGAATCTGTCTGGAAAACCGCGAACTGGCATGAGCGGGAGGCGTTCGACCTGTTCGGCGTCGTCTTCGACGGCCACCCCGACCTCCGGCGGATCCTGATGCCGGACGACTGGGAGGGGTTCCCACTGCGGAAGGACTTCCGCGTGCCGGAGTTCTACAACGGCATGAAGGTCCCCTACTGATGGAAGAGACAATGACACAGCCGCCCGTGACGCCTGTGGCGCCGCAGGCGACACCGCAGGGGCCGGCGACGGTCGCCGGGTTCGCCCGCGCCCTCAAGACCGAGGAGATGGTGATCAGCATGGGCCCGCAGCACCCATCGACCCACGGCGTGCTCCGGCTCGAGCTGGTGGTGGACGGTGAGGTGGTGGTGGACGTGATCCCGCACATCGGGTATCTCCACCGGTGCTTCGAGAAGCACTGCGAGCACATGACGAACTACCAGCAGGTGATCCCGTACGCCGACCGCATGGACTACGTCGCCGCGATGAGCAACGAGCTCGGCTACGTCGTGGCCGCGGAGCGGCTGCTGAAGATCACGGTGCCGGAGCGCGTGGAGTACATCCGCGTGATCATGGCGGAGTTTTCGCGGATCGTGAGCCACCTGATCGCGATCGGGACGTACGGGATGGACATCGGCGCGTTCACCCCGTTCCTCTACTGCATGCGCGACAGGGAGCGGGTGCTCGACATCTTCGAGCAGACCTGCGGGGCGAGGCTCCTCTATAATTACATGTGGATCGGCGGGCTCTCCCACGACGTGCCGGCGAACTTCGCCGAAAAGGTGAACGACTTCTGCCGCTACTTCAGGCCGAAGATCAGGGAGCTGAACGACCTCCTGTCGTACAACAAGATTTTCATCAAGCGGACGGCGAACGTGGGCGTGCTGCCGGCGGCGGTGGCGCTCAACTACGGCGTGAGCGGACCCGTCCTCCGTGGCTCGGGCGTCGCGTGGGATCTCCGGAAGAACGATCCCTATTCCGTCTACGGCAAGCTCGACTTCGAGATCCCGGTGGGGAAGGGGCTGAAAGGGACCGTGGGGGACTGCTGGGACCGGTACATGGTCCGAGTCCACGAGATGGAGCAGAGCGTCAACATCATCGAGCAGGCCGTTGCCAAGCTTCCCCCCGGCGACATCGCCGCCGCGATCCCGAAGCGCATCCGCCCCGAGGCGGGGGACATTTACGCCCGCACAGAGACGCCCAAGGGTGAGCTCGGCTATTACATCGTCGCCGACGGGACCGCCTCCCCGTTCCGCGTCAAGGTGAAGTCCCCCTGCTTCGTCAATCTCTCGGCCCTCCCGGCCATGAGCCGGGGGGCGATGATCGCCGACATTGTGGCGATCCTGGGGAGCATCGACATCGTCCTCGGGGAGGTGGACCGATGAAGGAGCTGCTGCTCGACGCGCTGCACAACGAGGCGCTGGTCTACACGCTGATGGCGTTCGTCCCCCTCGCCTGGGTCGTCCCCTTTGCGCTCTTCGCCGTCTGGTGGGAACGAAAGATCTCGGCCCACATGCAGGACAGGCTCGGCCCCATGCGCACCGGCGGGTGGCACGGCTGGGCGCAGACGATCGCCGATATCCTGAAGCTGATCCAGAAGGAGGACATCATCCCCGCGGCGGCGGACAGGAAGCTCTACATCCTTGCCCCGTACCTGGTCTTCGCCGGTTCGTACGCCGCGTACGCGGCTATTCCCTTCAGCGCCGCCTACGTCGGCGCCGGCATCAACATCGGCCTCTTCTACGTCATCTCCATTTCCTCGCTGGTGGTGGTGGGACTCCTGATGGCGGGCTGGGCCTCCAACAACAAGTGGTCCCTCTTCGGCGCGATGCGCTCGGCGGCGCAGATCGTCAGCTACGAGGTCCCGGTCGCGCTGGCCATCCTGGCGGTGGTGATGGTGTCGGGGAGCTTCGACCTCCAGGAGATCAACCGTCAGCAGGCAGGCTGGTTCTGGCACTGGTTCGTGTTCCAGAAATTCCCGTTCCTCTTCGGCGCGCTCCTGATCTATTTCGTGGCCTCGCTGGCGGAAGTGAACCGGACGCCGTTCGACATCCCCGAGGCGGAGTCGGAGCTCGTGGCGGGGTATCACACCGAGTACGGCGGGATGAGGTTCGCGCTCCTGTTCCTCTCGGAGTACGCGAACATGTTCGCGGTCTCCGCGATCGCCTCGACGCTCTTCTTCGGGGGATGGAACAGTCCATTCGGGGAGGCGCTCGCCGGCCCGGTCTGGGGGCTCTTCTGGTTCCTGACAAAGGGGATGGCGTTCATCTTCGTGCAGATGTGGCTCCGCTGGACGCTGCCGCGCCTCCGCGTGGACCAGCTCATGTACGTGGGGTGGAAGGTGCTGATCCCCTTCTCGTTCGTGATCGTGCTGGGCGTGGGCTTCTGGGTCATGGCTCTCCGGTGAGAAAGGCGACTCCATGGTGACGTATTTCAGGGACATCTGGGACGGCCTGGTGACCGTGCTGATCGGCATGAAGGTCACCTGGCGCCACCTCTTCACGCCCGCAGTGACGATCCAGTACCCGGACGTGAAGCTGAAGCTCCCTGAGCGGGCGCGCAACCGGCTCTACGTGAACATGGACGACTGCATCGGGTGCGACCAGTGCTCCGCGGCCTGCCCGGTGGACTGCATCACGATCGAGACGATCAAGTCGACGCCGGACGTCGACCTGGGCCTCACATCGGTCGGGACGAAGAAGCGCCTGTATGTCCCGGTGTTCGACATCGATATCGCCAAGTGCTGCTACTGCGCCCTGTGCGTTTACCCGTGCCCGACCGAGTGCATCAAGATGACGGACGTCTACGAGTTCTCGGAGTTTGAGCGGGAGAACCTGATTTACCGGTTTGCCACGATGACGCCCGCGGAGGCCGACTCCGCCAGGACGAAACTCGCGACCTACGAGAAGGAGCAGGCGGCGAAAAAAGCCGCAGCCGCGGCTGCCGCGGCGAAGGTGGCGCTCCCGGCGCCACGGCCGGCGCCACCTGCGGGGGCACCGGCATCGCCGGCTCAGCCTCCCCCTGCCGCTCCTCCCACACCTCCCGAGCAGAAGGGATAGCCCCGATGCAACTGTTTGACGTCGCCTTTTACGTCTTCGCCCTGATCACGGTGCTCTCGGCGAGCATCGTCGTCTTCTCGAAGAACATCATCTACGCGGCGTTTGCGCTCCTCTTCACGTTCTTCGGCGTCGCGGCCATCTACGTGCTGCTGCACGCGGACTTCCTGGCGGTCACGCAGATCCTGATCTACGTCGGCGGGATCCTCGTGCTGCTGCTGTTCGGGGTCATGCTGACGAACAAGGTGATCTCGGTCGAGATGAAGACGGGGACGCTGCAGACCGTGCCGGCCCTGGTGATCGTGGCCGTGGTGGCCGGCTCACTGGCCGGGCTCTGCTACTCCATGTGGCGCACCGCGGGCATCCCCGCAGATCCCGGCGTGCAGACCACCGCCGTCGTCCTCGGGCAGCTCCTGATGACGTCGTACATGATTCCGTTTGAAATCGCCTCGGTGGTCCTCCTGGTCGCCCTGATCGGCGCGGCCATGACCGCCCGGCGCCACCGTCACAGCTGAAGGCGGTCCCATGGGTTCGCTCGACGGATTCTGGAACGAGTTCACGCTCTGGCTGCCCCGCGTGCAGCTGGCCCATTTTCTGATCGTGGGCGCCGTCCTCTTCGCCCTCGGCATCTACGCGATCGCCACCCGGAAGAACGCCATCATGGTCCTGATGGGGGTGGAGCTCGTGCTGAACGCGGCGAACATCAACTTCGTCGCCTTCGCGCGGTACAGCCCCGTCGTGAATTTCGACGGGCAGGTGGCCGCGGTGTTCGTGATCATCCTGGCCGCCGCGGAAGCCGCGATCGGCCTGGCGATCGTCCTGAACATCTACCACCGGTTCCAGACTGTGAACGTGGACGAAGTGAGCTCACTCAAAGAATGACACCATGACCCAGGACACGCTGCTCACGCTCGCGCTCGCGATCCTCCTCCTGCCGCTGGCCGCGTTCACGGTGATGATATTCGCCGGGAAGCGGCTCCCGCGCCGGGGAGACTGGCTTTCGACCTCCGCGATCGCGGCCGCGCTCGTGCTGGCGTGCGTCGTGCTGGCGACGAAGCTGGGCGCTTACAGGGAGGGGACGCTGGTCATGTCGGGCACATGGGTCGACTTCCACGACGTCCCCGGGATCGGCCCCCTGAGGATCGTCGTGGGCATCGCCCTGGACAACCTGAGCGCGATCATGCTCGTGGTGGTCACGCTGATCAGCACGCTCGTCCACTGTTTCTCGATCGGCTACATGGAAGGGGACATCCGCTACTCCCGCTATTTCGCCTTCCTGGGCCTCTTCTCCTTCTCGATGCTGCTCATCGTCCTGTCGAACAACCTGCTGCTGCTCTACGTGGGGTGGGAGCTCGTCGGCATCTGCTCCTATCTCCTGATCGGGCACTGGTACGAGAAGAAGAGCGCCTCCGACGCGGCGATCAAGGCGTTCGTGGTGAACCGGGTGGGCGACCTGGGCTTCTTCATCGGGATCGCCATCCTCTTCATGACGTTCCGGACGTTCACGCTCGCCGACATCTTCGCCGGCATGCGTGCCGGTGTGCTCCCCTTCGGCAGCCAGTGGTGGCTGACGGCGTCCGGCGTCCTCCTCTTCTGCGGCGCCGTGGGGAAGTCCGCGCAGTTCCCGCTCCACGTCTGGCTCCCCGACGCGATGGAGGGTCCCACGCCCGTGAGCGCCCTGATCCACGCCGCGACGATGGTGGCGGCGGGGGTCTACCTGGTGGCGCGCCTCTTCCCGCTCATGACGGCGGATGCCCTGGTGGTCGTCGCCTATATCGGCGCGATCACGGCCTTCATCGCGGCCACGATCGCGATCGCGCAGAACGACATCAAGAAAGTGCTCGCCTACTCCACGATCAGCCAGCTCGGCTACATGATCATGGCGCTCGGCTCCGGCGCCTACGCGGCGGGCTTCTTCCACCTGGTGACGCACGCGATGTTCAAGGCCGGACTTTTCCTGGGCTCCGGCGCCGTCATCCACGCGATGCACGCGGCGCTCCACCACGGCGGCGACCACGCGACCGACGCGCAGGACATCAGGAACATGGGGGGACTCCGGGCGAAGATGCCGGTCACGTTCTGGACGTTTGTCGTCTACACGCTCGCGATCTCGGGCGTGCCGCTGACCTCCGGGTTCATGAGCAAGGACGAGATCCTGGCCGGGACGCTCGCATTCGGCGGCATGACCGGCCATGTGCTGATCCCCGTCATCGGGTTCCTCGTGGCTGGGCTCACGGCGTTCTACATGTTCCGCCTGGTGATTCTCACGTTTCTCGGCGAGCACCGCGACGCCGCGCGTGCGCCCCACCTGCACGACCCGGGCCTGGCGATGACGCTCCCCCTCGTGGTCCTGGCCGCGCTCTCGCTCTTCCTGTTTTACGGCGTGAACCCCTTCGGCGGGGCTTCGGGGTGGATCCCGGCGGCGGTCGAGCGGCCGGCCTCCGTCGTGCCGCCTGTCGTCGCCGCGGCCCCTGCAGGCGCATTTGAGGAGGTCGTCGCAGGCGTGCACACGAGCGCGATGCTGCTCTCCCTGGCCATGGCGGGACTCGGGATCCTTGCCGCTTTTGTGACGTATTACTGGAAACGCGTGAGCGCGGACGCGGTGGCCCGGGCGCTTGCGCCCGTGCACCGGTTCCTGCTCAACAAGTGGTACTTCGACGAACTCTACGGCGCTGTCGTCGTCGGGGGGGTGCTCGGCCTGACCAGGGTCCTGCGCTGGATCGACACGTACATCATCGACGGCGCCGTCAACGGCGCGGGCGCGCTTGCCAGGGGCGTGTCGTCCCTGAGCGGCCTGTTCGACACGTACGTCGTCGACGGCCTCGTGAACGCTTCGGCGTATCTCTCCGGCCTTGCGGGGATCGTCCTCCGCAAGATCCAGACCGGCAGGGTGCAGACGTACGTGATGTTCGCCGTGCTCGCGGTGATGGTGTTTTACTTCGTGTTCCGGCTGGTATGAGGCGCGTTCCCTCTCCAGCAACGCCCATTGTCAGGAGGATCAGCAGTCAATGAACATCGCCGGTATCGGGATACTGTCGTGGATCACGTTCCTGCCCGTCCTGGGCATGGTGATCGTGCTGCTCATGCCGAAGGAGCGGCCCGGCGCGATCAGGTGGACGTCGCTCGTCGTGGCCGCGCTCCAGGTGGTGCTCGCCGCATTTCTCTTCACGCGGTTCGACCGGGGCCTCGCCGGCATCAACACCGAGGCGGGCATGCAGTTCCTGGAGCGCTACCCCTGGATCGACGTCCGGGGCGTGGGCTGGTTCGGGCACCTGCACATCGAATACCTCCTGGGCATCGACGGGCTGAGCGCGGTCATGGTCCTCCTGACCGCCATCGTCACGTTCATCGCGGTGATCTCCTCGTGGACGATTGACAAGTCCGTGAAAGGGTACTTTGCGCTCTTCCTCCTCCTGGACACGGGGATGATGGGCGTGTTCGTCGCGCTGGATTTCTTCCTCTTCTACGTCTTCTGGGAACTGATGCTCCTGCCGATGTACTTCCTGATCGGCGTCTGGGGGGGACCGCGCCGCGAATACGCCGCGATCAAGTTCTTCCTCTACACGCTCCTGGGGAGTGTGCTGATGCTGCTGGCGATGATCGCGCTCTATTTCAGCGTGAACGTCTACCTGGACCCCGCGGGGGGGATGCACGCGGTGTCGGAGGCCGCCCGGGGGATCGGCCAGGGGTGGGAGAAGATCTACACGTTCAACATGCTTGCGATGATGGACCCGGGCAACTTCGTCCCCGGCGCTCTCCTCGCCGGCGTCGATACCTCCATGCGCTACCTTGCCTACGGGGCGCTCTTCGTCGCCTTCGCCATCAAGGTGCCCGTCTTCCCGTTCCACACGTGGCTCCCCGACGCGCACGTCGAGGCGCCGACCCCCATCAGCGTCATCCTCGCGGGCGTCCTGCTGAAGATGGGGACGTACGGGATGCTCCGGATCAGCTTCCCGGTCTTCCCGGACGCGATGCGCCACTACAGCTGGGAGCTCGCCCTGCTGGGCGTCATCAGCATGGTCTACGGCGCCCTGGTCGCGATGGCGCAGACCGACTTCAAGAAGCTCATCGCCTATTCCAGCGTGAGCCACATGGGCATCGTGATCCTGGGCATGGCGTCGATGAACACGCTCGGGATGACCGGCGCGGTGTTCCAGATGTTCAACCACGGCACGATCACCGCGATGCTCTTCCTCATCGTGGGGGTGATCTACGACCGGGCCCACACCAGGGGACTCAACGAGTTCGGCGGGCTCATGAACCAGATGCCCCGCTACGCCGGGGCTATGACGGTCGCGTTTTTCGCCGCGCTGGGCCTCCCCGGGCTTTCGGGGTTCGTCAGCGAGGCGTTCTCGCTCCTGGGGGCGTTCCAGACGTTCCGCACGCTCACGATCATCGGCGGCGTGACCATCGTCCTGACCGCGGGCTACATGCTCTGGGTCCTGCAGCGCGTGTTCCTGGGCGCCCTGCCGGAAAAGTGGAAGACGCTCACGGACATGAACGGCCGCGAGACGTTCATGCTCGCCGCGCTCGCCGTGATCGTGATCTTCTTCGGGATCTACCCGGCGCCGATACTGGACCTGATGAACAGCTCCCTCAATACGCTTGCCGGCGTGGTGCAGCACGGCGCTGCCGCCGCGGCGATGAACGGGATGTAGGAGACCGACGCGCATGAGCGGCGAACTGCTGAACGATCTCTCCCTGTTCGCGCCGGAAACGGCGATTACGGCCACGCTCGTCCTGGCGATCCTGGCGGACCTGATGTTCCGGCGCCAGCCGCGGGTGGTGGCCGGACTGGTCCTGGCCGGGTTCCTGGCGACCGGCGTGCTCCTTGCCGCCCGGGCCGGTACGCACGCCTCAATCTTCAGCGGCATGGTGGCCGTCGACTCCTTCGCGCTCTTCTTCAAGGCCATTGTCGTCGCGGCGGGGGTCCTGGTGGTTCTCTTTTCGATGGAATCGGGGGAGCTGAACTCCTCCGGCCGGAGCATGGGGGAATACTACGCGCTCCTGTGCGCCGCCGGCCTCGGCATGATGGTCATGGCGGGGGCGAACAACCTCCTGATGATGTACATCGCCCTGGAGCTGTCGTCGCTCAGCTCGTATCTCCTGAGCGGCTACACGCGCGAGGCGCCGGACTCCAGCGAAGCGTCGCTCAAGTACCTGATCTACGGCGCGGTCTCCTCCGGCCTCATGCTCTACGGGATCTCCCTGCTGTACGGGCTCACCGGCTCGCTCGGCCTCTCTGCGATCAACCGCGCGCTGCCGGCGGTCCTTGCGCGCGGCGACGCCGCCTCGCTGACGCTCCTGATCGCGACGGTGCTCGCGCTCGCCGGGCTCGGGTACAAGATTTCGGCGGTGCCCTTCCATTTCTGGACGCCCGACGTCTACGAGGGAGCCCCCGTCACGATCACGGCGTTCCTGTCGGTGGCGTCGAAAGCGGGCGGGTTCGCGATGCTCATCCGCTTCTTCAAGGTGACGTTTATCGACACGGCCGCCGTCGCCCTCCCCGCGGGCACCTGGGCGACGCTGCAGGGTGTCCACTGGGTGGACCTGGTGGCGATCCTGGCGGTGCTCTCGATGACGATCGGCAACCTGGTTGCCGTCTGGCAGAACAACCTCAAGCGGCTGCTTGCCTATTCGTCGATCGCGCACGCCGGGTACATGCTGAGCGCCGTGGTGGTGCTTTCCAACGAGGGACTGGCGGCGATCATGGTCTATTTCGCCGTCTACCTCTTCATGAACCTCGGGGCGTTCTACGCGGTGATGCTGATCGCGGACAAGACGGGGAGCGAGGATATCGACGAGTACCGCGGGCTGGGGTCGCGCTCGCCGTTCCTGGCTGTGGCGCTGGCGGTGTTTCTCGTCTCGCTGACGGGACTCCCGCCGACTGCGGGGTTCGTGGGGAAGCTCTACATTTTCGCGGCGCTGATCAACGGCGGCTGGACGTGGCTGGCGGTCGTGGCGGCGCTGAACAGCGTGATCGCCCTCTACTACTACGTGCGCGTGTTCCGCAACATGTTCCTCCGGCCCGTGGAGGCCACGCAGCCCCCCGTGACGCTCGGCTGGGTCCAGAATATCGGCGTGCTCGTGCTTCTCGTGCCGACGCTCCTGCTGGGTCTCTATTTTACCCCGCTGGTCCAGCTCGCGCAGGCTTCCGTCAGCGTGTTCGGGACGCCCTAGATTGTGGCGCCGCA
>Ga0335081_10022280_pt1 | contig 10250 bp, 11 predicted proteins | sample Lox_Sample_35_FD_206713 | JGI IMG/M metagenome (GOLD analysis project Ga0335081, IMG submission 206713) | Soil microbial communities from Loxahatchee National Wildlife Refuge, Florida, United States - Lox_Sample_3.5 | ecosystem: Environmental > Terrestrial > Soil > Wetlands | place: USA...
GTGTGTCCAGGAGTGAAGCGCCTGGGACACACTTGCTACGGCATCCTGCAACGGCTACCCTGCCTTGCGACGCGTAATGCTGATGTAGCGGCCGGGGCGGTCGGCAATTCATCGGCCAGCACGTCTCTACGGTGACGGTCTTGCGCATGTCTTGACGGGGTTGGCCAGTTCCCGCATACCGATGCCTACAGCACCAGCGACCGCGGTTTTCCAGGTCAGGCGCAACGTTTAGGGCGGCGCTACGGTATGAGGTATGCCGCTTAACATCGACCGAATCGACCACGTGGTGCTCAACTGCCGCGACGTCGAGGTCACCGCGGACTGGTATGCGCGCGTGCTGGGAATGCGGCGGGAGATCTTCGGCGAGGGAAGGCTGGCCCTGACGTTCGGTGAGCAGAAGATCAACCTCCGGCCCACCGGCGCGCCGAACTGGGAGACCGCCGCCGTTGACGAGCCGGGCTCGGTGGACCTGTGCTTCATCGCCGAGGCGAGCGCGCAGGAGATCGGCGCGCAACTGCGGGCCTGTGGCGTGGAGATCACCGCGGGCCCCGTCACCAAGATCGGCGCGCTGGGCCCGATGACGTCGCACTACTGCCGTGACCCGGACGGCAACCTCGTCGAGGTGGCCTGCTATCCCGACTGGGATTAGCCCGGCAACTAACCTGACAGCCATGACATCGAGCCGATTCAGCGCCGACGTGTACGGCCGGCGGTTGCGGGACGCGGCGGCGACCGCAGACGCAGCCGGGCTGGCCGGCCTCGTCGTCACCCCGGGTTACGACCTGCGCTATCTGATCGGTTCACGCGCGCAGACGTTCGAGCGGCTCACCGCGCTGGTGCTGCCCCCGGTGGGCACGCCGACGGTTGTGGTGCCGCGGCTCGAACTGGCGGCGCTCAAGGAGTCCGCGGTGATGGAACTCGGTCTCGGCGTGGCGGATTGGGTGGACGGCGAAGATCCGTACCACCTCGTAATGGACGCGCTGGGCGGCGCGCCGGCGGCGACGGCTGGATTGTCGCCTCCGGCGACGGTGGCTGTCACCGACTCGATGCCCGCGCTGCATCTGTTGCCGCTCGCCGGGCTGCTCGGCGTCACACCGGTGCTGGCCACCGACGTGCTGCGGCAGCTGCGAATGATCAAGGACGCCGCGGAGATCGACGCGCTGCGCAAGGCCGGCGCGGCCATCGACCGCGTCCACGCCCGGGTGCCGGAGTTCCTCGCGCCGGGCCGGACCGAGGCCGACGTGGCCGCCGACATCGCCGAAGCCATTGTGGCCGAAGGTCATTCGGAAGTGGCGTTCGTCATCGTCGGCTCGGGGCCGCACGGCGCCGACCCGCACCACGAATGTTCGGACCGGGTGCTGCAGGCCGGCGATGTGGTGGTCGTCGACATCGGCGGCGCCTACGAGCCCGGGTACAACTCCGACTGCACCCGCACCTACAGCCTGGGCGAGCCCGACCCGGAAGTGGCGCAACGGTATTCGGTGCTGCAGCGGGCACAACAGGCCGCCGTGGCGGTTGTCCGTCCCGGCGTGACGGCCGAGCAGGTCGACGCCGCCGCCCGCGAGGTGCTGGCCCGGGCCGGGCTGGCCGAGGTGTTCGTGCACCGCACCGGGCACGGCATCGGCCTTTCGGTTCACGAGGACCCCTACATCGTCGCGGGCAATGCGCTGCCGCTGCAGGAGGGCATGGCGTTCTCCGTCGAACCCGGCATCTATTTCCGGGGGTGGTGGGGGGCCCGCATCGAGGACATCGTGGTGGTCACCGCCGACGGCGCGGAGTCGGTCAACCACCGACCGCACGAGCTGACGGTGGTCCCGTCGGGTTAGCCAATGGAGCGGTCGAGCAGGTCCGACGAGCCCAGCACCCGCTCCACCTGAACCTCGATGACCACCCGCCGGGGGTTGTCACGGGGAGTGCGGTAGCGCTGGGCGTACCGCAACTCCGCGTCCCGAACGGCGTCTTTGTCGGTGTTGACGCTGGCGCTGCCCTCCAGCGACAACCACCGTGCCCCGTCGACCTGGCTGAGCACCGCGACGCCGCCGCGCTCCGCGTTGACCGCCTTCTGCGAACCACCGGTCGTGATGACCCGGGCAATGTGTGTCTTGGGATCGAACGTGAACCCGACCGCAACCACATGAGGCGAATTGTCGGCGCGCAGCGTGGTGAGCATCGCGAGATGGCGCTCGGTCAGAAACGCCAGCGCGTCGTTGGTGAGCCTGGTTGTCGACGGGTTCGCCATCGGTCATCACGCTAGCGCAGGTCATAATCTCCAGGCGTGGACGACACGGGTCGGGAAGTGGTCGTGATCTTCGGCGGCCGCAGCGAGATCGGCGGCGAGTTGGCCGTCCGGTTGGCGCCGCGTGCCACCGTGGTGCTGGCCGCCCGCCGGCCGGAGCGCCTCGATCACCAGCGGGCCGCGGTCGTGGCCGCCGGAGCCGACGCCGTGCACGTCACCGCGTTCGACGCCGACGACCTCGCGTCGCACGGCCCGCTGATCGACGCGATCGCCGCCGAACACGGTCCCATCGGCACCGCCGTGCTGGCGTTCGGCATCCTGGGCGACCAAGCCCGCGCCGAGAAGGACGCCGGGCATGCCGTGCAGATCGTGCACACCGACTACGTCGCACAGATCAGCCTGCTCACCCACCTGGCGCAACGGATGCGGGAGGCCGGCCGTGGCAAACTCGTGGTGTTCTCGTCGGTGGCCGGGGTGCGTGTCCGGCGCGCCAACTACGTGTACGGCTCGGCGAAGGCCGGACTGGACGGCTTCGCCAGCGGGCTCGCCGACGCGCTGCGCGGCACCGGCGTGCACCTGCTGATCGTGCGCCCGGGCTTCGTCATCGGCCGGATGACGCAGGGCATGGTCCCGGCCCCGATGTCCAGCACGCCTTCGGCGGTGGCGGCCGCGACCGCGCGCGCGCTGGTCAGGGGCCAGCGCACGGTGTGGGTGCCCTGGCTGCTACGGCCGGTGTCCTTCGGGATGCGGCTGCTGCCGCAACCGGTATGGCGGAGGCTGCCGCGGTGATCGTGGTGGTCGGCATCGGCGCCGACGGATTCGAGGGCCTGGCACCGGCCGCCCAGGCCGAGCTGCGACGGGCCTCGGTGATCTACGGATCGCGGCGGCAGCTGGAGATGCTCGACGAAACCGTGACCGCGCAGCGGCGGGAGTGGCCGTCGCCGATGCTGCCCGCGCTGCGGTCGCTGCCCGCCGGGGTACACGTGCTGGCCAGCGGCGACCCCATGCTGCACGGCGTCGGCGGCACGCTGATGCGGCTGTTCGGTCCGCATCGGGTGCGGGTGCTTCCGCACGTCTCCAGCTTCGCGCTGGCATGCGCGCGGCTGGGCTGGACCGTCCACGACACCGAGGTGATCAGCCTCGTCACCGCCGAGCCGCACACCGCGATACGCCGCGGCGGGCGAGCCGTCGTGCTGTCCCGCGACGCGACCACACCCGCAACGCTGGCGCGGCTGCTCGCCGACACCGGCCGCGGCGAGTCGGACTTCACCGTGCTCGAACAGCTGGGCGGCCCTGCCGAGCGCCGCCGCGACGCCACCGCCGCCCAATGGGCCGCCGGCCCGCCGACCGACATCGACGACCTGAACGTCGTCGCCGTGCGGTACCTGCCCGACGAGCGGACGTCGCATCCGCCCGACGACGCGTTCCGCCACGACGGGCAGATCACCAAGCACACGATCCGCGCCGTCACGATCGCGGCCCTGGCCCCCCGGCCCGGCGAGCTGCTGTGGGACGTCGGCTCGGGCTCGGGCAGCATCGCGGTCGAGTGGTCGGCGAGCCAGCCCGGCTGCCGCGCGGTCGCATTCGAACGCGACGAGGGCCGCCGCGACCGGATCGCCCGCAACGCGGTCGCCTTCGGGGTCGGCGTCGAGGTGCGCGGCCGCGCTCCGGAGGCATTCGACGGCGCCGCGCAGCCGGCGGCGATCTTCTTGGGCGGCGGCCTCACCCAGCCCGGGCTGATCGACGCCTGTTTCGACCGCTTGCCCGTGGACGGCCGGCTGGTCGCCAACGCGGTCACAGTAGAATCTGAAGCCATTGTCGCGCAATGGTTTTCACGTATCGGTGGAGATTTGCGACGCTACCAGCACCACCACGGCGAACCGCTGGGCACGTTCACGGGCTGGCGACCGGCGATGCCGGTCACCCAGTGGGCGGTGACCAAGCGGTGACCGTCTACTTCATCGGCGCCGGACCCGGCGCGGCCGACCTGATCACCGTGCGGGGTCAGCGACTGCTGCGGCGGTGCCCGGTATGCCTGTACGCCGGGTCGATCATGCCCAAAGAACTGCTCGCGCTGTGTCCACCCGACGCCCGGATCGTCGACACCGGCCCGCTGAACCTGGATCAGATCGTCGCCGAGATCGCCCGCGCTGACGCGGCCGGCCACGACGTGGCGCGGCTGCACTCCGGGGACCCCTCGCTGTACAGCGCGCTCGCCGAGCAGTGCCGGCGGCTGGACGCGCTGGGCATCGGCTACGAAATCGTGCCCGGCGTGCCCGCGTTCGCCGCGGCCGCCGCCGCGCTGGGCCGCGAACTCACCGTCCCCGGTGTCGCGCAGACCGTCACGCTCACCAGGGTGGCGACACTGTCGACCGCGATGCCGCCGGGGGAGGACCTCACGACGCTGTCCGCATCCGGCGGCACGCTGGTGCTGCACCTGGCCGCGGCGCAGATCGACTCGATCGCCGCCGAGCTGCTCTCCGCCGGCTATCGCGACGAAACACCATGCGCCGTGGTTGCTTTCGCAAGTTGGCCGGAGCAGGTCGTGCTGCGCGGCACGCTGGCTGACATCGCCGGACAGATGCACGCCGCGGGCATCACCCGCACCGCGGTGATCGTGCTGGGTGACGTGCTGGCCGCCGCGGAATACCCCGACAGCTACCTCTATTCCGCGGCGCGGCGACGCGGCGGACGCCACTGATGCGGGTACTGCTGCTCGGCGGCACGGCGGAAGCCCGCCGGCTGGCGGCCACACTGCACCCCGGCGTGGAGGTGATCAGCTCCCTGGCGGGCCGGGTGCCCAACCCCGCGCTGCCGGTGGGACAGGTGCGCATCGGCGGCTTTGGCGGTGCGGACGCGCTTCGACGATACCTGCGCGACAACGGGATCGACGCTGTCGTCGATGCGACCCACCCCTTCGCTGCGGCGATCACCGCGCGCACCGCACGGGTGTGCGCCGACGTCCGGATGCCGCACCTGGTGCTGACCCGCCCGGCCTGGGAGACCGGCGATGCGACAGTGGTGCCGTCCACCGCCGAGGCCGCCGAAACCCTCGAGCGGCAACAGTACGCGCGGGTGTTCCTGACGACAGGTCGTTCCGAGTTGGCGGCGTTCGGGACCTGCGCCGCCTGGTTCCTGATCCGCGTCGTCACCGAGCCCGACCCGAAGACCCTGCCGCGCCGGCACGCGCTGCTGCTGTCGCGCGGTCCGTACCGCTACGACGACGAGGTCGCCCTGATGCGCGACCACCGCATCGACGTGCTCGTCACCAAGAACAGCGGCGGCGAACTCACCAGGGCCAAGCTGGATGCCGCCGGCACTCTTGGCGTCCCGGTGGTGATGGTGCAGCGCCCGCCGCTACCCGTCGGGGTCGCCACCGTCGGCACCGTGGACGAGGCCGTCGAGTGGTTGACCCGGCGGGCCCGGTAAGCCGTGCCGTTCGCCGCGGATCCGGTGCCGCTGCGCTTGTTTTCTCCGGCGCCTGGCGCGGAGCAGGAAGGGCAGGGCGACGGCGGCGATGATGATCGCGAGCAACGGCGCGAGCAAGAGCCAGCTGACCGGGCCGCCGCGCCCGCCGTAATGCGTCCAGTTGTTCCAGAAATGGATTCGCCGCCGCCGTCGCAGCGGGTAGCCGCCGACTGATCGATGCTGCGCGGGCGCACGTTCCATGCTCGGGAGCGCCGTTGCGGTTACGTGGTTTTCGGCCGCGGCCGCCGTCGAGGTCAACGTGATCCGGGGCGCGTCGAACACAACGGGAGCGAACATCAGCACGGCAAGCAGCGCCAGCGCGGAAACCGCGGTCGCGGCAGCGGTCCGGGTCCGCGAAGTCATGGCGGGCAGTCTAGGGTCAGGCCGGGTAGCGGCGCGGGGTAAACACGCGATCCCCGGAATCCCCGAGATACCACTGCGTCTGCGACGAGCCGACGATCAGCAGGCAGCGCATGTCCACGGTCGACGGGTCGAGGTCGGCCAGCCGCACCACCCGGACGTCCTCCTCCGGCCCCGACACGTCGCGGCCGATCACCACCGGCGTACCCGGGTCGCGGTGCTCGAGCAGCAGATCGCGCATCGCCCCGACCTGCCACGTGCGGGATTTCGACGCCGGGTTGTAGATCACCAGCACCATGTCCGCCATCGCCGCGACGGTCAGCCGGGCCACGATGACGTCCCACGGCTTGAGCCGGTCCGACAGCGAGATCACCGCGTAGTCGTGACCCAGCGGCGCGCCCACCCGGCTCGCCACCGCCTGCGCGGCCGTCATCCCCGGGACCACCCGCACCCGCACCGCCGGCCACTGCTTGGCCTCCTCGAGCACCGCGGTCGCCATCGCGAACACACCCGGGTCGCCGGAGGACACCACCGCGACCGCGTGGCCCCGCTCGGCCAGCGTGCAGGCCAGCCTCGCCCTGGCCAACTCGTCGGCGTTGTCGCTGGGGTGGCGCCGCTGCCCGTCGCGGCGCGGCACGCGGTCCAGGTACGGCCCGTAGCCGACCAGGTCGGTCGCCGAGGCCAGTTCGCGAAGGCTCTGCGGGGTCATCCAGTCGGAGTGTCCGGGGCCCAACCCCACCACGGTTACGGTCCCCGGCTCGCCGACGGGGCGCGGGCCGCCGGCGACCAGCGCGAGTGAGAAATAAGGCACGGTGGCGTCGTCGACTTCGGCCGCCGGCAGCACGCGCTGGCCGGGCGTGCTGGCCCGTTCGACGTAGACCGCGTCGTCGAGCCGTCCGGACAGCGAAAGCGCCTCGCGCACAGCGGGATACGACCGGCCCAGCTTCAACACCACCGCCGCGTCGGTGTCCGCCAGCCGACGGGCCAGCTCCGCGACGGGCAGCGTGCCGGGCAGCACGGTCAGCGCCTCTTCGCCGTGCACCAGGGGCGTCGCGGTCGCCGCCGACGCGGCGGCGACCGACGTCACGCCGGGCACGATCACCGCGTCGAACCGCTCGGTCAGCCGGGCGTGCATGTGCATGTAGGAGCTGTAGAACAGCGGGTCGCCCTCGGCCAGGAGCGCGACGTCGCGACCCGCGTCCAGGTGGCCGGCGATCCGGTCGGCCGCCCGGCGGTAAAACTCCTCGATCGCGCCGTCGTAGCCGCCGGGATGGTCGGTGGTCTCGGTCGTGACCGGGTAGACCAGGTGCTCCTCGATCTGGCCGGGCCGCAGGTACGGCTCGGCGATCCCGCGCGCGATGCTGCGGCCGTGACGGGCGCTGTGGTACGCCACGACGTCGGCCGCGCCGATCACCCGCGCGGCCTTGACCGTGACAAGCTCCGGATCGCCGGGACCCAGCCCGACGCCGAAGAGAGTGCCCCGACCGGTCACAGGCTCGCGCCGGCGATCGCGTTGACGGCGGCGGCGGCCATCGCGCTGCCGCCGCGGCGGCCACGCACCAGCAGATACGACATGCCGCGCGGCCGCTCGATCAGCTCCTGCTTGGACTGAGCCGACCCGACGAACCCGACCGGGCCGCCCAGCACCGCGGCGGGAACGGGCGCGCCGTCGTCGAGCAACTCCAGCAGCCGGAACAGCGCGGTCGGGGCGTTGCCGATCGCCAGCACCGCGCCGCCGAGCCGGTCGGCCCACAGCTCGACCGCCGCCGCGGAACGGGTGGTGCCGATGCGTCGTGCCAGGTCGGCGGCGCGTGGGTCGGTGACCAGCGACACCACCTCGTTACGGGCGCTGATCCGGGTGATGCCCGCGGCAACCATCGACGAGTCGCACAGCACCGGCGCGCCGGCCGCCAGCGCCGCGCGGCAGACCGCGACGACGTCGTCGGTGTAGGCGATGTGGCCGGCCAGGTCGACCTGCCCGCAGGTGTGGATCAGCCGTACCACCACCCCCGCCACGTCCCGGGGAAACCGCGACAGGTCGGCCTCGGCTCGGATCGTCGCGAACGACCGCCGGTAGATCTCGGCGGCGTCGCGAATGTAGTCGAGCACGGGCCCACCCTACGGCTGCAAGCGCAGCCGCCGGTATCCGTCACCGGTCGCGACCAACACCTCGCCGGCCCGCGGGCTGCCGCAGGCCCGTTCGCAGCCCACGTAATGCCGGTGCGGACCCTGCGTCGTCAGCGACGCCGCGGCATCGGCCCGCACATCCGCGGCCGCGTGCCCGCAGCCCGGGCTGCCGGTGCACGCGCTGACGTTCAGCCACGGCGAGTCCTCGTCGAAGATCAGGCCCAGCGGCGCCAGCGTCCGCAGCGCGGTGTCGGCGACACCCTCGTCGAGGTCGAAGACCAGCACCGAGCGCCACGGCGTGATCACCATCGGCGCACCGATCGCGGCGAGGAACTGAGCCGTGCGGGCCGGCAGCACGCCCAACGGCACCGCCGCGCCAAGCGTGACGCGTTGACTCATCTTCTGGGGGATCCAACCGACCGGCGGCCGGGTGATCACGGACCACGTCGTGCCCGGGGCCGCCGAGATCGCCAACCCGCCAAGCAACGGCTGTGCGTCGCTCAACTCCGCAACGCGCCAAGCCTTTCCGCGAAGACGCGCGAATCGCGCCGCCACCGACACCAGCGTCGGCACCACATCGGCGGGTGACAGGCGCACGCCGGTGTCGCGCCCGGCCAGCAGCAACGCGACTTGGTCGCCGAGCACGTGGGCGCCCACATCGGCGCCGAGGCCCGACACGTCTGCGCGGCCGTCATCGACGGCGAACCAGAACCGGCCGGGCAGCGCCGTCAGGTCCGGCTCCGCACCGATTGTTTCATCGAGCGCACCGACCCAGCCCCGGACATCGGCGTGGCCGCCGACCCGGCCGGACATCGGCGATGCGACGATGTTGCGCACCCGCTCGTGCGTCCACGACGGCAGCAGACCCGCCGCGGCCACCGCTTCGGCCACGGCCGCGGTGTCGGTGATGCCGCGGATCTGCACGTTTCCCCGGGATGTCAGCTCCATCGCCGCAGAGCCGAACCGCAGCGCCGCCCCTGCCAGCGCCTCGAGCTGCCCGGCCGTGATCATCCCGCCCGGCAGCCGCACCCGCGCGAGGGCGCCGTCGGCGGCCTCATGCATCTGCAGCGCACCGGGGCAGGCATCATCGTCGCGGCTCCGGGTCATCTGCCCACGGTATCCGCGCGCCGGGCCAGCTACGACGTGCCACGATATGTGATGTGTCGATGCCGGGTGTCGACCAGCGGAGAGGGCGCGTGGCCGCCCTGGTCGTGCTGTTGTTCCTCGCCGGCGTTGCGCTGCGCGGATACCTGCCCGGCGACGAGCGGGCACCGCGCCAGCAGTCCACCGGGAACCCGGCATCGTTATTCGGCGTTGTCGCGCTGCTCACCGTGTCGCTGGTGATCGTCGTGCTCGCGATCGTCGCGTGGCTTCGTGAACCGCGCAGGGCCGCTCCGCCCCCGCACCTGCTGCCGCGGAGGCTCGGCGGTAACCGGGAGCGGCGCAAATGGCGGTTCCTGCTGATTTGCCTCGGCGCCCTGCTCGTCTGGCTGCTGGTCCTCATGCTGCTGACGCGGCTGTTCGGGACGCCGCACGGCATCGAGCAAAATCCGGCACCGACCCGGGCGACCCCGCCGCCGCCCGGCAACGCCGCCGCGCCGTCCCCGCCGCCGGAGACCGGTGGAGACGTTTTCTGGTATCTGGCCGGGACCACCGCGATCATGCTGGTGCTGGTCGTCGTGGCGACGGTCATCGCGATCACACGGCGCGGGCGCCCGGCACCTGCGCGAGTCGGCGGCCAAGCCGCGCCCGCGCCGGCGGCGGCCGGGCCGGAGTCGCTGGCCGTCGCGGCCGAACGCGGACTGGCCGAGATCGAAGACCTCAGCCGCGAACCGCGGGAGGCGATCATCGCGTGCTACGCCGCGATGGAACGCGCGCTGGCCGACGCTCCGGGCGCGATGCCGCAGGACTCCGACACACCAACAGAGGTGCTGGCTCGGGCGGTCGAACACCACGCGATCCATCCGGGCAGCGCGACGCAGTTGGTCAACCTGTTCGCCGAGGCGCGGTTCAGCGTGCATGTGATGAACGAGGGACACCGCGAGGCCGCCGTCGGGGC